>Ga0268287_100184_pt1 | contig 35405 bp, 24 predicted proteins | sample MetcocultureR3M_FD_191348 | JGI IMG/M metagenome (GOLD analysis project Ga0268287, IMG submission 191348) | Soil microbial communities from Anza Borrego Desert, Southern California, United States - Methanotrophic co-culture R3-M | ecosystem: Environmental > Terrestrial > Soil > Desert | place... | reverse complement strand
GCCGAACTTCTCGGTGGTGTATCACGACATCTTGGAGCCGTTTCCAAACGACTTGCCGAAGTTCGACGAAATATTCAATTTCGCCTGCCCGGCGTCCCCGGTCCACTACCAGGCGGATCGCGTCCGCACGGCCCTGGTCTGCGCCGTCGGCGCCCGCAACGTGCTGGAGCGCGCCGCGCGCGACGGAGCCCGGGCGCTGCAGGCCTCGACGTCCGAGGTCTACGGCGATCCGGACATCCATCCGCAGCCGGAATCCTACCGCGGCCACGTCAATCCGATCGGCCCGCGGGCCTGCTACGACGAGGGCAAGCGCTTCGCCGAGAGCCTGTTCACCGACTTCGGCGCGCAGTCTGGCGTGACGGTGAAGATCGTCCGGATCTTCAACACCTACGGGCCGCGCATGCAGCCGCACGACGGCCGGGTGATCTCGAACTTCGTGGTCCAGGCGCTGGCCGGGGAGGACCTGACCCTCTACGGCGACGGCAGCCAGACGCGTTCGTTCTGCTACGTCGACGACCTGGTGGACGGGTGCCTGCGCCTGATGGCCTCGCCGTCCGACCTCAGCCAGCCGGTCAACCTCGGCAATCCGGTCGAGACCACGGTGGCCGAAGTGGCCGAGCTGATCCTGGAGCTGACCGGCTCGCGGTCGCGCATCGTCCGGCGCCCCCTGCCGGTCGACGATCCGCGCCGGCGCAAGCCCGACATCACCCTTGCCGAAACCCGCCTGGGCTGGCGGCCGCAGGTGCCCCTCCGGGAGGGGCTGGAGCGGACGATCGCCCACGCCGTCCGGCGCGAGCACCGCGCCAGCTTCGGAGACGCCGCCGTCGCGGCCCACGGCTGAGGCTGCGGGCCAGTCGTTTCAACCCCCTCGGGAGGGCCTGAACATGCTGTTCGAACCCGGCGCCGTCGATGTCCTGGTCGTGCTGTTCGCGATCAGCCAGATCCTCTACGCCCTTGCCTTCGTCAACGACTTCTACCTGTTCAGCCTGCCGGTGAACCGGGTGCAGATCTCGGACGCGCGCGACACGCCCGAGCGCGACTACCCGGACATCGTGATGTTCTATCCGGTGCTGAACGAGCTGGAATCCACGATGCGGACGACGCTGATCGCGCTCGACCGCGTCCTCTATCCGGCCGGCAAGAAGCGCGTCATCGCGATCCCCAACTGGGACGACGCCCGGACGCTGGCCAGCCTGAAGCGCCTGCAGTTCGAGTTTCCGTTCCTGGAGCTGCTGGAGGTGCCGGCGACGAGCGATCCCAGCTGGGCGCGGGTGTGGAAGGCGTGGGACGCCAACGAGAAGGCCTACTGGTGGCACGTGGGCCGGCGCGCCGGCGACCGCAACCTGCCGCCGAAGAAGACGCGCCAGCTGATCTACGCCTTCTACCGCACCTACGAGGAGGGCGAGGGGCGGGAGTTCCTGGTCAACTACATCGACGCCGACAGCTGCCCGCCGCCGAACCACTTCATGGCCGCGGTGGCCGGCATGCGGCGCTACGACGTGCTGCAGGCGAAGAACGTGGCCGGCAACCTGAACGCCAGCCTGGCGGCCAGCTGGCACTCCTTCGACCACATGAACTGGGACGGGATGAAGTACGCCCACCTGTCGGCCAACGGCCGCCAGCCCTACTGGATGCTGGGCAAGGGCCTCTTCTTCCGCGCCTCCGACCTCTACGAGCTCGGCAGCTTCCACCCCTGGATCACCATCGAGGATCCCGAGGTCGGCATGCGGTTCTGGAAGAACGGCAAGCGCCTGGGCGTGATCGAAAGCCCGCTCATCGAGGAGGTGCCGCTGACCTTCGGCCGCGGGATCACCCAGCGCAAGCGGTGGGTCTGCGGCTTCTTCCAGAGCCTGGGCGAGCCGACCCGCCGGCTGGGCTTCAGCGCCTGGGAACGGGTCAAGGCCTGGCTGATCTTCCTGCCGTGCCTGTCGCTGTGGGTGAACCTGATCGGCTATCCGGTGGGCGCCTGGGCGATGTGGGCGCTGGTGCGCGGCGAGAACGTGCTGCCGCTCTGGCTGGTGATCCTGGCCGCGATCAACATCGTCGCCTTCGCCGTCTCGCTGACCGTGCTCTACGTGAACACCTGGAAGCGGACGGCCCTCGTGCTCGAACGCAAGCGGGACCGGGTCGCCTACATGCTGCGGGTCAACCCGCTGTTCGTCGCCGCCTGGTGGCTGATGTGGCTCATCCCGCTCGGCATCGGCCTGTGGATGTACCTGCGCGACCTCGGCCAGGTGTGGGAGCGCACCGAGAAGATCAACGCCAACGAAGACCTGATCACCGTGCATCAGGGCGGGGCCGCGCACCAGGGCGCCGTCTACCGGCCCGCGTAAGGAGGACCCGGGATGCCCGAACGTCACGCGCTCATCACCGGCGGCGCCGGCTTCATCGGATCGCACCTGACCGACGTCCTGCTGGACCGTGGCTTCCAGGTGACCGTGCTGGACTGCCTGCTGCCGCAGGTCCACGCCGACGGCGAACTCGACGCCGAGGGGTGGCCCACCTACCTCAATCCCGCCGCCCGGCGGATCCGCGGGGACATCCTCGACCCGTGCGTGTTCGAGGCCGCGCTGGAAGGCGTCACCCACCTGGTCCACCTCGCCGCCTCGGTGGGGGTCGGCCAGAGCATGACCAACATCGTCGACTACACCCGCAACAACACGATGGGCGCGGCGGTGATGCTGGAGGCGCTGTCGAAGGGCCGCCATGCGGTGGAGCGGATCGCCGTCGCCTCGTCCATGTCGATCTATGGCGAGGGCGAGTACCGCGCGCCGTCCACCGGCCGCGAGGTGGTCCCCGGGCTGCGCAGCCACGAGCAGCTCAAGGCCCGCCGGTGGGACCTGGAGGCGGACGGCGAGCGCCTGGAGCCCGTGCCCACGTCCGAGGACAAGCGGCTGCAGCCGGCCTCGATCTACGCCATCAACAAGCGCGACCACGAGGACATGTTCCTGGCGGTCGGCCGGGCGCTGGAGATCCCGACCGTGGCCCTGCGGCTGTTCAACGCCTACGGCTCGCGCCAGGCGCTGAGCAACCCGTACACGGGGGTGGCGGCGATCTTCATCTCGCGCCTGCTCAACGACCAGCCGCCGCTGGTGTTCGAGGACGGCGAGCAACTGCGCGACTTCGTGCACGTGCGCGACGTCGCCGACGCCTTCGCCACGGTGCTGGAGAGCGACGCGCAGGTGTGGGACGCCTACAACGTCGGCAGCGGCCAGCCGGTCCGCATCGTCGAGATGGCGGCGGCCCTGGCCCTGCTGCTGCGCAAGAACATCGCCCCGGAGCGGCTCGACCGCTACCGCGTCGGCGACATCCGCCACTGCTTCCCCGACATCCGGCGCATCGAGCGCGACTTCGGCTTCCGGCCGCGGCGCAGCTTCGAGACGGGGATGGAGGAACTGATCGACTGGGTGGCCCGGGCGCCCCGGCCGCAGGATCGCGCGGCCCAGAGCCTCGCCGAGCTCACCGAGAGCCGGCTGGTCGTGTGACGGGTGCGCCGGTCAGGCCGCAGCCAGGGTGTCACGCAGGGCCCAGTACATGGGCTTGGGGCGCAGGCCGTGGTCGTAGGGCAGGCCGCGGTTGACCCCGCCCAGCGCCGCGGCCTCCTCGTCCTGCAGCCAGGAGTGCCGGTCGGAGAGGCCCCAGGTGACCACGCCCTCCACCGCCGGCTCGGCCAGGGCGATCTCGAGGTAGGCGCGGACCTCGTCGGCCACGCGCCGGTCGCGCTCGACCAGGGGAAGGGTGAAGTCCCGCTCGCGCACGTCCAGCTCGGAGATGACGATCCGGTAGCCCATCTGGCCGATCTCGCGCAGGAACGGGGCCACGATGCGTCGCCTGAGCGGCCCCTTGCCGAGATCGAGGTGCGCCTGGATCCCGACCTCGTCCACCGGCGCGCCCTTTGCCTTCAGGTCTTCCAGCAGGCGCAGGAAGCTGCCTCGCCGGGCCTCCTCGACGGGATTGTGGTAGTCGAAGCCGTAGTCGTTGACGGCCAGGCGCGCCTGCGGCTGAAGCGCCCGGGCCTCGTCGAAGGCCCGGCGGACGTAGTCCGGGCCATAGGCCTCTAGGAACATGCTGGGCAGCAGGCCCCGCCCGTCGCGGGCGATCGGCTCGTTGACCACGTCCCAGGCTTGCACCCGCTCGCCCCAGCGTCCCATCACCCGCCTGAAGTGGCGGGCGACGGTCTCCCAGTCCCGGCGCTCCACCATCTCGGCCGCGGCCCAGGCGGGGGTGCTCTGGTCCCAGATCAGGCTGTGGCCGCGGACCTTCAGCCCGGCCTCGCCGGCGAAGGCCACGAGGCCGTCGGCGTCGCGGAAGTTCCAGGCGCCGGAGCGCGGGGCGACGTAGTCCCAGTTCATGTGGAACTCGGGCGTGATCCAGGCGCAGTCGCGGAGCACGGTCCGGCGCAGTGCGCGCTCGGCGCGGATCTGGTCGATGCGGGCCGCGGCGCCGAAGTAGCGCCCGCCGCGGGCCGCGGCGGCGGCCAGCGAGGGCCCGTTCGGCAGGGCCTGGGCGCCCGGCCTGGGCGCGGCCAGGAGCAGCGGGCCGGCGGCCAGGCCGGCCAGCAGTCGGCGTCTATCCAGCAGCCTCATCCGCGTCCTCCTCGCGAGAGCGGCGAGGTCGTGGATGCCAGGATTCGCTTAAGGTTCGGTGCAGCCGCTTGGTTGACGAGCGCGGGAAGGGCCTGCGTCACGGCCGGGCAAAAGGAACCGCGGACCTATCATCTGAGCGGTCCGCGCCGGCCGCCCCATGCCAACGGTAGGGCACGACCTTGAAGCGGCGCCGTCAGCTCGGGCGACGACCGTCACGGAGGAGGTGCGACATGGCCGGCTCGACCCTCGCCCGCGCGATGGGCCTTGCGCTCGTAACGGCGGCGGCGGGATGGCCCGCAGGGAACACCGCGGCGCAGGTCCCGGCGACCGTCTTCGGCGGCGCGGGCGTCGGCGCCGACGAGATGGCCTATCTGGGCGCGACCGTGCCGGTGGGCGGCTCCGGCTTCGCGCTGCGGGGGATCGTCTCGACCAGCCAGTACAAGTACCGCTCGGCGGGGACGCGGATCACCAGCGACCAGATGCAGGGCGAGGTCTCGGCTCTCTACCAGCGCGCGGGGCCGAATGGCTATTTCGACCTCGGCGTCGGCGCCCGCTACACCGACACCGACCTGTCGCCGGACGATCCGGGCAACCGCAGCCAGGGCGACGAGTGGGACGTGGTGCTCTCGATGAGCGGCCAGACCGCGCCCGGTCCCTGGCGCGCCGCGGGCTTCGCCTCGTACGCGGTCGACTCCGAGGACTACTATGTCCGGGCCGAACTCACGCGGGCGGTCCGCCCGTCCGTCCGCCTGGGACTGGAGGCGGTGCTGGACGGGGACCCCAACTACGATCGGCGCCGGGCGGGGGTGCTGCTGGGCGTCTCGACCAGCCCGCGCTGGGAGGCCCACATCGCCGTGGGCGCCTCGGACAGCAAGGCGCGGGACGGCGCCTACGCCTCGATCGGCTTCCGCCGCAGCTTCTGACGCGCTCCCGCCGCTCCAGGCCTGGCCGCGAAAAATGGGAGCGCTATCATTTCGCTTGATTGGTCTGACCACCTTGGGCACAAAACACCGACCTGAGCTCCGCACCAGACGGGGCCTCGTACGGAGGAAGCCTCGTGACGTCAGCCGTTTCCCGCAGGCAGATGATGGCGCTCGCCGGCGCCGCGGCTCTGGCCGGGGGCGCGGCGCCGGCCGGGGAGTCCCTGGACGCGCTGGCCCGGCGCAAGGGGGTGCGGTTCGGCACGGCGGTGGGGCTCGGCAAGACCCACGGCAACAGCTTCGACGATCCGGCCTTCCGGGCGCTGATCGCCCACGAGTGCGGGCTGATCGTCGCCGAGAACGAGCACAAGTGGTACGTGCTGCGCCCGTCGGCCGACAGCTACGACTTCGGCCCGGCGGACCGCCTGGCGGCGTTCGCGGCCGAGCGCGGCCTGGGCCTGCGCGGCCACACCCTGCTCTGGAACCGCGACGAGTTCTCGGCCAAGTGGCTGGCCGGGCACGACTTCGGCCCGCGGCCGCGGGCGGCGGCCGAGCGGATGCTTGTCGAGCACATCCGCGCCGTCACGGCCCGCTATCCCCAGGTCGACTCCTGGGACGTCGTCAACGAGACGATCGACCCGGCGACGGGCGAACTGCGAGACACGATCCTCGGCCGGCAGATCGGGCCCGAGATCGTCGAGATCGCCTTCCATGAGGCCAGGGCCGCCGCGCCCAAGGCCCGGCTGGTCTACAACGACTACATGAACTTCGGCGACGAGGAGGCGGTCCACCGCAAGGGCGTCCTCAAGCTGCTCGAGCGGCTCAAGGCCCGCGGCGTCCCGATCGACGCCCTGGGCGTCCAGGGACACATCGGCGGAGGCGTGGACTCCACCCCGGTCGAGCGCTTCACCGCCGCCGACCAGCGCGACTGGCGCGCCTTCCTCGACGAGGTCCGCGGCATGGGCCTGGACCTGCTGATCACCGAGTTCGACGTCAACTGCCGGGCCATGCCCGCCGACCTGGCGCGGCGCGACGCCGAGGTGGCGGCGCTCGGCGGCGACTTCCTCGGCATGATGCTGGACTACCGCGAGCTGAAGCAGGTGCTCGTCTGGGGCCTGGCGGACGGGGCCTCCTGGCTGCAGGGCACGACGCCGCGGGCCGACGGCCTGCCCAAGCGGCCGACGCCCTACGACGACCGGCTGCGGTCCAAGCCCCTGCGCGAGGCCATGGCGGCCGCCTTCCGCGCCGCGCCGGAGCGGACGGCGTGGGCGTGATCGGGGGAGCGGTGCGGGGCGCGGTCGCCGCCGCCCTGCTGCTGGCCGGCCCGGTCGCCGCGGCCGAGGCGCGGTTCGACTGGTTCGAATACCAGGGCCGGGATCCCGCGGGCGCCGCCGCCGGTCCCGGCGAGTACCGCAACCCGATCCTGACGGGCTTCTATCCCGACCCCAGCATCACGCGCGTCGGCGGCGACTACTACCTCGTCACCTCGACCTTCGCCTACTTCCCGGGCCTGCCGGTGTTCCACAGCCGGGACCTGGTGAACTGGACCCAGATCGGCAACGCCATCGATCGCCCGACGCAGCTCGACTTCTCGGGCCTGGGGCTCTCGCGCGCCGTGTTCGCGCCGGACATCACCTGGAAGGACGGGACGTTCTACATCCTGAACACCTGCGTGGACTGCGGCGGCAACTACGTGATCACCGCCAGGGACCCCGCCGGCCCCTGGTCGGACCCCGTCTGGATCAAGGAGGTGGACGGCATCGATCCGGCCTTCTTCTTCGACGACGACGGCCGCGCCTACCTGCTCAACAACGGCCCGCCCGACGAGCCGCCGCGCTACGACGGCCATCGCGCCATCTGGATGCAGGAGTTCGACCTTGCGGCGATGCGGCCGATCGGGCCGCGCAAGGTGCTGATCAACGGCGGCGTCGACATCCTGACGAAGCCGGTGTGGATCGAGGGGCCGCACATCCTGAAGAAGGAAGGCTGGTACTACCTGGTCTGCGCCGAGGGTGGGACGTCGGTGAACCACTCCCAGGTCGTGCTGCGTAGCCGCCACGTCTGGGGCCCCTACGAGCCCTACGCGGGCAACCCGATCCTCACCCAGCGCCACCTGCCCGAGGACCGGCCCGATCCGATGACCTCGGCGGGCCACGCCGACCTGGTCGACACGCCGTCCGGCGCGTGGTGGGCCACCTTCCTGGCGACCCGGCCCTACGCGGGCGACTTCTACAACACCGGCCGCGAGACCTTCCTGCTGCCGGTGACCTGGAAGGACGGCTGGCCGGTGATCCTGGAAGGCGACGCCGTGATCCCGCAGGTCCACCCCCGGCCGGGCCTGCCGCCCTCGCCGGCGGCCCACGACGGCCGGGGACGCGAGGCGTTCGACGGCGGCGAACTGGGCCCGCACTGGATGACCCTGCGCACCCCGCGGGATCGCTGGCACAGGCTGTCGGAGGGGGCGCTGAGCCTGGAGGCGCGGGCCGAGCCGCTGGGCGGCAAGGGCCAGCCGTCGTACCTCGGCCGGCGCCAGCAGCACACGCACGCCGTCGCATCGACGCGCGTCGACTTCGACCCGGCCAGGGAAGGGGACCGCGCGGGTCTCGCGGCCCTGCAGAGCGAGGACTTCTTCTACCTGTTGAGCGTCGGGCGGCAGGGCGGCCGCCGCGTCGTCCAGCTCGAGCGCCGGGCCGGCGCCGGCGATCCGCCGCACGGCGTCGTCTTGGCCTCGGCGCCGCTGCCGGAGACGGGGGCGGTCGACCTGAGGATCGAGGCGCGTGGCGGACGCTACGACTTCGCCTATGCGACGCGGCCGGGGCGATGGACCAGCCTCGTACAGGGCGCCGACGGCACGATCCTGTCGACCCGGACCGCCGGCGGATTCGTCGGCGTCACCTTCGGCCTCTACGCCTACGCCCCGGAGTCCTGATGTTCCCGATCTCGCGCCGCGCCCTGGGCCTGGCCGTCTTCGCCGCCGTCCTGGCCTTCGGATCCGCCGCGTCCGCCTGCGACACGCCGGTGTCGGTGTGCGCCAAGGCCTCGGCCGGGGCCTTCCCGCTGATCCGCGGCGGGACCCCGGCGGCGGTGCTGGTGGAGGCGTCGGCCGATCCGGCCGTGCGCCACGCCGCGGACGGCTTCGCCGCCGACCTCCAGCGGGTCGGAGGGCGGGCCCCGGCGCGGATCTCCGATCCCGCCCAGGCGAGGGGCGACCTCGTCCTCGTCGGCGTGCTGGGACAGAGCCCGGCCATCGACGGTCTCGTCGCGGCCGGCCGGCTCGACGCGTCCGGCCTCGCCGGCCAGTGGGAAGCGTTCCGCCAGGTGGTGGTCGAGCGGCCGTTCCCGAACGTGCCGCGGGCGCTGGTGATCGTGGGCTCGGACCGCCGCGGGGCGGTGTTCGGCGCCTACGACCTGTCGGAGAAGATCGGCGTCTCGCCCTGGCATTGGTTCGCCGACGCCCCGGTCGAGCGGCGGGCGAACGTCTACCTGACCGCCGGCGCGCGCGGGGACCAGCCGAAAGTCCGCTACCGTGGCTTCTTCATCAACGACGAGGCGCCGGCCCTCACCACCTGGGCCGAGCAGAAGTTCGGCGGGGCGAACTCGAAGATGTACGCCCACGTCTTCGAGCTGCTGCTGCGGTTGAAGGGCAACTATCTGTGGCCGGCCATGTGGCAGCCGCGGGCCTTCAACGACGACGATCCCCGCAACATGGTCCTGGCCGACGAGATGGGCGTGGTGATGGGCACGTCCCACCACGAGCCGATGACCCGGGCCCACGACGAATGGCACCGGAACAAGGACGGCGGCGTCACCGGCGGACGCTGGGACTATGCGAGCAACGGCGAGAACCTGCGGCGGTTCTGGCGCGGCGGCATCGAGCGGATGATGTCGAAAGAGGGCGGCGGGGGCTACGAGACCGTGGTCACCCTCGGCATGCGCGGCGACGGCGACGAGGCGATGAGCGAGGAGACCGCCACCCAGCTGCTGGAGACCATCGTCGCCGACCAGCGCAGGATCATCGCCGACGTCACAGGCCGGCCGCCCGAGGAAACCCCGCAGGTCTGGGCGCTCTACAAGGAGGTGCAGGACTACTACGACAACGGGATGCAGGTCCCCGAGGACGTGATCCTGCTGTTCGCCGACGACAACTGGGGCCAGATCCGGCGGCTGCCGACGGGCGACCTCGACCGGAAGGGCGGCTACGGCGTCTACTACCACTTCGACTACGTGGGGGCGCCGCGGAACTACAAGTGGCTGAACAACACCCAGGTCGAGAAGACCTGGCAGCAGATGGACCTGGCGTGGCGGCGCGGCGCGCGGGCGCTGTGGATCGTCAACGTCGGCGACATCAAGCCGATGGAGTTCCCCTTGAGCTTCTTCATGGCGCAGGCCTGGAACCCCGAGGCGATGACGCCGGAGGCCCTGGCCGCGTATCCGGAGGACTGGGCGCGGCGGACCTTCGGCCCCGTCCAGGCGGCCGAGATCGGCGAGCTCCTCACCCGTTATTCCAAGTACGCCGCGCGGCGGAAACCCGAGCTCATCGACGCGCGCAGCTTCCGCCTGGGCGAGGGGGCCGGAGAGGTCCTGGACGGCGGCGAGTTCGGGGCCATGGTGGCCGAGTGGGACGCGCTGGAGCGCGACATGCTGCGGGTGAAGGCGCGCGTGCCGGCGGGGGAGCGTGACGCCTATCTGCAGATCGTCGAGCATCCGGTGGCCGCCACGGCCAACCTCTACCGGCTCTACTACGCGGTCGCCTGGAACCGGCGGCTGGCGGCGATGAACGACCCGCGCGCCAACGCCTTCGCCGACCAGGCCGAGGCGGCGTTCGCCCGCGACCAGGCCCTGACCGAGGCCTACCACCGGGCGAACGGCGGCAAGTGGGACGGCATGATGAGCCAGACCCACATCGGCTACACGAGCTGGCAGCAGCCGGCGGTGCAGGTGATGCCGAAGGTCGAACGGGTGACCGGCCGCGGAGAGGCCCGGGCGATCAGGTTCGCCAACGACCCGCGCCCGGCGCCGGGCGTCGTCTCGCGCGAGGCTCCGGACTTCAGCCGCGTCGTGGACGGCGCCGGCGTCGGCTGGCGGGCGATCCCGCACCTGGGGCGGACGAAGGGCGCCGTCGTTACGCTGCCGCAGGGACGGCCGGCCACCACGTCGCGGCACGGGGTGCGCGTGGAGTACGACGTGCAGGTGGCCAAGGCGGGTGACCTGACCGTGCAGCTCTACCTCGCCCCGACCCTGGACACGACGGGCCGCGGATCGCAGCGGATCGGGGTCTCGATCGACGACCGGCCGGTGCAGGTCCTGGTCGACAAGCTGCTGCCGTCGCCCACCGAGACGGTGCTGGAGGAGCAGGCCGCCTGGGACCGCGCGGTGGAGGATAATGTCCGCGTCCTTGAGGCCGCCTTCACCGACGTCCCCGCCGGGCCGCACGTGATCAAGGTCTGGCGGCTCGACGACAACATGGTGCTGCAGAAGATCGTCGCCGCGACGGGCCCGATCCCGATCACCTACCTCGGGCCGCCTTGACCCGGCGGCGGCGCCCGGGATTAGCATTGCGGCGAAGCTCGGGAGATGGCCGGTGCGCAAGTGGATCGTCGCCCTGTTCATGGCGCTGGCGTCTTCGGCCGCCCTCGCGCAGCAGACGCCCGACATGGACGCGGATCTGACGGTCAGCCGTCCGCTCCACGTCCGCGGGCAGGGCCCCGTCGTCGCGATCGACGCTGGCCACAACAACTTCCACACCGCCGAAGGCCGCTACGCGCCCTTCGCCGAGGTGCTGCGGAACGACGGCTATCAGGTGCGGTCCCTTGCGGCCGAGCTCACGGCGCCGGCGCTGGCGCCCCTGCGGGTCCTCGTTGTCTCGAACGCCCTGGCCAAGGAGAACGTCGTCGAATGGCGGCTGCCTACGCCGCCGGCCTTCACGCCGGCGGAGATCGAGGCGGTTCGCGAGTGGGTCCGCGGAGGCGGCGCGCTCTTCCTCATCGCGGACCACATGCCTTTCCCCGGCGCCATGGCAAGCCTCGCCTCCGCCTTCGGCTTTACGTTGGACAACAGCGTCGCGGTCCCGTCCCCTCGGCGCGCCGAGCTGTTCTCGCGAGCGAACGGCGACCTGCTGGACAGCGAGATCGTCCGCGGCGACGTCGCCGGCGTCCCGGTGACCGAGGTGCGCACGTTCGGCGGCTCCTCGTTCCGCGCGCCGCCGGAGGCCGTCCCGATCATGCGGCTGGGGTCGGACTGGACGATCGTCTTCCCGGAGGAATGGGGGGTGATCTCCGCCGTCACGCCGCGCCGTCCAAGCACCGGGGAGGACCTGCGCGCGGCGGCGCTGGAGTTCGGCAAGGGCCGGGTCGTCGTCGTGAGCGAGGCTGCCGCGTTCAGCGCGCAGGCCGCGCCCGGCGGGCCGATGGGCTTCCGGGCCGACGGCGCCGGCCAGAACAAGCAGTTCCTCCTGAACGTCATGCACTGGTTGAGCCAGGGCGCGGCCGAAGCGCGCTAGCGGCTCCTAGATCGCCACGCGCTTGGCGATCTGGCTGCGGCGGGCCTTGCTCTCCTGCTGGGCCCGTTCCAGCGCCTCGGTCTCGGTGGCGCGCAGCAGGTGTTCGATCACCCGCTCCAGGTGGTCGCGCATCGCCTGGCGCGCGGCGGCGGGGTCATGGGCGCGCAGGGCGTCCAGCACGCGGCGGTGCTCGGCGATGCGCGGCTCCAGGCCCAGGCCGCGGGCGCGGGTGAGGATGTTGCGCGCGAGCGGCGAGCGGTTGCGCAGCTCCCACAGGTTCTCGATGGTCGCGATGATCGCGCCGTTCCCGGTCGCCCGGGCGATCACCATGTGGAACTCCTTGTCGGCGTCCTCGCCCTTCAGCTCGTCCTCGTCGGCCATCAGGGCGAGCAGGCGGTCCAGCTCGGCGAGTTGCTCGTCGTCGATGGTGGCGGCGGCTAGGGCCGCGGCTTCGCCCTCGAACAGACGCCGGGCCTCGATCAGCTCGAACGCGCCGATCTCGAAGTCGTAGGCCGAGGCCGTCAGCGGGACCTGGGCGCGGGTGACGTAGATTCCGAGGCCGTGGCGGGCCTCGATCATCCCCAGCATCTCCAGGGCGATCAGCGCCTCGCGCAGGGTGGGCCGGCTGACGCCGTACTGCTCGGCCAGCTCGCGCTCGGTGGGCAGGCGCTCGCCCACGGCGTACTTGCCGCTCTCGATCTCCGCGGCGATCGAGTCCGCGAGGCGCCGGTAGAGTTTGCCGCTGGCCATCGTCTCCTGGCTTTTCGCCTTGCCGCCCGACGGGGGGATTCTACGCGCAACCATACTCCACCATTCCCGCGGGACAGAAGGGGCGCGCCCTCACCAGTCGTGCATCGTGCCGTCCGCCAGCCGCGCCACCGGCAAATAGGCGCGCCGGTAGGGGTGGCGGGCGGCTTCGGCCTCGTCGATGTCCACGCCCAGGCCGGGCGCTTCGCCCGGGTGGAGCATGCCGTCCTGGAAGCGGTAGGCGTGGGGGAAGACGGCGTCGGTCTCGGGCGTGTGGCGCATGTATTCCTGCACCCCGAAGTTCGGGACCGAGATGTCGAAGTGCAGGGCCGCGGCCATGGTCACCGGCGACAGGTCCGTGGCCCCGTGGCAGCCGGTGCGCACGCCGTAGAGGTCGGCGAAGCTGGCGATCCGGCGCAGGTGGGTGATGCCGCCGGCGTGGACGACCGTGGCGCGGATGTAGTCGATCAGCTGCTCCTCGATCAGCTGCTTGCAGTCCCAGATCGAGTTGAACACCTCGCCGACCGCGATCGGGGTTGTGGTGTGCTGGCGGATCAGGCGGAAGCGGGCCTGGTTCTCGGCCGGCGTCGGATCCTCCATCCAGAAGGGCCGGTAGGGCTCCAGGTCGCGGCCCAGGCGGCCGGCCTCGATCGGCGTCAGCCGGTGATGGACGTCGTGCAGCAGGTGGACGTCCCAGCCCAGGGCCTGGCGGGCCGCGGCGAACAGCTCGGGCGCCACGCGCATGTACGCCTCGCTGGACCACGCGGTCTCGGTGGGCAGGTCGGCGTCGGCGGGCTCGTAGAAGAACTTGTCCTTGGAGACGCCGTAGGCGGCCTTCAGGCCCGGCACGCCCGACTGCAGCCGCACGGCCCTGTAGCCGGCCTGGACGTACTCCCTGGCGCGCTCGACGGTCTCCTCGATGGTCTGCCCGTTGGCGTGGCCGTAGACCATGACGCCGGTGCGGCAGGCGCCGCCGAGGAGTTGGTAGACCGGCAGGCCGGCGATCTTCCCCTTGATGTCCCACAGCGCCATGTCGACGGCGGCGATGGCGCTCATGGTCACCGGACCCCGGCGCCAGTAGGCGCCCCGGTGCAGGTACTGCCAGATGTCCTCGATCTGGTGCGCGTCGCGGCCGATCAGGCAGGGGATGACGTGGTCGTCGAGATAGCTGGCGACCGCCAGCTCGCGGCCGTTCAGGGTGGCGTCGCCCACGCCCGTGACCCCGTCGGAGGTCTCGATCTTCAGCGTGACGAAGTTGCGCCCGGGGCAGGTCACGATCGTCTTGGCTGAGGTGATCTTGGGCATCGGCTTTCGGGGAAGGGCGGGGGGAGCCGCGAGGTCGCCCAAGCTTAGTCTCGGGCCCGGTGTTGTCAATCGCATGGTCAGACCACTAGAAGGGTGGTGTCTGGACCTCTGGAGGCGGCATGAAGAAGTTCGCACTGCTCGCGTCGGCGATGACCCTTGGTCTGGCCTCGGGGTCCGCCTCGGGCGCCCGGGCCGAGGACGGCTACGACCTGTGGCTGCGCTACCGGCCTGTCGAGGCGCAGGCGGCCGGGGCCTACCGGGCCGCGGCGTCCGAGCTGGTGGTCCAGGGCGGCTCTCCGACGCTGGCGGTGGCGCGCGACGAGCTGGCGCGCGGCCTTTCGGGCATGCTGGGCCAGGCGCCGCCGCTGGCCGCGGCGCCGGGCCGCGACGGGACGGTGATCCTGGGCACGCCGGCGGGCTCGCCGCTGGTGGCGCGCCTGAACCTGCCGCTGGAGCCCCTGGGCCCCGACGGCTACCTGATCCGCAGCGTGCAGGTGGGCGGCCGGCCCGCGACGGTGATCGCGGGCAACAGCGACGTCGGCGTCCTCTACGGCGTGTTCGATTTCCTGCGGCGGATGCAGACGCGCCAGCCCGTGGCGGGCCTCGAGGTGGCCGAGGCGCCGAAGGTGAAGCTGCGCCTGCTGAACCACTGGGACAACCTCGACCGCCACGTCGAGCGGGGCTACTCGGGCCAGTCCATCTGGGACTGGTGGAGGCTGCCCGACGTCCGCGATCCACGCTACGTGGACTACGCCCGCGCCAACGCCTCGCTGGGGATCAACGGGACCGTCCTCAACAACGTCAACGCCAAGGCCGACAGCCTGACGGCGCCCTATATCGCCAAGGCCGCGGCGGTGGCCGACGTGCTGCGGCCTTACGGGATCAAGGTCTATCTCTCGGCTAGGTTCAGCGCCCCGATCGAGATCGGCGGGCTGAAGACCGCCGACCCGCTGGACCCGGCCGTCCGCGCCTGGTGGAAGGCGAAGGCCGACGAGATCTACCGGACGATCCCGGACTTCGGCGGCTTCCTGGTGAAGGCCAACTCCGAGGGCCAGCCGGGGCCGCAGGACTACGGCCGCAGCCACGCCGACGGCGCCAACATGCTGGCCGAGGCGGTGGCGCCGCACGGCGGCGTCGTGATGTGGCGGGCCTTCGTTTATTCGAACGAGCAGCCCGAGGACCGCATCAAGCAGGCCTACAACGAGTTCGTCCCCCTGGACGGCAAGTTCCGCGACAACGTCATCGTGCAGGTGAAGAACGGGCCGCTGGACTTCCAGCCGCGCGAGCCGTTCCACCCCCTGTTCGGGGCGACCCCGAAGACGCCGCTGATGATGGAATTCCAGATCACCAAGGAATACCTCGGCTTCTCTACCCACCTCGTCTACCAGGGCCCGCTCTACGAGGAGACGCTGGCCGCCGACACCTGGCGCAAGGGGCAGGGCTCCACCGTCGCCAAGGTGGTGGACGGCTCGCTCTTCGGCCACGCGCTCACCGGCATGGCCGGCGTGGCCAACGTCGGCTCGGACCGCAACTGGTCGGGCTCGCACTTCGACCAGGCCAACTGGTACGCCTTCGGCCGCCTCGCCTGGGACCCGGAACTGTCCTCGCGGGCGATCGCGCAGGAGTGGGCGCGGATGACGTTCTCGAACGATCCCCGCTTCCTGGAGCCGGTGGTCGGGATGATGATCGCCTCGCGCGAGACGGTGGTGGACTACATGACCCCGCTCGGCCTGCACCACCTGATGGGCGAGGGGCACCACTACGGTCCGGCCCCGTGGGTGGCCGGCGGGCCGCGCGCCGACTGGACCTCCGTCTACTTCCACCGCGCTTCGCCCGAGGGGATCGGCTTCGACCGCATGGCGAGCGGCAGCAACGCCGTGGCCCAGTACGCCCCCGAGGCGGGCCGGGCGCTCGCCGCCGACGAGAAGAACCTGCTGTGGTTCCACCGCGTCCCCTGGGACCAGCGGGTGAGCTCGGGCCGCACGCTGTGGGACGAGCTGGTGGTCCGCTACACGAAGGGCGTGGAGGAGGTTTCGGCGACGCGCCGCACCTGGGCGTCCATGAAGCCCTACGTGGACCCGCAGCGCCACGCCGAGGTGGCCGCCTACCTGGCCGTCCAGGAGCAGGAGGCGCAGTGGTGGCGCGACGCCTGCATCGCCTACTTCCAGACCTTCTCGAAGCGCCCGCTGCCGGCCGGCTACGCCCCGCCCGCCCATTCGCTGGACTATTACCGCTCGCTCGAATTCCCCTACGCCCCGGGCCGCGGAGACTGATCCTCGCCCTGGCCGCGCCTCGGCCCCGCGGGGGAGGGGCGCGGTCGCGGCGTTCCTCCCAGGCAAAAGGAAAGGGCGGCCGGCCTTTCGGCCCGCCGCCCCAGTTGACCCTTTTCTCGAGGGGAGGAGAAAAGTGGAGCTCTAGAACCGCCCGCGGATGCCCAGCAGGATCGTGCGGCTGCCGCGGTAGAAGGTCTGGGTCGCGTTCGGCCACTGGAAGGCCGTGCGCTGGTCCTCCTTGGTGAGGTTGATGACGTCCAGCGTCAGCCGCGGCTGGGTCGGCAGGTTGGTGAATTCGTAGCTGGCCGACAGGTCCCATTGGCCGGTGGAGTCGTTCCGGAAGCGGGCGGGGATCGCCGGGCCGCCCGAGGGATTGGGGATGCTCACCCCGCTCTCCGGGCCCGCCGAGCCAATCTGGTCGTCGTAGTAGACGTACGAGACGCGGATCGAGGCCGGTCCGCGGTCGTAGTAGCCGGTGATGTTGTAGGTGTAGGGCGAGACCCCCACCGCCACCGCCGGCGCGCCGGCCCCCGAGGCGCTCTGGTAGATCCGGGTGTAGTTCGCCTGGAAGCCCAGGCCGTCCACCAGGAAGGTGAGGGGCTGGACCCAGTTCACCTCGTAGCCGCGGATGGTGAGCTGGCCGCCGACGTTGACCTGCTGGCGCACGTTGACGGTGGCCGCGCCCGGGCCGCCGCGGTTGTTGATGGCGGTCTTCTGGGTGTCGTTCAGGGCGTCGAAGGGAATGCCCAGCTGGGTGAACGGGATGGTGGTGATGCCCGTCTGGGTCCAGCCGGTGATCACCTTGTTGAACCCGACCACGCCGATGTAGCCCTCGGCCCCCGTGTACCACTCGGCGCCGATGTCGAAGTTGTTCGAGAAGAACGGCGTCAGGTTCGGATTGCCCTGGGTGGCCTCCTGGGCCGACGGATCCGAGAAGGAGGTGCCGGGCAGCATGTCGGAGGGGTTCGGACGAGTGAGCGTCCGCGAGGCCGACAGGCGCAGGTTCACGTCGTCACGGACGCGAAGCACGGCGTTGAACGAGGGCAGGTAGGCGTCGTACCGCGAGTCCCGCGACTGGAACTCGGTGGTCTGGACGCCGCCGATGGTGAACGTCACCGGGCCGGTGATGTCCTGCTCGGTCGAGACGTAGCGGACGCCGCCGTTGAACCGCAGCTCCCAGGGGCCGATGTCGGTGCGGCCGTTGACCTCGACGAAGGCGCCCAGGGTGTCCTCCTCGATGATCCCGGAGCGGGTCCCGGTGTTGGCCGAGTTCGAGAAGGGGGCGTTCGCTGCGAACTGCGAATAGTTGGTGTCGCCGAAGAAGCGGTCGTAGTCCACGGCGATGAAGCCGTAGGGACCGGGCCGCAGGTAGCTGCCGATCTGGGCGTTGGTCACCGCCGAGCCCGCGGCGCCGTTGCATGGCGGCTGGGGCGCCGGGGCGGGCCGATAGACGCCGCCGCCGCCGCACACCACCTGCTGCCACTGGGCCGAGTTGTCCTGCGCCAGGATGCTGCGGCTGGCGTAGTCCCAGGCGCCGCCGACGCGGACGTTGACGCCTTCCTCGTCGCCGAACAGCACGTCGAAGTGGGCGGCCTTGGTCTTGGTGACCCGGCGCTCGTTCTGGATGTTCACCCGGCCGCCGCCGAGCCAGGTCCAGCCCAGGTTCGGATCGTTCAGGTCGGCGTTGGTGGCGATGTCGGGGAAGGGCTCGCCGGGGTTGGTGTATTCGACGTTGATCCCCTGGCCGAGCGGCGTGTTGAACAGGATCGTCGGCGCCTCCCGCAGGAACTCGCTCTTCGACATGTTGAACTGGCCGTCGACGCGGATGAAGTCGTTGTACCGCCAGGAGAAGCCTGGGTTGACGTTAAAGAAGTTGACCTTCTCGTGGTACGGCCGGGCCTCCAGGAAGAACTGCGAGTTCAGGAAGCTGCCCTCGGTGACGACGTAGTTCTCGTCCACCTGCAGGCCGACCGGGACCATGAAGTTCGAGTTGCGGCCCACCCAGTTCATGTCCACCCGGTCGAACTTGCGGATGCCGCGGCCGAGCAGGGTGTCGACGTAGACGTTCAGGTTCTCGCTGGGTTCGAACTCCAGCGAGATCAGGCCCGAGTAGCGGTCGCGCTGACCGTCGGTGAAGGCCGGGCGGCCCAGGCGCGGGATCATCGCGTCGCTGAGCTGCTGCAGGGTCAGGCCGGGGTTCAGCGCCAGCAGGGTGTCGTTGGTGATCGGCGCGCCGGTGGTCAGGCCAGGCACGCTCACGCCCGCCGGGACGGTGCTGGCCCAGTTGAAGTTGTTGCTGCCATAGAGGTTGCAGCCGGCGCAGCTCATGTTGGCGTTCGACCAGCCGATGGACTCGAAGCCCTCGGTCTTGATGTGCGTGCGCGCGCCGGCGAAGCCCACCAGCACGCCCACCTCGCCGTAGTTGGTGTCGAAGCGGTCGCTGGCGATCAGGGCGCCGCGCGGGCCCCACTTCTCGGCGCTGCTGTTGTAGGCGCCCTGCAGCGAGTAAGTGAGCTGGCGGTCGGCGTAGTCGAACGGCCGGGCGCTGCGCATGTTGACCGTGCCCGAGACGCCGCCTTCCAGCATGCTGGCGGTGGGCGACTTGTTCACGTCCAGCCGGCTGAACAGCTCGGTCGGGAACATGTCGAGGTCGACTTCCCGGTTCTGGCTCTGGGCGTCGAGGCGGCCGGTGGTGGCGACGGCGATCTGGTTGCCGTTCAGCAGGATCTTGGTGAAGTTGGTGCCGAGGCCGCGGATCGCGATCTGCTGGCCCTCGCCGGTCACTTCCCGCGAGAGCTGCACGCCGGGCACCCGGTTCAGCGACTCGGCGAGGTTGGTGTCCGGGAACTTGCCGATGTCCTCGGCGAAGATGGAATCCTGGATGATGGTGGCTTCGCGCTTGGCTTCCGTGGCCTGCTGCAGGCTGCGGCGGTAGCCGGTGACGACGATCTCCTCAACCTGCTGAGCGCGGACTTCAGTGGCCACGGCGCCGGCGAGGAAAGTCGCTCCAAGCAGAAGCGCCTTCGTGCGGACAGACGTCTTCCTTGTCGAAGAATTCATCGTTTCCTTCCCCTTTGCGTGTGCTCGGCACGCGCTTGTCGTTTATTTGCGCGAACGCGCTTCGACCGGCGTTTCGCCGTGCCGTTTCGTGAAAACTCCCCATAGACCGCGCGTTAACAGTCGAATGATAGCGGTCACATTGATTTTGGTACTAGGTCAGTTCTTTTGTGTCAATACGGTCTGACCGCGTTCGGTGAGTATGGTCTGACCAATGCCTGCGCGACCATTTCGAAGGTCGGGAACGGCATGGGCTTGTGGCCGAGCCTTCCGTGGGTCAGACCTAGGCGTTCGCTGGAGGATGGATTGCAGCCGAAGCCCGCCCGCCGTCAGAAGAGCGCGCTCACGATCCACGACGTGGCCCGGTACGCCGGCGTCTCGCCGATGACCGTCTCGCGCGTGATCAACGGCGAGAAGAACGTCCGGGAGTCGACCCGCGAGGCGGTGAACGCCGCGATCCGGGCCCTGAACTACCAGCCCAACCCCGCGGCGCGCAGCCTGGCCGGCGCCGACCTCGTGCGCATCGGCCTGCTCTACTCGAACCCCTCGTCGGCCTACCTCAGCGAGTTCCTGGTGGGCGGCCTCGACCAGGTCAGCCGCAGCAACATCCAGCTCGTCGTCGAGAAGTGCGACGAGGAGGCGGCCGAGGCCGCCGCCGCCCGCCTGCTGAACTCGGGGGTCGACGGCATCATCCTGCCGCCGCCGCTGTGCGACTCCCCGGCGGTGCTGAAGATGCTGGCCGCCAGCCACACGCCGGCCGTGGCCGTCGCCACCGGCCGGCCGCCCGCGGACGTCTCGGCCGTGCGCATCGACGACTTCGAGGCGGCGCGCCAGATGACCCGGCATCTCGCCGGCCTCGGGCACCGCCGGATCGGCTTCATCAAGGGCCACCCGAACCAGACTGCCAGCGGCCAGCGGCTGGAGGGGCACCTGGCGGCGCTGTCCGAGGCCGGGATCCCCGCCGACGAGACGCTGGTGCAGCAGGGCTACTTCACCTACCGCTCGGGGCTGGAGGCGGCCGAACGCCTGCTGGCCCTGCCCGAGCCGCCGACGGCCATCTTCGCCAGCAACGACGACATGGCCGCCGCGACGGTGGCGGTCGCCCACCGGCGCGGACTGGACGTGCCGCGCGACCTGACCGTCGTGGGCTTCGACGACAGCGCGCTCGCCACCACCATCTGGCCCGAGCTCACCACCATCCGCCAGCCGATCGCCGACATGTCGCGCCAGGCGGTCACCCTGCTGGCCGACGAGATCCGCAGCCGCCGCTCGGGCGAGCGGGCGCAGCATCCGCACGCCCTGCAGGAGTTCACCCTGATCCGCCGGCAATCGGACGGTCCGCCCAAGGCGCGCTAGCGGCACAGCTCCGAAAGACCGGCGACCGAGGGCGCGGGCGGGGGCTCGAGCCCCTGCCGGCGCACGGCGGCCTCGAGGGTCAGCGGCTCGGGCGAGGGCAGGGCTTCGGCGTCGGCCCTGTAGAACGGATCGGCCAGCGCCCGGTCCAGGCTCACGAACCGCACGCCCCGCGAGCGGTAGAGGTCCAGCAGCCGGTCCATCATCCGCGCATCGAAGGCGCCCAGGTGCAGCAGGAGGACGAGCGGGACCTCGCGCCCCTCGGCCTGCAGCGACAGGGCCCGTGCGCGATCGAGGCTCTCGGCGGCGGCCGCCAGGAAGCGGGCCTCCAGTCCGGCGACCGCGGCGGCGTCGCCGCGGGCGGCGCAGCGCGCGTAGGGATCGTTGTAGGCCCAGTCGCCGAAATCGAGGGTGACGCTGGCGATCCGGTAGCCCCGGGCCTGCAGGAAAGACCGGGCGCGGGCGCGGACCTCCGGGGTCTCGCCCTCGGCCAGGAACGGGTAGCGGAACCAGCGCCACGGGCGGCCCTCGGCCAGCGCGGCCAGCAGCGCCTCGTTGCGCACGACGTCGGCCTCGAAGGCGGCGGCCGAGGCCGAGGTGAGGCGCAGGTGGCTCCAGGTGTGGTTGCCGAACGGGCGGCCCGCCTCGCGCCAGAGCCTGAGGGCGAGGCCCGAGTCGGGCTCGGCCTGCAGGAAGCCGCCGTTGACGAAGCCGGTGGCCGGCGCCTCGGCCCTCTCCAGGGCCCGCAGGACGTCGCGGGCGACGCCGGCGCGGGTCTCCCCGGGCGGCAGGGCGCTGTGCGCGGGCAGGTCGTCAAAGGTCAGCGCGATCTCCACCGCCCGCGCCGGCTGCGCCAGCAGCGCGGCGGCCAGGGCGAGCGCCGCCGCCCTCATCGGTCGAACAGCGACAGCGGCACGGCCTCGGCCATCGCCCTGTAGCCGGCGATGGACGGGTGCAGGCCGTCCCCAACGTCCAGTTCGGGCCGCAGCCGGTCGGGCCGGGCCGGATCGCGCATCACCGCGTCGAAGTCGATCACCGCATCGAAATTCCCGGGCGCCCGGATCCAGGCGTTCACCGCCTGGCGGCTGGCCTCGGTCTCGGGCGGAGGCTTGTAGTAGTCGGACCCGGCGAAGGGTAGGATGGTGGCGCCGATCGCCTTGATCCCCCGCGCCCGGGCCCGGGCGACCATCTGGCGGTAGACGCCGATCATGTCGGCCGTCAGCCGGCTCTGGGCCTCGGGGCTCGCGGGCCCCAGGCGGGTGAGACTGCCGAGGTCGTTCACCCCCTCCAGGACGATCACGTAGCGCACGCCCGTCTGGTTCAGCACGTCGCGGTCGAAGCGGGCGAGGGCGTTGGGGCCCAGGCCGTCGAGCAGCAGCCGGTTGCCGCCGATGCCGTGGTTGAGGACCGAGAGGTGGCGGGTCCGGGGATCGGCCTGCAGGCGCCGCGCGAGGAAGTCGGGCCAGCGCTCGTTGCGGTCCGGCCCCACGCCGAAGCCGTCGGTGATCGAATCGCCGAACGTCACGATGGCCGCCGCGCCGGGCCCGGCGACAACGTCCACGGCCGAGAGCTGGTGCCAGCGCACGACTGTCCCGGCGCCCGGCAGATCGGTCGCCGTCGTGCGGTTTCCCCTCGCGACAAAGGTGGTGGTGCGCGAGCCCGGATGGCCGGTCTGGCCCTCCGGAGGGCGCGGCAGGTGATAGCTCACCGCGAGGTTGGACAGGGCTGCGACGGGCAGGTCGACGGGATCCGAGACGTACTCGGCGCCGGCGGGGACGGTCACCGCGCTCTCACCCGCGAAGGTCACCGCCCGGTCGGTGCCGGGGTCGATCCTCGCCGACCCCGGCGCGACGGGCCGGGCGACCCGCACGGACGAGAACGTCAGCGGCGCGGCGCCGAACAGATTCGAGAGCCGCACGCGCAGGGCCGGCCCGGCCTGGGTCGTCTGCACCACCTGGCGGACCGTGGCGTCGGTCAGCATCTCGGGCGGCAGGGTGTTGTGCGGTTCGGGGATCTGCTGCGAGGCGGCCCAGGCGCCGACCCATGTCGGCGCGCGGGCTGCGGCCTGGTTCTCTGCAGCCTGGCTCGCTGCAGCCTGGCTCGCTGCAGCCTGGGGCGCGATCGCCAGCAGGACGGCGGCGGCGGCCGCCAGCATGCCCCCAAGTCGGCGGCGGGTGACGGACAAGATCAGCGGCCCGTGCAAGACGCTCCTCCTCGTGCTTCCCAGGCTCCTTGAGGCGGCCCGGCTGACGCCCACCTTGACAGGTCAGGGGCGAGATTGATAGCGCTACCAAAAATAGGGAGGTCTGACCATGGGCAGAGCCGCCGAGCGGCCGCAAGCCTTTCTGCCCGCCGACTGGCCGGCCGCCACGCTGGTCGGCCGCATCCGGACCGCCGAAGGCCCCACGCCCGTGCTCTGCCGCAATGGCCGGCTGTTCGACGTCTCGGCCGCCGCCACCGTGGCCGACCTGCTGAACTGCTGGCCGCAGGCCCCGGCGGGGCGGGATCTAGGGCCCGTCGAGGACTTCGATTTCGACCGCAATCCGCTGCTGGCCCCCGTCGACCTGCAGTGCGTCAAGGCGGCGGGCGTCACCTTCGCCGTCTCGGCGGTGGAGCGCGTGATCGAGGAGCGCGCGCGGGGCGACGCCGCTAGGGCCGAGGCCATCCGCGCCGACCTGCGCGACCGCGTGGGCGCCGACATCCGCGCGGTCACTCCAGGTTCCGAGGCCGCCGCCCGCCTGAAGGCGGCGCTGATCGCCGAGGGGCTGTGGTCGCAGTACCTGGAGGTCGCCATCGGCCCCGACGCCGAGATCTTCACCAAGGCGCCGATCCTGTCCGCGGTCGGCCACGGCGCCCAGGTCGGCGTCCGTTCGGATTCGGCCTGGAACAATCCCGAGCCCGAGGTGGCGCTGGTCTGCGACAGCGCGGGCCGGGCGCTGGGCGCCACCCTGGGCAACGACGTCAACCTGCGCGACTTCGAGGGGCGCAGCGCCCTGCTGCTGGGCAAGGCCAAGGACAACAACGCCTCGTGCGCGCTCGGCCCGTTCGTCCGCCTGTTCGATGAGGGCTTCACCATCGACGACGTGCGCACGGCGCGCGTGGATCTCGTCATCGAGGGGCCGGACAACTACCGCCTCGAGGGGCACAGCTCGATGGACCAGATCAGCCGCGATCCCCTCGACCTCGTGCGCCAGGCCATGAGCGAGCACCAGTATCCGGACGGCTTCGTCCTGTTCTGCGGCACCCTCTTCGCGCCCACCCAGGACCGCGACGCCCCCGGCCAGGGCTTCACACACAAGGTGGGCGACGTCGTGCGGGTCGCGAGCCCCCGCCTGGGCGTTCTCGAAAACGAGGTGACGACCTCGAAGGCCGCGCCGCCGTGGACGTTCGGCGTCGGCGACCTGATGCGTAACCTGGCCGGCCGCGGCCTGCTTTCGGCGGAGACCGCCCAGTGACGAAGTCCACGACCCAGACCCTGGCGCACTTCATCGGGGGCGAACGCGTCGCCGCCGATGCGCCCGAGGAGAGCCTGAACCCCTCCAACACCAACGACGTCGTGGCCCGCGTGCCGCGGGGCGGCGAGGCCGAGGTGAACGCCGCAGTGGCGGCGGCCCGCGACGCCTTCCCCGCTTGGTCCGAGGCCTCGCCCGAGGTCCGCTCGGACCTGCTGGACAAGGTGGGCGACACCATCCTGAAGCGGCGCGAGGAGCTGGGCCGGCTGCTTTCCCGCGAGGAGGGCAAGACCGTCCCCGAGGGGATCGGCGAGACCGTCCGCGCCGGACGCATCTTCAAGTACTTCGCCGGCGAGGCCCTGCGCCGCCATGGCCAGAACCTGGACTCGGTGCGCCCCGGCGTGGAGATCCAGACCTACCGCCAGGCGGTGGGCGTGTTCGGGCTGATCACGCCCTGGAACTTCCCGATCGCCATCCCGGCCTGGAAGAGCGCGCCGGCGCTGGCGTTCGGCAACACGGTGGTGATCAAGCCGGCGGGCCCGACGCCGGCCATCGCCGCGGCGCTCGCCGAGATCATCCACGAGTGCGGCGCGCCCGCGGGCGTCTTCAACATGATCTTCGGCCCGGGTTCGATGGGCGCCAAGCTGGTCGAGCATCGCGACGTGGACGGGATCTCCTTCACCGGCTCGCAGACCGTGGGCGCCAGCGTCGCCGAGGCGGCGGTCAAGCGGCAGGCGCGGGTGCAGCTCGAGATGGGCGGCAAGAACCCGCTGGTGGTGCTCGACGACGCCGACCTGGACCGCGCGGTCATGGTGGCCCTGGACGGCAGCTTCTTCGCCACCGGCCAGCGCTGCACCGCCTCCAGCCGGCTGATCGTCACCGAGGGAATCCACGACCGCTTCGTCCAGGCTCTGGCCGAGAAGGTGGCGGCGCTGAAGGTGGGCGATGCGCTCGATCCGGCCACCCAGATGGGCCCCGCGGTCAGCGAGGCGCAGATGGAGACCAGCTACCGGTACATCGACATCGCCCGGAACGAGGGCGGGCGGCTCATCACCGGCGGCGGCCGGCTGCAGCTCGAACAGCCCGGCTACTACGTCCAGCCGACGCTGATCGCCGACACCCACAAGGACATGCGGATCAATTGCGAGGAGGTCTTCGGGCCCGTGGCCAGCACCGTACGCGTCAAGGACTATGAGGAGGCGCTGGCCGTGGCCAACGACGGCGACTTCGGCCTCTCGGCCGGCATCGTCACCACCTCGCTGAAGCACGCCCGCGACTTCCAGCGCCGCGCCAAGGCGGGGATGGTGATGGTCAACCTGGCCACCGCCGGCGTCGACTACCACGTGCCCTTCGGCGGCATAAAGAAGTCGAGCTACGGCGCCCGCGAGCAGGGCTTCGCGGCGGTCGAGTTCTACACCCAGACGAAGACGGCCTACTCGTGGGCGTGACCTCGGCGATCTACCCCAGCCTGAAGGGCAAGCGCGTCGTCGTCACCGGCGGCGGCTCGGGCATCGGCGCGGGCCTCGTGGAGGCCTTCGTCCGCCAGGGCGCCGAGGTGCACTTCCTGGACGTGCTCGAGACGGAATCGCGGGCGCTGGAGACGAGCCTGGCCGGGGCCGAGGTCCCGCCGGTGTTCCATCGCTGCGACCTCACGGACGCCGGCGCGATCGAAGGCTGCTTCGCGAAGATCGGCCCGGTGCAGGTGCTGGTGAACAACGCCGGCAACGACGACCGCCACACGCTGGACGAGGTGACGCCGGCCTATTTCGACGACCGGATCGCGGTGAACCTGCGGCACATGGTGTTCTGCGCCAAGGCCGTGGTCCCGGCGATGAAGGCCGCGGGCGAAGGCGCAATCATCAACTTCGGCTCCATTTCCTGGCACCTTGGGCTGCCGGACCTCGTGCTCTACGAGACCGCCAAGGCGGGAATCGAGGGCATGACCCGGGCGCTGGCGCGCGAACTGGGCCCCTTCGGCATCCGCGTCACCTGCGTGGCGCCCGGCAACGTCAAGACGCCCCGGCAGATGAAGTGGTACACGCCCGAGGGCGAGGCCGAGATCGTCGCCCAGCAATGCCTGAAGTCGCGGATCGAGCCCGCGGACGTGGCGGCGCTGGTGCTCTTCCTGGCTTCGGACGACGCGCGCATGTGCACCGGCCACGAATACTGGATCGACGCAGGCTGGCGATGAAGGTCCTCTCCGAACCCGACTGCGTGCTGCGCGCCGACGCCGAGCTGGGCGAGGGGCCCGTCTGGCGGGCCGACGACGACGCGGTCTGGTTCGTGGACATCAAGGGCCGCCGCATCCACCGCTACGAGCCGGTCACCGGCGCGGCCTGGAGCTGGGCGGCGCCCGCCCAGCCGGGGTTCATCGCCCCGGTCGCCGGCGGGGGCTGGGTCGCAGGCCTGAAGACCGGCCTGCACCGGTTCGAGCCGCGCGGCGGCCGTTTCGAGCTGATCACGGCCGTCGAGGACCCGTCCCTGGACAACCGCCTGAACGACGGCTTCGTGGATGCGAAGGGCCGGCTCTGGTTCGGTTCGATGCACGACGGCGAGACGGCGCTGACCGGGGCGCTCTATCGGCTGGACGAGCGCGGCCTGCAGCGCTGCGACACCGGCTACTGCATCACCAACGGCCCGGCGGCGAGCCCCGACGGGCGGACGCTCTATCACACCGACACCCTGCAGAAGACGATCTACGCCTTCGACCTCTCGCCGGCCGGCGAGCTGTCGAACAAGCGGGTGTTCGCGCGCATCGAGGAAGGCGGCGGCTATCCCGACGGGCCGGCCGTGGACGCCGAGGGCTGCGTCTGGACGGGCCTCTTCGCCGGCTGGCACGTGAGGCGCTATTCGCCCAAGGGCGAGCTCCTGGCCAAGGTCGGGTTCCCTGTCGCCAACATCACCAAGCTGGCCTTCGGCGGCGACGACCTGACGAGCGTCTACGCCACCACCGCCTGGAAGGGCCTCTCGGCCGACGAGCGCGAGAAGCAGCCGCTCGCCGGCGGCCTCTTCCGGTTCGAGGTCGACGTCCCCGGCCTGCCGCAGAACCAGATGGCCCATGCCTGACCGCAAGCCCGCGCGCCCCTTCCGGTCCCGGGAGTGGTTCGCCGCCCCCGAACGCTCGGACATGACCGCCCTCTACCTCGAGCGGTTCATGAACTACGGGATCACGCCGGAGGAGCTGCAGTCGGGCCGCCCCATCGTCGGCATCGCCCAGACGGGCAGCGACCTGTCGCCCTGCAACCGCATCCACCTGGACCTCGCGCGTCGGGTGCGGGATGGAATCCGCGACGCGGGCGGCATCCCGATGGAATTCCCGGTCCATCCGATCTTCGAGAACTGCCGCCGGCCGACCGCGGCGCTGGACCGCAACCTCGCGTACCTCGGCCTCACCGAGATCCTCTACGGCTATCCGATCGACGCGGTGGTGCTGACCACCGGCTGCGACAAGACCACGCCATCGGGCGTCATGGCGGCCTCGACCGTGGACATCCCGGCCATCGTGCTGTCGGGCGGGCCGATGCTGGACGGCTGGCACGAGGGCGAGCTGGTGGGCTCTGGGACCGTCATCTGGCGCAGCCGGCGCAAGCTGGCGGCGGGCGAGATCAACGAGGCCGAGTTCCTGCGCCGGGCCACCGCCTCGGCGCCGTCCGCGGGCCACTGCAACACCATGGGCACGGCCTCGACCATGAACGCCGTGGCCGAAGCCCTGGGCCTGTCGCTGCCGGGCTGCGCGGCGATCCCGGCTCCCTACCGCGAGCGCGGCCAGATGGCCTACGAGACCGGCCGCCGGATCGTGGAGATGGCCTACGAGGACCTGCGGCCGTCGAAGATCCTGACCCGCACGGCCTTCCTGAACGCGATCAAGGTGGTCAGCGCCGCGGGCGGCTCGTCCAACGCCCAGCCGCACATCGTGGCCATGGCCAGGCACGCGGGGGTGGAGCTGTCGCCCGAGGACTGGATGGCCCACGGCTACGACGTGCCGCTGATCGTCAACATGCAGCCGGCCGGCAAGTACCTGGGCGAGCGCTTCCACCGCGCCGGCGGGGTGCCCGCGGTGATGTGGGAGCTGCTGCGGGCGGGCCAGATCGACGGCGGCTGCCTGACGGTCACCGGCCGCACCCTGGCCGAGAACCTGGAGGGCCGGGAGGCGAGCGACCGCGAGGTCATCACGCCCTACGATCAGCCGCTGAAGGAACGGGCCGGCTTCCTGGTGCTGAAGGGCAACCTGTTCGACTTCGCGATCATGAAGACCAGCGTGATCTCCGAGGAGTTCCGCGCGCGCTACCTCGCCGAGCCCGGACGGGAAGGGGTGTTCGAGGCCCGCGCCGTCGTCTTCGACGGATCGGACGACTACCACCACCGGATCAACGACCCGGCGCTGGATATCGACGAGCGGACCATCCTCGTGATCCGCGGCTCGGGGCCGCTGGGCTGGCCGGGCTCGGCCGAGGTGGTGAACATGCAGCCGCCGGACGCCCTGATCCAGCGCGGGATCTCCAGCCTCCCGACCCTGGGCGACGGGCGCCAGTCGGGCACCTCCGACAGCCCCTCCATCCTCAATGCTTCGCCGGAGAGCGCGGCCGGCGGCGGGCTGTCCTGGCTCCGCACCGGCGACGTCATCCGCATCGACCTGAACACCGGCCGGTGCGACGCCCTGGTGGACGAGGCCGAGATCGCCCGCCGCAAGGCCGAGGCCCCGCCGCCTGTCCCGGCGAGCCGCACGCCCTGGGAGGAGCTCTATCGCGAGAATACCGGCCAGCTCGCCGAGGGCGCCGTGCTGGAAATGGCCGTGAAGTATCGCGGCGTCTCGGCCAAGACCCCACGCCACAACCACTGAAAACCCGCCAGGTCATACCATTTGGCTTGACCATGATACCGCTATCATTAAGGCTGCGCGACAAAGGTCCGTCAGAGACCGATGCGTTACGAACCGCGGGTTCGCCCGCCCAGGGAGGTCGTAAGTGTCCACCACAGGAAGTGCGCCCGTGAGCGGGCTGGCCGGGGGCGGCGAGGCCGCACGGGTCAACATGGCCTTCATCGGCGCGATCGTGGCCGTCGCCACGATCGGCGGCTTCATGTTCGGCTACGATTCCGGCGTCATCAATGGCACCCAGGACGGGCTGGAAAGCGCGTTCAACCTCTCCAAGCTGGGCACCGGCTTCAACGTCGGCGCGATCCTGCTGGGCTGCGCGGCGGGGGCCTTCCTGGCCGGCCGGCTGGCCGACCGGATCGGCCGCCGCAGCGTGATGATGATCGCCGCGGTGCTGTTCATCCTCTCGGCGCTCGGGACCGGCGCGGCCGATTCCTCGGCGGTGTTCATCGTGGCGCGGATCGTCGGCGGCCTGGGCGTCGGCGCAGCTTCGGTGCTCTCGCCCGTCTACATCAGCGAGGTGACCCCGGCGAGCATCCGCGGGCGGCTCTCCAGCGTCCAGCAGATCATGATCATCACGGGCCTGACCGGCGCCTTCGTCGCCAACTACCTGCTGGCCGCCACCGCCGGCGGCTCGACGGCCGAGTTCTGGATGGGCTTCCCGGCCTGGCGCTGGATGTTCTGGATGCAGGTGATCCCGGCGGGGATCTTCTTCCTCACCCTGCTGCTGATCCCCGAGAGCCCCCGCTACCTCGTGGTGAAGGGCCGCGAGGCCGAGGCGGAGGGCGTGCTCACCCGCCTGTTCGGCGCCGCCGAGGCCCGCCGCAAGGTCGAGGAGATCCGCGCCTCGCTCGCCGCCGACCACCACCGGCCCAGCCTGAAGGACCTGGTGGACAAGGCGACCGGCAAGATCCGCCCGATCGTCTGGACCGGCATCGGCCTGGCGGTGTTCCAACAGCTCGTCGGCATCAACGTGGTCTTCTACTACGGCGCCGTGCTCTGGCAGTCGGTCGGCTTCTCGGAAGACGACGCGCTGAAGATCAACATCCTGTCGGGCTCGCTCTCAATCCTGGCTTGCCTGGCGACCGTGCTGCTGATCGACCGGATCGGCCGCAAGCCGCTGCTGCTGGCCGGCTCGGCGGGCATGGCGGTGACGCTCGGGATCATGACCGCGGCGTTCTCCACGGCCACCGTCGTCGACGGCGCCGTCGAGCTCTCGGACGGCGCGGGCCTGATCGCCCTGATCGCCGCCAACGCCTACGTCGTGTTCTTCAATCTCTCCTGGGGCCCGGTGATGTGGGTGATGCTGGGCGAGATGTTCCCGAACCAGATCCGCGGCTCGGGCCTGGCTGTGGCCGGCTTCGCCCAATGGATCGCCAACTTCGGGATCAGCGTGTCCTTCCCGGCGCTGGCGGCCGGGCTGGGCCTGCCGATCACCTACGGCTTCTACGCCACCAGCGCGCTCGTCTCGCTGTTCTTCGTGCGCGCCATGGTCAAGGAGACCCGCGGCCGCGAACTCGAGGAGATGACGGGCTGACGGCCTAGGGCCGGCTTCCTCGGACCCGCGCCATGCGCCGGCTCTGGGCCCTCCGCTGGTGGATCATCGCGCTCGTCATGCTGGGCGCGATGCTCAACTACCTGACGCGCGCGACCATGGGCGTGGCCGCGCCGACCATGCTGGCCGACCTGTCGATCAGCGAGCGGGAGTACGGCTGGATCACCGGCGCCTTCCAGGCCGGGATCATGCTCCAGCCGGCGGTGGGCTACGTCCTCGACACCCTCGGCCTGCGCACAGGCCTGGCCATCTTCGCGGGCGCCTGGTCGGCGATCTCGATCGCCCACGGCTTCGCCAGCACCTGGCCCGCCTTCGCCGCCCTCCGGGGGCTGCTGGGCTTCGCGGAAGGCTCGGCCAATCCGGCGGGGATGAAGGTGGTCGCCACCTGGTTCCCGGCCCGCGAGCGCGGCTTCGCGGGCGGGGTTTACAACATCGGCGCCTCGTTCGGGACGATGCTGGCGCCGCCGCTGGTGGCCTGGGCGATCCTGGCCTTCAACTGGCGCGCGGCCTTCATCATCACCGGCCTCCTGGGCCTCGTCTGGACGGCGCTGTGGTGGTGGGGCTTCCGCACGCCCGACCAGCATCCGCGCCTGTCGCCGCAGGAGCGGGCTAAGATCCTCGAGGGGCAGGAGCCGGACCTCCATGACGACGGCGCCCGGCCCTCGATGCTGAAGCTGATGGCCCGCCGGGACTTCTGGGGCATCGCGATCCCCCGCCTGCTCGCCGACCCCACCTGGGGCACGCTGGCGTTCTGGATCCCGCTCTACCTCGTCCAGACCCGCGGCTTCGACCTGAAGCAGATCGCCATGTTCGCCTGGCTGCCGTTCCTGGCCGCGGACCTCGGCTGCCTGTTCGGGCCGGCCGTCGTCGAGTTCCTGCAGCGGCGCGGCGTCAGCCTGATCAACGCCCGGCGCGGCGCCTTCACCCTGGGCGCGCTGATGATGACCGGGATGATGTTCGTCGGCCGGGTGGAGAGCCCCTATCTCGCCATCGCGCTGCTCTGCCTGGGCGGCTTCGCCCACCAGACGCTGTCGGTCACCGTCATCACCATGGCCTCCGACCTCTTCAAGCGGAACGAGGTGGCGACCGTCGCCGGCATGGCCGGGACCTTCGGGAACCTCGGCGTGCTGATCTTCTCGCTGCTGATCGGCGGCCTCGTGGCGACGGTCGGCTACGATCCGTTCTTCGTCGCCTTGGGCCTCCTGGACCTCGTCGGAGCGGCGGTCCTCTGGACGCTGGTGCGCGACCGGCCGGTGCGGGCTCCGGTCTCGGAGCTACCGGCGGCATGAGCGTGCGCAATCCCGTCCTGCGCGGCTTCAACCCCGACCCGTCGGTCGTACGGGTGGGCGAGGACTACTACCTCGCCACCTCGACCTTCGAGTGGTTTCCCGGCGTGCAGATCCACCACTCGCGCGACCTGGTGAACTGGCGCCTGGCCGCGCGGCCGCTGAACCGCCCGGGCCAGCTCGACATGCGCGGCGATCCGGACGGATGCGGCGTCTGGGCGCCGTGCCTCAGCCATGCGGACGGCCTGTTCCACCTGATCTACACCGACGTGAAGCGCTATGGCCGAACGACGGTGGGCGGCGCGTCGGGCGCCTCGCTGCGCGACTTTCACAACTACCTGGTCACCTCGCCGACGATCGACGGGGACTGGTCAGATCCGGTCCATCTGAATTCGAGCGGCTTCGACCCCTCGCTGTTCCACGACGACGACGGCCGCAAGTACCTGCTGAACATGCTCTGGGACCATCGCCCGGGCCGCAACCGCTTCGCCGGCATCGTCTGCCAGGAGTACTCGCCCGCCGAGCGCCGGCTGGTCGGCGAACGGCGGGTGATCTTCGAGGGCACGCCGCTGGGGCTGACCGAGGCGCCCCACCTCTATCGCCGCGACGGCTGGTATCACCTGCTGGTGGCGGAAGGCGGCACCGGCTGGGGCCACGCCGTGGTGATGGCCCGTTCCCGCCAGCTCTGGGGCCCGTACGAGCTGCACCCGGACGGGCCGGTGCTGACGGCGCGCGACCGGCCGCACGCCCCGCTCCAGCGGGCCGGGCACGCGGATTTGGTGGAGACGCCGGATGGCCGCACGTTCGCGGTCTATCTGTGCGGGCGGCCGCTGCCGAACCGCGGCCGCTGCGTGCTCGGCCGCGAGACGGCGATCCAGGAGATGACCTGGGGCGACGACGGGTGGCTGCGCACCCAGGACAGCCGGGGCGACCCCGAGCTGGAGATCGAGCCGCCGCTGCCGCTCCAGCCCTGGCCGGCGTCGCCCGTGCGGCGGGACTTCGACGATCCGCACCTGCCTGAGGAATTCCAGTGGCTGCGCACGCCGCATCCGGAGGAGATCTTCAGCCTGACGGAGCGCCCCGGTTCCTTGCGCCTCTATGGCCGCGAGAGCCTGGGCAGCCTGTTCCGCCAGGCGCTTGTCGCGCGGCGCCAGCAGGCCTTCTGCTACTCGGCGGCCACGCGGATGGCGTTCGATCCCGAGCACTTCCAGCAGGCCGCGGGGCTGGTCTGCTACTACAACGGCTCGAAGTTCCACTACCTGATGGTCACCCGCGACGAGGCCCTCGGCCGCTGCGTGCAGGCGATGTCGGCCCTGCCGGACTCGCCCCAGGCCGACGCCTTCACCCGGCCCGTCGCGATCCCCGACGGTCCCGTCGAGCTCCGCGTCGAGGTCGACTACGAGCGGCTGCGGTTCGCCTGGCGCGCCGCTGGCGAGGGAGGGGAGGGCGCCTGGACCTGGCTGCCCGAGGTGTTCGACGCCTCCATCCTCTCGGACGAGGCGACCCAGCCCGGCGCGCCCAACTTCACCGGCGCCTTCGTCGGGGTCTGCTGCCAGGACACGTCGGGGGCGGGCAGGCCGGCCGACTTCGACTGGTTCGAGTACGCCGAGCGGGACTACCGGGCCGACCCGACCGCCTGAGCCTTCAGCTCGCCGTCGAAGCGCTGCCCGCCGAGCACCACGTTGTCCAGCGTCAGCCGCTCGACGTTCTCCAGCACCCAGGGGGCCTTGGCCTCGCGCACGACGATGTTGCGCAGCACCACGTCCTTCAGCGGCGCCTGCGCCGGCGCGTGGGCTTCGAAGAACGTGCCGGCGCCGCCCACCTTGAAGTTCTCGAAAACGATGTCGCGGTAGGTCGAGGGGAAGTTCCCGCCCAGCTCGCCGGGGTAGTTGAGCTGGAACCAGAACAGCGTGCCGAAGTCCTCCACGGTCATGTTGCGCACGCGCACGCGCTCCACCGTGCCGCCGCGGTCGAGGTTGGCCTTGAAGCGGATCGCCGACAGCCCCTTGCGCAGCACGTTGTCGGTGAAGAACACGTCGTGGACGCCGCCCGACATCTCGCTGCCCAGGGCGATGCCGTCCTCGCCGCCCATATCATTGCCCCGCACCAGCACCCAGGCGCTGGGCCGGCCGATGCGCCGCCCGTCGAGGTCGCGGCCCGACTTGATGACCACGCTGTCGTCGCCGGTGCGGAAACGGCTGTTTTCGATCAGCACGCGGGTGGAGGACTCCACGTCGACGCCGTCGTTGTTGGGGAAGTGGCTGTCCACGGTGATCCCGCGCACGACCACCTCGTCGGCGTAGACCAGATGGTTCACCCAGAACGGCGAGTTCCTGGCGGTGAAGCCCTCCAGGCGGACGCGCTTGCCGCCGAACACCTGGATCAGCGGCGGGCGCAGGTGGGTCCCCTTGCCGAAGCGTCGCTGCGCCACCGGCACGCCCTCGAACCCCATACGGCGCAGGCGCTGGAAGTCGGGCTCGGCCAGCTTGTGCCAGGCGTGGAAGCGGCTCTGCGCATTGCCGTCGATGACGCCCCCGCCGGTGATCGCCACGTCCTCGACGCCCGCGGCGTAGATGAAGGGCGAGTAGGTGTAGACCTCGGTTCCTTCCCAGCGGGTCTTCACTGGAGGCAGGTAGTCGTCCGGCTCGGGCGAGAAGAGCAGGGTGGCGCCCGCCTCCACCCGCAGCTCGACGTGGCTCTTCAGCCGGACCGGGCCCCTTGAGAACCAGACGCCGGGCGACAGCGTCACCCGGCCGCCGCCGGCGCGGTGGGCCGCATCGATGGCCTTCTGGATCGCCGGGCGCGCGTCGCTCCGCCCGTCGGCCCTGCCGCCGAAGCGGGCGGGATCGAAGGCGCGGTCCGGGATGCGCGGCGCCTCGATCGACGCCGCCATGGCCTCGGCGGCCCGCCACATCTCCGGGTCGGACTCGGCGCGGCCTGGGAGGGCCTGGGCTGGGAGGGCCTGGGCTGGGAGGGCCTGGGCCGGGAGGGCGAGCGAAAGCGCCGCGAGGCCCGCCAGCAGCGTCCGGCGCAGCATCGGACACCCCCCCATCAGACCGGCGCCGTCAGGTGGCGGACGACCTTGCCGTTCACCCGCACGTTCGTGAGCTTCAGCCCCTCGACGTGGCGGACGATGGAGGGCTCGGCGACGCCCCGGAAGTCGCAGTCCACGATGCGGATGTCGCGGGCCGGCGCGCCGGGCAGGCCCTGCAGGTCGACGGCCCGGCGGCTTCGGCCGCTGCGGACGTTCTCGATCAGCACGTCGCGCAGCACGGGCTTGAAGCGGCCGTTCGCCCCCTCCTCGTAGTTGAAGTCCACCGTGACCACCGCGCGGCGCACCTGGCCGACCTCGAGGTTGCGGTAGCGGACCCGCTCCACGATCCCGCCGCGCAGGGCGTTGTTCTTGAAGCGGATGGCGTGGTCGAGGTCGGGGCTGTCCAGCCGGCAGTTCTCGGCGAAGACGTTGCGGACGTGGCCCGAGATCTGGCTGCCGATGGTC
>Ga0268287_100183_pt1 | contig 35740 bp, 46 predicted proteins | sample MetcocultureR3M_FD_191348 | JGI IMG/M metagenome (GOLD analysis project Ga0268287, IMG submission 191348) | Soil microbial communities from Anza Borrego Desert, Southern California, United States - Methanotrophic co-culture R3-M | ecosystem: Environmental > Terrestrial > Soil > Desert | place... | reverse complement strand
GACAATCGGCATCTACGGACCCAGTTGGCCTTGGCAGAGGCGGCCAGCAGTAAGGGATTCACCCGAGGCTGGCGGCCGACATATGAGCGCCCGTAATGCCCGTAGGTGCAAAACAGGCAGCCACGCTGTCCGACTATGTCGGCAAAAAAGTTTCGGTGATCTGCGAAGGGTGCGAGATTTTTCGCCATTTCGACGGCGGGGATCTGCTAGCCGAACACGGAGATGCAAGCATGCCAGGTCTGCTCGCAAATCTGGCAACAGCTATTGGATGCGAGCGGTCAACGACGGGGTTCTACGATCGCTGCAAACTGACCTACTACTTCACCCACAAAGAATGGTGCGAAAGAGCGGGCTGCGTCACCCAAGACGAGTATCAGATCGCGCTGGGGAAGCGCCTTGCTGACCTAAAAGAGTGGGAAACCCTGAACGCACGGTGCCGCTGTGGTCGACGTGGGCGCCTGAGCAGGAAATCGCTCGAGCGAAAATATGGCTCGCAGGCCCGCATCAAGGATCTTGCGCCCAAGCTCCTTTGCCAAGACTGCAAGAAATACGATAGCGTTATCGAAATATCGTCTCTGCCAAGGTGAACTCAGCCATGTGCAACCTGTACAACGTCACCACCAACCAGGAAGCCATCCGCGGCATCGCAAAGGCGTTCGACCGGTTAGGCAACCTCCAGCCGTCGCTTGATATCTATCCCGACCAGATGGCGCCGGTCGTGCGGAACATCGACGGTGAGCGCGAAGCAGCCTGGCTGCGATGGGGAATGCCGAGCTCGCAAAAGGCCATCTTCGAGGCAGCCACGAAACGCGCTGATAAGCTACGCGCCAAAGACAAGCAGTTCGACTTCAACGAGCTGCTGAAGATGGAGCCGGACGGCGGCACCACGAATATCCGCAACACCAACAGCCAGCATTGGAAACGATGGCTTGGGGTAGAGAACCGCTGCGTCGTGCCGGTGACACGGTTCGCTGAACCTGATCCTGCCAGCAAGGTTGAGGGCGGAAGAACCCCGAACGCCTGGTTTGCCGGTGATGAAACCGAGCCACTGATGTTCTTCGCGGGCCTGTGGGTCCGCGACTGGCAATGCGTTCGAAAGGTCAAGGAAGGCCTCATCACCTGCGACCTCTTTGCCTTTCTGACGACGGAGCCGAACAGCGTCGTCGCCCCGATTCATCCGAAGGCAATGCCGGTGATCTTGAAGACGGAGGACGAGGTCGAGGCGTGGCTGACCGCTCCATGGGACGAAGCCAAAGCCCTTCAGCGACCCCTGCCCGACAACGAGCTCGTGCTGTTGCCGAAGACGGAGACGGCGGCCGACGAGGAGAAAGAGCCGACGCTCCTATGACAGATGAAAGCCGCACCGCTAACGCATTGATCCAGCACCGTCCTAAGGTTGCTTTCCGGCACTCGATGTGGCGGGAAAGTTACAGCTATTTTCGCATGAACTAGCTATCGTCGCGCATCATGACGACGGAGGCTTATATGCGTTCTCTACTTTTCACATCTGTTGCTATACTCGCACTTTCCAGCGCAGCCCAGGCTGCCGATGCAGTTGATCAGGTACCCACCGCGCCAGTTGCTGAAGAAGTGCAGATTTTCACATGGTCGGGCCCGTACGTCGGTGTTCAGGGCGGCTACGCATGGGGCGATGGTTCCTTTGACATCTCTGGTGGTGCCGGCACGTTCGACGCGGACCTCGATGGTGGGCTCCTTGGCGCATTCGTCGGTTACAACCATCAGTTCTCCAATAACTTCGTACTCGGCATCGAAGCTGATGTTGAGCGCAACTGGAACGAAGATGAGATCGTTGCAGGCGCCGAGGCGAAAACCGAGTGGCAGGGCTCGGTTCGCGCTCGTGTTGGCTACGCAATAGACCACGCGCTCCTTTACGCCACCGCTGGTTGGACTGGTGCTCGCGGTGAGGTCAGCGTACCGGGCTTTGGCACCGAAGAGGAAATGTTCAGCGGTTACACCGTTGGTGCTGGCGTCGACTACGCGTTTACGGACAACATCTTCGCTCGCGTTGAGTACCGTTATAGCGACTTCGGCAGCAAGACGTTCGACTTTGGTGCCGGGACCATTGACGCCGACCTCGACCAGCACGCTATCAAAGTCGGCCTGGGCGTGAAGTTCTAATCCTAGCTTTGCCCATATTGATGCCGAGATCTCTATGGGTCTCGGCATTTTTGTTTATGGGCCAGAGTCCGACGCGTCGCAGAGATCAGCCGGGCGATATGAACAGAAAGGCTCACTAACCAAGGGATGGGGCGCAGCCGGGAACCGTAGGCAGGATAACTAGTTGTTCATCGAAAAGGAGCTGAGCATGACCAGAAGGACGCTTATGCCCATATTTGGAGCAATTGTCATCATCGTTGTCGGCCTCGGGATTGGCTACTTCGTATCCGATGCACCAACGGTGCCATCCACGCCCTCCGACCGTCAAGCTTCCGAGATGAGCCGTCCTGCGCGCCAATCTGACCAAAACGCACTTCCTGGGCTCCAGCAGCCCAACCGTTAGGGGCGCCTGCGACCGCACACCCGACGCGCCATGGACCGCCGCTATAGTTGGATCTGCTTCTCAACCGTATTGTTGATAAAGTCCCAGCGCATACCGATCGGCTGCCGCTCCAGGTCATAATGGCCATTGAAGTACTGGATCAGAACAGCCTCGCCTTCCATGTCGTGCCAGTCGTCATCGCGCCAGCCTTGATAGACTCGGGCATATGACCGGAAATCCACGAGCTCGAACGACCGGTCGAAGTCTTCCCGCATCGCCTCGACGAACTGACCAGCCGCAGCGATCAGTTCTTCCCTGCTGACCTTCGCCATCGATATATCCTCGATATAAACCTGAAATATCAGGTGATAAGATCTACATCGATGAGCGGCCGCGCGCAAACGCCGGCGCCGATTGTTTTAGGTGCGGGTCCGCTTTCGGGCCGATTGCGGACATTCGCGTTTTATGGGAGCTACAGAAATGAGTGCATTCCATGAATATATCTGGATGCGCCACTAGCGGCCAATTTGGAGCTACGATGAACTAATGGCCGAAGATTTCGTTTGTTCGAGATGTGGCAGGAAACACGAAGGATTGATCACCGATCAAGCCTACAAGCTTCCCGATGATGTTTGGAGTATCTCCGAATCTGAGAGAGCGGAGAAAGCGCGGTTCGATAGCGATCTTTGCCAATTCGGTGAACGATTTTTCATACCAGGTTTGCTGCTGGTACCATTTTCCGATCAGCCTGACGCATTTGGTTGGGGTGTTTGGGTGGAGGTCGAATTGTCCGTTTTCAAGCGATATTTGGAATTGTACGAAGCTGACGGTTCACATGAACCTCCACACCGCGGTGTCCTCGCGAATGATATTCTCGGCTACCCCTCCTCTCTGGGTGCAGAAGTCGCTATCAATTTCATGGCGGCGGCCGAAAGACCTCTTGTCAGCGTCTTAGGCCAGAACGGCGGGCACCTCGCCGAGGAGCAGCAGCGCGGAATGAGTGACGCTCGATACCATCAGATATTGGACCTGATAGCGTCCCGTGAGGGTGTTGGCGCCGGACTTGTTTGTTAGAACGGTCCCCGATTTTGTGGTGAGGTTGACTGCAGCAGGAGCCGCCTCCCACCAACCTGCACAGCGGAGAGTGGCAACGCCGCCGGCGTAAAGAGCGTCGAAAACAGCGGCCTAAGCAGTAACGGTAAGTTCGGAAGAGTTAGCAGCAGTGCTGCCCGTAGCGAGAAGCTCGGTGGCCATGGTGGTCTCCTGTGGTGGTCACTGTGCGCGGGTGGCGCGGCGCGGAGGTGGGTTTTCGTAGAGGCGATCGAGGCGCTCGTGCACGCCGTCAATACGGTTTCCGACGCCCTCAATGGCGCGAAGCAATTGTGCGGTCTGTTCTGCCTGGCTTGTCTTGGTCGCGAAGGTCTCTGCCGCGTGTAGCTTGTGGGCAGCGAGGTCTGCAATGGCCTTGTCTGCCTTTCTGTCGACCTCCTTGACGCGCCCCTCAACCTTCCACCAGATGCCCCAACCAGCGCCGGCGACGGCGATGAAGAACATAACGGCCTTCATGATTTCTTCTGGTGTCATCAGCCGCCCTCCCCGCGCAACGCATCGTCGCGGTCAAGCACGAAGTTGCGGAGCGCCAGGTGGCGGCGATAGCAGGCCAGCAGCGCCTGGCGGTCGGTGATCCACAAATCCTCGACCTGTTCCTGCGTGAGCGGCCCCTTGCCGATGTCTACCGGAAGCGTGCACGTCTTCATGATAGCGCTATCCGGCCGCGCCAGGGTGGGCGGCCTCACCGGCGGCCTAACGGACTTTGTTGATACGCTGCACGCCGCCAGAGCCAATGGCAATGCGGTCAGCATCAGGATCTTGCTGAGCCTCACGCCGCAGCTCCTTTCGCAGTTCGGTGATTTCGTCTTCTTTGGCGGCGATCTCGGCAATGGCTTTCGCCTCGCGCGCCTTGGCGGCGTTGTTCGCGATCGTCTGTCGCCGCTGCTCGTTGGCGTCGGCCTCGGCGAGTGCGGCTGCTGTGGCGGCGATTTGCGACTCATATTTCAGAGAGGCAGCATCGTAGCCACGGTCGTAAACCGTCGAGTAGGCCCACCATGCGGCCAGCGCTACAAGGACCGCGCCGACAACGTAGCCAATAACCTTGGCTTGTATCCCGGCCAGCATCACGCAATCCCCTTAAGGCAAAGCGCCCGCTCCGCCTCGCGACGAATCGTCAGGCCCCTAATCTTCTTGCCCTTGGCTTTGTCCCACATAAGGAAGGCATCGCACGCGCCGCGGATGTCACCGGCATTCAGTTTGCGTGCGACCGTCGATCCGCAGAAGCCGCCAATGCCGATGTTGTAGGTGAGCGATACACCGGCGACGTAGGTCTCGATCGGCAAAGCGTCTGGCTGCTTCAAGCAACGCCGCATGCCTTCCTCGTGCTCGACGAGGCTGTCGATGAGCATGTTGTCGCAATCGGCCTTAGAAAACTTCATGCCAGGCTTGATGCCCTTGGTCTCTCCATAACAGGCGGTCCAGATGCCCACGACGTCGCGGTAGGCATAGAGCTTGAGCCCTTCAAAGCCGCCGACCGTCTGTATTGCCAGCGAGCCGGCTAGTGTGATGGCGGCCAGCGCTCCGCCCGTCTTTTTAAGCCTTGTTGCCATCCGCCGCCTCCTTCTCAGGCTGCGAAAGCAGGCGAGCCGCCCAAGCAGCAAGAAGCAGCGCAACGGTCACCCACCAAGGCAGGACATCAGCGACATAGGGGACAAGATTGAGGATAATGTCGGCAGCCGCCGCGAGCTCGATAAGCCGCAGCGACCAGGCGCGCGAAAGCACCTCTCGCCAGTTGTCGAGAAGATTCATTTGGTGATTTCCTTTTGGGGGTCGTGCTGACTTGCGGTGGGGCGGACTAAAAAGCCCGCTCAGGGCGGGCTCATAAAGAGAGGCGTATTTTCTGACATCACGGATTATCCGGTTTCAACTGGCCGCTCCCGCGCCTCATCTTTTTGGCGAATCCGTTATGGCTGGTCGTTCGCGGACTCCTTGGCCGCAGAAAACCATGCCGCACGTTTCCAAGTGAATTGGAAACGTGCGCTAGTGTAGTACTAGGTTTCTATTTGAACGAGCTAGACGATGACGAAGTCCTGGTACGTCAGCGACAAGTTAGGATCCAGCGTTGCGAACAGCATCGCACCACCGGCCGCGCTGCCGTTAGGATCGTAGAACAGATTTCCGGTGTCGGACTCGTAGACTAGGTAGTCGTTCGAGTCATGTGCAACACCGCTAGCATCGTTGACAAAGTTCCCGGCGGAAATCGAACCCGTAGCCGTGAACCTCGTAAATATGGCATTGTCGAGTTCGATCGTATCGTCCGCGACGGTGAAGAAGCCGACGGCATCAACATTCGACGTTTGGTTTAGGGTCGAGTTGAACAAGAACCTGTCCGCGCCGAGCCCGCCGAACAGGATGTCATTGCCTGCGCCGCCGCCAACGCGGTCGTTGCCGGCCCCTGCGCTGAGCATGTCATTGCCATACCCACCCAACACAGTGTCGTTGCCGTCCTCGCCATATAGGGAGTCATTGCCATAGTCTCCGAAGATATTGTCGTTCCCGGCACTACCCCAAAGCTTATTGATTCCGGTCGAACCGAAGATGGTATCGGATGCTCCGCTACCCACCGCATTTTCGATACTGATCAGGATTTCTTCGTAGTCGGATCCGATGGTGTAGGCGTATTCATTCCGGAGATCGACCACTACCCCCCGGCCGGCAAGATCAGGATCATCGTCCTGTAGCTCATAGCTAACCACATCTGTTCCGGAGCCGCCGTCGAACAGGTTGTTGAATCCGACGGAGTAGAAGGTATCATTGCCGCTTTCGCCGTAATAGTCGCTGTGGAATGTTGCGACTTGGAAGACGTCGTTGCCGTCATAACCCCATACTCGGTCGTAGTATTCAGGGCCAGTCGAAAAGCCCGTCGACGAATAGAAGTCGTTGCCTGTACCGAGATCAATGTCGTTGCCGCCTTCAAAGACATTGTAGACCCGGTCATCCCCCGAGCCAGCTGCGACCCAATTCCACCCACCGTAGGGACCGCTGACGTCTAGATAGATGCGATCATTGCCACCATACGCGTAGATATCGAGTTCATATCCATAGTCACTCTGGTAGATAACGTTCGCGTTATTATCGCCTCGGACGGTGACCATTGCTTCCTCCTTCACCGATTAAGTAACGATGATTGGCGGCAAAAGAGGCGAAAAGAAGAAGCGCACACCGAGAGGGTGAGCTAATTCAGCCCCTTTCCACGGCAACGCCGGGGTGATAGACGCCCCCGTCTATGGACGACCTGATTTTCGCGGAAATTGAAACCCTTCAAATGCTAGCTGGGCAGCTCCCACTGGTATGGAGCGTCACCGTTGCCATCTGCCTCGAAGAACTCTCCCGGCGAGGGCTATGCACCTCTGACATTCCGCCGAAGATCACTTCGGAGGGAGTAGACGCCCTGGAAAAGGTGACAGGCACCTTGGACTGGCGGTCGCGAGCGCGCAAATACCTCGCATCCACCCTCTGGCGAGCCCACTGATAAGCTGCGAGTCGGAACCACTCATTGTAGCGGCCGCTGTACCTGTCATCAGGAGACGCGATTGCTATTCCGGCGGAGAGGTATTACCGACAATCTTCTATAGCAATCATTAGTTTAGCACTTCTTCAGAGAGGCATCATGCGTCGGATCGTTTTAGCTATTACCAGCCTTCTCCTCGTCGGCTGCGGTCCAATGGGAGAGCGGACGGGAGCCGTTTTGATCAGGACGGACGCCGCTGGCAAAATGTCCTCGGTATCAATGCGGCAATCGACGGGCAATCCCCAAGCCGACCGCCGCTTCATACAGTTCGCGCGATCAGCTTTCCCGACCCGCGTTTTAAAGCCTAAGCCCAACCACAACTACATCTATCCCGTCTACGGAAGGTCTGGAAGGATAGCCGGCGACATCACGGTTTATCCAAGGCTCGGCCCCAATGTGGAGTGATCTGCGCTTCTAAACCGCACTTCCCTCGAAATACGTCCTCATGGCATCGCCCGAGATAGTCTTATCGCCAGCGCCGCTAAAGTTGACCCATACCTCAAAGTAGTCGGTACCATTGGCATCGAGCGTCGTTCCGACTTCCAACGTGTGGCCGCCGGTCCCATTCGGCCGGAGGGTGGTTTCGGCTACGTTGGTGCCGTTCTTGGCAATGCGGACCTGGCACTGTGCAGCGTCGACCACGCCTGCCGACAGGTAGAGGTGAGCGAGCATTCTGTAGACGCCCCGCGGCGGCACCCATCGCCCATTTGCCGTGGAGAAGTGATTGCCGACGTCGAGCGCCAATGTACTCCAAGTTACCTTGGTGCTGACTGCCGAAGCGATGGCAGTCTGATCAACGCCGTTTTTGGTTGCCTTGAAGTAGGGCCGCGGACCAAGCGAGGCCGGCGACATGAGAACGTTCGAACGTTTACCTTCACGGCCTTCGCGCTCGCTGGCAAAACGAGGACGGAAGGTCCCGGTCGGGAAGAACACATTGGGGTTGACCACCCCAGCCTGCTCACCCCAGTCATAACCGGCGAGGTTTTGGTGGGTACCGTCAACTGTCAGTGCGACACCGGCTGGAGCTTTCCACTTGCCGCTGTTGCGAGAGCTTTCGAATACGTCCGCCAGATCGAAGTGTCCGGCCGCACCGGGAATACCTGCCCTGACGCCGTCGTTGAACGGTACGCGGGATGCATTGGTCGCATCGACGACCTGATTGGCCAGCGTGATCCATCCATCCGTTGAGGATGTTACCGGCTCAATGGTGGCAACCCAAACCTCTTGGTCTGGGAAGTAACTCACAATGGACGCGAGATCCGCCAAAGCCTGCGCCGCAGTCCGCCCGGCGAAGAAGTCATTGATGCCGGATTTAATAAGCACATGGCTGTGATGAGACGCCAAGGCTTGGCGCCGGTCGTGTGAGGCCACGAACTCCGCAAGGCTCTCCCCACCTCGAGCCACATTGGCGAAGGCGCACATCGGAGCGACAGCGCGGGCTATATTGCCAATGACAGAGGATGGGTTCGGCGTATCGAACCCGCTGCCACTCTCCCGGCTGTCGCCTACGATCATGACCGAGGGACGGTCAGTTTCGCCAACGATAGCGATGGGTAGATAGACCGCGTTAACACCGTTGTTGACGATGTCACCGCCGCCGGTTTGGTCGCTGATGCCGGACGGTCCAAAAGCAGCGCCTTCCCCGTTGAGGGCGTCCTCGACTGCCGAATAGACAATTCCGTTGCTGCTGGTCTGGTAGGTGCGGATGAAAAATTCCGCGCCGTCTGGGATCTCGATGTTACACCAATCGGAAAGATCTGACGTCTGGCCATCGGCGACGCTCAGTGTGGTGCTGCCGCCTGCCCACGTAACCGAGGTGAACGAACCGACCGGGTACTCGATCGTCTGCTTGAAGAAAATCGTACCGCCGGAGCCTGCCTCGACGTTGCCGGTTAAAACCCAGTTGGCATTTTGCAGCTTCAGCCGCGTAATGCGATCCCGCGCGAAATGCCGGGTACGCGACATCATCTGCTTGTTTGTCGTGCTGGAGAAGGCAGGCGCGATGGACCGCGTAGCAATCTGACCGATGCGGGCCTTCCCCTTAACGTCCGTTGCTGGATACCAGGCGCGGGCAGTCGCGCCGCCAGAGGTGAATGCTACAGGCTTGCCGTTGTCCTGGGAGATGTAGAGGCCACCTTCACCGTCTCCCGCAGCCGCCCTGCCGTTTACGCGGATCGCGTTTATCCCGGCAGGCACTTCCAGTGCTGACATACCTGCGATGGTGCCATAGATCGGGACGTTACCTTGGCTGACGGCGTCCGAGGCGTAGCCTGCTGCCAAATCGCGCGCGGCCTCAGCGCCGTCCCTGGCGACTTGGGCAGCGTTGCGGTAGCCTAGTGCTAGGTCGCGAGCCGTCTCCGCGGCCTCTGCAGCCGCCTCTGCAACGTCGGAGGGCAGGTCGTGGCGCTTGACCCACGCTCCCGAGACGAGCTCATAGACGCCCCGGTTTTCTTCGTCGTCGTCGGCGAAGACGATACCCACATCGCCGTCCTCGAATTCCGAGGCGACGGCTTCCAGGTCGGCGAGGTCCGCCTTGGCCGCAACGGTGCCCGTGGCTTGCGTCAGAGCTGCGATTGCGTCTTCATACTGTTTGAGGAGCGAGCGGATAGCTGGTTTTGCGACCCGATAGTGTCCGGACGACGGAACGCCATTTATGTTGTAGTCACGATAAACTTGAGCGGCCGTGGCCATGGGTTCTCCTGGCATAAAAAAGCCCGCGAGAAGCGGGGTTAGGAAATTATAAAGGCGCCGGTCGGTGCAGCGGCCGCCATCACGCCCGAGGGGTTGATGGACCGCAGCCACGCGTAATAGGTGCCGGGCGTCAGGTTGGTGATCGTGCGCAGGTCAACAGCACTCGGCGGCCCGTATTCCGTGGCCGAAAGCGTCGCTGTGTTGATGTTGTTGACCGTGTTGATGTAGATGCGGCAGGCGAAATAATTGCTGCTGTTTGGAGCGGTCCACTCAAAGAGGGCCTGGCCGGTGCCTGGCGTTACGGAGACCCCTGTAACAGCCGCGGGAGCGACCGGATCTGCAGTCGCCGTTAGCAGCGTGTAAGTCGTCCACTCCGACGGAGTGCCGCCACCCCACGCCCGAAGCCGAACCTGATATTCCTCACCATCGACGAGGTATCCTGTTCTGGCCTGTGACTCGCCCTCTTCGGAGAGAACCGTCTGAGGGCCATTCCCGCCGGTTGTTCGCTCGTATTCCAGTTCATAGGTCAGCGCGTCGTCGACGAAGTCCCAGGTGGCCGAGATGTAGGCTGCAGTCGCACCGCCAGACACGACTTCCGTCTGGATGCTCGCCGAGAAGTTTTCGGGAGTGGGAACGACTGTGTCTGGTGCCGGATCCGCTGTTGCTCCCGGCGTCCCCTCTTCCGTCGCTGCATTGAAGTCATAGAGCGACGAGGACACGACGATGCCCGTGAAGGACAGGCGCATGTTGCGGAGATCGATACTCACACTGGACGTGATCTCAACCACGGCGTTGACCAGACCACGGCTTGGGTAGTTGACCGTCACGAAGCGCCGATAGGGCACATTGCGAAGGTCGCCAGCGGTGTAGTCTGCGACGATTGAAACGCGCCGGGCGTTCGCCCTGATGTATGTGAGCTTCTGCTTGCGCTGGCAGTGGTTGTGGCTTTGGATCGCCTGATTATCGAACGTCTTGGTGCGCTCGGTGCTGTCGTCTATTTCTCCATACGGATCGCCATAGATCGCGGCGTCTTCCGTGTTGTAGTCGTTTTCTGGATTTACCCACCGACCGCGCACGGCCAGCACTGTGGTGGCTCTGCGCTTGTTCTTGTCGACGCGGATGCTGTAGATCGAATTGGCGTCGAGGGTGATGTCAGGCGCAACAAATTCGCCGGCATGGACCCCGATCTTGCCGTCGGCTCGCTCGTAGACCACCAGTTCGGCGGCCTCATCCATGATGCGGCCAACTTCAGTCGGGTCGTTGTTTGCCCTAAACCAGAATCCGCCGTGGTAGCGCCTCTCCGGACTTCCAGAGCGATTGGTAACGATCTGGTCGCAGATGTCAGCCGCATTCGCCCAATCCGGCAAATGCATCGCCGCATACGACATCTTGCCCCCGACCGGATGGCAGAGATGCCAAAGGCGCATCAGGGCGAGATTTTTCGAGAATTCCCATGTGTTGGGGTTCGTGTAGCGATGCGATCCGGTGCCGCCCTGAGTGCTGTCCTTGCGCGGGTCGTAGAGCAAGGCCCCATTACCGACGGCCGAATGCTCCGGCATTTGGTTCGGGAACACCTCTAGGTATCGCTTCTGCGACACCGACCGGCAGAACATCAGGACGGTGGCAAGGCCATCGCCTCGATGGTTGTCAGACCAGATAGTAGGGAAGGCTTCGACCACTTCCGAATATGCGGTGCTGGCATCCAAGCCAAGGCGGGTTTTGAGCGTCACCGACGGCTTGCTGTCGAGGAAGTAGTGTTCAGGAGTGATGACGACCCCGTCACCATTGAGCGTCACAGCGTCGTCATGCAGATAGTGTTGGGTGAACCCGCTAATTCGATGCGCGGCCCAGACCATGATGTGATACGCAACACCGCCGCCGAGTTCGAGGAAGGCGTAATCGCCGCCCTTTTTTACCGTCCCCAGCACATACGGGAGCGACGGCACCTGCTGCTTGAGATTGTACGACCCGTCTTCCGGCTTCGGCACAGACGGCTTCTGCATCGACTGAATGGCAGCGTAGCCGATACCTGCGATAGCCAGGGCGTAAGTGCCCAGATAAAGAGCATTGGCGGCAAGCGTCGTAGTCGCTAATGACGAAATCATCAGCGCCAGCGTTTCGAGGCCCATATCAAATCTTCCAAGCTGAGAGTGGCCGAGCGACGACGCGGCTAAAGCCGGTGCGCGTTCTCGTGAGCCATCCGGAACCGTCGTGGATGACGCCGAATTGCCTTGCCGGATTGTCTGCGCGCCCCACGACGCCGATGTCGCCGCGTTTGGGGTTGGAGGTCGGCAGGCCGCCGATCGCCAAGGCGCAGCTTTCGACGAGCGCGACAGCGCCGCCCCAACGGATGAGGGCGTCTACCTGACCCTGCCCTGGCTCATACGTGCCGCGGAGGTGCGCCGCCGGATCGGGATGACCTAGCCACATCGCCCATTCTGCAAGCGTCAGACAGCAATCGATGTGGCTTCCGGGTGACCAAGGCTGCGCGCTGTTGTGGGCGAGGAATGCGTCGAGTGCGTCGCGGTGCGGAGCGACTACCAGTTCGGCCAATTGATGGTCTGGTCACGCATCCTGTTGACCCTTCCCGCAAACTCGTCGTCTGGCGCCGATGGGTTGAGTATTCTCGCCCTGGCGCGCTGGTCGACGTCAGAAAGCACCCCGCCGTTGGTGAGCGTGCGGAGTGTGAATCGGTTCGTTATTTCCAGATTGACGCGCGACGTGATGCCGTCCTCTGCCGACTCGTCAGATACGTCGAGGTTGTCGATCTCGCCCGTAAAAACGACGATCGGGTCACCGTCCGGCTGCTCCATCTCGTCGAGGATCTGCAGTTTTACAACGAACGGAGAACCCTGCACGCTGGTTGTTTCGTCATAGTCCCAGACTTGGTCTGCGACCGATCGCGTTACCGAAATCAGCGACAGCGTGAGCGTGTAAGCCTCGCCGTTGATGGCGGATTCGATCTGCTGCAGAGCATCATCGGTGAATTGCGCTGGCCGATAAATGTTGCCGTCGCCGTCAAGGAATACGCCGCCTGAACCGTCCCACACGCGGATGACACGGTCAGGCAGCTCCGCATCGCAAAGGATGCGCAGTGATTTGATTGACATTGTCTTCCCTTGGGGGCCGGCTAAGCCGTCGCTAGTTCGGCCCAGTAGTCCGTCGCTTCGACGAAGCTTACTGATGGCAACGAATGCTTGGTGACTGCGTCTTGCGGTGCGTCCATGCCGCGGTCGTCAACCAGATGGCAAAGGCACGTTGGCTGGTCGAACTCAAGTTGCGCGCCGCTGGGGATTGTCGCGCGAACCGCCGGCGAAATCGGCACTTCCCAAACGTCACCGTCGACATCAATGAATGGTCCGGTCTCATAAAGCGCGTGTTCGTAGGAGAATCGCACGCCAACCAGATTTGCGTCCGCGTTGATGATGCGGAGTCGGATCGACGTGGCGCCGATCGCCGTCACGCCGTCAGTCACCACCGAAATGGCGCCCTGCGTGTATGGCGTGTCGTCGTCGAACAGCGTGTCGTCGTCGTGCTCGGTTTCCACGACCGGTTCAAACCGACCGGACACATACGGCGCAGAAAGGCTGGACCGCACGGGCACGGCAATCAGTCCGGACTTGCCGCCCAGTTTTTGCCTGATTGCCTGCCATGTTTGCCACTGCTGGCGCCGGTTGTTGCGCAACACGACGCCGCCGTAGTCAATGCTCCAAAAACCTAAGTCGGTGCGCGTCGCCGGCGAGATCCCGCCCAGCGTCCGCCCGCCGGAGCGGGTGAACGCGACGAGGTTGGCGCTGACCGTTTGGGGCGTCAGAACGCAAAGCGGCCACTGGATCACATCCGCCATTCAGCACCCGCCTTGTTGTTTTGATGTTTCGCCATCGTCGGAACAACGTTCTGGTTGGCGGCAGCCACGATCTTCGGCGCAGCCTTCTGCACCTGGCCCTGGCTGACCGTTTCGACGAATGGCATAAGGTTGCCGTTGGAATCCGCGGATACACCGACGGTGACGTGGACGTTTTGCTGGCCGCCCATCTTCGTGCCGCGAGGCAGAACGACCTCGCCACGCTGAAGAATTGCAGGTACTTCGCCAGGCTGAAGACCAGCCACGCCACCGGTGTGGTAGCGCCTGGCACCGGAAAACACCGAAGGCGAAACCGAGCGCCCGTGGCCATAGCCATCCTTGCCGGCAACTCCCCCAGAATGAAGAATGCCGGGGATAAGCATCCCGCCGAGCAGACCGCCACCGCCAGCGCCTCCGAAAAGATCGCCGCCCGAGAACAGGCTTTGAATGCCGATCTCGATAACCTTGTCGAGCACCTTATTGAGCGCGTTTTGCAGCGCTTCTGCAGCAGATGCGCCGCGCCGCAGGTCACCAATGAAGCCGGTGACAACGTCGGCGCTGAACTGGCCAAACTCGTTGGTCGCCTTGTTGAGCTCGCGCTGCTCGACCTTGAGTGCCTTGGCCGATTCCCGCATCTTGTCGTAGGCGCCAGCGCGGCCTTCGGCATATGCGATCACATCATCGACAGTCTTCCCGCCGCCAAGGATAGTGGGGTTAGCGGCTACGGCGCCTGACGACAGGACGTCGCTGGCAAGCGTGCCGGCTTTTGCCTGCAACACCGCGACAGCACCCTGCGGGCCGAGGAAATGCGCCAGGTGAAGCGCTGCCTCGTTGACCGAGACGCCGGCGGCACGAAGGATTTCCGCGTTCTGTCGAGCGTACTCTTTGATGAGTTCGCGCGAAATGTCCGCGTCGGTTCGGAGCGCCAGGATTGTGGCGTCCGACATATTCTTGGCGCGGTCTGGGAAGTGTTCCTTGAACAGCGAAAGCCATGTGCTCTCGATGAACTGGCCAAGGCCTGTCGCCGACGAATTCGGATTCTTTGCGTTAGTCTTACCGCCGCTCTCAGCCTTGACGATCTGGTCGACGTATCGGTCAACCGTCCCGTCCAGGCCGTCGAAGGTGTCCTTTACCTTCTTTGTGCTCTTGCTAAGCTCTTCGAACTCAACGAGCGGACGCCTGGACGGTACGGGAACTCCGGTTGTCCGGCCGTCGCTGTTGGTCACCTCTGGATTCTGGTTCCGAATTCGCTCCTGAGCGGCCTGAAAGGCTTTGTATGCGTCGTCTCGTTCTTCGCGGTTCGTCGCATTGGCAATGGCTGACTGATAGGCCAGCGTAGCCTTTTCCATTTCCGTCAAGGCCGGGACGGCAATCTCGGAGAGCTCGCGAATAGACTTCGTGAGCTGGTCGATGCCGCTTGATTGCCCTCGAGCAATGTCACCCAACCCGTTGATGACGGCTTTGGTTTGCTTCAGCGCATTTTCTGCTTTCAGGCCATCTTCGGAAGCGCCTATCAGCTTCTGCGACAGTTCCTGTAGCGCCTTATTGGTCGGATCCGACTTCGCAAGCTCTGCGATCCTATCTCGGAAACCGCGAATATCTGGCTCGCCGTCGGCGATCGACTTCTGAAGGGCCGCAACTTCAGCCTGGAGGGTCTTGAAGACCGATGACGACCTGAAGGCGCGGGCGCCGCCGAAAGCTTCTACGTCAACGGAGTCGGTGATCGACGACTTGAGTTTATCGGCTTCTTCACGGAGGATTCCCAATTCTTGGGATATGCGACCCTGCGCGATGACCTGAAAAACGGCCGAGCTTTCGCGAGCGTAGTTTTGCAGCCCGACAGCAGCATCACCATAAGCGTCCTTGACGCGACTGATGAACTCGGCATGTTCCTTCAAGCCGTCGTCGAGCGACTTGATGTCGCCCTTCCCGCTCATGACGTACTGAACAAGCGCTCCGCCGAGGCCAATGATGGCGAAGGAGGCGAGCGATATCGGGTTGAGCAGCGAAGTGAAAGCGCCACCCAGCGTCTTGACGACACCACCAAGCCCACCGCCGGTCGAGCTAAGGGCCTGCGCCACTTGGCTGCCCTGCTGCATCATGACCTGAAAAGGCGAAGAGCCACCTGCCAGAGACGTCGCAATATCGTTCAACTGAAACGACAGGTTTTGGACCGCGGCGCGCTGCTGGCCAAGCGATGTCTCTACTTGGCGACCGGTGTTCGTAAAGCTCTTGCCGACGTTATCATTCGCCTGCCTGAACCTATTTTCGATACCGGTCGCGGTGTCGGCGCCTCGCTTTGCGATAGCGGCAAGTTGCTTCTCGCTCTGCTTCTGCGTGAACTCGATAGAGACAAGCAGGCGCGCCAGATCTTCGGCTGTAGCCGCCATTTAGAAACCCTCAATACCAAGTTCTGCCAGCGAATTATCGTCCATCGGAGGCGGCGTTTCTTCGGCTTGGTTCGCCTTCCTGTAGCCGTCGGCACAGCAGGCAAATTCCCACAGCGTCATCTCGTCGACATCGCGAGGCGGGAAACCCATCGCGCACCCGGCGGCATAGTACGTGGACCAGCGCGTCATGCCGTTCGGAAGCGGGTTCAGCTCTGGCTGGCTTCCCCCGCCGGATGCTCCCCCGGCGAGTCACCGCCTGGCTGGTCTGCGGTTTCCCACATGATGAAGCGACGCAAGATATCTGCTGCCGTAACCGCTAGAGCGTAGGGGCTAGCTGTATCCATGGCGGTCTCGAGAGTGCGTTGCGCGTCGCGCTCGGCCATCCCAGCCCCAATCAATCCCAGCCGGATTGGCTGGATAACGTCGTCAATCTTCCATGCGGTCGAAAGAAGCCGCATCATGATGACCGCGCATCCCGCGTCACTCTTTTGCTCGATCGCGCGCAATTCGCCGATGCCCAGGCGGAAAGCGTGCTCTCCGCTTGGCCAGACAATCTCCTCTGAGCCGCGCATTAGGCGGCCTTCGGCGTGCGTACCGGGATGCCGTCAAATTCGATCGACAGGTCGGCCGTCACCTTCGTGCCGCGTTCCGCCTGATTGTTGATCGACACGAGATAGGCGTCGCCGGTCTCGTATTCCGTATCGCCAACGGCGGCATTGACGTGGTGAATGCGGATGCTCTTGGTCGCGCCAGATTCCCACCAGTCGAGCAGAAGCTCGTGGCTCTGAGAAGCCCAAACGCCGGACGCCGAGATGGTTGCCTCGGACGACTGAACCGCTCTTTCGACAGCCGCAGGAAGCGCTTCATTATCGCAGTCAGGGACTTCCGAGGTGGACATATTGTGCTGGCGGTTGATGCCGCGGGAAGTCAGGCCGCAAATGCGGGAATAGACGCCGGATCCGTCAGTCGTTTCGACTTCGAGGACCATCTGGTGAAAATTGGCAGTAGTAGCGCGTGCCATGCGGGTCTCCATACGAAAAGAGCCCGCAAAGCGAGCCCGATGTGGTGTTGTTTTTGGTGGAGTGGGCTACGCGCCCGTTTGCTTTTGCCGCCTTGGCGGCGACACCTTCGTCGCGCGGCCAACCGAGACCGCATAGTCGACGAAATCATGTGGGAATTGCTGCGGTTCAGGCTTCGGCTTGGCGTTGAAACCAAACTTGCACCTTGGCCGGCTCCAGTTCACCTCTTGATGAACCACCATCCAGGCCATTATTCAGCCTCTTCGATGCTTGCCGTCACCGACACGACGCCGTGGGTAATGAGAGGATCGCGATCCGGAAAAACTCGCCGGAAGTCGACGCGGATCTCGGCCAAGGCATTGTCGGCCAAGACAAGTTCCTGAAGGTGTAGGGCCTTGTGGATGAGGTCAACGAGGCGCTTCGCCTCGACCTGACCGACTGCCCGGCTCCAAACATCTACTTGGAAGGTGTGGAGGCCACTGTTGACGCAATCGGCGCCGTCTTCGGCAACGTCAGAAGGCCCGAAACTGACGTATGCATTTTTCAGCTTGTAAGGGTCGGTCGGAACACGGTCGTACACGCCACTGGCTAGCGCCATGATGGGCGTATTGGTGCGCAGGGTATCATAGATGAGCTTCTGTAGCTCCGCTTGTGCCGATTCTGCCATTAGTCAGCGTCTTCCGCGGTTGGCGGTCCTTGGAACTTAATCGCCTTACGAGTCTCGCGCTTGATGCGAGCTTGAATACGTTTCCGCAGCGATCGATACGACGGGAAGAAGAATGGCTGCGCTCGGCTACCGGGATGCATATTTGCGTCGCCGGAAAAGCTCTTATTGCCACCACCTGACGCCACGTTGTGCGGCGCCGTACCAAACTCGACCCAGGCCGCGTAATAGGCTTTCTCGCTGCCGGCGTAGACCGTGATGCGAAGACCGCGTTCGTCGGCTGCAGATTGCGCAATAACCTTTGATCCTGCAGGGGCATTACCCCATGTCCAGCCGATGCTGTCGCGCAGGTCGCCGTCATCTACGGGAACGAGACGCTTCATCATGTCGACGAGTTCTTGCGCGCCCTTCTCCATGGCACCACGAGCGGCCTTTTCCAGCCGACGCGGGATTTGGGCGATTCTCTTGTTCAAATCGCTGATGCCCTTGACCATTGCGCCGTCCTTACGGCACCACGCCGCGCTCGCAGAGGAAATCAATCCACTTGTTGTCTGTAGATGCCGTCACGTCCATGATGGCGTACTCGACGCCCGTCCGCGTGTCCGTCACCCGCCAGTCCGCCGCTACACGCCGTGTTGCCGACGATGCCCTGACACGGATGACCTGCGGATGACGATTCTCCAGGCGAGCAGCGATAACCGTTTCGCCGCCGCGGAGGTGTGTGTACTCCGCGGCATCTTGAAACTGCTCGATCCAATCGGAAACCGTATTCCCGAAGCCGTCGTCGTGGGTGTTGCGGACGGCGAAGGAGACGCGCTCTTTCAGCGTCCCCGCTCCACCGCGACCCGAGGCCATTAGGCGCTCGCTACGCCAGAATACTGGACGTCGAGATTAAGGACAGTCGCCGAAGCCGCCAAGCCTAGCAGAACGAAGTAGTCACCGCCGGAGATGTCGGCCAGCGGGCATATTTTTCCCGCGGTATCAGAAAGGTAGTAAGCCGTTCCGGCAGTTAGCACCGATCCGAGCGTGATGGCGCCGCCCGTCTGGACTGCGACCGGCTGGTTTGCTGACGCGCTGTTCAGCGCAATGCCCACGTTGGCGGTCTGGCCGCGCGCCTCGGCGGTGGCCGCGTCGCTGTCAGCCAATTGCCATTTGCCAGTCGTCGCCGTGTCCAGATAGACGACGTCGCCGGCTGCGATAGTCGCGCCGGCTGTGCCTGTTTTGGTGGGTGCGCCAGAGCCAGCGATCACGTTCGCGGCGGTTACGGTAATATCTGCCATGGATGTCTCCTGCGGCCCTAGCCGCGTCGATGGTTGCAAAGCAGCGAGTCAAATGCCGTCCAGCCAGGAGCCGCGGCGTTCTCGCGCTGTTCGTATGCTTCGGCGATCCACAAGAGCATCGCGTGCCTGATGGAGGGAGGCAGTTCTTCGTAGCCAACTTCGGCGATCAGCGTGATGCGCGAGCCGGGTTGAATTGCGGGCCACTGCTGCCCGTACTTTCTGACGATCGCGGTCTCAAGACCGTCGAACCGCCCTTCATAAACGCTGGTCTCCAACGTCTGTGGCGCTCCGGCGGTGTCCACGTATGAGATGGACGTAACTTTCTGCACGGGCGCCAGCGGCAACCGTTCAAAATCACAGAATCCGTCGCACTTCACCTCGATCGTCTGCGTCGCCAGCGGCGTCCCGCAGTATCGCTCGACATGGTCACGCGCGGCGGCAATCAGGGCATCAAAGAGTGGGTCGTCATCGCTGTGCAGGACAACGCTTTGACGCTTAGCCTCTTCCTTGGTGATGGGCTCAGACGGTTGAACCGTCACCCGCGGCGGATACCACATCGGCTTTGCCCTTCTTTGCGCGGCGTTCTGGTGCGGGCTGCGCCACTGCGCGCTCTACTTCCACCTCGACCGCCGGCACCGCATAACCAGCGTCGATCAGCCGAATGGCCTCGTTATCGGGAAACTCCCGCTCGTCGCCAGGTGACAGGCAGTATTCAATGCCGCTAAGGCCGACCAACATCTTGATTTTCATGTTATCTCCTTGGAAGGAGGCGGGCCGAAGCCCGCCGTCCAAGATTACGAAGCAGCCATCACGAGATGCTTCACCGCGGCCTGATCTCCAAGCTCGCCATCGAAGCGGATCAGACCGGCCACACCAAGATCAGGCCAGAATCTTTCCCTGAGGACACCTATTACAGGCGATCCGACCTTGCGGACGAAGTAGCGCGACATGTCTCCGAAGATCACCGGCTTTGCCGAGGCGGCAATAGCAGGCACGTCGTCGTTGATGGAGTAATTGTAGCCGAGAAGAGTGCCGGGGATGCCCGTCTGAACGTTACCCATTGCCCACAGATAGTTTCCGTCGCCGTCCTTCAGCTTGCGGATGGCGGCGAGCGTGGTGTCGGCGAACTGGAAACGGGTCTTGGGTGAACGGCGGTATGCCTGGTTGACCGAGTGAACCAAGTCAATCAATTCGTCGGAGGCAATCGCCGCCGCCGCCGCGGCAGTCTTGCCGAGCGAGGATGCGGTGACAACGCCGTTCGGGTCGCCGGTGCCATCGCCAACGGTCAGTTCGCGGTTGGCAATGCGGGCAAGGCGCTCGCCGAGCAGAGACCCAAGCAGCGCCTCCATGTTGAAGATGCTGTCCTGCGCAAGTTCCATCGAGAACTTCACGAACTCGGTGTCATAGACGTAGGCGTCGAGTGCCTTCTGGCCGAAGGTGACATCCTTGCCGCCGTCATCAGTCAGCGCAGTACCTTCGGTATGTTTCTCGGCGGTGACGGCGGTGTCGTCAACGGTCGGGAGATTGATGCGATTTCCGCTTGCGGTCGTGAGGACCGTGCAGATCGACTCATCATACATCGGCCCCCAGTCTTTAATTGTCCGAATGATGATATCCGCGAGTTCTACTGGAACGGTGTAGCCGCCGGCTGTGTTGGAGCCGGTCGTCTGCATACGGAATTCCTTGGTGGACTGCACGCCAGCCTTCAGGACAGAGCGCTCTTCCGAGGAGAGCTCGCCGAGGTCGGCGCCGCCAGCTAGGAATTTGTGAAAGACCTGACGGTAGCTGAGAGGATCGCCATCGTCCTGGCCGCGGCCTTCGGAATCGGCGATCGGGCGCTTTTCCTTCTGACGCTCGGCGAAACGAGCCTCGATTGCGGCCTGACGCTCCTCGCGCTCGATGTTCTTCTCGATCTTGTCGAAGTCCGCCATGATGGCGTCGTGACGAGCCTCAAGCTCAGCAGAGCGGGCTTCGTCGGTGTTGGCAGTGATTTCGTTCAGGGCTTCGCGGGCCTGCGTCATAAGACGGCCGCGCTTTTCCTGCAGTTCCGTAAGGGACATACTGGTCTCCAAATCTGTGGTGGTGGCTTGGTGAATTGGCAGGACGGTCGTCCGGCCCTCCGGCTTAGCCGGGTGACTACGGCCTCGATGGCCGACTACGAGGCGTCCCGCCGGATGCCCCGAAACTGCTGTTCCATCGCTGCGCGCTTCTCGGCGACACGGCGAGATGCTCCACGACGGTTTCTGGCGGCCTCCGCCTCTCGCCGCCATTCATCAAGGGAACGTACGCCTACAGTGGTGTCGGTGTAGGCTGGAAACGTCACAATCGATATTTCGCTAATCACGACTTTTTCCAAGGTTCGACCTGGAGGCTCTGTCGTGTCGTCCCACGTTTGCTTTACCGCCCGGAAATCGAAGGAGCACCCGCTAATGTCGCCGCGTGTGACAAGCTCCCCGACATCACGCCCAAGGCTCGTGTTTGGAAGATCGACTTCAAACCGCAGTCCATGAGCGTCTTCCCAAAGGCGAAGGGTGCCGCTTTTCGTTCGCCCAAGGACATTTCCGCTCTGGTGATTGAACAGGCAGCGGACATCACCTTTGATTGTTTCCGAGAATGCGCCGGGGGCAATCTGCTCAACGAAAAAATCGGAAATCCCAGTGGGCGAATTGAAGACGGCCGCGTAGCCGGTCAGCGTCTTCGCTCCGCTCTCATCGGCCCGCAGCTCAACCTGTTGCGCTATGCGCTTCTCAATGTCTGTCATGCGGCGTCCGCCCCATCTTCTTGATTATCATTGGCCGGTGGCGGCGCGCCGCTTTTTGCTCCAGCAACATTTTGTTGCCCGTAGGTGGCGGTCCCCAACGGTGCCGTTGCGCCTTGCAGGAATAGATCGTCGCCGTGCGGAAGCGCAGGGCGATTTTCTAGAGATCTCGCTTCGTTCGGAGTCAGCAAGGCATTTTGCACCGCCTGAGCAAGACCGTTCATGCGAGATACAAAGTCGCCTCGCATTAATCCTGATAGCTCGTGCTCTACGAAACGGCCGCCATTGCCGCGACCAAACAACTTTAGGTTCAGCTCATCTTCAAGTGCTTTGGCCCACTGACCAATAAGGTGCTGAACCAGCATTAGATTTTGCTGTTCAGTATTGGCAATCGTGCCGTGTGTTAGATCCTGCAAGAACACCGGCGGCAATTGCCAGGCTCGTGCAATTTCCTCCACTTGAAACCGTCGAGCCTCGATCATCTGCCCCTTCGCCGGGTCGTAGCCAACCTGTGTCAGCTTGTGCCCTGGCGGCATCGGAAAGACCGGCTTCTCGCTCTTCTTTGCCTCGTCGATCGCGCGGTGAATATCCGCCATCGCCCGCTTCATGGCGTCTGCGCCCTGCGGGAGCGGCCCTTCAAGCGCGAGCGGCGGAACACCACCGCCAGCAAAGAAGTTGCTGCCGTAATCGTTCATGGCAATCGCCAGTTGGATTGCCTTCGCAGCCTTGGAAATCGGGCCGTAGTGCTTCAGCCCGTCGGACTGCAACATGAACGGCACGTCGATGACATCGGCGGCCGGATACGTCCTTCCCTCAAACTCATAGGAGACATTGAAGCCGGTACGCTTCACCGTCGTTTTAGACGGGTCAATCGCCCACAGGGCCCCAATGCCCTGCGGCGTCCGTTCAATCCAGGCAAGCCCGCGTCCGCCGGTAAAAACCTGCGTCCAGAAGTACTGCCAGAATTTGAAAGAGTTCATGTCACTGTTGGGAGCCGTGTTGACTACCGTCTCCAGCTTCCCGCCGACGCGCTTCGAACCATCCTTGCTCGTCCGGTACGCATGCCGCGGCAAGGCGGCAAGAGTCCTAGACAGAAAAGCGACGGCCGCGAACACGGCTGGCACGTTCAGTGCGTTGTCGATTGTCACATTCGGCACGTTGCCCGACTGCACACCGAAAAACGCCAGGAAGTTCTCCGCGCTAACCGGCACGCTTTCCGTCTCCGGACTTGCGCGCGTTTCCGCCGATATTCCAGAGTTTCGGCGGCCAAAGCCAAATTTCCAGTCCATTATGCCGCCTTTGTGATCGAAAAAGTTGGGTCGTCCCAAGGGGAAGACAGGACTACCGGCTCAGGAATGCCATCCAGTGCTGCGCCAACTGCCATCGCACTCGCGACAGCCGGGTCGATTCGCACCGTTGACTTTTTCTTCGAGAACCACTGGTTGCCCATGAGTGGGTCGGTTTCGATCGCAACACCCATCAGAGCGCCCAGAAGAACCGGCGATCGCCGAATCCTGATGCGCTCCTCAAGAATGAGCGTCTCCAAAGCCGACACAGAACCAGGCATCCACAGACCAAGCGGTGGCGGCAGGCCAGCTGCTTTCGCCGCTTCGACCTTCTCGTCGTCCGGCTTGGCGCGCTTCTTGCCGCCCTGCGGATGCATGACCGTTTTTAGCTCAATGCCGTAGTTATCTAGCTCTTCTTGGAACTTGTCGTAGACGTATTTGTCATACGCCAGGATCCCGATACCGTGCTCGACGCTCAGGCGGGCGAAGAGAGCCGCGACGTGATCGTACCGCACCCGCGCACCCTCTGGCGCGTTGATGTAGCCCTGATCGAACCACAGCCGATATGGAACGTGGTCTACTTTCGACCGCTCGTCCATCGTGTCGCGAGGCGTAAAAGCCTCTATCCACAGGTCGAACGTCGGAAGGTCAGCCTCAGAGCCATCTGCCTTGGTGACGCGCTTCGTGCCCGTCTCAACGACGAAAGCCGCCGCGGTCAAATCCTTCGCGCCGGACAAGTCGAGACCGGCTGCCGTGATTTGCTTACCGGCGTGCTCTTCGTAAGGGTCGAAGTCGGCCATCACCTTTTCGAGGATTGGCCGCGGTATCCATGCCGTGTCGGACTCGGTCCAGACGCAGAAATGCAGGCGAAGGATGTTGTTCCGCTTCGACGGGATATCCCGCGCCTGCGCAACGACGCCCTCGATATATTCGTATTTCAGCGTCACGCCGAGGAGCGGGTTGGCCTTAATCCAGCAGGACGGGTCTGTGAACGGGTCGTCGTCCTTGTCGAGAGCGCAGACATAGCTGAACGTCTCGTCGCTGGTGCCGAACACTTCGCCGACGTAGTGAAAATCTTCGTCCGGCGTCTCCGTGCCGGCAGCAACCTTCACCGCCCACTGATGCTCTGCCCAGCAAACCGAGTTGCGATCCGAACCGGAGTTCGTAATCATCAACAGGAGCGGCTGGTCACGAAACTTGAAGCCGCGCTCGAGCATTTCAAGCGTGTGGCCGTTCGGATGTTCGTGGATTTCATCGCAGAGCGCCACATAAGGCCGAGGCCCGCTGTGCGCTTGCTCGCGCGAAATGGGACGGAAGAACGAGCGCGACTTAATGTGAGCCAGGTTCCAGACCGGATTGCCACCCGATGGCGTCAATTCCCTCTTCAGTTTCGGCGACTGCTCATACATCGCTACCGAGTCGCGGAACAGAACGAATGCCTGTGCCTTGTCTTTGCCGGCCGCGTAGATTTCTGCAGCTGCCTCGCCGTCGGCGGTCATGCAATAGAGGCCCACCGCGCCAGCGAATGGCGATTTGCCCTGCCCCTTCGCCTGCTCGATGTAGGCACGGCGGAAGCGCCGAACGACCTTGCCGTTCTCGTTTGTGCGCTTCCAGCCGAACAACGAGCCGGCAATGAACGCCTGGCTCGGCTGCAGGATGAATGGCTTACCTTCGAACTGGCCGCCATTGAGACGCAGGACGTCACGGCAATAGCCGATGAATCGCGCGGCGCCCGCCGGATCCCAGATGAGGCCGCGCTTCTTCCCGAACTTCAGGTCGTCGAGGTGACGGCGGCAGGCGTTCCTAACGTGAGGGCCGGCAACAATCTCGCCAGCTACAACTGCCTGCGCGTAAGCGGTGGTCGGATCCTCAGAAATACTTGTCCGCGGGGTCTTGCTCTTCGCCACTTGGCTTTGCTCCCGCCTTTGATGCGTCGGCCGGCGTCGCCCCCATTGAGCCCAGGCACTGCCTGTAAAGGTTCATCGCCTGCACGCCGACGTCAGTCTCGCCGTTCGCAACGTCTCCCATCATTCGCCCGCGGATCTTGGCCGCGACGGAAAGGACGCCTCGGTGGCTTTTGTTGAGCCACGGAATTTCTTCAACGAGTTCTCGCCAAGCCTGCTTGGCGTTGGCCGACAGCCACTCAAATGGCTCGCCGACGTCACCATCGACGATCGGTTCGTCGCGGTCTTCGAAGCGGGCCGGGTCTCGTTTGTCTCGGCCAGTTATGGCCGCCTTGGCCTTTGGCGTTCTTGGTCTCGCCATCGGACACCCTCATATTTTCAATCGCGGCATTGTGTATGAATTACCCGCGTCGCTCCCGTCAGAGCGGGTCTCGGCAACTTTGACCCTCCCCCTACCCTTTGTTGCATCGAAGCAACACTCATAGGGGCCACCCATCTGCTCCGTACCTGACTACCACCTTGCCTGACTCCTCTTTGTGCTTGGTGCTGTCATGGTGATACTTACATAGGGACTGGAATGGGCCGTTATAAAACAAGTCCAAATCACCCTTATGGGGAGTGATGTGGTCGCATATGGTTGCCACAGTGACATCCTCAGCCTCGAGGCACATACGGCATAGAGGCTCAGACATAAGCTGAGCCTCGCGTATCTTCTTCCACCTGGAAGTCTTGTATAGGTGTTGCCACTCCGAGCTTATGCCGCGAGACTTAGTCATGCATCACCATAGCTGGCGCGACGCCGCTGGATTTGAACCAACACCGCAAGGTTTTGGAGACCTGCATGCTGCCGTTACACTAGACGCGCAATATGGAGCCGGTAGCAGGAATTGAACCCACGACATCCTCGTTACAAAGGAGGCGCTCTACCTACTGAGCTATACCGGCAAAGATGGTGCGTCAGCGGATCAAGCGGGCATAAGTCACCCAAGATGCTGTGGACACACTGGATCAGATGACTTCAACTAGAACTACTTCGGCCTTAACCACAGCGAAATCTCGTCGCGTCAGCTTAACCTCAGCAGTTATCTCACTTTTCTGAAATACCGCCTCTTGCAACACTTCCATTTCACGGGAAGCAAGTATGGCGTCCCTCACCGATGCGTAATACCTTTCGCCTGAGGCTACATCCTCGAGCCTAAATCGGAAACCGTACTTGGGAGTAGAGTCAACGCCCAGTACCTGGAACGTTCCCCGATAACTTTCTTCCTCATCGGCCGCACGGGATGACTTTATTATTTCCTCGGCGACGTCTGAATTTAGTATCCTCTGGCCAAGTTTGGCCTTATCGCTTCGAGCCGCAGCGCGAAGTAGGCTGAGTCGGCTCTTCTCCACAGCCTCTTCGATTTCGCCTACTATCGGCACGGCCTGCTGGGCTTGAGCCAGCAGCTTCCACCTATCAAGATCAACCTGACTGGCGAATTTCTGCGCCTCTAGGAGGTCACGTTGCTTTCCTGCATCGACCTGCTCCAGCGCTAGATCTTTTCGATGCTCAAGCCACGCCCGCCAAGCCGAATTGCCGACCCACAGGAGCAAAGCCGCCAAAACAATGATTAGAATATATTCAGGAGGCACGTTGTCCACCATCTCTCCGATGAAATGCTTAGCTATTTCAGTGAGATCAATTTCGACGCCGGTCGAACCAGCATAAACATATGCCTCAATTTCGTAGGAGTCGCGCTCCTGCTGCGAGATGTTATGTAAGCTGCTCTTCTGTTCGATTGCAATCAGTTTGGTGCGCAGGATCGCGTCCTGCAACTCTAGCAGAGCCCTCATGATCGGTGGGGTTAGAACTGCCTCTTTCTTTCCAATCCAAAATTTCGCTTCGAATTTGGTCCAGTCGCCAAGCTCAATATCGCCACGACGATAGGCGGTTCCGCGCTCCAGCACCGCTTCTAAAGTTCTCCATGCAGATGCCTCGGTCTGAATGCTTACTGTATTGAACTGTCTCGCCAAGATTCGCCCTCCCGCTGAGAGCAGAATGCATGAGCGACATTCGCGTACAACTATGGCGAAAGATCAGACACTCTTTTCCACCACTAAATCAAAAGCGCCGAGCTCAACCGGAAGGGAGCCCGGCGCAGGATTGCCACGTCGCCGAGAGGAAGCAGCGCCAGGCAATGGGTTGATCTACTTCGAAAGGACGAATGGACCTGCATCGCCGACAGGTGCACATTTCTCGCTCAACCAAACGTAGAGCGGGAGAGAACATGCGCCTTACAATCGTGCCCCACCAAACGGAGATTAACGTTGGATCGATTTCCCATGTCCGCCACATCGTTAAGCGGCTAGAACTACCCGAGGAGTTCGGCGCCGAGACACGAATTCAAGTCGGTGGGAAACACTATTACTGCACGGAGAGGCCGACGGTCGTGGCCGATCTGATCGATGAGGCAAGACATGCCGACGGCAGGCAAGCCCTCTCCCGGCTAACGCTGCCCGGCGGCCAGCCCGTCTGGTTTGCCGGCGAAATGGCAGAGGGGCCAGTGCGTCTAACCTCGGGGGAGATCGGTGACGGTATTCATTCAGCCTTCAGAATTGGCGACCTCCTGACAAGAGTTCGCGACATGCCAGACGAAGTTGCTGAGGTAATCAAGGCAGCCAAGGGCAAGGTGAAGAAGCCAGCGGAATTCGTCGGCCTGAGCAGACAGATCGCCCGAAAATCCAAGAAGGCTGCCTAATCGTTTTCACGGCAATTGAAAAGCGGCCGGCTCAACCTTCACAGGGAGCCAGCCGCGCAATGCCTGTCGCCACGAGGAGAGACGGCGCCAGGCAAAGAGATAGGAACTTTTTCATCTTGATCGCGGTTAGCCGTCCGTAACAAAGGAGGCATGGCATGGCCAACGCAGATCGCAAGAAGATGGGAACCGGAGCTCAGGGAAAGCGGGATGGATCGGGCGCTATGACAGATCTCGATCCGAACATTCTGCCGGAGAACATGGTGCTCTCGAACCGCGACAAGGCCCAACACTCAAGGGAACGCGGGCTGGACAGCAAAGCGATACAAACTGAACAATTGCACGATCACGTGGTCAATCACGACCCTGCCTGATCGGTGACGGGAGTGGCAGATTCCAGGCCGCTCTCCGCCACCAGCGCTGTCGCGGGTCGCATTCGCGCCGGCGCCTAAACTTGAATTGGAAAAGTAGTCCATAGATAGGATGACATTCCTCTCATTCAAGAGACGCCTAATGTAAATGAGGCCGTCCCGGCATCGCCAGCGAGGTCAGTGCGTCCGCTCGATTTCGGCGCCTCAAATTCGAAAAGGCCGCGCGGTGGCGGCCTTCTGGAATAACCCACTCAATAATATACGGAACGGCGACCGGCTTCACCGGACATCAGGCGGCCATTCTTCCATCTGCTTTCTCATACGCGCCCCTGGCCGTCTCATCCGCAGCTATAAGCGCATCTAACGCCGCGTCGATCAGCCAAGGGCCAATTTTTTCCGCATAAGCAGGCGCCTTACCCATCGCGATGCCGATCTCCTTCGCTGTAGCATCGGTGATGGCAAGATCGAGTACCCGAGCATGATCGCCAAGCAGATGACGGAGGTTGGCGAGGTGGCTTTCCACTTCCACGAGTCGGACAATCTCCGGCTCCCTCCCAGCTGCCGCCGATATCTCGCCAAAGGGTTTCGGCTTCTTGATGCCCCCAACCCATTGGGGGCCGGCCAGGAGGCCGTCGGGGCACCGGGTAGCCGCGGACGGCAACTGCTCGAATGGGACAGAGCCGTCGACGCCGTGGGCACGGAGGAGCCCGCGAGCCTCCTCAACACCGAAACGACCGTAACGATCTTTTGCGCTCGGCCTCTCACGCCGCAGAGGCTCATAGGATGAGGAAGTCCGCTGTCCGGAAAATGGGCGGTGGTACGAGGTCGCTGCAAGTGGTGAAGTTGCGGCAGCAGGAAGCTTGAGGTACGCCCAAATCGCGGCCTCTGTCCGCCCCGTCGAGCCTCCACCTTTGACGCCACGGGTGCGCTCAATTGGCCGCAGCGGGATGCCCTTCTTCGTACGACCCCATTCGATCAAACGACCGTCGCGAAACATGAGACTGCCGAATTGGGTGTCGGTGCCGCCGTTTCGGTTTTGGGTGCTGACCGATTCTGTTTCGTAGCACCTGTAGATATTTACGATCTTGCCGGTGTGTTCCCACCGCTCGGAGCCAGTCACGGTCCAGCCTGCGGCGCGAAGCAGTTCAGCCTCCGACGGACGGATTTCGACAGGCTCCTCGGTCGCGTCGTCGGTATCGACTTCCGGCTCGTATCCGGAGCCGGGATGGCAGAGGTTCTTCCAGTGGCGCAACGCAAAAGCTCGCTCAGCGTCGCCACGATGGGCCAAGCGCTCCAAGGCGGGCCAAGCAAGGACGTCGGGCGCCCTGTTGTCGTTAGCCGCGATAGGCGGTACCTTCTTGAGCTTCGCCGGCTTGGCGGTGGGCCGCGCCGAAGCCGCCGCCAATAACGTGGTAAGCTGCGACAGGTCGCGGTTGTCGAGTTGGACGGTCATTTTTAGTCCTCAGTATGAGAATCTTGGCTTCGGCAGTGGCAGTTGGTCGATGGCATCGGAGAGGTTCGTTGGCTCTCCGTTTGGCCCCTCAGCGATATCCGCGGCGCGGTATCGCATGGCTGCCGCTGCTCGCTGCCTGGCCTCTTCTGCGGTCGTCCGAGATACACAAAGGGATAAATTGTAAGCCGCGTCCGCCTTCGTTTTAACCAGAGCCTCCTCGAGGCCGGCGATCTTTTGCTGAAGTTGTCCTATCACAATGTGAGCATCAATCAGATGTCTACGATAATGGTCAGCCTGCTGCCGCGGATCACGTGGCTTGGTGCTGTCAGCGACTATGGTGAGCAAAGCTCGGCGCGAGGCGTCTCGGTCCTTGCGGGCGGACTCTTCCGCTGTGCGGACACGGCGGCTCATAGAGGTCGAACTCGAAAGGTGGTTGAGGGTGATGCGTGCATGAAGTCCTCCTTGACGGTTGGAGGTTGAGGGCATGCGGGCGATGTGAGTGGCTGCAACTGCAGATATAGGATTGGAGGGGGAAAAAGTTCAGGCGGGAGCGTCATCAATTCAGGCCGCCGAGTTCGGATCGCTCGAGATCTATCCGGTGGGCGAGCTTTTGTTTCTCGTAAACGTCGTAGGTCATCGATTTTCCTCCGTTGCTCGCGCACGCGTATGTGCAGCCGATTAAAGGGGCGAAAAACTGCTTCAAAGGTATACCCCTGTCATTCTCACACCCCCTCTTTGTCTAAATGTATGTAATGTATATGTTTATTTCATATTTAGAGGGGGTTAAAGAGGGGTCCAAAGAGGGGGTAAAAGGCGGGTCCAAGAGGGGGGGGCGTTTTTGCCATAAAAAATCAGCCGCCTTGTATTTTGACCCCCTCTTCGACCGGTCTATGTCCCACCCTTCGGACCGGTCTATGCCCCTATCCTACCGGCACGATAGCGGCATCCGAAGGGAGGTCTGTGGCTGTCCAAAACCGCAGCTTAGTTTGCCCGCTTTCCGATACTACTTTCGCGTAGTGGATCTCCTGGCCCACCCGCAGCATTTTTATGATGTCGTCGAGACGTCGAGTGTCGAGGGAACCGCGGACAGCCTTCACCAGACCCTTCATCGTGATTCCGTCCCCCCGCTTTCGCGCCACGATCTGCTTCACCTTCAGGTATTCCAGAGCCTTTTCGTTATCGGCGATATTCATATCGGCACCGTTCAAGATCACACGCAACGAGTGCTCTGCCACATCATTCGCCCATTGCTGAATCGCAGAGGTAATGATCGGCTCTTTCGGGTCACAGCCGACGGCAACAATTAGGGCTAGGCGTGCAGCGTTCTCGCCAACGCGGTTGAGGATCGGCCGGTACTGCGGGTCGATTGATTTCCTCATCGCGCGAATGCGATCGTCGAACGCCTCGAACAGATCATCGACGCCGGTATCCCATTCAGCGGTCATGATCGGAAAGGGTTTTTCATCAGACTTGGCGTTCAGCGCGCAGAACGGACCTGTGTACCTTCCCGACGAAAGCCCCAGCAGCGCCGCGACCTTGTCAGACAGCTCTGTCGGAATGTCCTCGATGCTGCCCGCTGGTCGCCTGACCTTGACCGGATCAGAATTGCCGACGTCGATGAGTACCAAGCGCCCCAACAGGCCCTCGCTGATATTCCCGCTCGACAACGCACTCCAGAACGTCGACGGCGTCGAAACGCCATGGATCGTCAGGCAAGGCTGGACGATCCTTGGAATATTCCCACCGGCCTTTTCCTGCCCGCCCCAGAACCCGGATGGGGCGCCAGTCAATTCCATGATTGATGCGGTAATTTCCGCCCGGTGCGATGCCACATTTCGCCCAGTGTGTTCGGCCAGCCAGCGCCCGAACTCGTCTTGAATCACGATTGCCGATGGGGATTTTCGAAGCTTTCCCGCGAGACCCGGGAGACTCCGGATCTGATCGGCAAATAGCGTTTCGCTTACTTTCGGGCCATATTGGGTGCTATCCGCAAGAGCGGCCGATGCGCGGATTGTGATGTCCTTTCCAAAGCCGGATTCGGCCAGGCCAACGATATACAGGTTGGATCGAAGGCCGGTCGGCCCTCGATAACGCCGGCCGATGAGACCTGCGGTGAAGGCCAACGATGCCACCAGCGACAAGTGGGGCGATGGAAAGCGTGCGCACGAAACGATAAACCGGGCGAAGTCGCCGACGGCGCCGGGCGGAAAGCAAAGGTGCTGAGGCAGGCCGCCACTGGGTACCGGAAGGGTCGGCTGCTCCTGTTCATCGCAGTCGTCATCATCGGGGGAGTTGTCGTTGGCCGCTTCATACTTCTGTTTTTTCCCTGCCGCCGCACTCGCGATCAGCCCCTTATATTGGTTTGGATCTGCCGGTGGGCGCTCATCGCCAACACGTTCGCGGAGCCAATCAGCCGCCTGCGATGGCGTGATGCTCAGCGATACGGCCACGATGTCGACGGGGTTGTATCCCTGATTTCCATCCGCGTAATCGACGATCCCATCTGGCGAAAAGCAGACGCTGAGCCCCCGCTGGCTACCGGTTTTTCCGGTTGATGATGTCGACGGCCGAAAGTCCGCCCTCGCTAGATAGCCAGTTGCGTATGTCTTGGTTCCACTTAAGCCGAGGTCAGGAACCCACGCGCCAAGGTTCGCCATCGCCCTGGCCTTGAGTTCGGCCCAGATGCCATCGCCAGCGGGCGCTCGTTGTTCTGTCGGCTGGTATGTCGTCTGCGGTCTGGCTGGTCGTGCCGTAGTAATCAGTTCGCCGTGGGCAGCGAGATAAGCCTCCGCATCCGCGACGAAGGCCTCGATCGTCTCAGGAGTGATTTCGGGCAGGTCTGCGAAGGGAACCTCAAGCGGTGACGGGCCGATCCATTCATAAGGGGCCTGAGTGTCTGGATGGGTACCGAACCCGATAATCTGTTGCCCATCACCCATTACCTCCACCTGGCATTTCCGGCCGTTGACCAGATAGGCCTTGGTAGTCAGCTTCTTGCTCGCCACAGTGGCGCGGAACAGCAGCGTGACTTTGGGAGCCTTGCCGACACGCCGCAGCGCCTTGTCAGCGCCAGGTAGATCAAGGGCTATGTCGAGAAGCGCCTCTGCCGTTCCGGGATCCAGCGCATCGACGTCCAAGGCCACCAGATTGCCGCAAAGAAGTCCGGTATTCGAGTAGCCGAGATTGGCCTGCGTCAACTGGATGATTTCATCGAACGAGGAAACCGGCGTGCGCCAACCGGTGACATCGGATATTTTACCGCGGGCGAGCACCGGGAGATAGCCGTTCTCGAATAGCCCGAGACGGATTTCCAGAGGTGTGATTTCAGGCTGTTCGGCGGTGACTGGAATTTTCGGCAAGCTGGCCTCCAAATAATGCGGATGATGCGGCTGCTGTGATCTTTTCGGCGATCTCAGGACGGAACGTCACCGCGTGGTGACCGCCGATATTGCCCGATATGGTTCGTCGCGTGCCGTCGGGGTACTCCCGGAGCAGGAGGCCATTGATCCGAATGTCGCCGAGCTGAACGGTGAAGCGCGCGATCGTGCGGCCGGCGCCGGGTGAAGAAGGCGGTCTTTCGACCGCCTCGAGATGGGAGATGATTGGCGGGGTCATGCGGCCTCGCGAGCCAGTTTTTCGCAGATCGCTTCCCGCACGAATCCTGCAAGGTCGTGATCAACAACAAATATATCGCCGAGCTGCCGCAACTCACGAGAGCCTTCGGCAAAGCGCAGTCGGCGCCCAGCCGGTGTTGACTCGGCGCGGATGGGGATCAAAACGGGCGACCCGTCGAGCAGGCCGCAGGTCCGTCCGTCGGGTGCGTCGTAGAGCATCAACCCGTATCCACGGACGGGGCGGTCCTGGCCGAGACTGGCGACGGCTTTGATTTTGTCTTTCATTTTGGCTTCCCCTTTTGGTGACAGTTACGCGGCCTTCAGCGCGCGGCGCCGCAGGATTTCTTTGTTCACGTCGTCGAACTCGGACGGGAAAAACCCATGGATGCCGCCCGTGAACCGCTCCGGGAACATCTCCCTGCAGACGGCATCGAACTCTTCGGACTCGGCAATCCTGCGACGGCACTTAGCGACAGTCGCCTGCATCACCGAGTCGTCGTATCCGCGATGGTGAAATTCGACTGCGGCTTCGAAGGCGGCGATGAAGTCGTCGAAATCAACCCATTCCTTCGTGCAGACCTGCTGCGGCCACTCGTACAAGCCGTCACGCCTTGCGTTGAGGCGGGCTTTCTCGATGAGGTAGCCCTCGCACTCCAGGCCCTCGGATGCGACGCGCCATTGGCCGCCCTTGGTTTTTTCTGCCAGTTTCAAAGTCATGAATTCTCCTCTCGCCGGCGCGACGGCCGGACGGTTTGTGGGTGATCGGGGATGGTCATTAGAGGTGGGGCTGTTGCCCCGTTAGGCTGCCACCCGCGCAGCAATCTTCTTCTGAATCCACGCGGTGACCTCGGCGCGAACAAACGCAACGCGGCGTTTGCCGAGTTCAACGGCCACTGGAAATCGACCTTCTGCGCGGTAGCGGTTCAGCATCGTCCTGGACATACTGGTAATGCGACAAGCCTCGTTCAGGCTGATCAGAGTGGGTGAATTATCGTTTGCGGAAGTCATAGTTCTCCTCTCCCGGCACGCGGCCGGATCAATCACAAAAAAGGTGAAAGCCGGCATAGGCCGGATTAGAGGTTGGATCTGCTCAGCAGATCATGGCGGGGTCCCCGCCCGTTTGAAGTCGCCGCAGCGATGAAGTTAATATGGATAGTTTTTACAAAAAAGTCACGCGATATATTTTAACAGTGCCAGCTTGACGCGAATTTTTCTGGTTTTTACAAATCTGCGCTACCCGCAACAGTGTTTGGCCCACGCTTGCATAAGTTGGCGGCGTTTTTCCAGCGCGTCACCTCGACGGTAGGCTTGTTCGACGGCATTGCCGACCTTGTGGCCGAGCGCCATTTCAGCGATCTCGCGCGGATGGTCAGTGCAGTCTCCGGCGAAATCCCGGAACGCAGATCGGAAGCCGTGCATCGTGATGCCGGACTTGTTCTTGATCACCCAATTCGGCATCGCCATGATGGAAAAAGGCGCACCATCCTCGGTGAAGACAAAGCCATCACCAGCTTCAGGAAGTGCGGCTAGCGCCTCATCGGTGAGCGGAATCACTAGTTCCCTCCCCGTCTTCGTCCTCTCTTTAGGCACCGTCCAATTCCTCTCGGCCAAGTCGAATTCCGACCATTCGGCGAGACGCGCTTCTCCACTTCGAACGGCGGTCAACACGACAAATCTGATCAGCCTCTCCAGAGCGCCCTCACCTAAGCCAGCTACGAATGTGGGAACGTTTTTGTAGCTCAAGGCCGCATGGTTCGCGCCGGTGACACGGGCCGCTTTCACCAAAATATGTTCGAGGTGACCCGCCCAGCGTGCCGGATTGTCCCCGGCGCGCATCCGCTTTGCCGTAGCATAGTCAAGGACGGCTTCGACCTTACCGCGGACACGCTGGCCTGTGGCTGGCTTCTTATCCCAAAGCGGTCGCAGGAATTCCTCGACCATCTCGGTGTTAATGTCCGCGACAGGCCGCTCGCCAATCGCGCTTGCATGCTCGAATAGATGGCGCTCCCACTCTTTTCGGGTATGGGCCTGCCAGTCGTCTCTGTCGGCGATGAACTGTTCGGCAATCTTGCGGAATGTTCGCTCACCGGATTTCCGGAGTACCTTTTCAGCATGGGGGTCACGGCCCTCACCGAGGGCTGCCCGAAGCTCTTCGGCCTTCCGCCGTGCCGTGGCGAGCGAGACGGGCGCCGTGCCAGCCAACCCGCCAAGGCCCAATTCGCGCCGCTTCTTGTCGCGGGTGTAGATAAAGAACCATGACTTCGATCCTGATCCATGGACACGCAAATAGAGACCGCCGCCATCGGCATACACACCGGGCGCCTTTAACGATCGAACTTTGGTGTCAGTGAGCCGATTGCTTACCATATTTTCTACCATAAACCCTACGGCTGCTAACATGGGTACAAAGTTCGATATGGTCAACAAAAAACCCCGCAAAGCGGGGCTTTTCAAGAAATTCTAAAATGAAATCAACCCTATTCAAGCGCCCCAAGGGCGCTTTTGAACAGGATCGGCAACGGCGAACGCATCAGTGCGACCGGCTCACGGGATTAGGATTGTCGGGGTGGATCTCGGCCGCCATCAACCCCTTGTCGCCAGGTCCGAAGC
>Ga0268287_100181_pt1 | contig 36218 bp, 43 predicted proteins | sample MetcocultureR3M_FD_191348 | JGI IMG/M metagenome (GOLD analysis project Ga0268287, IMG submission 191348) | Soil microbial communities from Anza Borrego Desert, Southern California, United States - Methanotrophic co-culture R3-M | ecosystem: Environmental > Terrestrial > Soil > Desert | place... | reverse complement strand
ATCGACTGTTCGGAGGGCTGAGTAAAGGAAGTTGTTTCGTTCGACATGTCATTGTCCCCAAATTGCGGCCGGCATCATTCCGGTTAAGGAGACCATAGAAATCGTGGCTTGCGCCGAACTGGACACGTGGCATCGCCATCATGATATGGCGGAAGAGGTGGGATTTCATAGTTCGATTTTAGCCAATGATTTCAGTCGGATGGCTCAGCTTCTTGTAGCAACAGATGTAGCAGATTTTTTCGTATCGACAAGGGCTATTCAGACTCACGCGGCGCGATGTTCCACTGTGCCGAAAACTGTCTCACCTCTTCTAAAACTTCTCGGTCGATCCATCCGCATAACGCGACCCCGCTGGCAATCAGAAATACTACCGCTGGTAACCGATTGCCTAAAAAGGCAGAACACGAGATCACCAGAACTTCGACCGCGACCAACACCACGTAAACCCACCGACCTTCCGCTATGGAAGGGAATTCAGTGATTTCCTGAAGGAGCGATATCACGATCATCGAGAAGAAAATGAAAGGTGTGGCGCGCGTTAATAGGTCGGTTTGCCCTTGACGACCCGGAGGGGTGAATTTTGCAACCAGGGCCTTATCACCGCCGGGAAACAACGCGTATCTGACGATGAACACCGTCATCGCGAAAATCGCAAGGAGGTTGAACGCTTGGCTAAATTTTGGAACGAGCGAATAGGTCAAGACAAAGATCGCGATGAAGTTTGTCATCAACCAAAAGATGCCGTTCTTGTTACGCAATGCCGTCGAGACATGCCCGTTTCGATGCCGGACCAACTTGTACGCTGTGTATAAAAAGGAGGGTAGGAATAAGAATACGGTGAAGGTGAGAAACAAATGTTCCCGTGGGCCTTTGGCGATGCCGTCTCCCAACACGGCAACCCATATACCGGCGGATGTATTGTCATAGTGGGCGATAAGTGGCCCGACAACATCACCGAGACTGTCCTCGCCGAAATTCACGGACAGCACTCCCAATCCCATAGGGATCGCGAAGGCAGTCACCAGAAGGTTTCCGACAAAGGTCTTCGTTAGTAGATCACGGACAAGAGCTATCACTCTACTTCCTCAAGAAACGGGTAAGCAGGTGTAGCTCAACATTCGTGCATAGGCGATGCGTTGCTATAAAACTCCACCAAATTCACTGCACGGATGCGCGTCCGCCTTCATCCTGCTACCTGCCGCCTTAATCCCATCACCGGCAAAGCCATCACGGACTGCCTTACGAAGTCTTTGACCAACCGGGTCTCTCCCTCTGGAAGCTGTTTTCCCCACTCGACAGCAATAAGCCCTCCGACATCGTCGCCTTCGCTTTCTGCCAACAGTTTCTTGGCAGCCGCCAGAGGCACTTCCTCAATAGCAAATGAGACGGGCGTTTCGGGATCGATCTTCGACAGGTTTTCTGCGCTTATGCCGATGTTGATCACCAAGGCTAGGACGATCTTTTTTCCGCCCCTTTGGATGACCGTTAGCGCGCTATTGGGCGATTGTAGGCCCACGGTAATAACTTTTATTGCCAATGCTATTTCTCCTGAAAATAGCTCCTTAAAAAACTTCATCTTTATTTATATTTTTTCCGAAATAGCGGATTTCGTTGCCAAAAAACCACATATGGCAGTTGGCGATTGCATAAATAACTACGTAATAACAAGGGAGAATTTCAAAAATGACTAATAACAATACTAGCGGCATTTATATCATCACACATCGCGATACCGGCAAGAGCTACGTGGGCGCATCTTCGAATTTGCCGAAGCGTGAATATCATCACTTCCGTGCTCTTCATCTTGGCAATCACTACTGCGAAGAGATGCTTGTCGATTTCCAAACCACGGGAACCGGTAATACTGCAATGGAATTTTGCGTACTCGAATACTGCCCTAACGATAAGCTGACTGATCGCGAACAGGCGCACATTGATGCTCTTCAGCCTGTCTATAATCGGAATTGTGCGGGTGGAGGCCTTAGAACGGTTTCCGACAATGAACGTGAGAAGATGCGGAAGAGATGGATCGGGAAGCAGATGCGCAATGTCGGAACATTTCAGACGCCATGGGGATCATTTACTTCGAGCGCCCAAGCATCACGAGAGGTCGACGGCCTCATCAGCCAGCCAGCAATCTGGAACGTTTGTACGAAATCGGAGAAGGTGATTACTCGTCTGGCATTCGGAAAATCGCGCTACCTAATGCAGAACTTTGACGAGTCTGTCGTTGGGAAAACGTGGGCTGATCTAGGGTTTGATTTCGTCCCGAATGTCAAGAATTGAGGTCGACGAAAAATCACGATGCTTACCGAAATCGACATCGAAACAATGTCTATTTCAGAGCGCCATGCCCTTATTGAGGGTTGGAAGTCTGAGATAGAAGATAGCCTTCAAATCATCCGGGAATGTTCCAGCAAAATTGCCGGATTGGTAGAGGCCAGTAAAGCTCATGATCAAAACGATAAAGAGCAGGTCAGTGATCCTGCTGACCGTTTATCATACCTAAATATATGCTGAACTGGCCTCACTTATGTTCGGCACTCGCTTCGCTCATCTCGCCGGGAATCGAGCTTAGATGAACAGCTAATCCGTACTTAATATATTTTCGAGCGGTTACCCTGATTATATCAACTCCACGCACTTTGTCAATCAACTAATTGATATTAAAAGATTTTTTTTTGGAAAGGAATGTCTAACAAAACATCTGCCGATGCGATCGCTCTCATCAAGAAATCCGAAGGCTGTGAACTGCGAGCCTACTACTGTCCGGCGAATGTCCCAACAATTGGTTACGGGCATACAAAGTCCGTTACCCGCGCCGATGTCATCAACCGAAGGACTATTACCGAGGCTCAAGCCGAGCGGCTATTGAAGACCGATTTGGCTGAATATGAAGCTGGTGTCGCACGTCTTGTGAAAGTCCCGCTAAACGATGATCAGTTCGGCGCACTCGTTTCATTTGCCTATAACCTTGGTGTCGGCGCGCTTGGTTCGTCCACTCTTCTAAAGAGGATCAATTCAAAGGCTTCATTGGCTGATATCGAGCGCGCGTGGGTCCAATGGGACAAAGCCCGTGTTAATGGTGTGCTGAAGCCACTTGCCGGTTTGACCAAACGTCGCAAAGCCGAGTTCGATCTTTTCGCCGGATGACGTGGTTCTATGATGGAAAGCCTTTTACGTCTGAAGATATCGGCAGTTTTGTTTCGTTTGTTTATCGCATCACAGATACCGAGACTGGTCGCTTCTATATCGGAAAAAAGTCTCTCATCAGTGTTCGCAAACTGCCTCCTTTGAAAGGGCAGAAGCGCCGTAGGACCGTGGTCAAAGAGAGTGATTGGCTGACGTACTTTGGCAGCAATGATGCGTTGAAGGCTCTGGTAGCAGAAGCCGGTCCGGCCCGTTTCTATCGGGAAATTCTTCATCTATGCCGGTCGAAAGGCGAAGCTTCATTCATGGAAGCTCATGAGCAATTTAGGCATGACGTATTGCGACGAGAGGACTGCTTTAACGAATGGATCGTGGTCAAAGTTCACCGAAAGCACCTGCCATAAAAAGATAGCCGCTGTAGGACAGGAGAACCCTACAGCGGCTTTGTCATGATCTATCGGAGATTATCGCTCCTATTTAGATGCGGCTTCCGTTACCTTCCCGTACCGTGCGATATATCGGTTGACGATCCTTTCAACCTCCGAAGGCGGGCGACTAAAGCCTTGAGCAGGAAGATCGAAGGTCGTTGAGGATGTCCCGATATTCCATCTCCCAACTTGTTTCATCAAATCCTTGTCTATGCCTTGCTTTAAGCTGATGCGGAGCAGTTTCATTGAATGAAAAAGGCTGACAGGGCGATCCATTGCTTTTGCTGAGTCTATTTCAGTCCATCGAATTACCCGGTTCGCCAATCCTTGGTACATGATCCCTTCCGGAGAGATCAGGATTAATGGCCTTCGGTGGTTCATCTTTGCGGATTTGTAGATCAGCCAAGCGGATAGCGGGATTAGCATTACAAGAAAGAGCAGGGCACGCTCTGCTGATAGCATTCGAGATACCAAATGACCCGATGCGATCAAGGCAGAACCGGCAATCGCTGCCAATAGGAGAAGCCCGCCAACAGCCGACCGCCACGGGGATAACCAATGTTCAAGTCGGGGAAGATGCTCGTCCGAATCCATGTTCCGATCCATGCAATTTTGGACCAGCAAAGGCTACCGAGGGTTGCTAAGTCAAGCGCTACAGGTCAGCCGCCCACATCCAAAGCGCGTCAACCTGTTCGGCGGGAATACCCATCAGTTCCATAAGTTCGATAACGGTCGGGTTCAGCCGTTCGAAAGTGCTGGCTTCGAGTTCGGCAATCTTCATCTTGCGGTCAATTGAATCCGGCATCGCCGTCTTGATCGATGTCACCAACAAATCCTTGTCGACATCGATATTCGCCGCAGCCATCCAGAATTGACGAGAAGTAAGCTTCGGCATGGATTCCCGGATTTCTTCGATTGTCGGGACGACTTCGATGTAAGGAATAGCGGTATATTCACCGTCATTAGCAACCAGCCACTTTCGAATTGTGGGGTTCAAACCGTAGTCATCGTCCGGATGGCTGACATATTCGCAGCGATATCGTTCCCCGCGAAAATCCGTCAGTTCCACATCCAAGATAAAAGCATCGGGTTGGTCCGTTTTGCGGACCGTAAAAACTTCATGAAGTATGGGGTCAATATTCGGCATTATCAGGCAGTTCTCTCCATTAGATAGAAACCAGAATCAGAATGTGCGCCGCGTGCGCGCCAAGTGCCACCGAAGGCGGTTCCCGCACTCGCTTCGCCCGAGCGGCGAACGAACTGATTTCCAGAAGTACTTAGCGCGGGCGTAGCAAGCTGGTTCAATCCGATGATCGCGCCGGTACTGTACATAAGGACAGTATGACCAACCACATAGGTTGTTTCGGTCAACGACGATCCGGTGTAAACGCGGGCGAAGCCGCTGGAGTCGATACCATCCAACGTTCCGGCATTACCTGCGCTGTTGGCATAGTTGACGCTGAAGTTAGACGGGTTCCAGACGTACATATTCGTGCCGTCGTTGCCACCCCACAACCATGAGGGTTGCCCGGACTGTCCTGACCAGTTGAAGGTCATATCGCTACCGGAACCACTCTGTCGCAACACGTTAGCCCGAGTAGCGTTGGTCGCACTTGAGGCGCTGGTTGCGCTGGTGGCGGAAGCAGCCGAGCCAGAGATATTGATGCCCCATGTACCGCCGTCTTGCCGGACGACATGACTTCCCGCGAACGTTAAGGCTGATGGAGTGACAACAAGCTCGCCAGTAGTATCGTTTTCACCATCTGGACGAAGGTAGATCGCGCCAGCGTAGTTAGAGGAGGACGATGGTGCTACTACAACAGCTTTGCCAGCATCGTCCCCAATCCATCTGCCATTATTCGATGTGATGTTACCGCTAACGATCATGTTGCCGGTAAAGTAGTAGTTAGAAGTGTCCATTTCGAACTGCATCATGGTAGACCATGTTGCCGCATCCGGGGCCTTCTGAATGTAGAAATTGTTAGAATCTACAATGAATCGAGCATCGTACGCGCTACCAGTTGTATCGAACAGGTTGACTGTTGGAGCGCCACTCTGAATGGTCAGGTTACCGCTTGTCGTGAAATTTGCATCGGCACGATATAGGCTCGACGCGTGATAGCCGTCTACATCGTCAGCGGAAAGTCCAGAACCGGCCCCGTCATTTCCAGCGTGCCAAGCAGCGTTGCCACCGATCGTAAACGTTGGTGTGCCAGTCCCGGCTTGGCCTCTGAAGTTATGTTGGGCGGCATCGTAATAGGCATGGCTTGGGGCGGTAGCATGGGAACCACCGTATAATTCGATGTGGGCACCGTTGCCGTCTGTGCCGCCATAGACAATGGTTCCGCCTGTGTTTGCGGTGGAAATGATCGCGGTTTGGCTGGAAAATGCGAGGGCGCTGGAAAATGTCTTGCCCGCCATAGTCGTCGGTAGACGTGCATCAGCAAGCGTCCCAAGGATGATATTGTTTGCGTTGTTCCCACCGAGAGCAGCCAGCGCGGCAGGAGCCGTATTCGCGCCTGTACCGCCTGATGCAATCGACAAAGCAGCAGTGAGAGACAGCGTATTTGCCGAGATGTCAGCGAATTTGATGCCTTGGTCGATGAAGCCGACTAGCACGAAAGCAGTGCCGTTATAGTAGACCTCTATGGCGCGATTTGCCTTAATCTGATCGGCAGTCAGTGCCGAACCATCGGACATGACGATAGCTTTCGCGCCGAGTCCGTTGATGTTCAGCGTTGCCGCGCCGGTATTAGATTTGTCTGCGAAGAACCTAATATACTCGCCCTTCGTGTACCCGGACGGAGCGGCAAGGAAGGTCAGGACGTAAGAATTGCCTGCGCCGGTCGTGGTGTAGATCGCATTCGACCGGACATAGTCACGCTTCGCGGCACCGCGCATGGCTCGTAGGATCGGAGCGATAGACGAGGGGGCGTACCCGCCTTGGACACCATTCGGTGACACGCCCGTATTGTTTGCGTCCAGTTCATCCCAATCGCTGTTTGAATAGTCAGTCATCGTGCGTTATCCGCCTCTTTTTATTGGTTATTTTCGTCGTATCCGAGATCGCGAAGGTAGTCGTTGATCGCCGCTGCCAACGCATTGTCGGAGGACGATTTCGCGATACCAGCGAGCTTCCCGAAATGGTTTTTAACGCCGCCTTTCTTCATTTGCGCTTTCGGCAGGTTTGCGAGCCAATTCACTGTTTCAGGACTGGTCAGGAGCTTGGCGCGGGATGCCTGTGAAAAGCGGGAGACACCCTGTTTTGACGCACCTTTGGCAGCGCCGATCGCCAATGCCGACACCGGTTCAGCCGTCGCCGCCAAGCCAAGGAACGACACAACCGCGTTGTCCTTGTCGAAGGGGTTCAGACTGTTGAGTGCCGATCGGTGATTTTGCGTGTTCGAATGGTTCGCGTTCTTCCGATACTTGGTGTAATTGTCGGCAATCCGGGCAAGGGTATCGAGGTCGTTTTTGAACTGTGCATTGGACGTGCCGTTGAAGATCGCACCCTTGGCTTCGTCCGACATTTTCCGCCAATTGCGCATGAACGTACCCGGATCGAATTCGTCCGCGCTGTTCTTGCCTAGGCGTTCGGTCAACCCAGAGATGACGCCGTTCCAAGCATCCTGACCACCTTCGGATTTTTGAATGGTGCGACGGACTTGGGCAATTCGACTACCGCCATTCTTCGCGCCAGAGGTCGCCCAATTTAGGATATCGTCGGTTGGTTTCTTCAGGAGCGTATCGGCGGTCGAACCTTTGCCAAATCCCTTCTCAGGATCGACAAGACGGCGATAACTGTTGTTTGCCTTGCGGAACGCCTGAAGCGCATCGTCGCCGGAAGCAGCGGCGGTTTTCTCCATGTCACCAGTCAGGGACGCATAGAGGCCGTTCAGATGGTTCTGAAGAACCTTGTCTTCGGTGTCGGCGGCGATTTGCCCGACGTATGTCCGGGCCTCCTTCAGCTTGTCGAAGGTCATTCCCTTTTGTGCGTCGGAGATGATCGCACCGGTCTGTTCGATGACCTTATCGGCCTGTGCGCCCTTGGTAAGGCTATCGAACTCGCCATACGCGGCACGTTCCTTGGCAAGGTTCTGTAGGAATGAGTTTGTGTTATCCACGACGGCGGGCGACGTGATCTTCTGCGCTACGTCGTCATAAAGTTTTTCGGCACGTTGAAAGCCAGACTGCTTTGCCAACTCAGCCTGTTTCTTGAGAGCTTCCCCGGCTTCCGCAATCGAAAGCGGGCGGTCTGACAATCCGGAAATGATCCGACCGAATTCGTCCGATTGGGCGGCATAGGCATCATCGATTCGGCTCTGAATTTCGCCACCCGATCGCGTGTTGATCAGTGCGTGTTCAAGAACGGATGTCTTGTTATTGCCGGACACCATGCCCGCCGTGGGTTCGACCCCGATCTTCTGCCAATCGGCAAGACGCTCTTGGACCTTGGCAACGTCATCCACGCCACCGATGATCTTAGAATTCCAAGCGTTTTTACCCGCTGTGATGCCAGCACCAAGCGCACGACCGGCACCTTCACCAGCAGCACCAAGGGCAAACGTTTGAGCGGCATCGACAAGCTGTTCCTTGCCAGTACGGGTGTCCTCGTTTCCGAAAATCCAGTTCAAGCCGCGTTGGGTGGCTTCACGACCGGCGACCGAACCGGCACCAGCGCCAGCGATACCACCCGTGACGGCACCCGCGCCCGTACCAAGGATAGGAACGGCAGAACCCGCAACACCGCCACCGATACCACCAACAACCGCACCACCAGCGCCCCCGATCGTCTCACCAATTTCCGGGGTGATTGATGCGAAGTCGCCAAGAGACGGAAACCAGCTTTCGTGGTTGTACAGCCGGGTCGTGCCGGTGTTCGGATCGGTAAAAATGAAGTTATCCGAGCCGTAGGGTTTCGCATCGGGATAGGATTTTTGCAGTGCGCGCAGACGGTCTTCTGGCTTATCGAGCGCGCCAACTTCCATACGAATGAGGGCAGGGGCATCGTCAGCATTAAAATCGATGTCGGGCTCGGTCGGACCAGCATCAAAGATGTCACGCTGAATTTGGCTCTGTTCGATCGCGCGTTTACGCCACTCCGGGATGTCACCAACGACCGTGCTGTTCGCAATTGCCTTCGATTTCCAATCACTCATTTTAGAGCAGGTAACCCCCTAATCCCGAAAGGCTTCCCTTTCGCTTTTTCTTTGAAATCGGCTGATAGCTGCCGATCATCTGAAGTTCGACCGGAGCCGAATTTCTACTTGCCGAAGCTGATCGCGCCGATGCCTGTATTTGGTTATTTATGGACTCGTCGCTTTCGGAAATGGCTTTGGCGAAGTCGCCAAGACCGGCAAACTGTTTCATCACGTCGTCCGTCTCAGCCCCAAGAATAGTGCCGGGAACCTGAACATCGCTGCCGGTGAGCTTATTGTAGGCTTTGACCAGAATGCCGTTGTGCGATTTCGGCTCCTCTGGTTTGGCTGTTGGTGGAGCTTTGGCTTGGGCCTGAAGAACAGGAACTTCCGGCGTGGTCGGCTTTACGGACGGCAACGCCGTTTCGGGTTTGGGACCAGCCGCAAGGACTTCGGCAACTGGATCAAATTTCCCGCTTGGTGCGCCGTTGTATGCCTCTCTTAGCCAAGTGGGGGCATTGTCGGACTTTCCACCGGCTCCCCAAACGGCGGGAGCGCCCATGCCCATGTGGAGCCTTCCGGCACCCATGTAATCGTCGGCACCACCAATTCCGGTAATGCCAGCAGCCTTGCCGCGCGCGACAATTTCCCGGAAGATCGGCAAGTCATCCGGGTTGTTCCAATCGAGCTTACGATCGCCGATATAGAAGTCCGCATCCATGGAATGACCGTGGTCATGGCGGGTTGAGCCGGTCCTTGCCCCGCCTTCATCTTTGCCGGGTTGACCGCCGGAAATAACATGAGCGGTGATACCCATTTGCTCAAGATATTGCAGACGCTTGATAAGGTCTTCATCGAGCGGGCGGTTACGGGTCGCGCCTTGGTTGGCGTATCGAATGTATCCCGCCATTACCGCTTCTGCCTCACGATCGTCTCGTCAGGGAAGCGATAGGAAGCACCGGGCGGAAGAGCATCGAATTCTGCTTCGGAATTGATAACTGGAATACGACCGGTCTTGGCGGCGGGTGTGGATTCAGACCCGACACTACCCGTTGTTTCACTGCTGTTCTTGCGCGCTTCGTTGAACGCCGAATAGGGGTTCGGCAGGGCAGCAATCTGCTTTTCCGCTTCGTTGAAGTTGCCGTAAAGCTCGTCTTCCGGGGTCTGCGTCCGACGATAGATTTCCGCGACCTTCATTTTGTGATTGGCGATTGCGGAGGTCGTGTCGGCGATAAGCTGGTTGCCTTCCGGCGACTTCGCGAGCGACGGGATAGATTTGACGAACATGCTGACATCAAGATCAGACGATGCGCCAGAACCGGGAACACGCAACGACGGCGCAACGCGGGATGTCATCGACTCGAGAAGCTGACCCTCCGAAAGACCTTCGACCTTAATGCCCACGGATTCCAGATATGGACCGTAGGTGTTTTTCATCTCAGCCCACTTGCCGGAACCGATCTGGCGAGCAATCTCAGCCATCTTCTGAACGTCGGCAGAAAGCGTTTGCGCACCTTGGGCTTCCACTTGCGCCTTCGCAACGCGTTCAGCCGCCTGTTTGCCAGACTCTTCGAGGAACTTGCCCGTACCCGGATTAAGACCCGGAATCTTCGACTTCTCATAGCGGGTAAAGTTCGGGTCTTCCTGACCAAAGATGTAATCTTTCCGGTCGCTCGTCCATTCGGCATTCTTGCCTACCGCCGAACCGAGTCCCTTCTGTTTTTCCGTCTCAAACAGACCTTCACCATAGCCCGGTGCGAGCCTGAAGCCGTTTTCGCCGATGACGAAACCCTTTTCCGCGCCGCTCTGTTGAAGCTGCTGGATTTGCTTTTGGGTCGCACGGGCGGACTCCTCGTCACCCGTTGCAAGCTGCATTTTCTGAAGATCGTACAAGGCTTCAGGCGGATAACCACCGGGACCGGGAGCGCCCCACTTCTTGAAGAATTCTTCCTGTAGGTTCTGACCAAGCGCCGATTGCTGAAGCTTCAGGTTGTTCGCTGAAACAGCCGCCCGTTTGTAAGAGGCATCCGATGCGGCTTCGATTGAGGTGTCGTAGCCTTTGACGCCACCAGCCAGACCAGCGCCAAGTACGGAAAGCAGGTTCGTCGGGTCTTTCGAAGGACCACCAGCCGCCATCGCATTAGCGCCACCCATAATGAGAGCCTTGGCGAGTGCTTGGCGCTTATCGGGGTCTTCAGGGAGGAATTGCGACAGGAAGTTTTCCGACTTCGGAGCAATGACCGCTTCAAGGTCGTTGCCCTCTGGCTTCTTCTTCCTGTTCGGATTGAGGAAATCCCAGATACCAGCCATTACGCGGCCTCCTTCATCAGGGAAGCAACATCGATGACCTTCACGCCCTCAACTTCGATGACTGTTTTGGTATCCGTCTTTTCTTCCACTTCTTGTGCGATAGGACCAATCCAGCGCGTTTCCGGATCGTCCTTGTATGAGAATTCGTAGATCGCCAGCTTTTCACCGCTAAGGAGCGGCATGTAACCGACAAGGCTATGTAGAACCTTTGTGCGGACATCGCAGAGGGCAAAGAGACCCGCCAGCGAAGAGAGTGCGCCAAGCACCTGACCACCGGTATTAGAGTAGACCGGCGTCGTGGTGTTCGAATAGCCGCCGCCATTGAGCAGATTTGTGAAGTTCGCGATGTTTTGCATCGGCAACTGTTGGTCGTAGTCCCACTTCGCGATCTGCGCGTTGAGCACGTCTTGCGCACGGGTATCCCTCTGCTCGCCAACCGCCGCAAGCTGCTGGTACGGCATATACTGGTTCGCGTAGGTTTGACCCGCCATGGAAGCGGCCTGAAGCTGCTGACCAGCAACGGCGTTCTGCTGGCTATTGGCAGAGTTTGCCGCATTCAGACGTTGCGTGTTCGCGCCAAGCATGTTGGCGATGTTGTTCTGGTAGTTGTTCGATGCGAGGTTCGCGCCAGCCATTTGGAAATCGCGGTTGCTATTGGTCGCGTTCTGTCGGGCGGCTTGCTGGCTATCGAGAATTGATGCGTAATTCTGGTTAGCGGCGAGGTTCGCGTTGTGCTGGCTATCGTTCGCACTCGACAAGGAGTTCGCCGCGTTGAGCCTTTGCGTCTGCTGAGAATTCGCAAGGTCACCATAGAGTGACGTACCCGCGAGGCGCTGTTGCTGTTGCTGGCTATCCGTTTGAGAAAGCGCCTGATTGGCGTTCATCCGGTTGGCGACATCCTGATTGGCGAAGTTGCCGTACTGACCAGCAGCCGACATTTGGTTCTGAACGTCTTGGTTATACTGGTTTCCGTAGAGGTCTGTTGCCACCTTCGCCATCTCATTGGCGGCGGTACTTTCAGCCGTATTACGCTGACGAGCATATGCGCCAGAACCCATGCGACCCATGGCGGCAGCTTGGCTATCAATGCCGGGATTGGTGATGTTCTTCAGCTTATCCGCAATCTGGTTTTGTTGGTTCGAAACCATCTGGTCCAAGTACGGATTTTTGCCGACGTTCGCGCCTGAAGCCGTCTGCTGTAGATACGCCATCGCCGGGTTACTGGACGATGCGAGGCTGTTCGCTTGCGCGGTCTGAAGACCCGCCGCCGCATTCGTATAGTCGCTAAGCTTCTGCGACTGTGCGAGCGCCGGGTTCAGATAGTTCGCCATTCCTTGGAATTGGGGGATGGCACTGTTCTGGTAATTCTGTAAGCCCGCCGCCGTTCCTGCCGCCGCATTGGTGTAGTCCTGACCAGCCGTCGTTCCGTTGGCGATACTCTTTGCAATGGCATCGGTCGGGTTCGTGCCGAAATTCATCGGATTTTGAAGCTGAGATAGCGTCTGATTGGCTTGAGTATTCGTGCCTTGCGTCATTACCGAATTGACGGCATTCGTCGCATTGGTGAGCGCCGATGTGTTTCCATTTCGGGCGAGATTTTCGGTCCCATTCAGAGCGTCGACCGTTGCCTTGCTCTGGTCAGCTACCGTGCTGCCCTGCCATTGTTTCGGTGCACCTTCCTTAATCAGCTTATCCATGTTGGCGTACTGATCGAGAAGGTAACCCTTCGCACCATCCCATGGCTCAACTTTTGTTGTTGTTTCTTTTGGCGTTGAAACCATTTAATTCAGTTCCTTTATGTATTCCGATCCTTTCTGGACGAAGCCGTTTCTCTTCAGGATTGCCGCCCATTCATCGCGCGGCTCACCCACTAATTTCGTAAAGTTCTGTGCTTTAAGGAAATCACACAGAACGTTATGGGCCTTCAGAATTTCCCGAAGGGAGCCGCCAATCTTACCGCCGATTGCGAGAACATTGGCAATGCGTTCCCCGTCGATTTCACAAAGCTGAAGGACGCAAGCTGCATTCTCAGTTGTCAGAAGATGCCATTCATTCGACCGAAGGTTTTCGAGCATTTTTGCTTCGGAAAAGACATCAGGTGACAGCACTAAGGCTGAAACCAACCAGCCCCGAACTCGTGAATATTCTTCCTCCGAAAAGCCCCAATTCATACGCCAAACACCACGTAGTCAAAGGTTCGAACCGTGGTCTCTGAAGCATGAGTGATGACGAACGAACCGGACGAAATAGACGACACGAAAGCACCGGCAGTGACAGCGGCGGCGGTCCTTGGCTGAAGAAATACTTTGCTGGTAGGCACGACCTTGGAATTTGAAACCGTCGTCGTTGTGGTCGAATTGGCAAGGTTGATCGAGCCGGTGTTATCGAACTGGCTAACTACCTGATTCAGAACTCTGGCAACGGCGCGGGAATCCGCATGATTGTGAACGCTTTCCATTGCTATATTTAGCGGAAACGCGCCGTTGCCTTATCGTTTTCCGGACGCTTGAGCATCGATTTGGAGCGAATATGCCTTCTTCCAATCGCCTGTAATTCGGACGCGGAAACGTTGATACCGGGACCGAGCACGGACATAGGCGAAGCCGGTTTCAGCGTTGCACTCCTTCAGCGAAGACCAGACCATATCGTCCTTCTGCTGGCTTCGAGTGCCGATTTGGACTCGGGCTGTTCCATTGCCCTCGAATAGCGGACGAACAGCGTTGATGACGGCGATATCAGCGCCAGATTCATTGGGGACGCGTTGAGATGCTTGGATTTCGGGCGTCTCGATAGAGGCTTCCATTGTGGGACCACCAAAGGAATAGACCGCGCCCGTTTCACTCATGGCCCAAAGCATGTTCGAACCGCCAGCCCAAATGGGGTCGTCAAACGAGGCGGGGACGGCCTCGATTGCGATGAACTCGTCTAGCTGATCAAGCGTCCATGGGAGTGAGACGCTATTGAAAATGAAGTTGGTGGTTGCATCGGCAGTGGTCCATTCGCCGGTCATGTAGTTATAGATCAACATTAGGTCGGGAGTTCCGGTCGGCGCGGCATTGCTGACGAACTGCCAATAAATCAAGGTATCGCGCGGGTTCGCCGCGACGGTCATAAGATGAGCTTGGTTTGGATCGAAATTTTCGAGAAACCATTTGTCGATTTTGCCGATACCGATGGGCGCAATTGCACCGCCTTCGAGCTTGTAAAAGCCGTCATCAGACAGAAAGAAATGCTTGCCCGCCACGGTGATGATGGACTTGGAAACAGAACAACCCTTACCGACAACGCGATCATCGAACTGGAAAATATACGGACTACCCACGAACGACATTTGGACGATCCCGCGCTTTAGGATCACATAGCAGTTGTCGTCCGTTACGATGCCTTGGATTGCCCCGTAACCGTGAATGTCTTGGAAGTCTGCCATGGTAGCGGCGGAGAATGTCCAGTCCGAGGGCGATTCAAGGCCAGACCACCGGACGCGATTGGGAACAGCACCATCTAAGGCGTCATAAGTGTTTCCGAGTATTAGGAAACCTTTATGGGTGGCGATATGACGGCCCTTCACCAACGTTGTGAGATTGGCGAACTGTAGGTCAACGTTCATGTCGATGTATTGCGGGTCATCGTTATAGTTCGTGCCGATCTGAAGACTGCCGAATTCCACGAATTTCCAGCTTTCCGTATTGGTGGTGCTGTAGCCAGCAACACGGCTGATGTCCGTCCATTGCCGATCAGCCGGGTTGAGTTTGTAGAGCTTGCCCGCATCACCGCCGTAGACCTTGGCGTTGCCTTGCGCGTCTTGCCCAATCGCCGATCCCAAAGGACGGCTCGTCATGGATGTCTCCGAGTAGAGACTTGCCGACTTTAACGGAAACAACGTGACACCGCCCGGTGTTGTACCGAGACCGGCAGAGCAATTGTGCGCGCGGACAAGACCGGGACTGTTCAGTGTCGGCAAATCAGGCGCGAAACTCGTGAAGGGAGACTCGATTACTGGCAAGTTGCCTGCTCCCAAATGATTGGGCCTGTCTGGCGTCCGCGCCGATCATCTTCGGCAAGTATTGAAAGCTCCTCTTTCAGCGCCGTGTCTTCGATGGCGATGCCTTCCGCATCTTTCAGATAACGGTTGGCTTCCTTCAGAATTGCCCGGAGGTAGACAGCCGGGAACCTTTCAAACAGCCAGTTGGACTGATCAGCAGTGAGGGCGGGGAATGAGGCCGCATAGAGAAGCGAAACTTCGTCATCGACCGCCGTATCGGCATGCGGAATGAACGACAGGACATCACCAGCACGGTAATAGCCGATTTGCCGTTCGAACAGGTTCGCGTTGGCGGGAGAGACCGGCTTGTATGTTTGCCTGCTTTCAGCCGTGATTGCCCGGATTTCCAAGAAATCATCCGGCAAATCCGCCATATCGTCGGCAACAGTCAAGGTCGCGATCTTCTCCGCAAGATAGTGCTTTGCGATCGGACGAAGGGTCGCTTCAGCCAACTTAATAAAGGTCGTAACCGGCAAATCGTCGCGAATGGTGTAAGAGGTGACAGTGTCAAGAAGCTCGTCGTACGTCATCTCACAAGCTCCAATCGTTCGTTCGGAACTTGCGGTAATCGGCGTCATTCAGGCGACGACGCATGGCTTCTGGATCGTCGGTAATGCCCTGACGTTGCCAATCGTAATACAGTCCGGTCGGAATGCTCGCGACCTTGACAATGCTGCCGTGCGAACCGGTCTTATTGAAGTCGTTTGCTTCGCGTTGGTTCTGGTCAAACAGAGCGTTGACAATGTCGTCGTTGTATTCGGTGGTGATATAAAGCTTATCGCCATCGCGGGTAAGCCAAACGCGGTATTCGGGCGTTTCTTCCCAAAGAACCTTCCCGTGGGTGATTACGTCACCCGCTGTTAGACTGAGGTTTTCCATTCATTCCCCACGTGTATTTTCGTGTATTTAGGGGAATGAGGACTGCTGCTGCTTCCGGATGTGGACGCAAAAAAAGAGGCTCCGAAGAGCCTCTAATATGACCTTACGTGTTTATTGTTGTTGTCGCTAAGGTCGTTTCAAATTAGCCGTTCAGGTCGGCAATCTTCGCATTTCCAGCTTCGTTGAGGCACTCAAGAGTGACTTCAGTGACAAGCTGGTACTTGGTCGAGTCGCCGGTCTTGGCGAGTTCATTCTTGGAGATGCCGCGAAGCACTGCTTGGTTCCAAAGGTCCGGATCAAACGCGATAACGGTCGTGGTCGACATATTGCGGTGAGGCAGGATGTCATAAACACCAAAGTCGCCGTGATAGACGTCCACGCCCGCGAAAACGGTCTTCGACTTTGCGTCCTGCTGCTTGGTCGCACCACCGTTAAAGGTGCTGATTTTTGCTTTCAGCGTCGGAGGCGCGATAACTTTCTTCACTTCGCCGCCAGCCGCATAAGCACCCTGAAGTGCCGATTGGAAAAGAGTTTCGGTAAACGCGCGGGCTGTACCAGCGGTGACAGCGCCGACGAGACCACCGGAGTAACCAGCGGTCGACCCGCCGGAACCGTGAAGGGCGTTGGTCGTGATCCATGCTTCCGCACCACCAAGCTTACGCGTACCGGCAGAAACAGACGGATTAGCGGAAACAAGCGCGGCGTCCATGTCTCGCTTGAGTTCTTTGCCAGCTTTCATAAGTTGGCGAGCGAGTTCACTCTTGGTGCCAGCGGTATTCGAAGCAATGAAGGTCTCGGAAACCTGAACAGTCTTCGTGAAAATCTGTGCTTGGTTGGAGAGACGAACCGGTACGGAGAGCGCAGCGTCGGCAGCATCAGCACCTTCGGCTGCGGCGTTGTCTTTGTTAACAGCAGCCAGCTCATCTTGAATCCACTCGTGGGTCTTCTGTGTGGCCTTGGTTTTGCCAATGGCAGAGAGAAACGGAGTCTCCTCCGGAGAGATCATGCTGATGATGTCGTTCAGGTCTTCGCGGACGTTAGTCGCATTGGTCGTGGTAAGAGTAGGCATTTTTGGGTTTTAAACCTCTTTTTGTTGGGCGGCTATCGCCGGTTAAAGCAGTTTGGCAATGAGCGAGATTGCGTCGTTGCCGCTACGGGTTTTGTTGAATTTGTTGAAGTCACGGGTATAAGCATCACTCGCCTTCGCCGAAGTCTGCTTCTGCGAAATGACGGGCTTTTGCTCCATTTTCTGGACGACTTCCGGAATTGCCTTTTGAGCCTTGATTGACTTGTTAAGCTCGTAAAGCAAACCGACAATTCGCCAGTCAGCTACACCCTGAATTTCTTCCTTTGAGAAAGCGTTATCCACCAAGAGTTGGGTGATTTCGCCAAGGACTTGTGCCGACGTGTTCGTATCCTTCATCTCAGGATACTTCTGAAGAAACTGCTTCTGGCTTTCCTGAAGGGCAAGCTGGTGCTGTTCCTTCTCATAAGCTTCGGCTTGTGTTCGAAGTGCCATCTCAGCTTCATACATCTGTCGAACCGAGGCTTCTCGCTTCTGCCAAATGTACTGTTGACGCTGGAATTCGGCAGGGTCGTTCTCAACGAGAAAATCCCAATCGGGCACCTCCATTTGCCGAAACTCGATAGCCATTTGCTGCTTGAGCGCTTCAATCCCTTGAAGGGCTTCCGTTCTCAACTGATGCTTATCGAATTGCGCTTCCTGATACGCCTTCCGCTGTTCCGCAATCTCTTGCGTTTTCTTCGTGTAATCGGCTTGTCTCAGATAGCCGCTTCGCAGTTCCGATAGGCTGACTTGATTGCCGTCAATATCGAAAAACTGTTCTGCTTCATCTGGTGTCTCTACTTCGGTTTCTTCCGTCGTAGGTTCTTCAACATGCTCTTCCGTTTGCTCAACCGAGTCTTCCGGCATGTCCAACATTGCGGCGATGCGATCAACCGCGTCATCATTGCTAAGTACACCAGTCTCCATTTCGGAGTTATTGGCAATTTCGTCTTCCATTTATTTATCTAAATCCCAAAATTGAATTTGTTTTATTTAGGGAAATCCGATGCTGCAAAAGAAGGTTTTAGACGACTATTCGTCCGAATTGTCTTCCTTGCTCGCTTCGTAGTTCGCCAGTTCGATGTATTTATTGATTCTGTCGTTTAGCAGCTTGAACCCATGCGAAAGGGCATGGACGTTCTGGAGCTTTTCGCTTTCGCCAATGCTGATCGTTTTGAAGGATGAGAAAATATCTTGTTCAACGCACTCCATGATCAGCCGGAAGTCGTCGTTATGCTGAAGTCGAAGAGCGGCGTTTGCCTTGTCGATGGTGGTTATGTTTGTCATTGGTAATTCCCCATAGGATCACGCGGCATCGACTGTTCAAGCTTCAGGCGTTCAACCTCGACTTGGGCGGCGTATTTGGCTTCTATTTCTGCCTTCTTAAGCGCGAAATCTTGCGCCATCTGATCCCGTCTCAGGTCCATTTCAGCCGAGAGCTTGGCTATCTGGAATTGGCGGTCGGCTTCATCGCTCTGTGACTTGAGCTGTGCTTTGACCTTCTCTATCTCGATAAGGCCCGCGTTCGGATCGACGGGAGGCGGCGGCGGGGGAGCAGGCGGCAGGGTCGACGGATCGACTAAGAATGGAGCGGTGTTCTTGAGGCCCTGTCCTTCAACCAGCTTCGACAGGGTGGCATAGATGCCTTGGGCGGTCACCACCGGTAGACCCGCTTGAAGGGCCTGGTATTGCTGCTGGAGGAGATTTGTTAGCTGTGCTTGCGACTGATCACGGCTCATCACGCCGAAAGCGACGGAAGTTGCCACGTCGAAATCCGGGCTGAATTCGTCCAGCGGGATATTCTGGTTGGTGAGCCGGGAAACCAGTTCGGCGGCTTCGTCGGGCTTTTGGATAAGCTGGTCCACTACGATCTTCACGAGGTAGCGATAGCCGGTATCAGCGAAGAAGCGGCTGATCATCCCGATTAGAAGCTGAGACGCATTCGAACGCAAATTGGCAGCGGTCGCGGATGTGCGCTGAAAATCTTCGGCATTCACGCCAATCATGGTCGGACCAGTGCCCGTGCTGAACTCCAGCGATTGGGACAACTGATCAATGACCGGGATAGCGTCGGCACCAGCGAATGGCGGCACGTTGAAATTGATGCCGCCCGAAGGATCAGTAGACCGTACAAGCGAACCGGGATGAGGATTCAACAGGTCATCGATATTCGTCACGTCGGGGTTGACGACCTTAATCGGGTTTACGTGAAGGGACAGGTTGTCCAGCACATTGCGATACATGCGCGTGATCAACACATGGTCGTCGGCAAGACGGTCACCAACGCCAAGCCCGAACAGCGTGTCAGCGATTGGGAAAGGACAGAAGGCGGCATACGGATAGAAGCGGCTGACTTCAGTGTAATCGAGCAATGCCGGGTGGTTCTCGATATCCCCGCCAATTGTCACCCGGTAGTGACGTGCCTTCTTGTCGTTGCCCAGCTTCGCCTTGGTGTAGATCGTGAAGACTTCCACGTCATCCGGACCGACACCTTGTTCGCCAGCGAGGTCTTTCGAGCGTTCAAGGGCGATCCCGTCCGTTTTATCCGATGCGAGCGGTAAGGCGTCGACCTTGTTTTTATCGAAGCCCATGCCGATAAGATCGGACTTGCTGACGAGCTTGAGATGTCCCTGAATTTTCGCAGCAATGCCGCCTGTTTCCGGATCGAATTTCGCATCTTTCGAGACGATGAAGGATTCGGGAGCTACGGAAAGGACGTTGAAACAAGGAACGCGCTTGATCGTTCGAATCTTCAGGTCGCGCGTCTCGACAATGCCCATCGGACCGGGTTGGGTCTGTGCCTTGCCCACTTCCTCGATGATAATTTGACCAGCTTCCTCCTGCTGGTTCAGGGCAACCAGCATTTCATTGGTGACGTTCTTCAGAAGGCGCGGTAAGGACTCTTCTGTGTGTACCTCGAATTCCGCCGTTACAATGCCAAGACCAGTGAGAAGACCATTTTGAATCCATGGCTGAAGGTAGGCACCATGGCTGTTTTTGGTTTTCAAAATCCAGTTGACGACTTGAGTCTGTTGGCGAGCAATGGCTTCATCTTCGGGACCGATACCGCAGAATTCAACGACGTTTTCAGGTGAATCAAAGATGCGAAATAGCTGACCCGATAGCCAGTCGACATGCTGTTGAACCTTGGGAGAAACCCACTTTGATTTTCCCTTGATCTTGTCATCACCGGGCAAAGCTTCGCGCTTGTAATGCTTCAGCGCGGCTTCCTGCTTGTTGGCGATATTGCTATTCGACCAAGTGACGGCTGACTTCAGTTGTGGGGTAATGGTCTTTAAAATAGACTCGTCTTCAGACATTTAAATGAACGGCTCATAGAGGTAATTTCCTCTATTTAGAGATTTCGAGCCGTGCGATTTCCGGTCACTCGTAGGTCTGAAGCCAGTCGTATTCGATCGGTTTTGACCAATTGAATTTGCTGGAATAGCGGGTTTTCGACACTGCGAATGTAAGCGCCAAAGCGTCCGCGAAGTCAGGGGAACGACCGATCCTTTTCTTGATCTGGTCCTTCTTTTCGATTTTGATTTTCGGCATGTCTTCGTACTTCGGGGCGGCAAGCTCTTCGATCAATTTGGGGTCGTTCGGGATGCGGACGTTCTCCGTCGCCAGCCATTCGCGTAGCTCCCAATAGAGTTGATCGCGAACGCGGCTATATTTTTCGGGATTGCGGGTAGGGGTTCCGGCAAACATACATTGGTGAACCGGAAGACCGAAGTCTTTGAGGTTAGAATAGACACCATATCCGAGACCGGTGGCATCGACGGAGATAACGACAGGACGCTGGTTTCTTGGCGTGTTCTGGTAAAGATCGCGGACGGCATAGGAAAGTTGCGTCGGGTTCAACCCGTTCCAGTCCTTGAAGGACGACACAACGTTGTCTTGCCGGATACAAAGAGCGGAAGAGTCCTTGCCTTGTCCAGCCGGGTCCAAGCCCCAGATGATGGCGGCGTTATCGGGTGCGGCGGCATCCTTGTTTTGGGCGGCAGCATCGATAAGGTCTTTTGGGATTAGTCCGTCTTCATCGGATAGCGGAAATTCACCATCGACCATGACCCGGTATTGTTTCGAGGTCGGACCACCATAGTTGGCGACAAGCTGCTTGAAGCGTTCTGGATCATAGTTCGGGGAGTCCTGGAGTCTGCCGTGGACTCGGGTCCATTCAACCGATACGTCCGGGTCTCTATGCGTGCGATAAAAGAACCCGGAAGCCTTGGACGGGTTGGAAACCAGCATCAGCTTCGGATTGGGGTCGGTCATAATGTTGAGGAGGATTTGAAGAATCTCGTCCTCGACACCGGACGCTTCATCGACCATGACGAAGTTGTTTTTCTGGTGGATACCACGGGCGGTATCGGGGTTTTCCGCGCGGGCAAGACGCATCTCGGCATAGCAACTGGCAGGATTGATCTTGCGAGAGATGCGGGTTGCCCCGACGTCGAACATGCCCTTGAAGGGTTCGATCATCTTGCCGTGAAGCTGGGCAATTTCCTTCATCAAGCCGTTGCGAAGGTTGCCTTCGTTGGGACCGAACAAGCTGATTTGGACTTCATCGAAGGTGATCAAGGCCCACCACGTCAGGACAGACATCGACAGGGTTTTGCCCCATCCAATGCCGCCCGCGCATGTGATCATCCGCTTCAGGCGGAAGGCTTCGCAGAGTTCAATTTGCTTCGGGCTGAGATCGATATTGAAAACGGTTTTGGCAAATGCGGAGATGCTTTCGCGGAAGGTCGCAATAAGGGCTTGGAATTGTGCAATTTCGTCGGGATTTGGTGCGCTCATCCCAATATTTAGAGAATGAGCGAACTTCAGCTATTTCAGGTGCTTAACCGTCATCCTTGCCCTTCAGGACGCGCAAAAGGAACGACCGGACGTCCTGCTTTAGCTTGCCCGGATTGCGCGCATAGTCCTTGCCGACAGCAATCAGGGCTTCACACAGGCTCATGCCCATCAAACCAAGACAGAAGGCAACACCATTCAGCATTGCCGGGGAAGCGCCGACGATCAGAAGGGCAACAAGCGGGGTCAGGTATCCAGCCGCCAAAGCGCCGACGAAGCCAGTTGCCAGCCGTTCCCAAATGCTCCCCTGTTTACCGACCACTGCGCGAACGATCCCGCCGAAGAGACCGGCAACCAAGTGTTGGGGATGAATACCGGAAGCGGCAAGCCATGCGGCGATAAAGCTAAGCATCGGCTGTGCTATCCTCGATAGCAGGTGGCGTCGGGGTGACATCGATGATCGGCTTACCCGCGTTCCTTTGGGCTTCGAGGAGCAGATTGGAAATGCTGTAGCTATGGTCGACTTTGATTTCTTGCTGTGTTGGTGCTTTTGCCATCGACATTTCACCAAGCCACTGTGCCGCCTTGAGGCGTTCTCTCATTGGAGCTGTGTCATCGTTCATCACATTCAGCATGAATTCCGCGACATCCTTAGACTTACCGGCGATCCATTCCTTGGTTTCTTTCGGCGTTGCAATTCTTCCGCCTGTTTTTTGGCGCCCTTTTTGGAACCCAATCGTGCGAAGATGATTCTTCCATTCATCTGACTGTTTGAATTCACGTTCTTTGTCGCTAACCGCTCGTCTGCGACTACCCCTCTTCTTGCGTGGCGTATCAGGAAGGGGTCCCAATTCTTCAATATCGATTTCGTCACTCAATGACTCGCCCTCCGAACAGCGTAAGAAATGCAAAGCCATCGTCTTCGTAAACGAAGTCGACTGTGAAGCTTCCATCATCGATGGTCATAACGAAATCGTTGCCGATCAAGGTGCGGATTCGTTCACCGAATTTACCGTCAACCCATTCGTTGAATACGCCGTCTTCACGGGCTTTATTGATGTCGGATCGATATCCGTTCGGGAATTGAAATGCGATCTTCACTTGCTATTCTCTGGCAATTGCTTTTTACGTATTTATCGGCAAGTGAAATTTTGGAAGGAAACAAACATGGCGAACGGATTGGAACTGCTGGAGCGTTATATTGAGCAGAAAAACGAAGCTGTTGAGGCATTTATTACCGATGCGAACAGGATCAAAAAAGCCATCGAAAAAGGCACTGTGAAGGGTAGGTCGCCGGTCAAGTTGGAGGGCGACACCTTCTATAAATTCACGCTGGTCGGTCGCCCGATGAAGATCGATGGCAAGGACAACGCGCTTCAGCACATCGGAGAACTGATTTCGGCAGCATACGACGAAAATGACACAGAATTCCGCGCGGTGATTGAAGAAGCTTATGGCAGCCCCGTTGAGGAGGAACAGCCGAAGAAGCGCGGTCGGAAGCCGAAGACCGTTCAAACGGGACAAGACAACGGAATAGACAGGTCAATCGATTGATTGCTTGAAGGAAAAGGTGATCGGACTAAGGGGGCGGTCTTCGGATCGCCTTTTCTTTGTGTTGTCATCAAGGTTTCCTAAAAAATCCAAATTTTTCGCGCGACCTAATACTGTTTGAGAGAGTCCAGCGGGGGTAGGGCCGGGTGCGCGTGCTGCCGTATTCAGGCAGACGAGGAAGACCTTAAGCGTGAGCCTACGACCTTCCCCGAACTCTGCCGGAAGCCGTGGGCATGGGGGGTATTACTCCCGGCAGGCGCTTAGTATATCACCATCTACTAATGAATAATATTTCATCGGTCGAGCCACCACATCACAGTCTCGTTTAGGTATACCCTGACAAGCCAACCGACTGAGACACCATTTGCGTCTTATATGGGTTGCTTTCCGAATTATGAGACGGCATGACTTAAGGGTCTAGAGTCAAATGAGACGGTTGGGGTGCGGAATGAGCGAAGGCAAAATCTACGGGTACGCAAGAGTCAGCACGAAAGATCAGGACTTGAGCATACAGAAGAAGGCCCTGAAAGCGGCTGGCGCTGAGTCGATCTTCGATGACGTGGGATCGGGAACCACGACCGAAGGACGGTTCAATCTCTTGCTACTGCGTCAGTTTCTGCGAAAGGGCGACACCCTGATTGTTACCCGAATAGACAGACTTGCCCGATCCATTGCCGACCTGTCCAATATCGTTCGTGAGTTCCAGCAGAAGGGCGTTTCACTGAAGGCGACTGAACAGCCGATCGACACAAGCAGCGCAGCCGGAAAGGCGTTCCTCGACATGCTTGGCGTTTTTGCTGAGTTCGAAACCAATCTGCGCAAAGAACGTCAGATGGAAGGAATTGCCGCAGCCAAGGCTGATGGTCGCTACAAGGGACGTAAGCCGACCATCGACGCGGAACAGATCAAGAGGCTTATGGCTGCTGGAAAGGGAGCAACTGAGATTGCAAAAGAACTGAAGATTGGTCGGGCTAGCGTCTACCGCTACTTGGGTGACTGACGACGGTCTACCGCAAGGCTGTGGCTTACGCGCACGTTTGGCGGAAAAATAAAAATCTGCTTGCGTCCCGTATGATTCTCTGCGCTACTCAATTTCGGCGGCGGCACCAATTCTTTTTAAGGAAAGGTGCGCCCGTTGCCCAAATCTCCCAAAGACCCTGAACATATATCGATCCGTTTGCTGGTGCTGGAGGCATCTGCGTCCGGTCGCTTCGGCATTGCCTGTGTCTTCGTCATTGCATTGGTCGTGGCGGTCGGTTGGCTGTACGGATGATGACAGGACAGGGCGATCGGGCGGGGTTCTACAGCGATCCAGCAGCGGGCGGGCGAAACATGGTCACTGTCAGAACTGCTCAAAATTTGTTCCCCATGTTATACTATTACATTGCCTGCATTCGGCGGCAACGTTTGAGCTGCTGGTCTTGACTGTTATCCAGTGCCTTGGACTTCGTCCAAGTGCCCTTCGGGCAGGTGCAATGTCCTTTTAGACTGATGAATGTAGTCTCAGGCGCAATCCTGTTTATCTGGAATGAGAAGAATGGAGTCTCTGATTCAAGTAAAGTTGATTTTCAGATGTGACGAGAATCTATAGATAGTATATCCTTATAAAAACGTCACTTCTGAAATTTCACTTTGTAATCCGAAGTTAAAATGAATCAATAATCGGCATAAGTTCAACCCTTCCTATCCTCCATATAACAGGGTTGCGCCATAGAAATTTGAAACAAAACCAAATACTGCAATCGGATGAGCATATCCGCGTTTTTTTGGAGAGGTTATGTCGCTAATGGCTGATTTTTACTGTTGCAATTGGCTTCGATAGCTGATATAACTACAAATGCAATCGAACGTACACGTTCTTGCGATCTCCAATATACTAAATATCAATATGGAAACAGCCGGTGCAAATGGCTCGTTCCGGGTCATTACATTCGGTTGGTTCCGCTTCCTTTGCTAGAAAAATGGTCAAAGGTCCACAGCGCGATTGCACCGGGCGTTGTGGACCTTTTTCTTTTTTATTCATAAGCAGCAAAGGAAAAATGAAACAGAAAATTCTCCTAATGGACGCGGGAACGGCTCGCGGAAAAACCCATACCTACGTTAATGCAATCGCGACTTCGACAGCGCGTTTCGTCATCGGAACTCAAGCATATGACCTGTCGATATCGGTCAAAGACCGGCTGATCAAAGCTGGCGTATCTGAAGACGAAATCCGTGTCATCAGCAGTCGTACCGATGGGAATTGCACCAAGACTTTTAAATCAACACTGAAAGCCAAGACCCATCGCATCTTGATCGTTGATCAGTCGGTGGTCATGCGTCGCTATGAGGGCGCTGAAGATTTTCACCTTATCTTGGATGAGGCTCCGAAGATTGATCGTGCCGTGAAAATCAAAGCTGCCGAACGACATATGCAAGCTGCATTCACGTCAATTTTTGAGGGTTCGATCACCTACAATTCGAACTACTACCAGATTGAATGTACTCCCGTTGTGGCGATAGCTCTTCGCGAGATTCGTAGTTCTTACTACAGGAAAGACGAAGATGCGGGTGTCACCTACTCGAAGAAGTTGGTCGATCTCTCCTATGACATTGAAAATCAAGAGTGCGTCCGGGTCTTGGTGAAAGCGGAAGACCTGCGTCATTGGAAAGGTGGGACGATCGACGAGAATGATCGAGCGCGCGCCAAGCTGGTCGACAAGATCACCTTCCATCCGACATTGAAGCCGTTTGCCCTTGGTGCCTACAAGTCAGCCACCATCGCATGCGCAAACGCGACTAAGATGGAGTTTTACAACCACTGGCTTCCTGAAGCGGATTTCGAAGCGCATCCGCTGTGTTCGCAACTCCGTGATGATATCTCCGATGTGAAGGCTGATAAAATTCACCTCCATTTCATCTCGGAGGAACACGGCTCGTGGTACGAATTAAACAAGCTCGAAGGTGGTTATCAGCGGGTTCTTGATCACTTCCAAGACGCCTTCCTTCAGCACTTCCCCAATAAGGAACTGCTGTTCTGTATGCGCAAGGCAAAAGATGGGGAAACCCCTTTCTCATTCAGGCTTGAGCGTCCTATCAACACGCCATTCGATCCAGAGCGACCCGCAATACGTCTTAGCTCCAACACGAGAGGAGTGGACGAATTCAAGCACATTCACTGTGCTGCCATTCTTTCCCCGCTGAACCCGACCACACCCGAGTTTAAATTCAAGCGGGATTGTCATGCGATGTCATCGGATGAATTCCGTGCCGCGCGGGCTTTGGAGACGAACTATCAGTTCGCAAGCCGGATTTCGATACGGGACTTCGATTGCCAAGAAGACGTCCATATCTTTGTTCTCGATCGCCTCCTTGCTGAAGGTCTTCAAGGCTATTTTAAATGTGCGGAGCCGACGTTCTTCGACATCGGCATTGCTGAGATGCGCAAAAAGAAGGTTCGCGCGGCACCGAAGACCGGTGCAGAACGACAGAACACTTATCTTGAAAACCAGCGCGCGATAAAGAACGACCTATCCAACACGGAACAGTACGATGGCTTTAAAGTGATCCAATGGGCGCGCCGGGGTGCGGACCAACTTACGCAGACGACACTATCGTGGTTTGAGATGGTAGCCGGTCTGGAAGCCGGTGCGACGGATTACAAGCCCAAAAGCAAAAGCGCCACGAAGGTGTTCCGGGAAGGGGATTTGGCTGATTTAAGAAATCACAAGCTCCGTGGAAACATCAAATCAACGAAGCTTATTTTTCTCGATATCGACAATGCTCTTCTCGATCCCAAGTTGCTTTCGAACTGGTTATACAAAAATGGCTGGTCGCATGTCATTTACCACAGCTATAGCAGCACGAATAACGAAAAGCATATTAGAGTTGTCATTGGGCTGGATATCGCTGTTAATGCGGACAATTACACCCGCATAATCAAGCTTCTTGAAGCGGATATTATCAGCCAATTTGGCACCTTCACAGATGGCGATAAAAAGAGAAGCGTCTTCGAAATTGATCAGTCAAAAATGACGATCAATTGTAGCTTTCAAAATCCGTGCGTTCCCTGCGACGGGGTGATGCCGTTTATCAAGCGCACGGTGATGGAAGACGGAAAATTCCAACCGAAATTCCTTTGTGTCGAAGATTTCCTAAAACGTCATCAGGTGGTTGAACCCCACAGAACGGTCGTTCCAAGCGAAGTAACAAACGCGAACAACGATCCGGCAGACGTCGAGGCAATCTTTCGCAAGTATGAAGTTCCGCAGGGATCACCGGGGGGACACCGCAATTTCTATCTCGCAGGACAAGACCTCCTTCTGGAAGCAAATTGCACATTCCATGACGTTCAGCAGCTTTTGAAGCTCAACCGTCACCGTTTTGGTACACCGGACAATCGTTCTGTAGATGGCGTGATGAATTCACTACGTCGCTATTTCGGGCACGTGATCGCGCTTCGCGAAGCTGCTTAATCGCCAAAATAACATCAACCTATCGGCACGTTCATATTGCGGACGTGCCGCCCAACATCAGAGAAAGGACATTGAGTTCACGTACCATTTCCGGGGCTTACGCCATCACCAATACAATCACCGGGAACCGCTATGTCGGTCGAGGCAAAGACGTAAGCAACCGCAAAGCGTGGCATTTCTGCCGAATGCGCAAGGGTCTCCATAAAAACTGGAAGCTCCAATCTGACTTCAACCAACATGGTCAGGACTCGTTCACATTCGAGATTATCGAGACCGTCGATAGTCATGATAAACGGGTGAGCATCGAACAGACCTTCATTGACAGTCCCGAATTCGGCTACAACATGGTCAGAAATGCCAATGGTGGTGGTCCTCCCGTGACTGAAGCCACTCGCAAGGCAATGGGGGATGCCCATAAGGGTAAGAGGCACACCCCCGAAACCATCGAAAAGATAAAGAACAGACCGGTAGAAGAGACCGGGGGATTCATCGGGTATTACCATACGCCCGCTGGTGTGTTTCCGAGCAGCTATGCGGCAGAGGAAGGCATGGGTGAAATCTTGAATTTTACCACGGTTAGGCGGTGGTACCAGAACCCCGACAAGGTCATTTCCAAGCAGTCATACGGGAAATCGGCTTACCTCAAGAGCTTTGGCGAAGGCGTGATCGGCAAGACATACCGCGATCTTGGCTTTAGCTTCGTAGCTGCGACCGGAAGTGTTTGAAATCGAGCGTTAGGTGATAAGTTCGGCTACGGTCGTGGGATGACGCATCGGTCAGCGGGGCATAATGGTGGATGTGAACAGTGACAGTATTTGGACGGTCCTTTTGCCAGTAATCGTGGGAGGAGCTTTACCAATAATCGGTGTGGGACTAGGGCCGACCATTGGCTATTTGCTAACGTCTCGATCAGCACGACATGCCAAAAGGGTTGAACGCTTTGAGGAAATGATCAGTGTGTTGTATCAGCATGATCACTGGTTGGAGGCGGAGCGAAATGGGCGAGTGTACGGGGAGGGAGGTAGTGGAACCCCACCTCCCATTCAACGAGCAATCGCAATCTCAGCTCTATACTTCCCCGATTTTCTGGAATCACTCCGCGAGCTGGATTTATCCTCCGAGGAATACATGATCTGGATGATAGGTGCATCTCAACGAAGGATCGGCGGTCAAATGCAGAACATCAACGATGGTTTTGCCGACGCTTTCAAACCGTATCGAGAGAGATTTATAAGGCTCCAAAGGATGATAGCGGACTACGCGGCGAAGAAGAAGGGTTATGTTTAGCGAGGGGCGATGTGCAACCTTTACAATGTGACGACAAGCCGTGAGGCAGTCTTACAGTTCACTAAGGCATTCCGCGATAAAGCAGGTTGGAACGAACCTTCACTGGATGTGTATCCCGGATATCAGGCGCCAGTCGTTCGAGTTGGCGAGGATGGACAGCGAGAGATTGCGCGCCTGACGTGGGGAATGCCGTCACCACCAGCTTTTGTGAAGAACTACGATCCCGGCGTTACCAACATACGCAATGTCAGTTCACCTCATTGGAGGCGCTGGCTTGGCCCACCCAGCCGATGCGTCGTGCCATTTACGTCATTCGCCGAACCGGACCCTGCCAGTAAGGTATTGGGCGGACGTATCCCTAACGCGTGGTTTGCCCGAAATGAAGATCGTCCGCTGATGTTTTTCGCGGGCTTCTGGACGCCGTGGAAAGGCGTTCGCAAGGTGCGTGATGGCGAGCGAGAATATGAGCTGTTTGGCTTCCTAACGACGTCGCCAAACGAAGTGGTTTCGCCGATCCACCAGAAGGCCATGCCAGCTATTTTGACCACGCCGGAAGAGGTCGACCTTTGGCTTACTGCGCCGTGGGAAGAGGCCAAGTTGTTACAAAGGCCCCTTCCGGGAAACATGCTTGTCATCGTGGAACCGCCAGCCAAACCAACCGAGCAGATTGAGGAACCACCTCTGCTATGACAGAAGCCGCACTTCTCAGTCTGGAGCCTATCGATGTAGAACATTCGTGCAGCAACGGGGCGTCGTGGCAATGGGTGTCTATCGGACTTACTACAAATTCGGGTTTTGCCTGACTGTTGATTCATGGTTGAGCGGGCAAATTGGGTACGGCTATTCTTTCCGCGTTCTGGGAAAAAGGTCAGCCTATTACCGTCAGGTCAGCGAACGGCAATGGAAGCTGTTCAGACACATGCGGGAGGTATTTGCCGATGAAGTCAAACATGAGGAGCGGTTAGCGAAGCGTCGATTGAGATATAAACAAAAGGTCGAAGAGCAAGCGAAGCAAACCGAACTATCCGCTACGGATTGGATGGCGTAGAATTCCACACATCTAAAATCGGTCGGTTAACTCTCTCAAATGTCTCGTTAAATGCCTTAATTTCATCGTTCCTTAGGACCGCAAGGCGATGGGAATCTGCCCAAGTTACGACAGTAACCTCGGAAAGACGCAGGATAAGCGTACCGGGCCGACACGCGTCAGTACAAATCTCAAGGAGGGCTTCGTTTTTTGCTGTGCGGTAGATTGCGGATATCGTAGCGCTAAACCCAAGGAAGAATGAAAATCCGACGCTGAGGGCGACCGTCGTATAAAGTCCGAAAGCAATCCGGTGCCTCATCGGTACACGTTTCATTGCCCAAACAAAGAGACCTAGCATTAGCAGAAGGCCCCAAAACTGGAAGCAAATTGCCGCCGCTGTTACGGGCAGGACAAGCATCATCAGCGTTAGCGCTACGATGAGAAGCCAGTACAATATCTTCAACCAAAAGAAGTTCTTGTTTGCCATTGCCCCTGCCACGGCGATCGCGGTGTCTTTTTTGCTTGAGGCAAGCAACATGCCTAATGCGGTGCCGCTGCCGACGCTCACCAAAGCGAACGGCGTTGCCGTAAATGATTGCACCGCAATATCGCTCACAGAGACGAATTGTAAAACATTGATTCCAACCGCGTAACCGCGCCCTAAGAGCATCGCCACTCCCAAGAGTAGGCAAAGCGATACTAAAGCTGCGGTGTAGGAAGGGAGTGCGCCAATATGCTTGTGAAATCCACCTTCACTTACCAGCAGCATAACCCGAATCCCTCTTCGCTCGCTTCGTATGGCATCATGGCGAATGAGAGAAAGTTTCTCGACGTAAACCTTTAAAGATGATGGCTCAACTAACAGTTATTCGCTTAGGCTGCTGCGGTCCGTCGGGGAAAAACTGACGGGTCGCCTTTTCCATTAGAGCGCTTGCCCTTAATTCTGGTCACCGTCTATCAACCCCTTGACCTGATCGCTGAGATGGAACACGAATTCAGCGAGACAAGACATTTGTCGGGGGGACCGGTCAATCTTTCGAAAAGCTATCGGCATTTTAGCGAGTGTACTCGCACTTTGTGGCATCGCGTTCTTTCTTTTCAGCACGTTTGCTGGCTGGGCAGCTTGGTCGATGTTCAATAGCCGTGGGTGCCCCGTCGAAATAAGCGCGGACTGTGACGACGCATATACTGCCTTTCGCATTGCAATGGTGACGTCACCTGTAAGCCTTCTGGTCGTTTCACTTCTATTGTGGTGCGCTTGGCGACTACTAGGTAGCAAGAGGGTCGCGCCCCTATCACGCGTCTAGATACAACTTTAACGGAATGGTCAACGCGAAAACAATCTCTCCACTGTATAGACTGCGGCATGAGCAATTTCGCCCTCTTCGTTATCGGCGCCTCTGCGACAGTCTTTCTCGCCACGGGCGGGTACACGTTGCTGCCGCGCCAGTGGTACGATCCAAATTGCAACATCAAAGGCAACATCTCCATCGGATCAGGCGAGCGCATCTTTCATGTGCCCGGTCAATATGATTACGAGGCAACCAAAATCCGCACTGACTACGGCGAACGCTGGTTTTGTTCTGAGGAAGACGCCCGAGCGGCGGGATGGCGCAAAGCTGGACGCTGACTACCGTGATTCCTACAACTGTTCATAGCAACCCAAGCTGATAAGTTGTGGGGGTGCTTCAGCTAGGATGTACGGCTATGGAATTCACGCTATTCGCGTATCAAATCTTGCCCGGATCAGACGAAAACCTTTATTTCGCCGCGACGTTGGAAGACTGCCAAGCCGCAGCGATTGAGCAGCGGCAAGAACTCATGGAAGATCAGGTTCGGGACGGTGTCATCGAGCAGCTTGGCGCGATGGCAATTTATCGATGTGTGATGCGCTCACCTGACCAAGCAACGTTGATCAAGGTGTTGTATGGCGAAACGGAGCTTTTCGACGCCTGCCTCGTTGAGAAGAAGCTGGTCGGTTCAATCGCAGAATAGGGCGCTACCTTTTGCGGTTTGCGAACCATTCGTGAAAATCGCCCTTGGCTCGCTCCTCCCGTATGATTCGGGCACCGTGTCTCAGCCTGACAATGGTTCGCGGGCCTTCGCTATGCAGGTAAACATCGAAAGCCGCGATCGCGGCTACTGCGTTTGTGCAACCGCCGACTTTTTCCACGTAGTCGGTGGAATCGGACCGCGTATCGATGGCGAACGGGAATCGGTCACGGAAGAAATTGGTCGGCTCCCATGAGGGTAGGGGATATGTCTTCTCTTCCTGCCCCACGCGACACAGCACTTTGTTGTCTTTTCCGAAGACCCAAGCCTCATAGGTCTCGATCGGATCATCCGGCAAAACGTATTCGCCACGCTCCTCCTCAACGACTTTGATCCGACAAACTGCCCACTCACTGCCGAAGTTGACCAGCCTTAGATCATCCATGAAGGTTCCCCTTTCGTTCTTGTAGGGAAATAGTCCTATGATCTTCCTGTGTCCAGTCACCAAAGGTTTATCCACAAACGCTCATAGACAACCGGAACGATTCCCATAGCGCCATGTTGAATCGAAAGTTGCGTTCGGAGTTGGTGTAATGCGAGGCGAGTGGAGTCAGCCGGTCGAGGTCGAACTTGGATCGATCGGTGCGTACCGAGTAGTTGGTGATACCGCGCAAGCGGCAGAGGCGTTGCTGTATCGATGGCCTGTTCACAAAGGCAAGGCGTACACTGCCGCCAAGCGAATTTGCCTTACAGTTTTGGAAGGGGAAGGGGCACCGGATGACGCGCGTGAAGCGTTCCTAAGCGCCGCCAAAGAAGCGGCGGTTACTGTCCGGGAATGGCAGAAGAACTTGCCTGAAGGGAAATCCGTAGGAACGCGTTGGGGTAAGCGACGGAGGGCTTTGCAGAAGCCTCACCAGTCGGCTTGAAGAATCTCCGATAGTTCCGCGTCGGCAGGTACATTGTTTTCGTTGGCGTGATCGTATTCAAGCTTCGCCAACTGTGACCGATAGGTGGCGATGTACCAAACCGCCTTTCGGCGCTCGTCTTCGGTGATATCACCGACGTCTTCGACCTCGATACGACCGCCACTCGCGATATTGTCCAAGACGCTCTGCCAATAGGCAATGTTGTCCCGAGCCGCGTCAAACAGTTCGGTTTGCCAGTCCTCAAGATCGCCTCTCAGATGCTTCTTCATGCGGTGGTTCCTATCGGAAATCCGGTTTCCAGCCACGGGTGAAACCCCGGCTCATGGCAGATTCGGTAATCGCCAATTGCCCTCTAAGCTTCCGGCAATCGTTGAGAAGGGTCTGAACCGCTGCAAGAGCGTCTCCACCGTGATAGGAAAGAACGTCCTCAAGTTCGGTTCGCGCTTGATCTTTTTCAGTCTCTTTCTCAACAGCAGACACGATAAACTCCTTCACGCCGAAGCGTGTTCAATCAATGAAAATCTGTAGATTCGGTAGGGTAGGCTCGCCCTAAGTTCTCTATATGTTCTCACCATGCAGGGAGAGAGTCAACCGTGACGAAAAGCTTACCTGTTAGCGGAATCGGCTCCGCATCGTAAACCTTCCGTCGCCTCCACGCGTTATGGAAACGCGCGTGTGAAAAATAAACACGACTGGGACTGCGCTAACTCAGTGGCGAATACTATATTTAGTGTTTGCAGCCACGATTCATAGCGAGATAACGGTACTGACGCACTTTTTTGCGGGGTTCAAAATGGAAATTACATTCAGTTCGCTGACGATCTCGATAAGCTGGATCGTCGTCATCTTCCTTATCGTGTCATTCCTCCAACCGGAATTGCTTCCAAGCCTGATTGAGGCAATGAAGGGGAAGCCTGATCAATAGGCGGCATGAAGTAGGCAAAGAAAAACCCGGCGCTAAAACCGGGTTCTCTTTGCGCCAAATCGGGCGATATAATCATCATCCTTCGGGATTTCGTTCAGACGCATCGCCAATCCGGCAGCTTGCCACCACGTCAGTACGATTTCGGTCATGTCCATCATTCTTCCATGTTGTTAGTCGAGAAGCGCTAATTCATCTCGGATTCGCTTCCGGTTCTTTGCATGTGTAAGGGCGGCTTCGGCGAAGCCAAACCTCTTTAAGTCGTCAATCAAGCCGTCATAGAACCGAAAGAATTCGGTCCTCATTTTGTCGTTGATGATCAGTTCTTCGTAAGCGTTTGTTCCTTGCATTTCGCATATTCCTGTCCGGAATATGACCCGTTTTCATCGTATAAAAGGTGGCTTTCGCCGTCGCGTTAGATCATATGTCTCTGGTTGTTGATGTGGTGGTTTATCGATTGTCTTCAGGCAGAGCTTTCAGCAATGCCTCAAGCTTGTTTTCGAGCGTGTAGCCCGCGCCATAGTGCATTTGCATCCCTTTGGATGTGTGCCCCATGATGCTGTCCTTCAGGGTGTCTTGACATCCGCTACGGCGAAGAACGTCGGCAATTCTGTGCCGGTAGCTGTAGAACGTGCGGTCTTTCACAACGCCCTTGATGATGTCGTTCGACAGTCGCGACAGGTCTTCGGACCCGTTGTTTCGGCAGAATTCATCGAAGCCGTGAGGGAATTTTTTCATCTCCTCAAGCGCACGACCAATCAGTGGAATTTCTCGGATACGGGTTCCGTTCCCTTTGACGCGGTTGCGGTTCGCGTTTGGTCTGATGGCGATGTACGGGATAGGCGCATCAAGAACGATATCGTCCTTATGGAGATGGGTGAGTTCCTTACAGGTCGCCCCGGTGTTCATCGAGATGAAGTTGATGGCGATAAGCTGCTTGCTCGCCTCACTGTTATCCAGTTTCTCCCGGACAAGCTTGATTTCGTCCTCAGTGAATGGCTTGCGCTTGCCTTTCTCGGACCCGTCGCCCTCAATCGTGATACGGTCCCAAGGGCAGGGGAGTAGGTCCGGAGCGTCAATTTCCAGAACCTTAGTGTGGATCAACCGGAGCCACATGATCTTCTTGCGAGCCGAGTCGACCTTTAGCTTGCCATCAGCGACCTGTTGGACCAATGCCGCTTTATATTTGAAGCAATCTTTCGGCTTGAGTGTCAGGATGTCGACATCGCCCATGACTTCCGTGAACGACTTGGCTGCTTGAACGAACGGACGCCAGCGCTTGTACCTTTCGCGCTCATCCGAATAGTTCATGAATTTGTCCGGGCTAAGCTCCTCATAGCGTTTGAGGGCTTGGTTCATGGTCATACCCGGCACGTCCATAACACCGGCAAGCGACGCAATTTCAGCCTTGTTGCGCCGTCTGATAGGCTGCGATGCCTGTAGACGTTCCTTCAGCATCCCGACAGAATCTTGGATCGAGGCGGCAAGAATGTCTTGAGCAGAGCGATATTCAAAGCCGAGCTTCGCCGCCGTGCCGCTCACTTGGTCAAACGTGATGACTTCTTCTGAAGGGGCTTCGCCGCTCGAAAACAAATTCGACCAAAACTGGATTAGTGGAGCCGCCTTTATGAGCGCCTGTTTCCTGTCGTTGGTCTTCAGCGACTTCCAAACTTCTCGCTTGCCAAACTTACCTCGAAGCGGCGGGGGCACCACCATTCGAAAACAATAGGCGCCGGATTCGCGCCGGGTGATGTAGTCAATGTTCATAGATCAATGTTCCATAGTTGAAAACGGGTCACGCGTTCGCAAAGCAAGGACTATTCCCGCTTGTGACGACTCAGAAAGTGACAGTTGGAGTAAAAAACCAGACGTTTAGAGCAGGGCATGGTAGCTCCTGCGGGTCTGATGCTTAACAATAGACGTATTACGCGCCGGTTGTCAACAGATATCAGAAATTTACTTGCAAATTCAAAAACTTGCTTTGAAAACAAATTCCGGCGGAAAGTTCTTTTGAAATGATATTCTGGACGCGTCTGTGCGTCCTGCCAAAGTTGCTTGTTGTAGCAAACTTTGTAGCAAAACCGCAAAAATGGCGATTTATCGAATAAAATCAATGAGTTATGGCGGAAGAGGTGGGATTCGAACCCACGGTACGGTTTCCCGCACGCCGGTTTTCAAGACCGGTTCCTTAAACCACTCGGACACTCTTCCACTGGTGGGGCTTTATAGCCTGCGGGCTTACGGCG
>Ga0268287_100180_pt1 | contig 36256 bp, 51 predicted proteins | sample MetcocultureR3M_FD_191348 | JGI IMG/M metagenome (GOLD analysis project Ga0268287, IMG submission 191348) | Soil microbial communities from Anza Borrego Desert, Southern California, United States - Methanotrophic co-culture R3-M | ecosystem: Environmental > Terrestrial > Soil > Desert | place... | reverse complement strand
CGGGCGGCTGCGACGATCCGCCCGCCAAGCGTGGCCATGACCGCGGGTCTATCGTCCGTACGCCACAGCCGGACGCCCCCGATGACCCTCTCGCCCGAACAAGCCCGCGCCCACGCCGACGAGGTGCGCGAAACCAGCGTCACCGTCCTCAAGGGGCTGATCCCCGCCGAGACCATCGACGCCTGGAACGAGGCGTTCGGGCCGCTGCTCGCCGCCGCCGTCCGCCGCGAGGGGGACAATCCGAACCGCGGGGCCCACCGCTACTACGTCACCCTGCCCTTCCAGGACCTTTGGGCCGATCCGGCGATCATCGACAACGACGCGATCATGGCGGTGGTCGAAGAGCTGGTGGGGGCCGACGGGGTGATGTGCCAGCTCGCCAGCGACACGCCGCTGGCCGGTTCCGAGCACCAGGAGCTGCACCGCGACACCCAACTGCTGTTCCCGGAGAGCGGCGCGGAGACCCCGCCCTACCAGCTGGCGGTCAACTTCCCGCTGGTGGACGTCACGGACGAGAACGGGCCGATGGAGTACGCCCCCGGCACCCACATGCTGTCCAAGACCGAAGGCATGGCGAAGGTCGAGAGCGGCGAGATCCCGCTGGTGAAGGCTTACATGGCGCGCGGCGACGTGATGGTCCGCGACGTGCGGCACATCCACCGCGGGACGCCGAACCGGACCGGAACGCCGCGGCCGATGGTGGTGATCGGCTACTCGCGCCGGTGGCTGCACCGGCCCGAGGTCAACGTCCGCATACCCGCCGAGGTGCTGGTCGCCCTGCCCGAGCGGGCGCGCCGCTGGCTGCGGCACAATCCCGTGTTCGAGACCAAGGCCGAGGCCGCCCGGCCGGCCGAAACCTACCGGGCGTTCGCCTACTGACCGCCGGCGGGCTCAGGTCCGCCGGGTGGTGCTGCGGGTGGAGGCTGTATCCTCGCCGGACTTGCCGCCGGCCGTCGCTCCCTCGTCTCGCATCTGGGCGTCCATGACGCTGTCGCCGTAGCCCTTGCCGGGGCTGGTGAAGAACCCGCCCTGGTCGATGCGCAGGTTGTTCTGCACGTGGCTGACGCCGGAGATGTCCTCGACGAGGCGCTCGGCCCGATGCTTGGCCTCGCGCGTCTCGACGGTCCCCGAGAGCGTCACCTCTCCGCCCGACACCGAGACGTTGATGTTCGAGGCGTCCAGCCAGGGATCGTCGGTCAGGCGATCGTGGGCCTCGTCGCTGATCCGCTCGTCCGAGCGCTTGTAGTCCTTCGGGCCCCGGCCGCGGTGGCCGCGATCTTCCCAAGGGGCCTCCCGGCGGGCCTCCCGGCCGTAGTCGGCGCCGTAGCGCTGGCCGCTCCGCTCGCCCGACAGATCGCGCCGGACCTCGTCGACGGCGTCGCCGAACCAGCTGGTCACCTTCTGGAAGAAGCCGCCGCCCGAGCGGTCCCGCCCGGCCTCGCGGTCGCGGTCCCAACCGCCGCGCTCCCGCTCGCGGCCGCCGTCGCCGTAGCCGCGCTCGAAGTCGTAGCCGCCGACGCCCCCCGAAGCCATGCGCCCGCCCATCTCGCGGGCGTAGCGGCTCTCGAGCTCGCGGTTGCCGTAGGCGGAGCCGTATCCGCCGCGCTCGCGGCCGGCGTCGTAGCCGCGCGGAGCCGGGCCGTACTCGGGCGCGCCCTGGCCCCACTCCTCGCGGTAGATCGGCTGGCGGCGGTCGTCGCCGTAGAAGCGGCCGCCGCGCGTGTAGTCCTGCCGCCCGAAGCGCAGGCCGCGTTCGCGGTCACGCTCGGCGTCGTACTCGTCGTGCTCCATGGCCGGGCTCACCCCGCCGTAGTCGCGGTCCTGCCAGGCGGGTCGATCCTGGCGGGCCTGGCGGCCGCCACGTTCGTCGCGCCAGTCGCGGCCGCCGCCCGCGCCGCGCCCGTAGCTCTCGCCGCCGCCATAGCCGCCGCCGGCGCCGTACGCGCCTCCGCCGGGACGCACGTTCGGACGGTTGTAGGCGACGCCGGAATCCTCCTCGCCGAACACCCGATCGCGGTCGCGGCCTTCGAAGCGGGCGCCGCGCCCCGGGCCGTAGTCGTCGTCGGCCGGGCCGCCCCAGGTGCGGTCCTCGCCCCAGATCCGGGTCTGCCGCTCGCCCTCGCCGCCCCGGCCATAGGCCTCGCTGCGCCAGTTGCTGCGGTCACGCCAGCGCCGTTCGCGCTCGTCCATCCACCGGTCGGGCATGGGGAATCCTCCTGTTCTGCAGGGCCTGCGGGCGCGCGCCCGCCTCAATGGCAGAACAAGGGACGGCGACGGTCGTTCCGCGTCTCAGAGCGGAATGTTGTCGTGCTTCTTCCAGGGGTTCTGGAGCTGCTTGCCCTTCAGGCTCTTGAGCGCCCGCACGATCCGCCGGCGGGTGCCGTGGGGCATGATCACGTCGTCGATGTAGCCCCGCGAAGCGGCGACGAACGGATTGGCGAAACGGGCCTTGTACTCGGCCTCCCGCGCGGCGATGGCGTCGGGGTCGCCGATCTCGGCGCGGAAGATGATCTCCACCGCCCCCTTCGAGCCCATAACCGCGATCTCGGCGGTCGGCCAGGCGTAGTTCACGTCGCCGCGGATGTGCTTGGAGCTCATCACGTCGTAAGCGCCGCCGTAGGCCTTGCGGGTGATCAGGGTGATCTTCGGCACCGTGGCCTCGGCGTAGGCGAACAGCAGCTTGGCGCCGTGACGGATCAGGCCGCCCTGCTCCTGCTTGGTGCCCGGCATGAAGCCCGGCACGTCGACGAAGGTGACGATCGGGATCTCGAAGGCGTCGCAGAAGCGGACGAAGCGCGCGCCCTTGCGGCTGGCGTCGATATCGAGCACGCCCGCCAGCGTCTGGGGCTGGTTGGCCACGATCCCCACCGTCTGGCCGTCCATGCGCGCGAAGCCGACGACGATGTTCTTGGCGAAGTCCGGGCTGATCTCGAAGAAGTCGGCCTCGTCCACGACTTTCAGGATCAGCTCCTTCATGTCGTAGGGCTTGTTCGGATTGGCCGGCACGAGGGTGTCGAGCGAGGCCTCCTCGCGCTCGGGATCGTCGAAGCTCGTGCGGACCGGCGGCTTCTCGCGGTTGGACAGCGGCAGGAAGTCCACCAGGCGGCGCACCTGGGTCAGCGCCTCGAGGTCGTTCTCGAACGCGCCGTCGGCGACGCCGGACTTCAGGGCGTGGACGCGGTAGCCGCCCAGCTCCTCGTGGCTGACCTCCTCGTGGGTGACCGTCTTCACCACGTCGGGACCGGTCACGTACATGTACGAGGTGTCCTTCACCATGAAGATGAAGTCGGTGATCGCCGGCGAATAGACGTCGCCGCCGGCGCAGGGGCCCATGATCACGCTGATCTGCGGGATGACGCCCGAGGCCAGGGTGTTCTCGAGGAAGATGTCGGCGTAGCCGCCCAGGGCCGCCACCCCCTCCTGGATGCGGGCGCCGCCGGCGTCGAACAGGCCGATGATCGGCGCGCCGACCTTAAGGGCCTGGCGCTGGACCTTGAGGATCTTCTCGGCGTGGGCGCTCGACAGCGAGCCGCCGAATACCGTGAAGTCCTTGGAGAAGACGTAGACGACGCGGCCGTTGATGGTCCCCCAGCCGGTGACGACGCCGTCGCCGGGGATCCGCTGCTTCTCCATCCCGAACTCGGTGACGCGGTGCTCGACAAACATGTCGAACTCCTCGAACGAGCCCTCGTCGAGCAGGAGGTCGATCCGCTCGCGCGCGGTCAGCTTGCCCTTCGCGTGCTGCGCGGCGATCCGCTTCTCGCCCCCGCCCAGCCGGGCTTCGGCGCGGCGCTTCTCGAGCTCTTCCAGGATGTGCTTCACGAACAACCCCTCACCTAAGTGGGGGAAGGCGTAGTCGGGACCATCCGCCCACGCAAGCTCACGCGGGGTGAGCCGCGGGCGGGGTTCAGGCGAAGGCGCTGATCCGGAACGGGTTCGCGGCGCCCGGCGGCTGGCCGTAGAGGCTCATCTGCGCGGCCTGCAGCAGGGCGACGCCGGCCTGGGCCTGCACGGTGGCGCGCATCGCGCCCGCCTGGGCCTGGGTGAAGACGCCGGGCGTGTGGAAAGCAGCCAGGGGCCCGCCCGCCGGCCGCGGCGCAGGCGCCGCCGGCTTGTTCCGCTGCGAGAACGGCGTGGTCGGCGCGGCCGGTCCGGCGTCGGCGCGCAGCTGCGCGCGCACGCTCTCGAGGAAGCGGGCCGGCGCGGGATCGTCCACCACCGGCGCCGGCTGGACCACGACGGGCGGCGGCTCGGTCGGCGGCGGTTCGGTCGAGGGCGGCGGGTCCGACGGCGGCGGATCGTGCGGCTTCGGGCCGCGCGGCCGGCCGTGGCCATGCCGCTCGCGCAGGCGCTCCAGCAGGTCCTCGACGGCGTCGCGGACGTCGTCCCTGATCTCGTCTCGGACCTCGCGCCAGTCCACCCCGCCCTGAGCGTTCAGCAGCGCGGCCATGGCGTCGGCGGCGAACGCCGGCCGGTCCACGCCGTGGTGGGCGCGGACCTGGGCCCCTCTCCCGGTCCGCGCCGCTTCCGTCGTCGACTCGGTCCGGGCCGGCTGCGGGCGCACGGAAGCGACCGGCCACCGGCCGGCGGAGAGATGCTTCAGGCTCGCGACGCTCGAAACCACGTCCGGACTCCGTCCCGGAGCGGCACAGGCGCCGCTCCGGCAGACGGCAAAAGGCAAGCGCCGCGCCAGAAAGCTCGCGTCATGGTTTATCCGCGCGCGGCGATGCTGTATCAGCGAACCATGTTCTTCAAACGAGACGCGGTCGGCCCGGCGCGGGATCGCCGGGCCGCCGCCATTGCCGTTGCGCCCTTCGCCGCCGCGCCCTCCGAGCCCGAGGCCGCGCGCATCGCGTCCGCCTTCCTGGAGGACGTGATCTCCGAGCTCGCGCGCTTCCCGAACTTCGAGGTGCTGGCCGCCCGAACGTCGCTGTCGCTCACGCCGGAGCAGCTCGTCCCGGCCCGGCTGCACGAGGACTTCGGGGTCACCCACCTGCTGGATTCATCCCTTCGCACGGGGACCCCGAACCAGGCGCTGAAGGTGAAGGTCAATCTGATCGAGACCGCCACCGGCCGGCTCGCCTGGAGCGGCGACTACGACGTCTCGCTGGCCAGCCTCCACGCCGTGGAGAACGAGGTCGCCGCCGCCGTGGCCAACCAGCTCTCCACGCGGATCGACACCGCACGGCTCAGCGAGGCGCGTCACCGGCCGACCAGCAGCCTGGAAGCCTACGACCTCTGGTTGCGCGGACGCGAAGTGCTGCGCAGGGGCACCAGCGAGGCCGACGTCGAGGCGCGGGCCCTGTTCCAGCGCGCCCTGGAGCTCGATCCCACCTACGCCCGCGCCTACGCCGGCCTGTCGCTCAGCCACTTCAACGACTGGAGCTGCCAGAGCTGGAACTGCTGGGAGGAGGCCGAGCGCCTGGCCTTTGACTACGCCTGCCGCGCCGCCGAACTCGACGACAGCGACCACCTCGTCCAGGCGGTCCTCGCCAGGATCCACATCTACCGTCGCAACTGGGGCCAGGGCCGCCGGCACCTGGAGCGGGTGCTGGCGCTGTCGCCCAACAACGCCGACGCCCTGATGCAGACCTGCGTCTGGTGGAGCTACCTGGGCGAGGACGACCGGGCGCTCTCGATGGCGGAGAAGGCCTTCCGGCTCAATCCGCTGCACGAGCCCTGGTACTACATCTACGCCTTCCTGGCCTGCTTCATGGCCCAGCGCCTGGAGGACGGGATCGCCCTCGCCGAGGCCTCGCCGCCGCACATGATGGTGGACCAGTCCGCCTACATGGCCGCGACCTACGCGCATCTCGGCCGGATGGACGAGGCGCGCCGCCAGCACGCCATGTTCCTCGAGACCTTCCGCGAGAAGATCACCTTCGGCCGCGAGCCGCGCCCGGGCGAGCCGCTGGACTATCTGCTGCACGTCAATCCGTTCTCGCGCGAGGCCGATCGGGAACGGCTGGTCGAGGGCCTGAGCAAGGCCGGGCTGACCGGCCCGATCAGCGGCAGGGCCTATCGGCACGAGGACGGCGCCGAGACCGGCCGGTTCGGCCTCGTCGGCGGCGTCTGGCAGGCCCACTACAAGGGCCGCAGCGTCCACCTGCCCGACATGAAGGGCTGCCGCGACATCGCCCTGCTGCTCGCCAGCCCCCGCGAGCGGATCCACTGCATGGACCTGGCCGGCCGGGTCGCCGAGGGGAACGCCGGCCCGCTGATGGACGGCCGCGCCCGGGCGTCCTGTCACGCCCGCATCCGCGACCTGCAGGCGGCGCTGGCCGACGCCGAGCGCGACGGGGACCTCGCCCGCTCCGAACGGCTCGGCGCCGAGTTGGACGCCCTGATCGAACAGCTCTCGGCCGCCATCGGCCTGGGCGGCCGCGGCCGCACGCTGGGGGATCCGGTGGAGAAGGCCCGCACGGCCGTCACCTGGCGCATCCGCAGCGCCATCAAGAAGGTCGCCGAGGCCCACCCCGAGCTCGGCCGGCACCTCAAGGCCTCGATCCGCACCGGCGCCTTCTGCAGCTACGAACCGGAGACCAACGTCCGCTGGAGCATCGCCTGACAGCGCGCCTCACGATGTGAGGCGCAGGCTCACGCCTATGGGGAAAAGCCCGAGAAAAGGAGCCTCCCTCGTGTTCGGCCTATACGATTTCTGGCTGTTCGGCCTGTTCGCCGCTTTCGCGGCCATCGACCTCGCGGCGCCCGCCCGCGCGTTCCCCGCCGTGCGCGGCTGGCGCGTGAAGGGCGTCCTCGCGGCCGTGCTCTACTGGTACGTCTCGACCCGCGCCCCCTTCCTGTGGGACGGATTCCTGGGCGAGCACACCCTGTTCGACCTGAAGGACCTGCCGCTGTGGGCCGCCGCGCCGCTCGCCTTCCTGGCCTATGAGCTCGGCGTCTACGCCTGGCACCGGACCATGCACGGCTCGGACGTGCTGTGGCGGCTGTTCCACCAGACCCACCACAGCGCCGAGCGGGTGGACATCTGGGGCGCGCTCTATTTCCACCCGCTGGACATGGTGGGCTGGGCCTTCGTCGGCAGCTTCACCCTGGTGTTCGTGTTCGGTTTCGCCCCCGAGGCGGTGCTGATCGCCTTCCTCGCGGCCACCTTCTGCGGGCTGTTCCAGCACGCCAACCTGCGCACGCCGAAATGGCTGGGCTGGTTCGTCGCCCGGCCCGAGATGCACGCCCTGCACCACGAGCGCGGCGTCCACCGCTTCAACTACGGCGACATTCCGATCTGGGACATGGTGTTCGGCACCTACCGGAACCCGAAGACCTGGGAAGGCCAGGCCGGATTCTACGACGGCGCCTCGCACCGCATCGGCGACCTGCTCATCGGCCGCGACGTGGCCGGCGCGCCCCAGGGCCGCCTCGTCCCTACCGCGGAGGCCGCCCGATGACCCCGATCCTCGCCGACGCCGCTCCGCCGCCGGAAACCCCCGCCCACATCCGTTCATCGAAAGCCGCCATGACCCAGTTCACCCACCAGCGCCTGGCGCTGCCCACCGGCGTCGAACTCGACGTCCTGCAGTCCGGCGATCCCCTCGGCCCGCCGATCCTGCTCCTGCACGGCCTCAGCGACTCCGCGCCCTCCATGCGGCCGCTGATGGAGGCCCTGCCGCCCCACGTCCGCGCCATCGCCATCACCCAGCGCGGGCACGGCGACAGCGGAAAGCCCGCCGGCCCCTACGCCACCGACGCCTTCGTGGCCGACGCGGCCGCCGCGCTGGACGCCCTCGGCGTGCGCCGGACCGTCGTCTACGGCCACTCGATGGGCAGCCTCGTCGCCCAGCGCTTCGCCATGCGCCATCCCGAGCGGACCGCGGGTCTCGTGCTGGAAGGCGCCTTCCCGTCCCTGTCCGGCAACGCCGCCGTGCAGGCCTGGTACGAGGCCGAGATCGCGCCGATGACCGCGCCGATGAGCCCCGAGGCCGCCCGCGCCTTCCAGGAAAGCACCCTGGCGAGGCCGGTGCCGCCGGCCTTCCTCGACCTCGTCACGAACGAGACCCAGAAGCTGCCCGTCCATGCCTGGAAGGCGATCCTGCAGGGGATGATGGCCGAGGACTACTCGGCCGAGCTGCGCCGCCTGCAGGTCCCGGCGCTGATCATCTGGGGCGACCAGGACGCCTTCGTCGGCCGCGGCGACCAGGACGTGCTGAAGACCATCCCGGGCTCCCGCCTCGTGGTCTTCGAGGGCGTCGGCCACAGCCCCCACTGGGAGGACCCCGAGCAGGTGGCCGGCCTGATCGCCATGATGATGCAGGCCCAGCGGGCCGTGGAGGCCGCGCGATGAGTTCCCGCCTGCCCCAGCTCTCGAACGGCCTGTTCCTCACGGACGGCGGCCTGGAGACCACCCTGATCTTCCACGAGAGGCTCGAGCTGCCGCACTTCGCCGCCTTCACGCTGCTGCGCGACCCGGCCGGGCGCGATGTCCTCAGGCGCTACTACCGGACCTATCTCGACATCGCCGCGGCCGAGGGGGTGAGCTTCGTCCTGGAGTCCCCCACCTGGCGGGCGAGCCCCGACTGGGCCGAGCGGCTGGGAATCTCCGCCGACGACCTCGGCGAGCTGAACCGCCAGGCGATCGCCATGATGGAGGCGCTGAGGACCGCCTACGCCGGCCAGGTCTCTCCAATCGTGGTCTCGGGCTGCGTGGGTCCGCGCGGCGACGGCTACGATCCCGGCGAGGCCATGACCGCCGAGGCCGCCGAGGCCTACCATGCGGGCCAGGTGGCGGCCTTCGCCGAGGCCGGGGCGGACATGGTCTGCGCCATCACCATGACCAACACGCCGGAAGCCGTCGGCGTCGTCCGCGCCGCCCAGACGTTCGGCCTGCCCGTCGCCATCTCGTTCACGGTGGAGACCGACGGGCGCCTGCCCACCGGCGAGGCCCTGGGGCGCGCCGTCCAGGCGGTGGACGAGGCCACCGGCGGGGCGCCGGCCTACTACATGGTCAATTGCGCCCATCCCAGCCACTTCGCCGAGGCCCTGGCGGCCGACGCGCCCTGGGCGAAGCGCATCCAGGGCCTGCGCGCCAACGCCTCGCGGCGCAGCCACCAGGAGCTGAACGACTCGCCCGACCTGGACGACGGCGATCCCGCCGAGCTCGCCGCCGAGCATGCCGAGATCCTGCGCCGCCGGCCCTGGATCCGGGTGATCGGCGGCTGCTGCGGGACCGACCACCGCCATGTGGCGGCCCTGGGCCGGGCCTGCGTCGCCGTCGCCGCCTGAACCGAACGACCCACCCCTAACCCACAAGGAACGATCCCATGACCCAACCGACCCGCAAGGGCCGGGCGAGCCTCGTCGTGCTCGCCGCCGGCCTGATCGCCGCCACGTTCGCCGCCCCGTTCGCTACAGGCGGCGCCGCCGAGGCCCGCCCCCTGAAGGCCTCCGTCGTGGTCGCCCACGCCGACCTCGACCTGAGCGAGGCCGACGACGTCCAGGCGCTGCACAAGCGCATCGACCGCGCGGTGGCCGACGTGTGCGGCGTGCCGCGCCGCCTGCTCACCCACGACACGGTGATCCAGCGCGCGTGCGCCGCGCGCGCCCGCGGCGACGCCGAACAGCAGGTGGAACGCGCCGTGGCGCGGGCCCAGGCGCGCGATCAGGCGCGCGATCAGGCCCGGGCGCGGATCGCAGGGAGCCCCCTCGGCGCCCCCTGACCGGAGTCCTGAGGGCGGCCCCGTGCCCTCAGGCGGCGTCGAGGCCGCGGAACCACCGCTCCAGCATCCGGGCTTCGTCCCGGAGCTTGTCGGCGCGTTCGGCGGCCTCGGCGTCTACACCCCACTTCTCTTCCTGGAACGCCTCGTCGATCCGGGAGAGCTCGAAGGCCGCCTCGCCGCCCAGCCAGCCGCGCAGCACCGCGATGCCCAGCACCGCCGAGCCGAACAGCGCCACGCCGAAGGCCAGGCCCGACAGCGCGAAGTCGTCCAGCTCCAGGGCCAGCGCGCGGACCTTCTCCAGCGTCTCCGACGGCTGCTCCCGGTGGACGATTCCCGCGGCCCGCACGAAGCTCAGCCCCTCCTCGGCCTGCGCCCGCTCCAGCACCGGGCCCCACGCCGCCACCTGGCGGCTCACCAGCGCCTCCGGCCCCTCGGCGAAGTAGCAGACGAGGTCCGAGGCGGCGTACTGCGCCACCTGTCCGGCCACGGCCTCCCGGTTCTGCGAGATGCTCTCGAGCGCGGTGTTGGCCAGGCGCGTGGCGTGCATCGTCGCCAGCTCCAGCGTCTCGCCCTGGGCGGCCCACTCCTCGGCCACCTGCTCGGCGATCTCGCGGCTCGGGGCGCGGAACGGCTGGCCCTTCGGCGTGCGCAGCGCGCGCCCGTCGAGCAGCACGGCGAAGCCCGCCGCATCCTCGCCGACGGAAACGTCCTTGTAGAACCGCCGGGGTTTCTCGGCGGGTTCGTGGAAGCCCTTGCGCAACGACAGTCTCCTGAACTCTAGCGCCGCCGGCTGAACGGCTCGGGATCGGCCTCGTGCTCGTCGAAGCCGAAACGCTCGAAGCCGGCCTTCATCTCCTTGCCGATCGGCGCCTCCAGCATCAGCGTCCCGCGCGAAGGGTGCGGCAGGACCAGCCGGCGCGCGTGAAGCTGCAGCTTCAGCCCGCCAGACAGCGCCTCGGACGCTTCGGTCTTGTACTTGGGATCGCCCAGGATCGGGTGGCCCATGGCCAGCATGTGGGCCCGCAGCTGGTGGGTGCGGCCGGTGTGGGGCCACAGCGCCATCCAGGCGACCTTGTCGGCGGCCCGGGCCAGGGTCACGAACTCGGTCTCGGCGGTCTCGGCGCGAGGGTCCTTGGGGTCGGCCGGGACCATCATCTCGCGGTCGCCGACGCCCTTCTTGGCGAGCGGCAGCTCCAGCACCCCCTGGCCGGGCTTGGGAAGGCCGGCGACCAGCGCCCAATAGATCTTCTGCGTCCGCCGCTTGGCGAAGGCGCCGGCCAGCTTGGCGGCCGCCCCGGGCGTCTTGCCCAGGACCAGCACGCCCGAGGTGTCGCGGTCGAGCCGGTGGACCAGGCGCGGGCGCTCCAGCCCCTCGCCCCAGGCCGAGAGCAGGCCGTCGATGTGCCGGGTGGTCTTGGTGCCGCCCTGAACAGCGAGGCCCGAGGGCTTGTTCAGGGCCAGCACGTCCTCGTCCTCGTAGATCACCAGGCTCCTGGCGTAGGCGGCCTCGCGCGGGTCGAGCTCGCCCTTGGCGCGCGGCGGCGGAGCGTCGGGCAGCGGCGGCACGCGCACCTGGGAGCCGGCCGACAGCCGCGTGTCGGGCTTGGCGCGGGCCCCGTCCACGCGGATCTGCCCCGACCGGGTCAGCTTCTGGATCTGGATATGGTTCAGGTGCGGCCAGCGGCGCTTGAACCACCGGTCCAGGCGGACGCCCTCCTCGCCCTTGTCCACGTAGAGCGTGCGGACTTCCCTCATGCGAACACTCGCCGGGCCAGCAGCAGGCCGGCGAACAGCGCCGCGACCGCGAGCGCCACCGAGCCCAGGCTGTAGGCGAAGGCCTGGCCGTAGGCGCGCCGCTCGATCATCAGCGCCACCTCCAGCGAATAGGCCGAGAAGGTCGTGAAGCCGCCGAGGGCGCCCACGCCCAGCAGCAGGCGCCAGGTCTCCTGGCCCGCGCCGCCGCGATGCGCCAGGCCGCCGGCCAGCAGGCCCATCAGGAACCCGCCAAGGATGTTCGCGGCGAAGGTGCCGTAGGGCCAGCCGGGGCCCAGCCACCGGAGGGCCTGGACGCCCAGGAGATAACGCGCCACGGCCCCGGCCGCGCCGCCGGCTCCGACGAGCAGGAGAGCTTGCATGGCGCCCTTATGCGACGCCCGGCCGCCGGGCGGAAGCGCCTAGACGCGCGGACCCAGGCTCTGGCGCAGGCCGCGGGCGTCGTAGACGTTCAGACCGCGGGGCCGCTCGCCCCGCCCCATCAGGACCTCCAGCGTCGCCGTCACCGCCGGGCCGCCGCCGAGGTTGAAGCTGGTGCCGACCCCCAGGCCCACGCTGGAGCGGCGTCCGAAGTCGGCGCCGCCGACCCCCAGCCCGATCCGCGGGCCGCGGTCGGGCTGGCCCTGCAGGAAGCGATCGGTGACCTGGAACCAGTCGTAGCCCTCGGCCAGGGCGAGGTCGGCCGCGCGCAGCAGGGCCAGGTCGGTGACGTGCTCGGGCGAGGCCCCGGCCCCGCCGCGGAAGGTCACGCGGTAACGGCCGGGTTCGATCCGGTATTCCGAATAGCCGACGGCGCTCGGCCCCGCCGCGGGCTGGTAGACGGTCGGCGCCGTGGCGCAGGCCGAAAGCGCCATGGCGAGGAGCGCGGGGACGATCAGGCGTTTCATCGGTCGGGCCCTTCCAGCGAAAACCCTTCTGCTTCCGCTGCTTGTAGCTCGAAACGGTGAACGGGCGGCGCCGTTCCGGCTCAGCCGAGCCCCAGCGCCTGGATGAGCTCGGCCATGTCGGACGGCGGCTCGGCTTCCAGCCGCTTCGTCCCGCCCGCCGGATGGGGGAAGGCGAGCGCCCGGGCGTGCAGCATCAGGCGCGGGACGGGCCGGCCGCCGACCATCAGGGCGCCGCCGTACCGGGCGTCGCCGGCGATCGGGCGGCCGACGGCGGCCAGATGGACCCGGAGCTGGTGCATCCGACCGGTCTCGGGGGACAGCTCGACCAGGGCCGCGCCTTCGCCCTCCTTCAGGGTCCGGTAGCGGGAGGCGGCGGCTTCGGCGTCGGGATGGTCGGGCTCGCAGACCCGCATGTAGGCCTCGCGCCCCTCCTCCACCCGCCGGAGCGGCCGGTCGATGACGCCCTTCGCCGGCACGGGCGCGCCCGGCGTGACGATCGCCAGGTAGGTCTTGGAAAAGGCCCGCTTCATCAGCGCCTTGCCGAGAAAACCTGCGGCGGGCTTGGTCTTGGCGGTCAGGATCACCCCGGACGTGTCGCGGTCCAGCCGGTGGATCAGCCGCGGCCGCGCCTTGCCGGGCTTCGCGAAAGCCCACAGCAGCTCGTCGAGGGTGTTCACCTGGCCGCGGCCGCCCTGGCTGGACAGGCCCGCGGGCTTGTTCAGCGCCAGGATGTCTGCGTCTTCGTAGAGGACCATGCTCCGGACGAGGGCGACCTCGTCCGAAGTGAGGTGGATAGGCTTGAGCGGCTTCACCCCGCCATCTAGCGGAGAAGCCCCTGCTTCGTCACGCGCCAGGCATACCAGGCGAAGAACAGGCAGGAGACCAGGATCACCCCCTGCATGATCATCACCGTCTGGCCCATGACCTCGGCGCCGTTGGTCATGCCGTACGTATAGACGAGGCTGACGATGAAGGCCGCCAGCGAGGCCACGAAGGCGTGCAGCGCCCACTTCCGGCGCAGGAGCAGCAGCAACGCGCCCAGCACGCCGCCCCAGACGCCGATGGCCCACACGGCCATCATCCAGGTGGGCATGGCGTTGAAGTGCGCGATCTGGGGCTCGGTCATCCCCATCTGGCGCATGTACGCCTCGCCCTGCAGGTTGGTCATCACGTAGTCGTAGCCGGCGAAGCCGTTCCACAACAGCGCCACGATCCCGACGACCCAGAGGTGCCAGGGCGTGCGCGCAGAGGTTTCCATAGTGGTGGTGGTCATTGTCGTTCCCTCCCCAGAGACGATGGGGGGAGCCTAGGCCCGGTTCGCCCGGATAACAATGATCGCTGATCAGTCGCCCTTTTCGCGGCGCAGCGCCGCCCAGCGTTCAAGCCGCTCCTTGATCCGCGCCTCGTTGCCGTCGCCGCGGGGCTTGTAGAACTGGCGCCGCTCCATCCCCTCGGGAAAGTAGTTCTGGCCCGAGAAGCCTTCGGCCGTGTCGTGGTCGTAGGCGTAGCCCCTGCCGTAGCCGAGGTCCTTCATCAGCCGCGTGGGCGCGTTCAGGATATGGCTGGGCGGCATGAGCGAGCCCGTCTCCTTCGCCGCCTTCATCGCCGCGCCGAAGGCCTTGTAGACGGCGTTCGACTTCGGCGCGGCGGCCAGGTGGACCACGAGCTGCGCCAGGGCGATCTCGCCCTCCGGGCTGCCCAGGAAGTCGTAGGTGTCCTTGGCGGCGTTCGCGAGCACCAGGCTCATCGGGTCGGCCTCGCCGATGTCCTCGGCGGCGGCGCGGATCAGCCGGCGGGCGATGAACAGCGGATCCTCCCCGCCCTGCAGCATCCTGGCCAGCCAGTAGAGCGCCGCGTCGGGGTCCGAACCGCGGATCGACTTATGCAGGGCCGAGACGAGGTTGTAGTGCTCCTCCCGGTCCTTGTCGTAGGCCGGGCTGCGCTTCTGCAGGATCTGGCCCAGCTCCTTGGTCGTCAGCGGCTTCGCCGAGGCGATGTTGAACAGGGTCTCGGACAGGGTCAGCAGGTATCGCCCGTCGCCGTCCGCGAGGGCCGTCAGGGCGGCTCGCGCGTCGGGCTCCAGCGGCAGCGGCCGCCCCTCGTGGGCCTCCGCCTTGGCGAGCAGGGCCTCCAGCGCCGCCTCGTCCAGGCGCTTCAGCACATAGACCTGGCAGCGGGACAGCAGCGCGCCGTTCAGCTCGAACGAGGGGTTCTCCGTCGTCGCGCCCACCAGGGTGACGATCCCCTCCTCCACGAAGGGCAGGAAGCCGTCCTGCTGGGCGCGGTTGAAGCGGTGGATCTCGTCCACGAAGAGCAAGGTGGCCTGGCCGGCGGCGCGGCGGGCCCGGGCCTGCTCGAACGCCTTCTTCAGGTCCGCGACGCCCGAGAACACGGCCGAGAGCTGCTGGAACTCGTAGCCGGCCTCCTTGGCCAGCAGGCGGGCGATGGTGGTCTTGCCGGTGCCGGGCGGCCCCCAGAGGATCATCGACGACAGCCGCCGGGCCTCGGCCATCCGGCGGATCGGCCCGTCGGGCCCCAGGAGGTGGTCCTGGCCGACCACCTCCTCCAGCCGCTGCGGGCGCAGCCGATCGGCCAGCGGCGATGGCTGCTGGGGCGTCAGGCCCGCGGCTTCGAAGAGGTCGGCCATGAGCTGCGGCTTAGCACAAAGCCGCCCCGCGCCACGAGGCGTCTCAGAACCGGGCGGTGATCAGCTGGCCGCCCCGCTCGAAGGCGATCTGCCATCCGCGCGAAGGCGTCTCCAGCGCCGCCGTCAGCTCGCGGACGCTCTCTACCCGGCGGCCGTTGACGCCACGGATGATGTCGCCCGGCCGGAATCCCGCGCCCACGGCGAAGCCGCGGTCCAGGCGCGAGATGAGCACGCCGCGGCCAGCGAACGGATCCAGGCCCAGCTCGTCGGCGACGGCGGGGGACAGGTTCACGACCGTCGCGCCGCTCAGCGGGTTCTGGCCCTCGATGGTGCGCTCGTCGCGCGCCGGCGAGGCGGGCGGCGCCTCGGCCCGCACCTCCAGCGTCTGCTCGCGGCCGGCGTCGCGGCGCACGGTGAGCCGGACCGTGTCGCCCGGCCGGCGGGTCGCGAAGGCGTAGTTCAGGCTGGCGGCGTCGGTCACCGGCCGGCCGTCCACCTCGGTGACGACGTCGCCCTGGCGCAGCCCCGCGCGGAACGCCGCCCCGCCCGGCCAGACGTCGGCGACCAGCGCGCCCTGGGGGCGGGCCATGCCGAGCGTGCGGGCGATCTCGGCGGTGACCGTCTGGGTCCGCGCGCCCAGCCAGGGCCGCACGACCGCGCGGCCGCCGCCCGCCGCCGTCTCCACCACCCGGCGCACCACGGCCGCCGGCACGGCGAAGCCGACGCCCGACGAGGTGCCCGAGCGGGACAGGATGAAGCTGTTCACCCCGATCAGGTCGCCGTCCATGTCGACCAGGGCGCCGCCCGAGTTGCCCGGATTGATCGCCGCGTCGGTCTGGATGTAGGCCGAGGCGCCGTCGTCGTCGGGCGTGCGGTTGATCGCCGAGACAATGCCGTTGGTGACCGTCTGGCCGACGCCGAAGGGATCGCCGATGGCCAGGACCAGGTCGCCGACCTCGGTGTCCCCCGAATCGTCGATGGGCAGCACCGGCAGGCGCTCGCCGGCCGGCACGTCGATCTTCAGCACGGCGAGGTCGGTGCGAGGGTCGGCCAGCAGGATGCGGGCGGGGAACTCGCGCCGGTCGGCCAGGGCGACGGTGATCTCCTGGCCGTTCTCGACGACGTGGTTGTTGGTCACGATGATCCCGTCGGGCCGGACGATGACGCCCGAGCCCAGTGAATTGGCGATCCGGGCGCGCGGTGCGCCCAGGCCGAACAGCTGCCAGAAGGGGTCGGTCTGCTGGCGCACCAGCCGCCGGGCCGAGATGTTGACCACGGCCGGCGCCGCCCGCTTCACCACGGGGGCGAAGCTGCTCTTCATGGCGACCGCGCTCGTCGGCGGGACGCGGTTGGACTGGACCTGCGCCGCGACGCCCATGGGGGCGGCCGCGGCCATCATCAGGGCGCAGGCGGGGATCAGGACGCGGGTGGCGCGCATGCGGTCTCCGGAAAGCCGATCAACGGCGGAAATCTGCCGAGGTTTCAGGCGCAAAGATGGCGAAGCTCATGCGGCGATCGCCTCGGGCTCGGGCGCCTTGGCCGCGCCGAGGGCGATGACGAAGGCCAGGGCCAGCAGGGCCCCCGCCACATACATGGCCAAGCCCGGCGCCTGGAAGGCCTGGTTCCGCAGCGACCAGGCGAAGGTCTCGCCGAACACGATCGGCCCGAGGATGGCGGCCACCCCCGTGAGGCTCTGGTTGGCGCCCTGCAGCTGTCCCTGCTGGTGGGGCTCGACGCGGCGGGTCATCAGCCCCTGCACGCCCGGCATGAGGAAGCCCGACAGCGCGAAGATCGGGATGCCGGCGACGGCCATGGCTCCGGTCGGCGCGCTGCCGTACCAGACGAGGCCCAGGGCCCCGCCGGCGGCGCCGAGGAGGACCGCGTTGCGCTCGCCCACCCGCCGCACGACCGGCCCCACCAGCAGACTCTGCACGACCAGCCCCGCCACCCCGGTGAGCAGGAACATCAGCCCCATGGTCTGGGGCGTCCAGCCGTACCGGTATCCCACGTAGAGGACGAAGATGGTGGGGAAGACCATGTGCGCCACCTGGAACAGGAAGCCGATGCCGGCCAGCCCCAGCAGGTCGCGCTTGGACCGCAGCAGCCGCAGCGATCCCACCGGATTGGCCCGCGTCCAGTCGAAGCGCGCCGCCCGGCGCTCGGGCGGCAGCGACTCGGGCAGGACCAGGAGCCCGTATAGCCAGTTCACCAGGGTCAGGCCGGCCGCGGCCACGAAGGGCAGCCGCAGGTTGATCTCGCCCAAGAAGCCGCCGATCGCGGGACCGAAGATGAAGCCGACGCTGAACGAGGCGCCCAGCAGGCCGAACAGCCGCGCCCGCTCCTGCGGCGCCGTGACGTCCGCGAGATAGGCGTTGGCGGTCGAGAAGCTGGCCGCCGTCGCCCCGTTCAGAAGACGCCCCAGGAACAGCCAGGCGAGACTCGGCGCCAAGGCCATGAACAGGAAGTCGACGCCCAGGCCGAACAGCGAGATCAGCAGCACCGGCCTGCGGCCCCAGCGGTCCGACATCAGCCCGAGGATCGGGCCGGTGAAGAACTGCATCAGGCCCCAGGCGCTGGCGAAGAGCAGGTTCCATTCCGAGGCCGCCGCGGTGTCGCCGCCGGCGAACTCCTTGATGAGGTTCGGCAGGATCGGGATCATGATCCCGAACGAGATCGAGTTCATCAGCGCCAGCGCGAAGATGAACCCGAAGCCGGCCCGCCGCGCCTTCGGCCCGGGCGGCGTGGTCAGGTTGGACATGCCGATCTCCCTCTCCCCAAGGTTGGCCCGCACCGGCGGCGCGCGCAACGTCGCTACGCCCGTGCGGCCAGGCCCTCCAGCAAGTCGCGCCACCACTCGGCCAGGCGTTGCAGCAGGAGGGCGTCCGGGAAGCCGTGGCGCGCGGCGCTGCCTGCCGGCACGCGGTCGAAGCCGCGGTGCTCGACGCTGACCCGGGTCTCCTCGCCGACCGCCTCGAAGCGGACCTCCACCTCGGTGGACAGGTCCGGCGGGAAGCTCGCCTGGCGCCAGCTGAAGACCAGCCGCTCGGGCGGCTCCCAGGCCAGGATGCGGCCGATCTCGAACACCTTGCCGTTCGCCAGCGTCTCGACGAGGCGGCCCCCCTCCCCCAGCTCCCCTGCCAGAGGCTCGAACGACAGCCGGCCCGGCGGCCGGGGGGTCGTCTGGAACAAGGTGTTGGGCCGCCACCACGCGCCGATCTCGCCGACGAAGGCTGCGAAGGCGCGTGCAGGGCCGGCCCGCACCCGCAGGGCGACGAAGACCTTCGAGGTCATGCGTCGCGCTCGAGGTGGGCCTTGAAGGCGGCGAGCTGCTCGCTCCAGAGCCGTTCGCTCTCCTCCAGCCAGCGCAGCAGATGGACCATCGGCTCGGGCCTCAGGGCGTAGATGCGCACGCGCGCGTCGAACTCGGGGTGGGATTCCTCCACCAGCCCGCCGGCGCGCAGACTCTTCAGATGCCGGCTCATCGCCGGCGCCGAGACGCCGAGCTCGCGCGCCAGCTCGCCGGCCGCCCGGGGACGCTGGGCCAACAGCTCGACCACCCGGCGGCGGTTGGGGTCGGCGAGGGCCGCCAGGGTGCGGTCGACCTCGGCCGCGGCGTTCAGAGCCATCCCTGGATCTTCAGCCCGCTGGCCGCCTCGGCCTCCTCGCGGCTGACCGCCTTCACCGTCTGGCCGACAGTCCAGTAGTGGCCTTCCGGGTCGCGGCAGCGGTAGGTGCGGTCGCCGTAGAACTGGTCGGCGGGCTCCATCAGGATCTCGAAGCCGGCGGCCCTGGCGCGCGCGCAGTGGGCGTCGATGTCGTCCTCGACATGGATATGGACCGTCTGGGTGTTCTTGCCGCCCAGCGAGGCGGGGCTGCGATGGTCGTCGGTCCACTCGCTGCCGACCATGATCAGGCTGTCGCCCAGCCGCATCTCGGAGTGGGCGAGGTTCCCCTCGGCGTCCTCGATCAGCATCACGAGCTCGAAGCCGAAGCCGGCCTCGAGGAACTTCAGCGCGGCCTTGGGGTCGCGGTAGCACAGGGCCGAGGTGAGCGTTGCGCGGGCGGCCATCGGGCGTCTCCTTGCGTCTTCCGGCAATATTTCACGCATAACGCAATTATCTCGTCAAGACCGTCCCGAGCTCGTCCAGGTCGCCGTCGTTCGCCGCGGGCCGCAGGCCGAGCAGCCGGGCGAGCAGCGGATAGACGTCCACGTTGTCGAAATCGGGCGCCCGCACGCCCTTCCGGAAGGCGGGGCCGTGGGCGACGAAGATCGCCGCCATGTCCGGGTGGGCCGGATCGTAGCCGTGCGCGCCGGGCTCGGGCTTGGCCTTGGCGACCCACGCCCGGGTGGTGATGCTCCAGCCCGTCTGCGGCAGGCAGAAGATCGGCGCGACGCGCGGATTGGCGCCGTACCGGAACCGGGGCGGGATCTCGCCCTTGCGCCAGCAGTCCATGTGCGGATGCCGCTTCAGCAGCGCCCGCTCGACTTCCGCCCCGCGCCCCGGCTGCGGGTAGAGGGTCATGAGGGCGCCCATGGCCAGCGTGCGCCCGGCGTCCAGGGGCATCAGGTCCTCGAGGAAGATGCGGCGGTCGGGCGAGGTCGCGGCCATGCCGTGGTCCGAGACGACCAGCAGGTTGGCGGCAAGCCCCCTCGCCTCCAGGCCGGCGACCAGCGCCCCCAGGGCCTCGTCCACATCGCCCAGGGCGGCGTTCACCTCGGGCGAGTCCGGCCCGTGGTCGTGGCCGGCGGTGTCCACCTGGTGGAAGTAGAGCGTCACGAGGCCCGGCCGCTCGTCCGGCGGCAGGTCCAGCCAGGCCAGCACCCGGGCGATGCGGGCGGCGTTCGGCATCGCCTCGTCGTAGGGCAGCCACCGGCTCGGGCGCACGCCGCGGACGTCGGCCTCCGAACCCGGCCAGAACAGGGTGGCGCTGCGCACCCCGGCCCGCTCGGCGGTCACCCAGATCGGCTCGGCCTGGTCCCACCAGCGGCGGTCCAGCACGGCCGGCCGGTTCGACATCTTGAAGGTCACGCCCGGGATCGCCGGGTCCTGCATGTTGTTCTCGACGATGCCGTTGCGGTCGGGCGGCAGGCCGGTGACGAGGGCGTAGTGGTTGGGGAAGGTCTTGGAGGGGAACGACGGCCGCATGGTCGCCCGCGCCCCATCCGCCGCCAGGACCGAGAGCGTCGGGGTCACGCCCCGATCGAGGTAGTCGGCCCGGAAACCGTCGATGGAGATCAGGATGACCGGCGGGCGCTCCGGCGGGCTGGCGGGCAGGCGGTCGGGCGATCCCCCCGAAGGCAGGGCGGCGCAGGCGGCGAGCAGCAGGAATGCGAGGAGGCTTACGAGACGCATGGCGGCCTCATAGCGTCCCGCCATGACGTCTGCGCAAACGAAAAGCCCCGGAAGTCGCCTTCCGGGGCTCGTCGATGGGGTATGCCGGGCGATCAGGCCTCGGCGAAGGCCGCCTCGGCCACCGGGCCCGAGTCCTTGCCCTTCTCGGCCGGATCGCGGTCCACGAACTCGATGACCGCCATCGGGGCGTTGTCGCCGTGGCGGTAGCCGGCCTTCAGGACGCGGATGTAGCCGCCGTTGCGGTCCTTGTAGCGCGGGCCGAGCACGGCGAAGAGCTTGCCGACCTGCTCCACGTCGCGGACGTGGCTGATCGCCTGGCGGCGGGCGTGCAGGTCGCCGCGCTTGGCGAGCGTCACCAGCTTCTCGACGAAGGGCCGCAGCTCCTTCGCCTTCGGCAGGGTGGTCACGATCTGCTCGTGCTTGATCAGGCTGGCCGACATGTTCGCGAACATGGCGGTGCGGTGGGCGCTGGTACGACCCAGTTTGCGGTGGGCTTTGCCGTGACGCATTTCTCTATCTCCTGGGCTCTCCGGCCCGCCGAGGCTTCCGATGGTCTGGAAGCGTCTTGCCTAACCAAGTCCCAGCCTTGCTCCCGCCTGGGTCAACGCGAAGCGCCGGGGCCCTCCGCCGCGGTTGCGGCTTCGTCGGGCCCAGGCCGCGGATAGCGGCCCGGAGCGGCGCGGTAGGTCCTACATCTGGTCTTCGAACTTCTTCGCCAGCTCTTCGATGTTCTCCGGCGGCCAGTTCGGCACGTCCATGCCGAGGTGGAGGCCCATGCCGGCGAGCACTTCCTTGATCTCGTTCAGAGACTTCCGGCCGAAGTTCGGCGTGCGCAGCATCTCGGCTTCCGTCTTCTGGATCAGGTCGCCGATGTAGACGATGTTGTCGTTCTTCAGGCAGTTGGCCGAACGGACGGAGAGCTCGAGCTCGTCCACCTTCTTCAGCAGCGCCGGGTTGAACGGCAGTTCCGGCTTGGCCTCGCCCTCGACCTTCTTCTTCGGCTCTTCGAAGGTGATGAAGATCTGCAGCTGGTCCTGGAGGATGCGGGCGGCGTAGGCCACCGCGTCCACCGGCGACACGGCGCCGTTGGTCTCCACTTCCATGATCAGCTTGTCGTAGTCGAGGCTCTGGCCCTGGCGGGTCGGCTCGACGCGGTAGGCGACGCGCTTGACCGGCGAGAACAGGGAATCGACGGCGATCAGGCCGATCGGGGCGTCCTCGGGACGGTTCATCTCGGCCGGGACGTAGCCCTTGCCGGTCTGGACCGTGAACTCCATGCGCACCGAGGCGCCGTCGTCCAGCGTGCAGAGCACGTGGTCGCCGTTGAGGATCTCGATGTCCGCAGGCGCTTCGATCTGGCTGGCGGTCACCGCGCCAGGGCCGGTGGCGCGCAGGGTCATGCGCTTGGGGCCCTCGGCGTGCATCCGCAGCGCCAGTTGCTTGATGTTCAGGACGATGTCGACGACGTCCTCACGCACGCCTTCCAGCGACGAGAACTCGTGGACGACGCCGTCGATCTGCACCGCGGTCACCGCCGCGCCCTGCAGGGAGGAGAGAAGGACGCGGCGCAGGCTGTTGCCCAGCGTCACGCCGAAACCGCGCTCGAGCGGCTCGGCCACCAGACGGGCCTTGCGGCTCGCGTCGGCGCCGGTCTCGATCTGCGGCTTCTCGGGACGGATAAGCTCGTTCCAGTTTCTTTCGATCACTTGGTGTCCCTCGGAACGCAGGATCGCCGGCCGCGAACGCGGTCCGGCGCCTCGAATTGCAGTACTGGTTTACTCAGACGCGCCGGCGCTTCGGCGGCCGGCAGCCGTTATGCGGAATGGGGGTCACGTCGCGGATGGTGGTGATCGTCATGCCGACCGCCTGCAGGGCCCGCAGCGCCGACTCCCGGCCCGAACCGGGGCCCGAGACGTTCACTTCCAGGGTGCGGACGCCGTGCTCGGCGGCCTTGCGGCCCGCGTCCTCGGCGGCCATCTGGGCGGCGTAGGGGGTCGACTTCCGCGAACCCTTGAAGCCCATGAGCCCAGCGCTCGACCAGGAGATGGTGTTCCCCTGGGCGTCGGTGATGGTCACCATGGTGTTGTTGAACGAGGCGTTCACGTGCGCCACGCCCGAGGTGATGTTCTTGCGCTCGCGGCGTTTGACGCGCGCCGGTTCCTTGGCCATCGGAGCTAGACTCTCTTACTTCTTCTTGCCGGCGATCGGCTTGGCGGGGCCCTTGCGGGTCCGGGCGTTGGTGTGCGTGCGCTGGCCGCGGACCGGCAGGCCCTTGCGGTGACGCAGGCCGCGGTAGCAGGCCAGGTCCATCAGGCGCTTGATGTTGACCGCGGTGTCGCGGCGCAGGTCGCCCTCGACCATGTAGTCACGGTCGATGGTCTCGCGGATCTGCAGGACCTCCTGGTCGGTCAGCTGATTGACGCGCCGGGCGTCCTCGATGCCGACCTTGTTGACGATCTCGCGGGCCTTCGCCGCGCCGATGCCATGGATGTACTGCAGCGCGATGACGACGCGCTTGTTGGTGGGAATGTTGACGCCAGCGATACGGGCCACGTGGGAAGATCTCCTGATCACGCAAGAGAAGCGCGAACGGCGCCCCGGCCTCTCTCTGCCATAGGCACAGGCCGGCGCGTCCTTCGCGCTCTTTCGCGGAAGCGCTTCGTTATAGGGATCGGCGCGCCTCCGTCAATGGCGGAAACGCCCAATTGTGAACGATTTCCTGCGCGCGCAAGGGGTTCCCCTTCCCGCGCCGGATCGCACTCATGCCCGAGGGTAGCCTCGGGATGGTTAAGGAAAGCATGAGCCGCCCGGCCACGCAACTTGGCCACAGGCGCGCCTTGGCGCCGCAGGGCGTGGGCTGGGCCGGCGGGAATCAGGCCGCAGCTCCGGTCAGGGCCGCGTCGATCGCGGCGGCGACCTGGTCGATCGAGCCCATGCCGTCCACCTCGACCAGCTTGCCCTGCCCCTCGTAGTACGGCAGCAGCGGCGCGGTCTGGCGGTTGTAGGCGTCCAGGCGGACCTTGAAGCTCTCGGGGTTGTCGTCGGCGCGCCCCGATTCGGCGAAGCGCCCGGCGATGCGCTGCATCAGGGCCGCATCGTCCACCTTCAGGCGGACGACCAGGTCGATCCGCCGGCCGCGGCCGGCCAGCATGGCGTCCAGCGCCTCGGCCTGGGCCAGGGTCCTGGGGAAGCCGTCGAAGATCGCCCCGCCCGCCGCCTCGGCCTCGGGCAGGCGCTGTTCGATGAGTTCGATGACGATGGCGTCCGAGACGAGCTCGCCGCGCTCCATGATGCCCGACACCCGCTGGCCCAGCTCCGAGCCCGAGGCGATGGCGGCGCGCAGCATGTCGCCGGTGGAGAGCTGCACCATCCGGCGCTGCTCGACCAGGCGCTTGGCCTGGGTCCCCTTCCCCGCCGCCGGCGGTCCGAACAGGATCAGGTTCATCGACTACCCCTCCCCGAGCCGGCGCTCTTGCCGGCGCCGGCGTCACTTTCCCTGTCTATCCGATCAGCGCCCGCGGCCCCCGCCGCGCAGCTTGGACCGCTTGATCAGCCCCTCGTACTGGTGCGCCAGCAGGTGCGACTGGATCTGGGCCACGGTGTCCATGGTCACGCTCACCACGATGAGCAGGCTGGTGCCGCCCATGTAGAACTGCACGTTGTAGAAGCCGATCAGGGCCTCGGGCAGCAGGCAGACGATGGTGATGTAGGCCGCGCCGATCACCGTCAGGCGGGTCAGCACGAAGTCCAGGTACTCGGCCGTACGCTTCCCGGGACGGATGCCGGGCAGGAAGCCGCCGTACTTGCGCAGGTTCTCCGCCGTGTCCTCGGGGCTGAAGACGACCGAGGTGTAGAAGAAGCAGAAGAAGACGATCAGGCCGCCGTAGAGCAGCATGAACAGCGGCTGGCCGTGCTGCAGCTGGCCGGTCGCGGCCGGCAGCCACTGGAGCCATTCCGGCAGGTTCGCGGTGGCCGCGAAGCCCATCACTGTCGTCGGCAGGAGCAGCAGGCTCGAGGCGAAGATCGGCGGGATCACGCCCGAGGTGTTGATCTTCAGCGGCAGGAACGAGGTGTCGCCGCCGAACATGCGGTTGCCCACCTGGCGCTTGGGATACTGCACCAGCAGGCGGCGCTGCGAGCGCTCCATGAAGACGATGGCGACGGTCACCGCGATCACCAGGGCGGCGATCAGGAACAGGGCCCCGCCGCTCATGGCGCCGGTGCGGGCCATCTCGAACGCCTGCGCCACATAGCGCGGCAGGACCGCCACGATGCCGGCGAAGATGATCAGGCTGATGCCATTGCCCACGCCGCGGCTGGTGATCTGCTCGCCCAGCCACATCAGGAACATGGTGCCGCCGGTCAGGGTGACGACGGTCGAGACGATGAAGAACAGCCCCGGATTCTCGACCAGGCCCGGGCTCTGCGACAGGCCCATGGCGATGCCGAACGACTGGAACAGCGCCAGCACGACGGTGAGATAGCGGGTGTACTGGTTGAGCTGCTTGCGGCCGGCCTCGCCGCCTTCCTTCCGCAGCTTCTCCCACGGCGGATAGACGGTGCCCAGCAGCTGCACGATGATCGAGGCCGAGATGTACGGCATCACGTTCAGGGCGAAGAGCGCCATCCGCTCGACGGCGCCGCCCGAGAACATGTTGAACATGCCGAGGATGCCCTGCGCCTGGCCCTGGAAGGCCTGCTGCAGCGCGGCGGCGTCGATGCCGGGGATCGGGATGTAGCAGCCCGCCCGGTAGACGATCATCGCCCAGAGGGTGAACCAGATACGCTTGTGAAGCTCCGTGGCCTTGGCGAAGGCCTGGAAGTTCATGTTCGCGGCGAGCTGTTCGGCGGCCGAAGCCATTCAGCAAATCCCCTGACTCGTGACCGGGATCACATAGGACGCGCCGGCCCCGATAGCGAGGCCGGCGTCGTCGCAGATGCGGATCAGGCTTCCGCCGAAGCGTCCTGGGCAGCTTCCGGCTTGGTCGTGGTCAGCTTGCCGCCGGCCTTCTCGACCGCGGCGCGGGCCGAGGCCGTCGCCGAGTAGACGGTCAGGTTGAGCTTCGACTTCAGCTCGCCCTTGCCCAGCAGCTTCACGCCGTCCTTGGCGCGGCGGATGACGCCCGCCTTCAGCAGGGCCTCGGCGTCGATGGCGGCCTTGGCGTCGAGCTTGCCGGCGGCGATCGCCTGCTCGATCCGCCACAGGTTCACCTCGGCGAAGTCCTTCCGATTGCGCGAGTTGAAGCCGCGCTTGGGCATCCGCATGTGCAGCGGCATCTGGCCGCCTTCGAAGCCGGCGATCGAGACGCCGGTCCGGGCCTTCTGGCCCTTCACGCCGCGGCCGGCGGTCTTGCCCTTGCCCGAGCCCGGGCCGCGGCCGACGCGCATGCGGTTCTTGGTGGAGCCTTCGCGCGGAGCGAGTTCGTTCAGCTTGGTCATGTGGCCTCTCCTTGGAGATCTGGCGCCGGGGAAGCCCCCGACTCGGCTGTGAAAAACGATCGGCCCCGAAAGGCCGAAAGGGGCCCGAAGGCCCCTCGGGTGGAGGTTAACCCTCCACCACTTCGACGAGGTGCGCCACCTTGGCGACCATCCCGCGAACCGCGGGCGTGTCCTCAAGGGTGGAGACCCGGCCCACGCGGTTCAGGCCGAGGCCGACGAGCGTGGCGCGCTGGTCCTTGGTCCGGCGGATCGGGCTGCCGGTCTGGCGAACGGTGATCTTGGCCATGTGACTTAACCTTCCGCATCCGCGGCCGGCTGGGCCGCCGAAGCGCCGTCGGCCCTGCGGCCGATCACGTCGGAGACCTTCTTGCCGCGCTTGGCGGCGACCTGGCGGGGCGAAGACTGGGCCTTCAGCGCCTCGAAGGTCGCGCGCACCATGTTGTAGGGGTTGGACGAGCCGACCGACTTGCCGACGACGTCCTGGACGCCCAGGGTTTCCAGCACCGCGCGCATCGGACCGCCGGCGATGACGCCGGTGCCGGGAGGCGCAGCGCGGACCATCACCTTGCCCGCGCCCCAGCGGCCAGCGCCGTCGTGGTGCAGGGTGCGGCTCTCGCGGAGCGGCACGCGGATCATCGACTTCTTGGCCTCTTCGGTCGCCTTGCGGATGGCTTCCGGCACTTCGCGCGCCTTGCCGTGACCGAAGCCCACGCGGCCCTTCTGGTCGCCGACCACCATCAGGGCGGCGAAGGAGAACCGGCGGCCGCCCTTAACGGTGGCCGCGACGCGGTTGATGTGGACCAGCTTCTCGACGATTTCGCTGTCGCGTTCTTCTTCGCGATTGCGACGGTCGCCGCGCTCTTCGTTCCTGCGAGCCATCGATCGTTCCTTAGAAATTCAGGCCGGCTTCGCGCGCGGCGTCGGCCAGGGCCTTCACCCGGCCATGGTACAGGTAGCCGCCACGGTCGAAGACGACGTCCTTGACGCCCTTCTCGATCGCCCGTTGGGCGACCAGGGCGCCCACGCGGGCGGCGGCGTCCTTGTCCGAGCCCTTGTCCTTCTTCTCGCCTTCCAGCGAGGAGGCCGCGGCCAGGGTCACGCCGCGCTCATCGTCGATGACCTGGGCGTAGATGTTCTTGGCCGAGCGGAAGACCGACAGACGCGGACGGCCGTTCGCCACCTTGCGGAGGCGGGTGCGGACGCGCTGCGCGCGGCGCTTGGTGGTGTCGCGGGGAGAGAGCGCCATGGCTTACTTCTTCTTGCCTTCCTTGCGCCGGACGTTCTCGCCGGCATACCGCACGCCCTTGCCCTTGTAGGGCTCCGGCGGACGGAGGCGGCGAATCCGGGCGGCGGTTTCGCCGACCAGCTGCTTGTCGATGCCCGAGATCTTGATCTCGGTCTGCTTCGGCGTCGCGAACGTGATGCCGGCCGGGGGCGCGACGTCCACGTCGTGGCTGAAGCCGAGCTGCATGGAGAGCGCCTGGCCCTTCATCGCGGCGCGGTAGCCGACGCCCACGAGCTCGAGGGTCTGCTCATAGCCCTGGGTGACGCCCACGACCATGTTGTTCACCAGGGTGCGCGACAGGCCCCACATGGCTTGCGCCCGGGTGCTCTCGTCCCGCTTGGAGAGCAGGATCTCGGCGCCTTCCTGGCGGACCTCGATCTCTTCGGCGACCGTCCAGGCGAGTTGGCCCTTGGGCCCCTTCACCGTCACCGTCTGGCCGTCGATGGTCACCGTCACCCCGCTGGGGACAGCGACCGCCTTCTTACCGATACGAGACATCTTAGTAGACCCGGCAGAGGACTTCGCCGCCAACGTTCGCCTCGCGGGCGGCGTTGTCGGACATGACGCCCTTGGGCGTCGAGAGGATCGAGATCCCGAGGCCGTTCTTCACGGGCTTCAGGTCCTTGATCGACGAATAGACGCGGCGGCCGGGCTTGGAGACGCGGCTGATCTCGACGATGACCGGCTGGCCGTCGAAGTACTTCAGCTCGATCTCGAATTCCGGGAACGCGCCGGGCTTCTGCACCAGCTGGTAGCCGCGGATGTAGCCTTCCTCGGCCAGCACGTCGAGGACGCGCGCGCGCATCTTCGACGCCGGCGTCGTCAGCTTGGACCGGCCGCGCGAGGCGGCGTTCTTGATGCGGGCGATCAGATCGCCGATCGGGTCGTTGACCATCTTGACCCTCCTACCAGCTCGACTTGACGAGGCCCGGGATCAGCCCGTGCGAACCCAGTTCGCGCAGGGAGACCCGGCTCATCTTCAGCTTGCGGTAATAGGCGCGCGGACGGCCCGTCACCTCACAGCGGTTGCGGATGCGAACGGCCGCGGAATTGCGCGGCAGCTCGGCCAGCTTCAGGCGCGCTTCGAAGCGCTCCTCGAGGGGCAGGCTCTCGTCGTTGGCGATCGCCTTCAGCGCCTCGCGCTTGGCGGCGTATTGCTTGACGAGCTTCTTGACCCGTTCGTTGCGATTGACGGCGCTTTTCTTGGCCATGTTCTCTTCCTTCCCGCCGCTTATTGCTGAACGAACGGGAACTGGAATTCCTTGAGAAGCTCGCGGGCTTCGTCGTCGGTCTTCGCAGTCGTGGTGACGATGATGTCCATGCCCCAGATCTGGTCGATCTGGTCGTAGTTGATCTCCGGGAACACGATGTGCTCCTTCAGACCCATGGCGTAGTTGCCGCGGCCGTCGAACGACGTGGGCTTCAGGCCCCGGAAGTCCTTCACCCGCGGCAGGGCGATGGTGATCAGCCGGTCAAGGAACTCGTACATCCGGTCCTTGCGCAGGGTGACCTTGCAGCCCACCGTCATGCCTTCGCGCAGCTTGAAGCCGGCGATCGAGGTCCGCGCCTTGGTCGACACGGGCTTCTGGCCGGCGATCTTCGCCAGGTCGGCCATCGCGGACTGGATCTTCTTGGAGTCGGCGACAGCCTCGCCGACACCCATGTTGATCACGATCTTCTCCAGCTTCGGGATCTGCATCTCGTTGCTGTAGCCGAACCGGTCCTTGAGCGACTTGCGGATGCGCTCGCGGTACTCGGTCTTCAGCCGCGGTTCGTAAGCTTGATCAGCCATTGATCACCTCGCCGGTCGTCTTGGCGAACCGCACCTTCTTGTCGCCTTCCACGCGGAAGCCGACGCGGGTCGGCTTGCCCTTGGAATCGACGATGGCCACGTTCGACAGGTGGAGCGGCGCTTCCTTGTTCTTGATCCCGCCCTGGGGATCGAGCTGGGACGGACGGGTGTGGCGCTGGACCATGTTCAGGCCCTCCACCAGCACGCGCTGTTCCTTCGGGAACACCTTCAGGACCGAGCCCTCGCGGCCCTTGTCCTTGCCGGTGAGGACGACCACGCGGTCGCCCTTCTTGATCTTCGACGCCATTACAGCACCTCGGGGGCGAGCGAGATGATCTTCATGTGGTTCTTGGCGCGCAGTTCGCGGGGAACCGGCCCGAAGATCCGCGTGCCGATCGGCTCGGATTGCTTGTTGACGATCACGGCCGCGTTCTTGTCGAAGCGGATCACCGAGCCGTCCTTGCGCTTGATGCCCTGGCTGGTGCGCACGACGATCGCCTGCAGCACGTCGCCCTTCTTCACGCGGCCGCGCGGGATCGCCTCCTTCACGGAGACGACGATCTTGTCGCCGACGCCGGCGTAGCGCCGCTTGGCGCCGCCGAGCACCTTGATGCACATGACCCGGCGGGCGCCGGAGTTGTCGGCGACGTCCAGGTTAGTTTGCATCTGGATCATGGATCCGGATCCTTACGCTTGGGCCGCGCCGCCCTTAGGCAGCACTTCCCAGGTTTTCAGCTTCGACTTGGGCGCGCATTCGATGATGCGGGCGACCTCGCCGACCTTGTACGTGTTGGCCTCGTCGTGGGCGTGGTACTTCTTCGACCGGCGGACGGTCTTCTTCAGCACCGGATGGAGGAAGGTCCGCTCGACCTTCACCACAACCGTCTTGTCGCCCTTGTCGGAGACGACGACGCCCTCGAGGATTCGCTTCGGCATTTGCGTCAGTCTCCTCAGGCCTGGGCCTGCTTGGCGCGCAGGACGGTCTTGATGCGCGCGATATCCTTGCGCACCTCGTCCACGCGGTGGGTCTTCTCGATCTGACCCGTCGCCTTCTGGAAGCGCAGGTTGAACTGCTCCTTCTTGAGGGCCACGAGCTGCTCGTTCAGCTGGTCGGGCGTCATGCCCCGGACTTCGTCGATCTTCATCACGCGTGCTCCACGGCGGCGTCGATGCGGGTGACGATGCGGGTCTTCACCGGAAGCTTGGCCGCGCCGAGGCGCAGGGCTTCGCGGGCGACGTCATCCGGCACCCCGTCGATTTCGAACATGATGCGGCCAGGGTGGACGCGGGCGGCCCAGTACTCGACCGAACCCTTGCCCGAACCCATCCGGACTTCCGCCGGCTTGCCGGTCACCGGCACGTCGGGGAACACCCGGATCCACACCCGGCCCTGGCGCTTCATCTGGCGGGTGATCGCGCGGCGGGCCGCCTCGATCTGCCGCGCAGTGATCCGCTCGGGCTCCATGGACTTCAGGCCGTACGAGCCGAAGTTCAGCGTGAACCCGCCCTTGGCCGTGCCGTGGATGCGGCCCTTGAACTGCTTGCGGTACTTGGTCTTCTTCGGAGACAGCATGGCTTAGCGATCCTTAGGCGTTCGACGGCTCGCCGCGGCGCTCGCGCCGGGGGCCACGATCGGGACGGTCGCCGCGCTCACGGCCGCCGCCTTCGCCGGCCGGGCCGCTCTCGCCGGCCAGGCGCTTGTCGAGGGCCATCGGGTCGTGCTCGAGCACTTCGCCCTTGAACACCCACACCTTCACGCCGATCACGCCGTAGGTGGTCTTGGCCTCGGTGAAGCCGTAGTCCACGTCGGCGCGCAGGGTGTGCAGCGGCACGCGGCCTTCGCGGTACCACTCCATGCGGGCGATTTCGGCGCCGCCGAGGCGGCCCGAGACGTTGATCCGGACGCCCTTGGCGCCCAGGCGCATCGCCGACTGCATCGAACGCTTCATGGCGCGGCGGAAGGCCACGCGGCGCTCGAGCTGCTGGGCGATGTTCTCGGCGATCAGCTGGGCGTCGGTCTCGGGCTTGCGGATCTCGACGATGTTCAGGTGAACCTCGCCGTCCGTCATCGCCGCGACGTCCTTGCGCAGCTTCTCGATGTCCGCGCCCTTCTTGCCGATGATCACGCCGGGGCGCGCGGCATAGATGGTGATGCGGCACTTCTTGTGCGGACGCTCGATGATGATCCGCGACACGCCGGCCTGGTACAGGCGCTTCTTCAGCGCCCGGCGGACCTTGATGTCCTCGTGCAGCAGGCGGCCGTACTCGGGGCCGTCGGCGAACCAGCGGCTGTCCCAGGTGCGGTTGATGCCGAGACGCAGCCCGACGGGATTGATCTTCTGACCCATTAGGCGGCCTCACCTTGCTCGCGGACCACGATGGTGATCTCGCTGAACGGCTTCTCGATGCGCGAGGCGCGACCGCGCGCACGGGCGTGGAAGCGCTTCATGATCAGGTTCTTGCCGACGAAGGCCTCGGCCACGACCAGGTTGTCGATGTCGAGGTTGTGGTTGTTCTCGGCGTTCGAGATGGCCGAGTAGAGCGCCTTGCGCACATCGCGGGCGATGCGCTTGTGGCTGAACTCCAGCTCGTTGAGGGCGCGCTGAACCTTGAGGCCGCGGATCGACTGGGCCACCAGGTTGAGCTTGCGCGGGCTGGTGCGGAGGGTCCGCACCTTGGCCATCGCCTCGATCCCGGCGAGCCGCCGGGCTTTCGCTTGCTTGGCCATCTTACTTCCTCTTGGCCTTCTTGTCGGCGGCGTGGCCGGGGAAGAAGCGCGTGGGGGCGAACTCGCCCAGCTTCATGCCGACCATGTCTTCCGAGATCAGCACCGGCACGTGCTTGTGGCCGTTGTGCACGCCGAACGTCAGGCCCACGAACTGGGGCATGATGGTCGAGCGGCGCGACCAGGTCTTGATCACGTCCTTCCGGCCCGAGGACTGCGCGGCCTCGGCCTTCTTGAGCAGGTACCCGTCGACGAACGGGCCTTTCCAGACGGAGCGGGTCATCGGTTAGCGAGCCTTCCGAGCGTGGCGCGAGCGGATGATGAACTTGTCCGTCGCCTTGTTCTTGCGGGTCTTGCGGCCCTTCGTGGGCTTGCCCCACGGGGTGACCGGGTGACGGCCGCCCGAGGTGCGGCCTTCGCCGCCGCCGTGCGGGTGGTCGATCGGGTTCATGGCGACGCCGCGGACGTGCGGGCGACGGCCCTTGTGACGCGAGCGGCCGGCCTTGCCGAGGCTCTCGTTCATGTGGTCGGGGTTCGACACCGCGCCCACGGTGGCCATGCAGCCGTCCTGCACCATGCGCAGCTCGCCCGAGTTCAGGCGGATCTGCGCGTAGCCGGCGTCACGGCCGACGAGCTGGGCGTAGGTCCCGGCCGAACGGGCGATCTGCCCGCCCTTCAGGGGCTTCAGCTCGACGTTGTGGATGATCGTGCCGATCGGCATGCCGCGCAGCGGCATGGCGTTGCCCGGCTTCACGTCCGCCTTCTCGGCGGCGATCACCTGGTCGCCGACCTTCAGGCGCTGCGGGGCCAGGATGTAGGCCAGCTCGCCGTCCTCGTACTTCACCAGGGCGATGAAGGCCGAGCGGTTCGGGTCGTACTCCAGGCGCTCGACCGTAGCGGGCACGTCGAACTTGCGCCGCTTGAAGTCGATCACGCGGTACAGGCGCTTGGCGCCGCCGCCGCGGAAGCGGACCGAGATGCGGCCGTTGCCGCCGCGGCCGCCCGACTTGGTCAGGCCTTCGACGAGCGACTTCTCGGGCCGGCCCTTGTGGAGCTCGGACTTGTCCACCAGCACCAGCTGGCGGCGACCCGGCGACGTCGGATTGAACTGCTTCAGAGCCATCGGATCAGAGCCCCGTGGTGATGTCGATCGACTGGCCTTCGGCCAGGGTCACGATCGCTTTCTTGACGTCGGAACGGCGCCCGACGATGCCGCGGAAGCGCTTGGTCTTGCCCTTCACGTTGATCGTGTTGACCTTCGTGACGTTGACCTTGAACAGCGCCTCGACCGCAGCGGCGATCTCGTCCTTCGTCGCGTCGCCGGCGACACGGAAGACGACCTTGTTCTGCTCGGAGAGCAGCGTGGCCTTTTCCGTGATGATCGGCGACAGGATCGTGTCGTAGTGGCGGACGGTGGGCTCGACGGCCATCACGCGGCCTCCTCAGGCTGGAAACGCGCCTGGATCGCGGCCACCGCGTCCTTGGTCAGGACGAGGGTGCGGCGGCGCAGCACGTCGTAGACGTTCAGGCCGGCGTTCGGCAGCACGTCCACGTTCGGGATGTTCCGGGCGGCGAGCTTCAGGTTGTTGTCGACCTGGGCGCCGGCGATCACCAGCGCGTTGGTCACGCCGATCTTCTCGAAGCTGGCGCGCAGGGCGGCCGTCTTGGCCTCCGTCAGCGTCGCGGAGTCGAGCACGATCAGCGAGCCGTCCTTGGCCTTCGAGGACAGCGCGTGCCGCAGGGCCAGCGCGCGGACCTTCTTGGGCAGGTCGAAGGCGTGGCTGCGGACCACGGGACCGTGGGCCTTGGCGCCGCCGACGAACTGGGCCGCACGGCGCGAGCCGTGACGGGCGCCGCCGGTGCCCTTCTGCTTGTACATCTTCTTGCCCGTACGAGAGACCTCGTTGCGGACCTGGATCTTGTGCGTGCCGGCGCGGCGCTTGGCGAGCTGCCAGGTGACGCAGCGCTGCAGGATGTCGGCGCGGATCTCTTCGATGCCGAAGATGTCGTCGGGGAGCTCGATCGAGCCGCCCTTCCCGCCGTCCAGCTTGATGACGTCGAGTTTCATTAGGCTTGATCCCCAGCTTCAGTCGCCTCGGCGGCCGGCGCTTCGGTCACGGCGGGTTCTTCGGCCGGCGCGGCCTCGTCGGCGGCGGCCTCGACCGGGGTCGGGGCGCCGGCGCCGCGGAACGCGCCAGGCTTCGGCGCATCGGCCGGCAGCGCAGCCTTCACCGCGTCGCGGATCTTCACGAACGTGCCTTCGGTCCCGGGGACAGCGCCCTTGACCAGGATGAGGCCGCGCTCGGCGTCGACGCGCCAGACGGTGAGGTTGAGGGTGGTGACGGTTTCCTGGCCGTAGTGGCCGGCCATCTTCTTGCCCGGGAACGTGCGGCCCGGATCCTGGCGCTGACCCGTCGAACCGTGCGAGCGGTGCGACACGGACACGCCGTGGGTGGCGCGCAGGCCGCCGAAGTTCCAGCGCTTCATGGCGCCGGCGAAGCCCTTACCCACCGTCGTGCCGGTGATGTCGACCTTCTGGCCGGGCACGAAATGGTCGGCGGTGAGCTCGGCGCCCACGTCGATGAGGTTGTCTTCCGAGACCTTGAACTCGACGAGCTTGGCCTTGGGCTCGACCTGGCCCTTGGCGAAGTGGCCGCGCAGGCCCTTCGAGGTGTTCTTCGGCTTCTTGGAGCCCGCACCCAGCTGGAGGGCCACGTAGCCGTCCTTGTCCTTGGTGCGGTGGGCGACGACCTGGCAGCCTTCGAGGCTGAGGACCGTCACGGGCACATGGACGCCCGCTTCGTCGAAGAAGCGCGCCATGCCCAGCTTCTTGGCGATCACGCCGGTACGCATCGGACCGATCCCCTTAGAGCTTGATCTCGACGTCCACGCCGGCGGACAGGTCGAGCTTCATGAGCGCGTCCACGGTCTGCGGGGTGGGGTCGACGATGTCGAGCACGCGCTTGTGCGTGCGGATTTCGAACTGCTCGCGCGACTTCTTGTCGATGTGCGGCGAACGGTTGACGGTGAATTTCTCGATGCGCGTCGGCAGCGGGATAGGCCCGCGCACGGTCGCGCCAGTCCGCTTGGCGGTGTTCACGATCTCGCGGGTGGAATGATCCAGCACGCGGTGATCGAAGGCTTTGAGCCGAATGCGGATGTTCTGACGATCCATATCGCTCTTACATTTCCCTACAGACGGCGGCCCGCCCGCGTGATCTCGACCATTTCAAAGACCAGCCCGAACCCTCGAGAGGGCCCGTACGCGAAAGTCCGCACAAACGACTTAGGCCCACGCGAAACCCCGCGAGGGCCTTTTCCCGAAACGCTTAGATTAAAGCACTCTCAGGTCGTTCCGCGAACCGCGTCTGCGCCTCAAATCGCTTCGAAGCACACAGCCGGTCCAACAGGAGGCGCGGTAATACCCATCCGACTCGGTCCCGTCAAGGGCGCTGGAGGGCTCCGACCGCCGCATTCGACGGCCGGATCGACGGTCGCACCGGGCGGCGGCGGGCGGTCAGCCGACCGTGACCGCGCCCGAGCCCATGATGGTCTTGGAGACCTCGCCCTTCACCTCGCGGACGCGCACGTCGCCCGAGCCGGCGATCTTGGCCTTCACGCTCTCGGCCTGCCCCCGGAAATCCACATCGCCCGAGCCGGCGACCGAGACCGTCATGGCCGTGGCGCGGCCGGCGGCCACGGTGACGTCGCCCGAGCCGGCGATCGCCACCTCCAGCGGGCCTGAGATCGAGCGGACCGCCACGTTGCCCGATCCGGCGATGTTCACGTCCAGGCCGCCGCGGATGTCCGCCGTGGCCACGTCGCCCGAGCCGGCCACCCGGATCACGGCCGAGCCCGCGGAGCCGGTCCGGGTGTCGCCCGAGCCCGCCTGGCGGATCTTCAGCTCCCGCTCGACGTTGGCGACGGTCCAGTCGCCGCAGCCGGCGTTGGAGAGGTTCACGCTGACCGAGCGGCCGACGGAGCCGAACACCGCCCCGCCCGCCTGAACGCGCACGTCCCGCGGCGTGCGGACCACGACCTGCGGCATTTCGCGCCAGGCGATGTCCCCTACCCCGCGCACGTCGACGCTCTGTGTCTCGCCGGAGCCGCGGCAGTTGCGGATCTTGCGGTCGAGGTCGCCGTCCACGATCGTCCGGTCGCCCAGCGTGCGGACCTCCAGCGGCAGGCGCGCGTTCGGCGCGACGATCTCGACGCGGACGTCGCTGCGGTCCTCCGGGATCACCGTCACCCGGGCCACCGCGTCCTTGATCTCGACCGACGCGGCGTGGGCCGCCCCGCCGGCGGTGAGGGCGGCCGCGGCCGCCAGAAAAGCCATCGAAAGGCGCATCGCCTTCTCCCCAGTCCTTGATGGAGGAAGGCTAGTCCCGGCCAGCGGGGCGTACAGCTTAAATCGAGGTCATGACTCCGATGTCATGGCGCAAAAGAAAAGGCCGCCGGGTCATCCCGGCGGCCTTTCCGTAGTCGTTACGCTGTGAGCGCGTGGCTTACTTGATGATCTTGGCCACGACGCCGGCGCCGACGGTCCGGCCGCCTTCGCGGATGGCGAAGCGCAGGCCCTGGTCCATGGCGATCGGCGTGATCAGCTCGACGAGCAGCTCGGCGTTGTCGCCGGGCATGATCATCTCCACGCCTTCCTTCAGCTTGATGATCCCCGTCACGTCC
>Ga0268287_100178_pt1 | contig 36768 bp, 32 predicted proteins | sample MetcocultureR3M_FD_191348 | JGI IMG/M metagenome (GOLD analysis project Ga0268287, IMG submission 191348) | Soil microbial communities from Anza Borrego Desert, Southern California, United States - Methanotrophic co-culture R3-M | ecosystem: Environmental > Terrestrial > Soil > Desert | place... | reverse complement strand
GACGAAGTCGTCGAAGTCCAGCTGCCCGACCACGCGCTCCACGCGGCCGCGGACCTGGGTGCTCGGCCGCGGCTGCCAGGCCACCGAGAGGCGGGGCTTGAGGAAGCTCAGGCGCTTCTCCAGCACCACGTCGCCCTCGGACGAGATCTCCGAGGCCTCGAAGCGCAGACCCCCGTCCAGGGTCCACTGCGCGGTGGGGCGCCACACGGCCTTCGCGAACAGCTCGCCGCGCAGCTCCTCGACCTGCACGTCGGCGGCCGACAGGTCCTCGGCCTCGCCGTTGACGAACTGCTCGGAATGGCTGTCCAGCCGGTTCAGGGCGGCCTCGCCGCCGGCCTCGAACGACAGCGTCGTGGAGCGCTGGTGCTTCAGCACGGCCCGGCCGATCGTCTCGTCGTAGGTCCGCTCGTAGCGGAAGTCGTTGGTGGTCCCGGGCGTGACGGCCAGGTCGAAGCCGTGGAAGTCCGAATCGCTGCGCAGGCCGACGACCTCCAGCTTGGTCCTGGCTCCGAAGTCGCGATTGTAGCGGGCGCCCAGCTCGGTCAGGAACTCGTCGTACGGCGAGGTGAAGTTGTCCACGCGGTCGGCGGGCTGGCTGAAGCGGACGGTGTTCTCGTTCTTCCAGTTGTCCCAGAAGGCCCGGCCGTTCAGGGCGATCCGGCCGCCGAGCAGCGGCTGGCTGTAGCCGGCGGTGATGGTCTGCTGGACGCCGTCGCTCTCGGCCTCGTAGGCCGCCTGCCGGATGATGGACCCGTCGGGCGCCAGGCGGACGTAGGGGCCGAACTGGCCGCCGTCGTCGTTGCCGTAGCCGTAGCGGATCGTCGTCTCCCAGCTGCGCGTCCCGTCGCCCCCGGACAGCTCCAGGCGCATGCCGTGCATGTTGCGCCCATCCCAGAGGTGATTGTTGGCCACGGCGAAAAGGCCGCGGAAGCTGGCGCCCTGCTTGCGGACGACGTTGGCCAGCACCGACTTGCCCTGCATGTCGATGCCGGGCGCGCCGCCGCGGATGATGTCGATGCGCTCGACGGCGCTGACCGGCACGCGCCGCAGGATCTCCTCGAGATTGTCGCTCTTGCTGGCCGGACGCTGGCCGTCGATCAGGACGTTGCCGGCGGCGCCCTCGTAGCCGCGCACGCTGTCGCCCACGTCCAGCGTGAAGCCGGGGACCCGGCCCAGCATCTCGGCGGCGTTGGAGGCCTGCTGGCCCTCGAAGAAGCTGGCGGGGTAGCTGATCACCCCCTGCTGCGGCGGCGCCTCGGCCGCGGGCGGAACGACGGCGGCGGCGGCCTGCGCCAGGACATTCACGATCAGCATGTGGTGTAGCTCCCCAAGTGGGCGCAGATGACCCGCGCCCCGGGGCCGGAGCCAATTAATTGGCCGTAAGGTGGATTAAATCGGGGAAATGTTTGCGCCGTCCGGCGCTTAGCCGCCGAAGGTTTTCCGCACGCGGACGTACCACATGCGGCCGGGCTGGAGGTCGCGGTCCTCGATCACCGGCTGGCCGCCGCCGCCGCGCGGGCCGGGGTAGATGGCCACCGTCCGGCGCAGGCCCCGCTCGGTCACGTTCGGCAGCTCGACGCGGATGTGGATGTCCGGCTGCGGCTTCCACTCCAGGAACGGGTGCACGAAGGTCTTCAGCTTCGTCGTCTCGACCAGGTTGTAGCGGTAGTAGGTCTCGCGCCAGCCGCCGTAGGCGCTGACGCCCCAGGTCAGCCGCCAGCGCGGGATGTCGTGGGTCAGGTAGGCGTTCCAGTCCAGCGGGTGCAGGCCCGAGATCTCGCGCGTCTCGCCCGTCGTGGGATCGACCACCTCGGACCAGCGCTTGGTGAGGTCGCCGCGAAGCTGCACGCCGCGCAGGCCGACGCGCTCGAAGGGGATGTTCCACTCCAGCGCCAGCTCGTCCTTGGTCCCGTCGCCGATGTTCTCGGGGCGGTCGAAGATCTCGCCGGTGGGCGCGGTGACCGGGCCGCGGTCGACCACGTCCTTCAGCTCGAAATGACGGAACGCCACGACGACAGAGCCCGAGCGCCAGAACCGGTGCTCGACCGCGGCCTCGGCCACCCAGGCCTGCTCCGGGTCGAGATCGGGATTGCCGGCCGTCACCCCGCCGCCGCTCGAGAAGCGCGAGGTGGCGACGAAGTCGTCGAAGTTCAGCTGGCCGACCTGCCGCTCCACCCGCACGCGCAGCTGGGTCGACGGCAGCGCGTCCCAGCTGGCGGTCACGCGCGGCTTCCAGAAGCGCAGCGTCTTCTCCAGCACCACGTCGCCTTCCGACGAGATGGTCGAGCTCTCGTAGCGGAGCGAGGAGTCGACGGTCCATCCCGACGCGGGCCGCCAGGCGCTCTTCACGAACAGCTCGCCGCGCTCCTCCTTCACCGCCACGTTGGCGGCGGGCAGGTCGCCGGGGGCGCCGTTGAGATGCAGGGACGTGCGGCTGTCCAGTTCGTTGACCGCCAGCTCGCCGCCGCCCTCGACCGACAGCCGGTCGCCGAAGCGGTGCTTCAGGACGGCGCGGCCGATGGTCTCCGACGTGTCCCGGTCCAGGGCGAAGGTGACGGTGTCGGGCGCGGCGCTCTGGGTGGAGACGATGCTGCGCTCCCGGTCCTGGCGCAGGCCGACCAGCTCGAGCGACGTGCGGGCGCCCAGGCTGCGGGTGTAGTTGACCCCAAGCTCGGTCTCGTCGGTCCAGGTGACCTCGTCGGTGGTCTCCAGTCCCGGCGCGGGGGACAGGAGCCGGAAGTCCTCCTCGAACTTGAACTTCTGGGTGTAGGCGCGGCCGTTGAAACGCGCCTGGCCGCCCAGCAGCGGGGTTTCGAACGCCCCCGTGGCCTGGGCGTCCATCAGGTCGCCCTCGGTGTCGGCGAAGGCGGCCACGTCGGGGCGCGCATCGGGATGCAGGCGCACCGCCGGGCCCGAACCGTAGCCGTCGTCGATGGCCTTGCCCCAGAACACGCCCAGCTCCCACTTGCGCGGGCCCAGGTCGCCCTGGCCCTCGATGCGCATGGCCGGCGCCGTCCGCCCGTCCCAGGTGTGGTTCTGAGCCACGGCGACGAGGCCGGTCATGCCGCCGGGCTTGCGGACGACGTTGGCGATGACGCTCTTGCCCTGCATGTCGATGCCGGGCGCGCCGCCGCGGATGATGTCGATCCGCTCCACGCGGCTGGCCGGCAGGCGCCGCAGGATCGATTCGAGGTCGTCGGTCTTGGTCGCGGGGCGTTTGCCGTCGATCAGCACGTTGCCGGCGGCGCCTTCGTAGCCGCGCACCGAATCGCCCGTGTCCAGGAGGAAGCCGGGCGTGCGCTCGACCATCTCGGCGGCGTTGGCGGGCTGTTGGTCGGCGAAGAAGCTGGCCGGATAGCTGATGACGCCCTGGTCCGCCGGCGGGGGCGCGGCGGCGACGGCGGCCTGCGCCAGGACGTGGACGATCAGCATGACGGACTCTCCCCAAGTCCGCGCAGGTGAACCGCGTTACGCCGGGGAGGCCAATTAAATGCCCGTAAGGTCCGTCAAGGCGCCAGGCCGTCGGCGTCCCTCCGCCTGATGGGGAAGGATTTCCCTAGACGCTGGTGCCGCCCACCGTCAGGCCGGTGATCTTCAGCGAGGGCTGGCCGACGCCGACCGGGACGCTCTGGCCCGACTTGCCGCACACCCCGATGCCGGGATCGAAGGCGAAGTCGTCGCCCAGCATGGTGACGCGGGTCAGGGCCGACGGGCCGTCGCCGATCAGGGTGGCGCCCTTCACCGGCGTGGTCAGCTTGCCGTCCTCGATCAGGTACGCCTCGGTGCACTGGAAGACGAACTTGCCGTTGGTGATGTCCACCTGGCCGCCGCCGAAGTTGGCGCAGTAGAGGCCCCGCTTCGTCGAGGCGATCATCTCCTCGCGCGGGGTGTCGCCGCCCAGCATGCCGGTGTTGGTCATCCGGGGCATGGGCATGTGGGCGTAGGACTGCCGGCGCGCGTTGCCGGTGGGCGACAGCCCCATCAGCCGCGCGCTCATCCGGTCGTGCATGTAGCCCACCAGGACGCCGTCCTCGATCAGGATGGTGCGCTGGGTCGGGGTGCCCTCGTCGTCCACGGTCAGCGAGCCGCGGCGGCCGGCGATCGCCCCGTCGTCGAAGACGGTCACGCCGGGGGCGGCGACCCGCTCGCCGATCTTGCCCGAGAAGGCCGAGGTGCCCTTGCGGTTGAAGTCGCCCTCCAGGCCGTGGCCCACCGCCTCGTGCAGCAGCACGCCGTTCCAGCCGGGGCCCAGGACCACGTCCATCTCGCCGGCGGGGCAGGGCACGGCGTCTAGGTTCACCAGCGCCTGGCGCAGCGCTTCGTCCACCTGGGCCTGCCACTTGTCGGCGGTGATCCAGGTCTCGAACCCGGCTCGGCCGCCGGCGCCCGTGTAGCCGTTCTCGCGCCGGCCATCGCGCTCGACCGTGACCTGGACGTTGATCCGGGACAGGGGGCGCACGTCGCGGATCAGCCGCCCGTCGGCGCGCACGATCTCGACCGTGCGCCGCTCGCCCGCGAGGCTGACCATCACCTGGGCGATGCGCGGATCGCGGGCGCGGGCCCAGGCGTCGATCTCCTGCAGCAGGGCCACCTTGTCCGCGAAGTCGGGCGAGGCGAGCGGATCGTCCTCGGCGTAGAGCTTGGCGTTGGTCGCCCGCGGCCCTTCGGCGGCGACGCCCTCGTAGCCCCGCTTGGCGAGCGCGGCCGAGTCCGCGGCCCGGCGGATGGCGGCCTCGGAGATCTCGCTGGCGTGGGCGTAGCCGGCGGTCTCGCCCGCCACCACCCGCAGGCCGAACCCTTCGGTGGCGTCGTAGGCCGCCGACTTCAGCCGCCCGTCGTCGAACAGGAACGACTCGCTTTCCGAGCGCTCGACGAACAGCTCCCCATCGTCGGCGCCGGCGAGGGCCTGGCCGAGGATTTCGCGGGCGCGGCCGGAATCGACGCCGGCGGACTCGAGGATGGAGGGGGAGGGGGCGTGCGCGTTCATGGCCGCAAGATAGGAAGCCGGCCGGCCCGCGTCACCGGCCCTTTCGTCGCCCCGTTCGACGGGCCCCCTTCGACAGCGGCGGCGAGTCGCATGCCGGTTCGGGAACGGCGCTCGCCGGAAGCGGGGTCGTCCGCGGCCCCGAGGGGAGGAATCCGCCCCTCGGGGCGCTGCAAAGATGCAGACCGGGCCGGAAGCGCCGCAACCGCCTTGGCAAGCCAATCCGGAGCGCGTATGGACCGCCGCTGAGTGGGCCGGGCGGGCGCCAGCGAGCGCGCGTGCGCGCCTGTTCTCCAAGTCGGCGGAGGCTGTTCGCCCGTTCGCGAGGCGCCGCCGGCCAACCAGACCGAGGGGACATGAAGTCGAGGTTTCAGGGTTTGCGGGCGTTGGCGGCGGGGATCGTCGCGGCCGCTACGGGGGCGTTCTGGGGCGCGGGCGCCCTGGCTGAAGACATGATGGGTCAGCCGACGCCGGGGGCGATCGACCTGCAGCCGGGCGTGACCCCGCTGCGCGCCGACGCGATCTTCTTCCACAACGCCATCCTGCTGCCGATCATCACGATCATCACCCTGTTCGTGCTGGCGCTGCTGGTGTGGGTGATCGTGCGCTACAACAAGCGGGCCAATCCGGTCCCCGCGCGCTGGAGCCACAACACCCCGCTGGAGGTGGTCTGGACCCTGGTCCCGGTCCTGATCCTGGTGTTCATCGCGATCTTCTCGTTCAAGCTCCTCTACGCCTACCACGACATGCCCAAGCCCGACCTGACGGTGAAGGCGACCGGCTACCAGTGGTACTGGGGCTATGAGTATCCCGACCAGAACGTCTCCGAGTTCGTCTCGAACATGCTGCCGGAGGACGAGGCGCGGGCGAAGAACGTGCCGTTCCGCCTGGCCGCCACCGAACCGATGGTCGTCCCCGTCGGCAAGACGGTCCGCGTGCTGGTCACCGGCGCCGACGTGATCCACGCCTTCGCCGTCCCCTCGTTCGGCATCATCACCGACGCCGTGCCCGGCCGGGTGAACGAGACTTGGTTCAAGGCCGACCGCGTGGGCACCTACTACGGCAACTGCCGCGAGCTCTGCGGCGTGGACCACGCCTTCATGCCCATCGAGGTGCGGGTGGTGAGCCAGGCCGACTTCGACGCGTGGGTCGCCTCGAAGGGCGGCGGCGCGCCGGCCCCGACGCCCAGCGCGCTCGACGCCGCCGCCGACGCCGCGGGCGCCGCGAACACCGAGGCGGCTCCGGCCGCCGCCGACGCGGCCCAGCCGGCCGCCGCCGAGCCCGCCGCCACCACTCAGCCTGCGCCTGTGGCGCCGGCCGCGAAATAAGCCAGGACTAGAGTAAGATGGCACACGCCGCCGCTCACGATCACGGTCACGATCACAAGCCGCCCTTCATCACGCGTTGGTTCTTCTCGACCAACCACAAGGACATCGGCACCCTCTACATCCTGTTCGCCATCATGGCGGGCCTGATCGGGGGCGCCCTGTCCGGCCTGATCCGCTGGGAACTGGCCGAGCCGGGCATCCAGGTGTTCCGCGAAGGCGGGCTGCTGAGCCAGCTCGGGCTCATCGATCCGACCAAGCACGGCTACAACGTCGTGGTCACCGCCCACGCCCTGATCATGGTGTTCTTCGTCGTCATGCCGGCGACGATGGGCGGGTTCGGCAACTGGTTCGTGCCGCTGATGATCGGCGCGCCGGACATGGCCTTCCCGCGGATGAACAACATCTCGTTCTGGCTGCTGTTCGCCGCCTTCATGCTGCTGTGCGTGTCGCTGTTCGTCGACGGCGGCCCGGGCCGCGGCTTCGGCGGCGGCTGGACGGCCTATCCGCCGCTGTCCACCTCGGGCCACACCGGCCCCTCGATGGACCTGGCGATCCTGTCGCTCCACCTCGCGGGCGCCAGCTCGATCCTGGGCTCGATCAACTTCATCACGACGATCTTCAACATGCGCGCGCCGGGCATGACCCTGCACCGCATGCCGCTGTTCGCGTGGGGCGTGCTGATCACCGCCTTCCTGCTGCTGCTGTCGCTGCCGGTCCTGGCGGGCGCGATCACGATGCTGCTCACCGACCGCAACTTCAACACGCACTTCTTCGACGCGGCCGGCGGCGGCGACCCGGTGATGTACCAGCACCTGTTCTGGTTCTTCGGGCACCCCGAGGTCTACATCATGATCCTGCCGGGCTTCGGGATCATCAGCCACATCGTCTCGACGTTCTCGCGCAAGCCGATCTTCGGCTACCTGGCGATGGCCTACGCCATGGTCGCCATCGGCTTCATCGGCTTCATCGTGTGGGCGCACCACATGTACACGGTGGGCATGCCCATCAACCTGCGCGCCTACTTCGTGGCCGCGACGATGGTCATCGCCGTTCCGACGGGCGTGAAGGTGTTCAGCTGGATCGCCACGATGTGGGGCGGCTCGATCGAGTTCAAGACGCCCATGCTGTGGGCGATCGGCTTCATCTTCCTGTTCACGGTGGGCGGCGTCACGGGCGTCGTGCTGGCCAACGCCGGCATCGACTACAGCCTGCACGACACCTACTACGTGGTGGCCCACTTCCACTACGTGCTCAGCCTGGGCGCCGTGTTCTCGATCTTCGCCGGCTTCTACTACTGGTTCGAGAAGATGTGGGGCGTGAAGTACCGCGAGTGGCTGGGCGCCCTGCACTTCTGGGTCACCTTCATCGGCGTGAACCTGATCTTCTTCCCGCAGCACTTCCTGGGCCTGCAGGGCATGCCCCGGCGCTACGTGGACTATCCCGAGGCGTTCACCTTCTGGAACCAGGTGTCCTCGCTGGGCTACGTGGTGACCCTGGTGGGCGTGGGGATCTTCCTGGTGGTCCTGCTCGACGCGATGGTCTTCCGCCGCAAGGCCGAGGCCAATCCGTGGGGCGAGGGCGCGACGACGCTGGAGTGGACCCTCCCGTCGCCGCCGCCGTTCCACCAGTTCAACGAACTGCCGGTGGTCAAGCCGGACGCCCACTAGCGTCAGGCTCCTCCGGGACCATCTATGAGGGGCGCGCTCCGACGGGGCGCGCCCCTCGGACATTGTAGAGTATATGCTCATGGCCATGTCGCCGGCCCTCAGCTCGACCCGCGCGCCCGCCCGCTGGCAGGACTACTTCCAGCTGCTGAAGCCGCGCGTCATGTCGCTGGTGGTGTTCACCGCCCTGACCGGCCTGGTCTGCGCCGACCGGGCGATCCATCCTGTGCTGGCCGGCGTCGCGGTGCTGTGCATCGCGGTGGGCGCGGGCGCCTCCGGCGCGCTGAACATGTGGTGGGACGCCGACATCGACGCAAAGATGCGCCGCACCCGCGGCCGTCCGGTGCCCGCCGGCCGGGTGCAGGGCGCCGACGCCCTGGCCCTCGGCGTCGTCCTGTCGCTGTTCTCGGTGATGCTGATGGGCATGGCGCTGAACTGGTTCGCCGCCGGCCTGCTCGCCTTCACCATCCTGTTCTACGCGGTCGTCTACACGATGTGGCTGAAGCGCTGGACGGCGCAGAACATCGTGATCGGCGGCCTGGCCGGCGCGCTGCCGCCGGTGATCGGCTGGGCCGCGGCCACGGGCTCGGCCCCGCTGAACGCCTGGCTGCTGTGCGCGATCATCTTCATGTGGACCCCGCCGCACTTCTGGGCGCTGTCGCTCTACACCAGCGAGGACTACGCCAAGGCGGGCGTGCCGATGCTGCCGGTGGTGCGCGGCGCGGCCTCCACCCGCCGGCAGATCCTGATCTACAGCCTGCTGCTGATCCCGGTGTGCATCGCCCCGGCGTTCACCGGCCTCGGCGGCCTGCCCTATCTGGCGGTGTCGAGCCTCGGCGGCCTGGTGTTCCTGCTGCTCGCCTGGCGCCTGTACCGCTCGAAAGCGGGCGAGGCGGCCGATCCGCGCAACGACCCGGAAGCCAACGGGGGCCTCTACGACGTGCGCGCCGCCGCCCGCGACGCGCGCAACCTGTTCGCCTTCTCCATCCTGTACCTGGCCCTGCTGTTCGCGACCCTGCTCGCCGAGCACCTGGCGGGCCTGAAGCCTCTGGAGCTCGTCTAGATGAGCGACCCCACCCGTGAGAACGAGACCGAAGCCAAGGCGCGGCGCGGCCGCAACATCGCCCTGGCCGTCGGCCTCGTGCTGTTCGTGATCCTCGTCTTCGTCGTCACGCTCGTGAGGCTCGGTGGAAATGTCCTCGAACGTCCCCTCTGATCCGGCAAAGGCCCGCAACAAGAAGGTCGCCCTCATCTGCGCGGCCGCGTTCGCCGGGATGATCGGCCTGGCCTACGCCTCGGTGCCGCTCTACCGCGCCTTCTGCGAACTCACCGGCTTCGACGGCACGCCGCGGCGGGTCGAGGCCGCCTCGGACGTGGTGCTCGACAAGACCCTGACGGTGCGCTTCGACGCGAACGTCCGCGACCTGCCGTGGGACTTCGACGCCAAGCAGACCTCCCAGCAGGTCAAGATCGGCGAGACCAAGGTCGCGTTCTTCAAGGTCACCAACACCTCGGACCAGCCGATCACCGGCCGGGCGGTGTTCAACGTCGTGCCCGAGCAGGCGGGGCTCTACTTCCAGAAGCTCGACTGTTTCTGCTTCGAGGACCAGACGGTCGGCCCGGGCGAGACCGTGGACATGCCGGTGCTCTACTTCATCGACCCGAAGTACGCCTCGGACTTCGAGACCAAGGGAAAGTCGGAGGTGACGCTGTCGTACACCTTCTTCCGCTCCACCAGCGCGCCCGAGCCCGCCCAGGCGGGCCTGCATCCCCCCAAGACCCCCGCGCCCGCCAAGGGGTGACGGGCCGGCCGGTTTCGTGCTGACCTGGGCCGAACGTGAGCCGAGGGAAGCCGTCATGCGCCTGGCCGTCCTGACCATCGCCGCCCTGGCCCTGTCGGCGGCGGGCGCCGCCCACGCCGCCGCCTCAGCCGGGCCGATGGCCGGCTATCGCGAGGATGCGACGCTGTCCTGCGAGCAGCTCCGCACCGAGATCCTCGAGACCCGCGCGGCGGCCGCGCGCAGCGCCGAGCGCGCGCGCCAGGTCCAGCTCGCCGACGCCCGGGTGATGCGCGAGGCGACGTCCCTGACGATGGGGCGGTTCCTCGAGGCCGGGGCGGTCGCGGCCCCCTCGAGCCCGAACGCGGAGGCCCGGCGCGAGGCCCGCCTGCGGTCGGCCGAGCGGCGGCTCCAGGCGGCCCGCGCGCGGCTCTCGCTGCTGGCCGGCCTGCATCAGGCGAGGGGCTGCGCCGAAGCCGGTCCGCGGCCCCGACCGGGCCTCCGCTACGGCCCGGAGACGGCCCAGGGCGCGGCCGACTGAAAATCCCCGCCCGCGCGGGCGCCTTTCCCCCTTGGCGGGAGGGTCGGCGCAAGGCTATAGCGTCCGCGACTTTCCGCCGTGCGACTCCATGGGGGCGCGCGTCCGGCGGCTTAAGAGACTTGTCGAGGGGTTAGGACCGACATGGCCGAAGGCGTCAAACACGACTATCACCTGGTCAACCCGAGCCCGTGGCCGCTGGTCGGCTCGCTGTCGGCGATGGTGATGGCGCTCGGCGGCGTCGTGTGGATGAAGGGCCTGTTCGGCCTTCCCGCCGGCACCTGGTGGCTGTTCGCCGCGGGCCTTGCGGGCGTGCTCTACACCATGTTCGGCTGGTGGCGGGACGTGGTGAAGGAAGCCAACGCCGGCGACCACACCCCCGTCGTCTCGATCGGCCTGCGCTACGGCATGATCCTGTTCATCGCGTCCGAGGTGATGTTCTTCGTCGCCTGGTTCTGGATGTTCTTCGAGATGGCGCTCTTCAACGACGTGCGCGCCGCCTCGTCGATCGAAGAGGTCCGCAACGCCTGGGCGACCTGGCCGCCGCAGGGCGTCGAGACGGTGCCGGCGTGGGAGCTGCCGCTCGTCAACACCCTGATCCTGCTGCTCTCGGGCACCACGGTGACCTGGGCCCACCACGCCCTGCAGCAAGGCGACCGCAAGGGCGCCAAGATGGGCCTGATCCTGACCGTGATCCTCGGGGCGCTGTTCACCGCGATCCAGGCCTACGAGTACCACCACATCCTGTCGCACCAGTACTTCTTCTCGGAAGAGGCCGCGAACTCGGGCCTGTACGGCTCGACCTTCTTCATGGCCACCGGCTTCCACGGCTTCCACGTCCTGATCGGGACCATCTTCCTGCTGGTCTGCCTGATCCGCCTGATGCGCGGCGGCTTCACGCCCCAGAAGCACTTCGGCTTCGAGGCGGCGGCCTGGTACTGGCACTTCGTCGACGTGGTGTGGCTGTTCCTGTTCGCCTTCATCTACGTGGTCTTCGGCGGGCCTGCGCACTAAGGTGTCCCGGCCCCACCCGCTGCTGGCGGGGGCGGCCGGACGCTGCCCCAACTGCGGAGAGGGCCGCCTCTTCGAAGGCTTCCTGGCGGTCGCGCCTCGCTGCGACGCCTGCGGCTACGACCTCGCCAAGGCGGACTCCGGCGACGGCCCGGCCGTCTTCGTGATCCTGATCGCGGGGTTCGTCGTCGCCTTCGCCGCACTCTTCACCGAAGTCGCCTACAGCCCGCCCGTCTGGGTGCACCTCGTGCTCTGGCTGCCGGCGACGCTGGTCCTGTGCCTGGGCCTGCTGCGGCCCCTGAAGGGCCTGCTGCTGGCGGCGCAGTTCATGAACAAGGCCTCGGAAGCCCGGCGCGATGACTGACGCCCGCCGCTTCCCCCTGGGCCTGACGATCGCCACGGCCATCTCGCTCGCCATCCTGCTGACGCTGGGGACCTGGCAGCTCCAGCGGCTGGCCTGGAAGCGCGACCTCATCGCCCGCATCGAGGCGCTGCAGACCACGCCCGCCCGGCCGCTGGGGCCGGTGCTCGCCGCCGCCGCCCGCGGCGAGGACGTGGACTTCGTGCGCGTCGCCGTCACCTGCCCGGGCCTCGCGTCCGCCCCCTATCTCGAGCTCTACGGCCTGCGCGAGGGCCAAGCGGGCGCACGGCTGATATCGGCCTGCCCCGCAGAGGGCGGCGGCTACGGCAGCATCCTCGTCGACCGCGGCTTCGTACCCGACACCGTCTCGGCCCGCCCGCCCGTCGACGCCGCCGATGCGCGGCCGCTGGAGGTGACCGGCGTCCTGCGCGCGCCCGACGCCAAGAGCACGTTCTCGCCGCCGAACCGGCCGGACCGCTGGTTCACCCGCGACATCCCCGCGATGGCCGCGGCCCTCGGGGCCGCCGACCCCGCCCCCGTGTTCCTGATGGCCGAAACCTCGTCCAACCCGGAGTGGAAGGGCCTGACGCCCGCGCCGGTCCCGGCCAACATCTCCAACCGGCACCTCGAGTACGCCGTGACCTGGTACGGCCTTGCCGCCGCCCTGCTCGGCGTCTATGCGGCCATGCTCCTCAAGCGGCGGAAGACCTGATGCGCTACGTCTCGACCCGCGGGCAGTGCCCCGCGGTCGGCTTCACCGATGCGGTCCTCTCGGGCCTGGCCCCCGACGGCGGGCTCTATGTGCCCGAGGCCTGGCCGACGTTCAGCCGCGCCCAGATCGAGGGCTTCGCCGGCAAGCCGTACGCCGAGGTCGCCGCCGCAGTGATCGGCGCCTTCGCGGGCGACGAGATCCCCGCCGCCGACCTGCGCGAGATGTGCGAGGAGGCCTACGCCACCTTCAACCACAAGGCCGTCGTGCCGCTGGTCCAGATCGGGCCCGACGCGTTCCTGGCCGAGCTGTTCCATGGGCCCTCGCTCGCGTTCAAGGACGTGGCGATGCAGATCCTGGCGCGGCTGTACGACCACCTGCTGGGCGCGCAGGGGCGGACGCAGACGATCCTCTGCGCCACCTCGGGCGACACGGGCGGGGCGGCGGTGGAGGCCTTCCGCGGCCGGAAGAACGTGAAGATCGTGGCGCTCTTCCCCGAGGGCCGGATCTCGGAGGTCCAGCGCCGGTTCATGACCACGGCCGAGGAGGACAACGTCGCCTGCGTGGCGGTGACGGGCACCTTCGACGACTGCCAGGCCATCGTGAAGCAGGCCTTCCAAGACCAGTCCCTGCGCCAGGCCGTGGACCTGTCGGGCGTCAATTCGATCAACTTCGCCCGCATCGCCGCCCAGGCGGTCTACTACTTCACCACCGCCGTCGCGCTCGGGGCCCCGCACCGGAAGGTCAGCTTCTGCGTCCCGTCGGGCAATTTCGGCGACGCCTTCGCCGGCTACGTGGCCATGCGCATGGGGCTGCCGGTGGCGCGCATCGCCACGGCGACCAATGCGAACGACATCCTGGCCCGCGCGTTCGAGACCGGCCGCTACGTGCGCGGCGCGGTCCAACCCACCATCTCTCCGGCCATGGACATCCAGTCGGCGTCGAACTTCGAGCGGCTCTACTTCGAGACCGTCAAGCGCGAGCCGGTCGAGACGGCCCGCGCCTTCCAGGCGTTCGCCGAGGCCGGCGCCATCGACATCCCGCCCAGCGCCTACGCCGCCATGCGCGAGGTCTTCCGGGGCGTGAGCATCGGCGAGGACGAGACGGCCCGCACGATCGTCTCGACGCTGAACGAGACGGGCGAGCTGATCGACCCGCACACCGCCGTGGGCGTCGCCGCCCTGCGCCACGTGGACCTGCCCGGGCCCGTGGTCGTGCTTTCCACCGCCCACGCCGCCAAGTTCCCGGACGACGTGGCCAAGGCCTGCGGCGCCATGCCGGCCCTGCCGCGGGGCGTCGCCAACCTCGCCGACCGACGCGAGCGCTTCGACCGGCTGCCGGCCGAGGCCGAGACCATCAAGGCCTATGTCCGCGCCTTCGCCGAGCGCTGAGGCGCGCCTGCCCCGGGTCCACCGGCTAGCGAACGGGGTGCGGGTGGTCTGCGACCCGATCCCCGGCTGGCAGACCGTGGCGCTGTCGGTCGTGGCCGGCCGCGGCGCGCGGTTCGAGGACGAGGCGCGGTCCGGCTGGTCGCACCTGCTGGAGCACATGGTGTTCAAGGGCGCCGGCGGACGCTCGGCGCGCGAGATCGTCGAGGTGATCGAGGCCGAGGGCGGCCACATCAACGCCGCCACCGGCTACGAGCGGACCAGCTACCAGGTGCGGGCGCTGAAGGGCGGGCTGGACCTCGGTTCGTCCGTCATCGCCGACCTCCTGCTGCGGCCGACGATGGACGCCCGCGACCTCGCCCGCGAGAAGCAGGTGGTGGGCCAGGAGATCGCCGAGGCGGCCGACACCCCGGACGACCTGGTCTTCGAGCTGGCGCAGGAGGCCGCCTTTGCGGGTCATCCGCTCGGTCGATCGATCCTGGGGACCACCGGGTCGATCGCCGTCGCGACGCCCGAGACGCTCAGCGCCTGGCGCGGGGCGCTGTACGCCGCGCCCTCGCTGGTGATCAGCGCGGCGGGAGCCGTGGACGAGGACGAACTGCTGCGGCTGGCCGAGCGCGACTTCGGCGCGGCGGACGGCGGCGGCCTGGCGGCGACGCCTGAGCCTGCGGCTTTCACAGGCGGCGTCCGCACCATCGCCAAGCCGCTGGAGCAGGCGAACGTCGTGCTGCTGCTGCCCGCGGTCGGCGTCCACGATCCGGACTACTTCACCCTGCGCCTGCTGGCCGAGATCCTGGGCGGGGGCATGGCCTCGCGGCTGTTCCAGGAGGCGCGCGAGAAGCGGGGCCTCGCCTACACCATCGACGCCTATTCCGAGACCTACGCGGACACCGGCGTGCTGGGCGTCTTCGCCGGCTGCGCCGCCGAGGACGCCGCCGAGCTGGCGCAGGTGACGGTGGACGAGATCCGCAATCTCGCCGAGCCCGTGCCCGACGCCGAGCTGGCCCGGGCGAAGGCGCAGCTGAAGGGCTCGATGTTCATGGGGCGCGAGGCGGCCCTGGCCCGGGCCGAGCAGGCCGCCGGCCAGGTGCTGCTGTTCGGCCGGCCGCTCGATCCCGAGGTGATCGCCGCCGAGGTGGACGCGGTGAGCGCCGAGCAGCTGGCGGCGCTGACCCGGCGGATCCTCGAGCCCCGCAAGGCGGCCGTGGCGGTGCTGGGGCCCAAGGCGGCCCTGAAGTCCGCCGAGACGTTCCTCAAGGCGGTGGGCGGCTAGCGTCCCGGCGCCAAATCGGCGAGGCTCTAGGGAATGGCCCTGTTGGACTGGATCGCGCCGGAAAGCGGCCTTCGCGTGGAAGGCGAGGGCGTGCGCCTGCGTCCGCCCCGGGCGTCCGACTACGCCGAGTGGCGCGAGCTGCGCGCCGTGAGCCGCGCGTTCCTGCAGCCGTGGGAGCCGACCTGGCCGGCCGACGACCTCTCGCGCGTCGCCTTCCGGCGCAGGCTCCTGGCCTACGCCCGCGACCGGGAGGTCGGGGCGGCCTATCCCTTCTTCGTCTTCCGCACGTCCGACGACGCCCTCACCGGCGGGATCACGCTGTCGAACATCCGCCGCGGCGTCGCCCAGACGGGCTCCATCGGCTACTGGTGCGGCAAGCCCTTCACGCGCCAGGGCCTGACGCTGGCGGCGGTGAAGGCGCTGATCGGCTTCTCGTTCCGGACCCTGGCCCTGCACCGGCTCGAGGCCGCCTGCATTCCGGAGAACCAGGCCTCCCGCGACCTGCTGGCCAAGGCCGGCTTCGCCGAGGAGGGCCACGCCAAGGCTTATCTGAAAATTAACGGCGCCTGGCGAGATCATGTCCTGTTCGGCCTCGTCAGCCCGCTGGGGGATCACGACGGACCGGACGAGGGGGTGTCGGTCTGACCGGCGCCGTAGGACGCGCGGCCGAGCTTTCATGTCGAACGACCGCTGGATGTGGGACGCCACGGCCACCTTGGAGGCGCTGGGCGCGGCCGATGTCGCGCTCTGGGTCTGGGAGCCCGAGAAGGACCGCCTGCGCCTGACGGGCGCCACCCGTGCGCTGGGCCTCGGCCCGCTCGCCCCCGACTGCTCCTCCGCCGCGCTGCGCGCGCTGTCGCTGCCCCAGGACCGGGTGCTGGCCGAGGACATCCTGCGCGTCCAGCCGCCGGGCGGCGAGGTGGCCGTGCGCCTTCGCATGCGCGGGGCGGGCGTGTGCATCTGGCGCGGCGTCTGGCTGGAGGAGGGCGTGCGCGCCGCCGGCGTGGTCGCGCCCGAGACCAAGTTCGCCGCCTCGGACCAGGACACGCTCACCGGCCTGCTGGACCGCCGCAGCTTCATCCATCGGGCGCGCGAGCGGCTGCAGTCGCCCGGACCCCACGAGCTGATCGTCGCCGACCTGGACCGGCTGCGCCGCCTCAACGAGGCCCTGGGCCACGAGCGGGCCGACCTCGTGCTGGCGGCGCTGGGCTCGCGCCTGGCCGCCGCCTTCCCGCCGGGCGCCCTCCTGGCGCGGATCGGCGAGGACGAGTTCGCGGCCTTGTGCGCGGCCGAGAGTTCTCCGGGACCCGAGGCCCTGCGGCGCGCCCTGGAGCAGCCGCTGCGGGTCGCCGGCTTCGACATCCATCCCACCCTCTCCATCGGCGCGGTCGAGGCCGAAGGCGGCGACGAGGCTCCCGAGGCGGCCGAGCTGCTGCGGCGGGCCGAGCTGGCCGTGGAAGCCGCCCGCAGCCACGGGCGCGGCGGGGCGGCCGCCTACGGCCGCAGCCTGGAGACCGACGGCCTCTCGCGCCTGGCGCTGGAGGGCGACCTGAAGGGGGCGCTGAAGCGCGGCGAGCTCGCGCCCTTCTACCAGCCGATCGTGCGGCTCTCGACCGGGGCCCTGTCAGGCTTCGAGGCGCTGGTCCGCTGGCGCCACCCGCGCCGGGGCCTGCTGATGCCCGAGCAGTTCCTGCCGCTCTGCGACGAGATGGGGATCATGAGCGAGATCGGCGCCATGATGATGCGCGAGGCGGCGCGGCAGCTCGCCGCCTGGCGCCGGCGCCACCGGGCCGCGGGCGAGCTGTCGGTCTCGGTCAACCTCTCCACCGGCGAGATCGACCGCCCGGACCTGGTCGAGGACGTCCTCGCCATCCGCAGAGAGACCGACCTGCCGCCGGGCGCCCTGAAGCTGGAGGTGACCGAGAGCGACGTCATGCGCGATCCCGACCGCGCGGCGGTGACGCTCCGCAACCTGCGGGCCGCCGGCGCGGCCCTGGCCCTGGACGACTTCGGAACCGGCTTCTCGTCCCTCAGCTACCTGACCCGGCTGCCCTTCGACACGCTGAAGATCGACCGCTACTTCGTTCGCACCATGGCCACCAACGAGGGCTCGACCAAGATCGTCTCGTCGGTCGTGAAGCTGGGCCAGGACCTGTCGATGGAGGTGGTCGCCGAGGGCGTGGAGAACGCCGGCATGGCCCGCCAGCTGCTGGCCCTGGGCTGCGACTACGGCCAGGGCTTCGGCTATGCCCCGGCCCTGTCGGCCCAGGAGGCCGAGGTCTACCTCAACGAGAGCTACGTCGACGGCGCGGCGCCCCTGAAGGCGCGAGGCTAGGCGCGAGGCTAGGCGCGGGGCTAGGCCCGGCCCGCCTCGGCGGTGAGGAAGGTGGGGTCGATGCCCAGCTTGGCGACCGCCCGGGCCCACTTGGTGTCGTAGTCGGCGTCGAAGATCAGCGCCTCGTCGGCCTCGCAGGTCAGCCAGACGTTCTCGCGGATCTCGTGCTCGAGCTGGCCCGCGCCCCAGCCGGCGTAGCCCAGGGCCAGCAGCGAGCGCCTGGGGCGGCCGTCGGAGCTCCCCATGGCCTCCAGCACCTCGCGTGTGGCCGTGAGGGCCACGCCCCCGCCCACCGGCAGGCTGAACTCGCCCTGGTAGTCGTCGGTGTGCAGGACGAAGCCGCGCTCGCGCTCGACCGGCCCGCCCACCAGGACGAGGTCGGGCGGCAGCCGGATCGTGGACTTGATCTCCAGCCGCTCCAGCAGGTCGGGCACCGTCAGGCCTTCGACCGGATGGTTGAGGGCCAGGCCCATCGCGTGGTGGGCGTCGTGCGCGCAGACCAGGATGAGCGTCCGCTCGAACCGCGGATCGGAGATCCCCGGCATGGCGATCAGGAGCTGGCCGGACAGGAACCCGCTTTCCATCGTCTGCGAATGTCGAGCCTCTTCGTGGCGCTTTCAAGGAGGTTCGGCTATCAGCGGAATGAAAGCCCATTGGAGGACGGACATGACCATCAAAGTCGGCGACAAGCTGCCCAACGTCACCCTCACCCAGGCCACGGCCGAGGGCCCGCGTCCGGTCTCCAGCGAAGAGTTCTTCAAGGGCAAGACGGTGGCGCTGTTCGCGGTGCCGGGCGCCTTCACCCCGACCTGCTCGGCCAAGCACCTGCCCGGCTTCAAGCAGGAGGCCGGCGCGCTGAAGGGCAAGGGCGTCGACGAGATCGCCTGCCTGTCGGTGAACGACGCCTTCGTGATGCGCGCCTGGGCCGAGGACCAGGCGGTGGGCGAGGACATCACCATGCTGGCCGACGGCAACGGCGACTTCACCAAGGCCATCGGCCTGGAGATGGACGGCTCCAAGTTCGGGATGGGGCCGCGCTCGCAGCGCTATTCGATGATCGTCGAGGACGGCGTGGTGAAGCAGCTCAACGTCGAGCAGGGCGGCGAATTCAAGGTCTCGTCCGCCGACTACCTGCTGGCCCAGCTCTAGGCGCGCTCGGAAAGGGCCGGCTCACGAAGCGGGAGCCGGCCTCGCCGAACCGCCAGGGCTTCTCCGCGGCCTTGGTGATGCCGATCCGCGGGCCGACCGCGATCCCCGCCGCGGACCCTTCGCGCAGCTCGAACGGGGCGTGCTCCAGAGACAGGCCGTCGTGCTCGCGCGTGACGCCCAGCGCCTGGCACAGCTTGCCCGGGCCCGAGCAGAGGGCGCGCGGCTCGGCCAGGCCGCGGCGCTCGGCCATGACCTGCAGGCCGTGGGTCGGCTCCAGCGCCCGGATCAGCACCGCGGCGCCTTCGCCGGCCTCGCCGCAGACGAAGTTCATGCACCAGTGGATGCCGTACGAGCGGTAGACGTAGACGTGCGCGGGCGGGCCGAACATCACCCGGTTCCGCGGCGTAGGCCCCGAGAAGCTGTGCGAGGCGGGGTCTTCCTGGTGGTAGGCCTCTGTCTCGACGATCCGCCCGCCGACCCCGTTCACGAGCACCTCCCAGCCGATCAGGTCGCGCGCCACCTCGACGGGATCGCGAAGCCAGAAGCCTTGACGGGCCGGGTTCGAAGGCTCGGAATGCCGGGACAAGAATGAGCTCGTCTTGGGAGGATGCGCCATGCCGTACGTCGAGGGCCGGACGATCCACGACGCCGACAGCCATATCATGGAGCTGCCGGGGACGATCCACCGCTATCTGGACCCCAAGGCGCGCGACGCCTTCGTGGAAAAGACCGGGCGCAAGGACGTCCTGCCCGAGTGGTTCGCCAAGGCCGCCGCCCAGCAGGAGGACCCCGAGTTCCGGGCCGGCGCCGAGGCGGGCATACTCCTGCGGAAGAACTACGAGGCCCTGGGCGCCTTCCGGGCCGAGGACCGGCCGAAGACCCTGGACTATCTGGGCTTCGCCTCGCAGCTCGTCTTCACCACCGCCTGCCTTTCGAACTGGGGGCTGGAGCAGATGGGCGAGGTCGAGCTCGCCCTGGAGGCCGCCCGCGCCCACAACCGGATGATGACCGAGTTCTGCTCGGTGGACCGGCGGCTGCTGGCCACAGGCTACGTCCCGCTGGTGGACCGGGCGCGCGCGCCGCAGATCGCCCGCGAGGCGATCGCCCTGGGGGCCAAGGGCCTGGTGATCCCCTCGCGCCATCCGCCCGGCTTCTCGCCCAGCCACGTGGAGCTCGATCCCCTCTGGGCGCTGGCGGAGGAGGCGGGCCTGCCGATCCTCTTCCACGTCGGCGGCGAGGAGAAGATGGCGCCCGACTACCTCGAGAACGGCCTGCCGCGGGTGAAGGACTTCCACGGCGGGGACGAGAACTTCACCTCGGTCACCTTCATGGCGATCCCGATCAGCATCTGGCAGACGCTGTCGGTGCTGGTGATCGACGGCGTCTTCGACCGCTTCCCCAACCTGAAGTTCGGCGCCATCGAGCTTGGCGCCTCGTGGCTGCCCAGCCTGATGCGGTTCCTGGATTCCGGCTGCGCCGCCTTCGGCAAGGAGGAGCGGCTGCAGAAGCTGTCGGCCCGGCCCAGCGAGATCCTGCGCCGCCAGCTGCGGGTCACGCCCTATCCGCACGAGGACGTGCGCTGGATCATGGAGAACGCCGGCGAGGAGATGGTGCTGTTCTCGTCCGACTTCCCGCATGTCGAGGGCGGCCGCAATCCGCTGAAGCGGTTCAACGACAGCCTCGAAGGGGTCGGCGAGGCGGCCCGGCGGCGCTTCTACCGCGACAACTTCATCGACCTGATGGGCAAGGGCCTCGATCCGGCCCTGCACGACCTGCCCTCGCTGGCGGCCGCCTAGGCGACCCGGGCGTCGCGCGGAGGGGCGGCCACGGCCCGGTCGATGGTGGCCAGCAGGTCGGGGATCTGGATCGGCTTGGAGGCGTGCTCGGCGAACCCCAGGGCCATGTAGCGCTCGCGGCCGCCCGACGTCACGTCGGCGGTCAGGGCCACGACGGGCGTCAGCCGGTTGGGCGAGGCGCCGGCGCGCAGCTGCTCCAGCGCCTCGATCCCGGTCATCTCGGGCATCTGGATGTCCATCAGGATCAGGTCGAACGGCTGGCCTTCGGCGAGTTCGAGGGATTCCCGCGCGCCGGTCGCCTTCACCACCAGCGCCCCGCAGGCGCCGAGCACCTGTTCCAGGACCAGCAGGTTCACGGCGTTGTCGTCCACCGCCAGCACCCGCAGCCCGCCGGCGGGCTGGGACGCGGCGGGGGCGGCCGCGAGCGGAGCGGCCGGCGCCGCGGACGCGAGCGTCAGCGGGATCTCGACATGGAAGGTCGAACCGGCGCCGAGGCGGCTTTCCACCGCAACCTCGCCGCCCATCAGCTCGGCGAGCTGCCGGACGATGGCCAGGCCCAGCCCGGTCCCGCCGAACTTGCGGATCTCGGCCTCGTCGCCCTGCGAGAAGCGGTCGAAGAGGCGGGGCAGGTCGCCCGCGGCGATGCCGGGCCCGGTGTCGCGCACGGAGAAGCGGGTAAGGACGACGCCGTCCCCTGCCGGCTGTCCGGTGACGATCACCTCGACGCCGCCGGTCTCGGTGAACTTCAGGGCGTTGCCCACGAGGTTGAACAGGATCTGCCGCAGGCGCAGGGCGTCGGTGAGCACGAAGTCCGGGGCGCCGGAGCCCATCGTCAGGTTCAGCGCCAGTCCCTTCTCGATCGCGCGCCCGACCCAGAAACCGACCAGCCGGTCCAGCAGCAGGCGCAGGTCCTCGGGGCGCGAGAGGATCTCGAGCCGGCCGGCGTCGATCTTCGAGACGTCCAGGATGTCGTTGAGGATCGAGAGCAGGTACTCGCCGCTGTCGATCAGGGTGTCGAGCCGCGCGATCTGCTGCGGGTCGGCCTCGTCGCGCTTCAAGAGCTGGGCCATGCCGAGGACGCCGTTCATCGGCGTGCGGATCTCGTGGCTCATGGTGGCCAGGAAGTTCGACTTCGCGCGGTTGGCCTGGCGGGCCTCCTCGCGCGCCCGGTCCGCGGCGGCCCGCTCGGCCACGGCCTGGTCGCGGGCGATCTCCAGCTCGCGCACGAGGGCGAGGTTGGCGTTGAACGCGGCGTGCCAGCCGCTGATCGCCTGGGTGGTGTTGTTCGAGATCATCGCCAGCAGCGCCAGCATGATCGCAAGGCCCAGCAGCACGGCGCCGGCGGGCGCGGGCGGCAGGGTCGTGAGGCAGGTCACGCCCGCGGCGACCAGCACCGGCGTGACGAAACCCCAGAAGATCGTCCGCGACAGCGCCCCGGCCGAAAGGGCGATGGCGATGAGCGTGCCGGCCTGCACCCAGAAATAGGCCATCTCGCCCAGGCCGCCCGCCAGCACCATGGCGACGGAGGGGACGAGGTAGGTGCTCACGCGCACGGCCGAGAGGAGCGCCAGGCGCCGATAGCCGCGGACCTGGTCGGCCTCGCCGCTGGTCCGCAGCCAGCGCCGCAGCAGCCGTTGCTGGACGATGTCGATAGCCGTCGCGCTGGCGAACGCCAGGGCCGCGATCAGCGGATGGCCGAGGAGCAGCGCGGCGATCGCCCCGAGGGCGTTGAAGGCCATGTGGCCGCCGATCGGGAAGATCAGACCGGCCAGCGTCAGCTGATACGGACTGTAGGCCTCGCCCACGGCCACGCGCATCTGCGGCCGATCTTCCGCCCCGTCAGACATGACGCCCTTGTCTCCCGGCGGAAAGACTTACGCGAAAAAGGTAAAGCTTAGAAAAACAATGCTATTCCACCGATGGTGGAGCCGGCTCTACCCAGCGAGGAGTGCGGCGGGGGTCTGTTCGAGCTCGTCCCAGCCTTCGCCCAAGCCGTCAGCGGCGCCGGGCGCGGTGCTGAGCACCTGGGCGGCGTAGAGGCGGGCCAGCGCGCCCTTGGCCTGCAGCCAGGGCTCGTCCGAACCGTCGGCGGCGATCGCCAGTCGGCCGAGGATCCAGCCGCCCACCACATCCCCGGCGAGCTTCAGATAGGGAACGGAGGCGGCCAGGGCCGCGCCGTTGTCCGCGCCGAGCAGCCAGTCGGTGGCGCGCTCCAGCGCCGCCACGCCCTCGGCGAGCCGGCGGCCCACCGGGGCGAGGCCGGGACTGTCGGCCAGCGCCTGGGCCGAGAGCATCATCTCGGCGCAGAGGCCGCGCATGGTCTCGCCGCCGTTCATCCGCACCTTCCGGCCCACGAGGTCGGCGGCCTGGATGCCGTTGGTGCCTTCGTAGATCGGGGCGATGCGGGCGTCGCGGTAGTGCTGGGCCGCGCCGGTCTCCTCGATGAAGCCCATGCCGCCATGGATCTGCACGCCGGCCGAGGCGACCTCGACCCCGACGTCGGTGGACCAGGCCTTGGCGATCGGCGTCAGCAGCTCCTGCCGCGCCTTGGCGGCGGCGCGCTCGTCCTCGTCCTCGGCGCGGTGCGCGAGATCGGCCAGGACGCCGGTGGTCAGGCAGATGCCCCGGGCCGCCTCGATCTTGGCCTTCATCAGCATCAGCGTGCGGCGCACGTCGGGATGGTCGTAGATCGCCGCCGGATAGTCGGCCGACCAGACGGCGCGGCCCTGCCGGCGCTCCTGGGCGAAGGCCAGCGCCTGCTGGAAGGCGCGCTCGGCGATGCCGACCCCCTGTACCCCCACCTGGACCCGGGCGGCGTTCATCATGACGAACATGTGGGCCAGGCCCTGGCCCAGTTCGCCGACCAGCTCGGCCTTGGCGCCCTCGTAGAGCATGACGCAGGTCGGCGAGGCGTGGATGCCCAGCTTGTGCTCGATGGAGCCGGGGCGGAAGTCGTTGCGCGACCCCAGCGAGCCGTCGTCCTTCAGCTCGTACTTCGAGGTCAGGAAGAGGCTGATGCCCTTGACGCCCGGAGGCGCGTCGGGCGTGCGGGCCAGCACCAGGTGGATGATGTTGTCGGTGGCGTCGTGGTCGCCCCAGGTGATGAAGATCTTCTGGCCGTGCAGGCGGTAGCCGCCTTCGCCGTCGGGCTCGGCGCGGGTGGTCAGCGCGGCCAGGTCCGAGCCGGCCTGCGGTTCGGTCAGCACCATGGCGCCGGTCCACTCGCCGGAAACGAGCTTGGGGAGCACGAGGCGCTTCTGGCGCTCGGTCCCGTGCAGCGTCAGGGCCTCGATCGCCGCCTGGGTCAGCATGGGGCAGAGCGCGAAGGCCATGTTGGCGGCGTGCGCCATCTCGAAGACGGCGAGCTCCATCGCCTTGGGCAGGCCCTGGCCGCCGAACAGCGGATCGGCGGTGAGGGAATTCCATCCCTGCTCGGCGAAGGCCTTGTAGGCGGCGGCGAAGCCCGGCGCGGCGGTGACCTTGCCGTTCTCGTAACGGGCGCCTTCCAGGTCGCCGCGGCGGTTCAGCGGCGCGAGCTCGTTGTCGGCGAAGGCGCCGGCGGCCTCGAGCACGGCCTGGACGGTGTCCTCGTCGAGGTCGGGGAAGGCGCGTTCCACCAGCGCCGAGTGGCCGACGGTCTTGAGGGCGAAGGCGATGTCGCGGACGGGGGCTCGGAAGGTCATGGCCGGGGTTCTAGACGCACGGCGCGAGCCGGGAAAGTTGCCGCATGGGTCACCCCTCGTGTAACGGCCGCGGGTGGACCCGACCGATCCCCATACGGCGGCGCAGGCGCTGAAGGCCGGCGGCCTCGTGCTGATGCCGACCGAGACGGTCTACGGACTGGCCGCCGACGCGGCGAACCCGCGCGCCGTCGCCGCCGTCTACGAGGCGAAGGGCCGGCCGAGCTTCAATCCCCTGATCTCGCATGTGGCGGACGTCGGCATGGCCCGCCGCATCGCGCGGTTCGACCCGCGGGCCGAGGCCCTGGCGGCCCGGTTCTGGCCGGGGCCCCTGACCCTGGTGCTGCCGGCCGCGGACACGGCCGCGGTCTGCGACCTGGCCCGGGCCGGCCTCGACACGGTGGCCGTCCGCGCGCCCGCCCATCCGCTGGCCCGCGCCCTGCTGCAGGCGTTCGGCGGCCCGGTGGTGGCGCCGTCCGCCAACCGCTCGGGGCGGCCGAGCCCCACCACCTTCGCCGCGGCGCTGGAGGAGACCGGCTACGCCGCGGCGGCGGCGCTCGACGGCGGCCCCTGCGAGGTGGGGCTCGAATCGACCGTCGTCGCCTTGCTGGACGAAGCCCGCCTGCTCAGGCCGGGGGCGGTGACCCGCGCCGAGATCGAGGCGGTGATCGGGCCGCTGGCCGAGGCGGAGGCGGACGCCAGGCGCTCTCCCGGCCGGCTGGCGCGCCACTACGCGCCCGACCTGCCCGTGCGGCTGGACGCGGCGGCGCCCGCGGCCGGCGAGGCCTTCCTGGCGTTCGGCCCGGCGCCCGAGGCGGCGCGGACCTTCAACCTCAGCCCGTCCGGCGATCTGAAGGAGGCTGCGGCCAACCTCTTCGCCATGCTGCGGGCGGCGGACCGCTCGGGAGCGTCGGCCATCGCCGTCGCGCCGATCCCGCACGAGGGCCTGGGCGAGGCCATCAACGACCGGCTGAAGCGCGCGGCCGGGTTCGTGGGCTGATATAGTCGCCGCATGACCGCTCCCGTCCCCGCCGACGTGATCTCGCGCCTCAAGGCCGTGCTCGGCGAGGCCGGCTGGAGCGAGGATCCCCGGCGCATCGCGCCGAAGCTGGTGGAGTGGCGCGACCGCTGGGTCGGCCAGACCCCCTTCCTGGCGCTGCCCAAGACGACGTCCGAGGTGGCGGCGGTGGTCGGCGTCTGCGGACAGGCCGGCCAGCCGATCACCATCCAGGGCGGCAACACCGGGCTGGTCGGGGGACAGATCCCGCAGGGCGAGATCCTGCTCTCCACCGAACGGATGCGGGCGATCCGCGAGGTCTCGCCGCTGGACGACGTGATCACCGCCGAGGCCGGCGTCACCGTGGCCGAGGTGCATGCGGCGGCCGCGGGCGTGCGCCGCCGCTTCCCGCTGGGGCTGGCCTCGGAGGGCTCGGCCACCGTGGGCGGCGTCGTTTCGACCAACGCCGGCGGCACCCAGGTGCTGCGCTACGGCTCGACGCGCAACCTGGTGCTGGGTCTGGAGGCCGTGCTGCCGAACGGCGAGGTCTGGAACGGCCTTAAGCACCTGCGCAAGGACAACACCGGCTACGACCTGAAGCAGCTCCTGATCGGCGCCGAGGGCACCCTGGGCGTGGTGACGGCGGCGGGCCTGAAGCTGGTCCCGGTGCTGGACTCCCGCGCGGTCGCCTTCCTAGGGATCGCTTCCCCCGAGGCGGCCATCGAGCTGCTGGCCCGGGCCAAGGACGCGGCCGGCGGCGCCGTCGAGGCGTTCGAGCTGATGGGCCGGCTCGGCATCGAGTTCGCGGTGAAGAACATCGCCGGCACGCGCGACCCGCTGGCCGGCGTCCATCCCTGGTACCTGCTGGCCGAGTTCGCCTCGGCCGAGGAAGGCTCGGCCGAGCGGGCCATGGAGCGGTTCCTGGCCGACGGTCTGGAGGCGGGCCTGATCGCCGACGCCGTGGTCGCCCAGACGCAGGCGCAGGCGCAGGCGCTTTGGGCCATCCGCGAGAACCAGTCCCCGGCCCAGAAGCCCGAGGGCGCGACGTGGAAGCACGACGTGTCGGTGCCGGTGAGCCAGGTCCCCGCCTTCCTGGCCAAGGCCGACGCGGCCATGCGGGCGTTCGCGCCGGGCTGCCGGATCGCCGCCTTCGGCCATGTGGGCGACGGCAACATCCACTACGACGTGCTGCGGCCAGACAGCGGATCGGACGCCGAGCATTCGGCGAGGCGGGATGAAGGCTCGCGGATCGTCCACGATCTGGTGGCGAGCCTCGGCGGCTCGATCAGCGCCGAGCACGGCCTGGGAGCGATGAAGACGGCCGAAGGCGCGCGCTACAAAAGCCCGGTCGAGCTGGCGGCGCTGAAGGCCGTGCGGCAGGCGCTGGACCCGGGCCGGATCCTCAATCCGCGGGTTCTCTTCTAGCGCTATTGGCCTTTTGCAGCGGTCCCGCTTATGAGGGCCGAAATGCTGATCGTGCTCTCCCCGGCCAAGGCGCTGGACTTCGCCCAGCCGCCCGTGCAGGCGCCGCTCACCGCGCCGCAGATGACCGAGGACACGTCCGAACTCGCCAAGGTCGCCCGGAAGCTGACCGCCCGCGACCTATCGCGGCTGATGTCGCTGTCGGAGAGCCTCGCCAAGCTGAACCGCGAGCGGTTCCAGGCCTTCGACCCGGTCTCGGAAGAGGGGCTGCAGGCGGCCTTCGCGTTCAACGGCGACGTCTACCAGGGCCTGCGCGCCCGCGAGCTGGACCGCAAGGCGCTGGCCTGGGCACAGGACCATGTGCGGATCCTCTCGGGCCTCTACGGCGTGCTGCGGCCGCTCGACGCCATCCAGCCCTACCGCCTGGAGATGGGCGTGCGGCTGAAGACGAAGCGGGGCTCCACCCTCTACGACTTCTGGGGCGAGAAGGTCAGCCTGGCCCTGAACGAGGCCGCCCAGGGCCACAAGGACAGGACGCTCGTGAACTGCGCCAGCGGCGAGTATTTCGGCGCGGTCGACCGCCGGGCCCTGAAGCTGCCGGTGGTGAGCTGCCGGTTCCTGGAGGAAAAGGACGGCCAGGCGCGGATCATCTCGTTCTACGCCAAGCGCGCGCGGGGGCTGCTCGCCCGCTACGCCATCGACAATCGCATCGAGCGCGCCGCCGACCTGAAGGGGTTCGACGCCGCCGGCTACCGTTTCGCCCCGGAGCTTTCGACGGACGAGGAATTCACCTTCGCCCGGCCGCAGCCCCCGCCGCCCGCCGCCTCCCGGAACAAGGAAGACTGACATGGCCGTCGACTACAAACTCGAAGGCCACGTGGCCGTCGTCACCGGCTCCACCAGCGGCATCGGCCAGGCGCTGGCGACCGCCCTGGCGGAGCAAGGCGTGAACGTGGTCCTGAACGGCTTCGGCGACCCGCAGAAGATCGAGGCCGACCGCCAGGCGATCCAGGCCCGCACCAACGCGGCGGTCCGCTACCACGGCGCCGACATGACCAAGCCGGCCGAGATCGCCGACATGATCGCCTTCGCGAAGGCCGAGTTCGGCCGGCTGGACATCCTGGTGAACAACGCCGGCGTCCAGCACGTGGCGCCCGTCGACGAGTTCCCGGACGAGAAGTGGGACCAGCTGATCGCGGTGATCCTGTCGTCCACCTTCCATGCGACCAAGGCGGCCGTGCCGGTGATGAAGGCGCAAGGGCGCGGCCGGATCGTCAACATCGCCTCGGCCCACGGCCTCGTCGCCTCGGCGTTCAAGGCGCCCTACGTCGCCGCCAAGCACGGCGTGGTGGGGTTCACCAAGTCCTGCGCGGTCGAGCTGGCGCGCACCGGGATCACCGTCAACGCCATCTGTCCCGGCTATGTGAAGACGCCGCTCATCGAGAGCCAGATCGTCGACCAGGCGAAGGCCCGCGGCATCGCCCCCGAGCGGGTGGTGGAGGATGTCATCCTGGCGGCCCAGCCCAACAAGACGTTCGTCGAGTACGAGCACCTCGCGGGCCTGCTCCTGTACCTCGTTTCGGACCTCGGCGCCTCGGCGACCGGCGCGGCGATGACGGTGGACGGCGCCTGGACCGCAGCCTGACCTCGCGTCACGGTTTTCAACGATAACCCAGGGCGCCATGCTCCTCCCAAAGACCGGGAGGAGCCGATGACCCTGCACACCAAGCTCTGCGACCTGCTGGAGGTGAGGCATCCGATCATGCTCGCCGGCATGGGCGGGGTGTCCTACGCCGAGCTCGTGGCGGCGGTGTCCAACGCCGGCGGCTACGGCGTGCTGGGCATGGCCGGCCGCGGGCCGGACTTCATCCGCGACCAGATGCGGCAGGTCCGCAAGCTTACCGACAAGCCTTTCGGCGTGGACCTGCTGGCCGCCTCCCCGGAAAGCCTGACCGACTCGGTCGACGTGATCATAGAGGAGGGCGCCTCCAGCTTCGTCGCCGGCCTGGGCGTGCCGATGCCGATCCTCGAGAAGCTGAAGAACGCCGGCCTGAAGGTCATGGTGGTCTGCGGGGCCGTGAAGCACGCGGTGAAGGCCGAACAGGCCGGCTGCGATGCGGTGATCTGCCAGGGCGGCGAAGGCGGCGGTCACACCGGCCTCGTCGGCACCATGCCGCTGGTGGCCCAGGCGGTGGAGGCGGTGAAGATCCCGGTGGTGGCGGCCGGCGGCCTCTACGACGGCCGGGGCCTGGCGGCGGCGCTGTCGCTGGGCGCCGTCGGCGTCTGGATGGGCACGCGGTTCATCGCCTCGAAGGAGGCCCACGCCGGCGAGATGTACCGCCAGACCATCGTCGCGGCCTCGGACGAGGACACGGTGCGCACCCGCTGCTACTCGGGCAAGCCGATGCGGGTGAAGAAGAACCCCTACGTCGAGGACTGGGAAAGCCGCCCGGCCGACATCCAGCCCTTCCCGATGCAGGCGATGATCTCGCACAACGCCGGCGTCATGGGCGGCATCGGCGGCCAGGTCGAGGGGCTGGACGCCGACAAGTCCTGCTTCGCCATGGGCCAGTCGGCGGGCGGCGTCCGCGACGTGCGTCCTGCGGGCGAGATCGTCGCGGCCATCATGGCCGAGGCCGAGGCGGCGATCGACCGGGTCGCGGCCCTGCGCGGCCGGGCCATGGCCCCCGCCTGACGGTCAGGGCGCGACGGCGAGGTAGCCGGTCGGGTCCCGGACGAAGCCGGCCGCCTCGGTCAGGCAGCCTTGCCAGGCGGCCAGGTGCGTGCGGCCGCTGTCGCGCGTGTCGGACTTCATGATCAGCGTGGCGTAGGTCACGTGCGGCTTGCCGGCCTTGTCTTGGTAGATGCGGCACACGACCGAGGTCTGGTTGAAGCCGTTGATCTGGGCGAGCGTCGGCGCGCCCCCGCCCAGCAGGCCGTCGAACAGCATCGCCTGGCAGGCCCGGCCGCTCGCGTTGCAGCCGGCGAACTGGACCGAGAAGTTCGCCGCCGTCGAGGTGACCGCGGCGAACACCGAGTCCGCCTCGCGCCGGTTGCTCGAGACGTTGGCGCCGGCGGCGGTCAGCAGGCCGAGCAGGCTCTGGGGGTTCGTCGGATCGTAGGCGTCCTCCGCCTGCGCCTTGGCCGGCGCGGCGGCCTTGGGGGCGGCCTTTTGAGGGGCCTTTTGGGCGGGGGCGGCGGCGCCCAGGAGCAGGGCGGCGAGCAGCAGCGGCGCGGTTCGGATCAGCATGGCGGAGCGCTAACAGAGCCACGACTTTGGCGCGAGCGTGGCGTGCGGTTTCGGCCGGAGCGTGTCCGGTTTCCGTGGCGTGAGCCCTCGGCCCCCGATAAGCTTCGCCGGAGTGATCGGGAGGGAACGGGCCATGGAGCTCGCAGTCGCAGGCGTCTTTCTGTTTCTGGCGGTGGTGGTGGCGTTCAACGCCATCAAGATCGTGCCGCAGGGGCGCGAGTACACGGTGGAGCGGTTCGGCCGCTACACCCGCACGCTGAAGCCGGGGATCAGCTTCCTGACGCCGTTCGTCGAGGGCGTGGGCCGGCGGGTGAACATGATGGAGCAGGTGCTGGACGTGCCGCGCCAGGAGGTGATCACCAAGGACAACGCCGCGGTCCAGGTGGACGGCATCGTGTTCATCCAGGTGATGGACGCGGCGGCCGCCGCCTACCGGGTGGACAACCTGAACTACGCCATCCAGCAGCTGGCCATGACCAACCTGCGGACGGTGGTGGGCTCGATGGAGCTGGACGAGGTGCTGTCGCAGCGCGACGCGATCAACACCCGCCTGCTCAACGTGATCGACGAGGCCACCGGCCCCTGGGGCGTGAAGGCCGCGCGGATCGAGATCAAGGACCTGCAGCCGCCGCCGGACATCACCGCGGCCATGGCCCGCCAGATGAAGGCCGAGCGCGAGCGCCGCGCCGTCATCACCGAGGCCGACGGCGAGAAGTCGGCCGCCATCGCCCGCGCCGAGGGCGCCAAGCAGGCGGCCATCCTCGAGGCCGAGGGCCGGCGCGAGGCCGCCTTCCGCGACGCCGAGGCGCGCGAGCGGGAGGCCGAGGCCGAGGCCAAGGCGACCGAGCTCGTTTCGACCGCCATCGCCCGCGGCGACGTGAACGCCATCAACTACTTCGTCGCCCAGAAGTACGTGGAGGCCTTCGCCCAGCTGGCCAACAGCCCGCAGCAGAAGACGGTGATCGTCCCGGCCGAGATGACCGCCCTCGTGGGCTCGGTGGGCGGGATCGGCGAGCTGGTGAAGGCGATCGGCGCCGAGCCGCCGCCGCGGCCTGCGGCGCGAAGCCGCGGGGCCGCCGTCCCGCCGACGGGAGCCTGACCCATGCAGCTGCTCGGCGACATCTATGCGGCCCAGCCGTTCTGGATCTGGGTGGCCCTGGCCGCCGGCCTGCTGGCGATCGAGATCATGACCGGCACCGGCTGGCTGCTCTGGGCGGCGGCCTCGGCCGGGGCGGTGGCGATCGCCACGGCCATCGGCGACCTGTCCTTCGCCATGGCGCTGCTGGTCTTCGCCGCGCTCACCATCGCCTCGTCCCTGCTGGCCCGGCGCTACCTGCCCCGGTCTGTGATGGCCGCCGGCGGCGACATCAACGACAACGTCGACCGCCTCGTGGGCCGGCGCGGCTCGGCGGTCCACGCGTTCAAGGGGGGCGCGGGCCGCGTGTTCATCGACGGCAAGGAATGGCCCGCCGAACTCGAGGACGGCGAGCGTCTGGAGGCCGGGGCCAGCGTCGAGGTGGTGGGGGTCACGGGCGTGCATCTGCGGGTCCGGCGGGCCGGGCAGGCGTAACGCCGGTCGCCGATCAGGCGGCCGAACGGCCGGGCCGGCGCCCCGTCGCCGCTCGGATGCGGCCACACTTGCGCCGTCGTTCCGGGCCAACTTGACCCCGAGGGGTAGGCGGCGCTTATGTGCGCGCCAAACAAAACCACCCCAAACGAAATCACCCAGGAGAAGCACAGGTGAAGACGCCCAAGGCGATCGGGCTTGCAGCGGCGCTCGCGGCGCTGGTGATGGTTCCGGCCGCGGCCATCTCGCAAGGCAAGAAGGCCGCCGACATCCCCGCCGCCGCCCGCAAGAGCGGCATGGCCGAAGCCCCCGCGCTGGTCCAGGCCGCAGGCCTCGGCTGCCAGGTCTCCGACGCCCGCAAGATCGGCGAGGACAAGAAGTCCAAGACCGCCTACTACGAGGTCGCCTGCGGCGCCGGCGCCATGGGCTATGTGCTCCAGGCTCCGGCCGAAGGCGCGCCCACCGTGTTCAGCTGCATCGAGGCCAACACGCCGCCCGAGCCGGGCAAGCCGGCCGCCGCGCCGTGCCTGCTGCCCGAGAACTCGGACCCGAAGGCCGTGCTCGGCCCGATGATGCAGAAGGCCGGCGTGCAGTGCCTGCCGCAGGAAGCCCGCGGCATCGGCCAGACGAAGACCAACACCTACGTCGAAGTCGCCTGCCAGAGCGGCGAGGGCTACATCCTGATGGCCAGCGCGCCGTTCGATGCGGCCAAGCCGGCCCAGCCGCAGAACTGCCTGCTGTACGACGACGCCGAGACCAACATTAAGTGCATCCTGACGGACAAGGCCTCGCGCCTGGCCGTGGTGGACAAGTACGCGGCCGCCGCCAACAACGGCTGCGCCGTGAAGGACCGCCGCTTCGTCGGCGCGTCGAAGGACAACTCGACCTTCTACGAAGCCTCCTGCCAGGACGGCAAAGGCTACATCTACAAGATCGGCGTCGACGGCCAGCTGGCCGAGACCTACGACTGCGCCAAGGCCAGCCAGATCCTCGGCGGCTGCCAGCTGACCGACGCCCGCCAGGCGGAGACCGAGCAGGCCGCGCTCTACACGCGCCTGACCAAGGCCGCCGGCGGAAACTGCGAAGTCGAGCGCTACGCCCTGTTCCCGCCCCGTCCGGGCGAGGAAGTCGTGGAGCTGGTCTGCAAGGACGGCACGGGCGCCATCGGCATGTTCAAGGCCTCGGGCCAGGGCAGCCAGGTGCTGGACTGCGGCCGTGCGCCGATCGCCGGCTACAAGTGCAGCCTGACCAACGACCCTGCCTACGGCAGCCTCACGGCCGACCTGAAGAAGTTCAACTACAACTCCTGCCAGGTCTCGAACTCGCGGGTGATCGGCAAGAGCGCCAAGGACACCACGTTCGTGGAAGTCGCCTGCGCCGACGGCCTGAAGGGCTATGTGCTGGAGTACCAGTCGGCTCCGAAGATCAACGCTGTGGGCGCCACCGGCTGCGCCTTCGCCGGCAACTGCACGCTGCCCGGCAACAAGTGATCGGCCGGCAAGGCTGAAAAGACGAAGGCCCGCGGAGCGATCCGCGGGCCTTTTTCCTTGGGCCGTTCTCCTGCCGGACAGGAGGCTAGATCACCGCCTCGATGAAGGTCGGGCCCTTCTGGGCCATGGCGGCGGCGAAGGCCTTGTCGAACTCCTCGGCGGTGGCGCAGCTCACCGCCGGCAGGCCCATGCCCTTGGCGATCGGGACCCAGTCGATCTTCGGATCGCCCAGGTCGAGCAGCTTGCGCGCCGAGGGGCCCGCCTCGCCGGCGCCGGTGCGGGTCATCTCCACGTTGAGGATGCGGTAGGTGTAGTTGGCGAACACCACGACGGTGATGTCGAGGTTCTCGCGGGCCATCGTCCAGAGCGCCTGGACCGTATACATCGCCGCCCCGTCGCCGTTCAGGCTGAGCACCTTGCGGTCGGGCGCGGCGACGGCCGCGCCGATGGCGAGCGGCAGGCCGATGCCGATCGCCCCGCCGGTCAGCGCCAGCACCTCGTGCGGCCGGGCGCTCGCCGTCATGGCCGCCACGCCGGTGCCGGAGGTCACCGCATCGTCGCAGACGATGGCGTTCTCGGGCATGTGCCGGGCGATGGACGTTCCCACGTAGTAGGGATTGAGGCCCCCGCTGGGCGCGGCGTCCGGCAGGGCCAGCGCCTGGACCGGCCCTTCCTTGGGCGCCCCCAGCGCATCGGCCAGGGCGGCGAGGCCGGCGACCGAATCCTCGGCCCGGTCCGCGAGGGTGAGGGTCTGGCACCCCTCGGGGACGAGGACGCTGGGCCGGTTGGGATAGGCGAAGAAGGCCACCGGCGTCGTCGTGCCGACGAACACCATCAGGTCGACGCCCTCGAGCTCGCCCAGGGCCATCTCGCCGAAGTAGGGCATCTTCTTGGGCGCGAACACGCCGGCGCCGCGCGGCTGGCGGGGCACGAAGGTGTCGGAATAGATGGTGATCCCCGCCGCCTGCAGCCGGGCGGCCTCCTTCAGCGCCTCGGCGCGGCAGGCCTGATTGCCCAGCAGGATCACGGGGTTCTTCGCCGCCTTCAGCGCGCGGGCGGCGGCCTCGACCGCCTCGCCGCGGGGCGCCGCGCGCGCCGGCCGCTGGGCGCGGGCGATCTCGCCGCCGGCGGGCAGCCAGGCGCTGTCGGCCGGGAGGATCAGGCTGACCGGACCGCCGGGCGGACCGTACGAGGCCTGCACGGCCTCGGCCGCGAGCGCCGAGACATCGTCGGCGGTCTCGGCCGACTTCACCCAGATCGAGTTCGGCTTCACCAGGGTGGCGATGTCGGAGTTCAGCGGCGCGTCGTACTGGCGGTGATAGGTGGCGTGGTCGCCGATCACGTTGACGATCGGCGTATAGGCCCGGCGGGCGTTGTGCAGGTTGGCGACGCCGTTGCCGTAGCCGGGCCCGAGGTGCAGCAGGGTGCAGGCCGGCCGGTCCGCGATCCGGCCGTAGCCGTCGGCCGCGCCCGTGGCCACGCCTTCGAACTGGCACAGCACCGGCCGCATCTGCGGCACGCCGTCCAGCGCGGCCACGAACTGCATCTCGCTGGTGCCGGGATTGGCGAAGCAGGCGGTGACCTCGTTGGCCACCAGGGTCGAGATCAGGGCGTCGGCGCCGTTCATGCGAACTCCATCACGTCGGGAGGTGTCGGGTGGGCGAAGAGCCGCCGGACGGCGGCCGCGTGTTTCGCGCGGGCGAGGCTCTGGGCGATGTAGCCCTTGTCGGTGATCTCGCCGGAATGGGGGTCCGGCGGCTCGGGAAGTACGAGGGCGCGGGCGATCCGACCGCCGCCCTGCGCCTGGGCGTTGAACCGCGCCAGCCCCTCCCGCGCGGCGGCGACGACCTCGGCGTGCGAGAGGTTGGGGTTGGGATAGAGCAGCAGGCCGACCCCCTCCTCCCCCTCGCCGCAGACCACCGCGTCGGTCACCGCCCCGCCGATCGCCCCGATCGCCCGGATGCGCAGGTCGCCGACGGTCACGAAGGTGCCCGAGGCCAGCTTGAAGTTCTCGGACAGCCGGCCGTCGAAGATCATGCCCTGAGCCGGATCCTCGGGATCGACGAAGCGGGCGGCGTCGCCCAGCCGGTAGAAGCCCTCGTCGTCGAAGGCGGCGGCCGAAAGGTCGGGCCGGCCGAGATAGCCGCTGGTCACCTGCGGGCCCTTGACCCGGAAGTCGAGCTTGCCGTCCTGCGGCACGAGCCGAACCGAGGTCCCGGGCAGGGGCAGGCCGATCATGCCCATGCGGCCGTTGGTCCAGTGGACGTTGCAGGCTGTCGGACCCGTCTCGGTAGCGCCATAGCCGCTGGAGAAGCTGATCTTCTCGCCCACCGTGCGGATCGCCACGGCCTGGATGCGGTCGGCGACCGTCTGGCCGAGGGCCGCGCCGCCGTACTGCAGCAGGCGCACGCGCGAGAAGAAGTTGCGGGCCAGCGCCTCGTCCTTCTCCAGCTCGTCGACCAGCAGCATCCAGCCGGCGGGGACCATGTTCTGATAGGTGGGCTGCACCTCGCGCAGGTTGCGCAGGGTCTCGCCGAACTTCGCCGCGGTGGGCTGGCCGGCGTCGATGTAGAGCGTCCCGCCCCGGTGCAGGCTCATGTGCAGGATGGCGTTGGCGCCCAAGCTGTGGCTCCACGGGGCGGAGTGCAGCATCACCGGCGGGTCGGGGTCGTCGAAGCACGCGGCGATCTGCGCCGCGTTGAGGCTGAGCTCTCGGTGACGGCCGATCACCGCCTTGGGCAGGCCGGTGGAGCCCGAGGTCAGCAGGTACTTGGCGTGGTCTTCCGGGCGGGCGCAGAACGTGGCGGCCGAGGCTTCGTAGAGCCGTTCCATCGGGATGTCGCCGGCCCGCGGCGACAGGCCCGCGATCACCGGCAGGCCGGCCAGGATCTCGGCCGAGAGGCCGTCGGCGAACAGCGCCGCGTCCTCGGTGTAGACGGCGGCGGGCTGCAGGATCTCGGCGGCGTGGGTCAGGCGGGCGAGGTTCGCGCCGGGCAGGCCGTACTGCGGCGAGACGGGCGCGACCGGCATGCCCTGGCTCATGGCCGCATAGGCGATCAGCGCGTGGTCTATGCCGTTGCGGGCCAGGATCAGCAGCGGCCGCTCGCCCACGACGCCCAGCTCCCGTAGGCCGCCGGCGAGGGCGGCGATCCGCTCGCGCGCTTCGGCGAACGTCAGGGTGCGCCAGCCCTCGCCCGAGCGCTCGGCCAGCCAGACGCGGTCGGGCGCGCTGGCGGCCCAGGCGTCCAGGGCCGAGGTCGTGGTCTGGTGCTGGGTGGAATAGGGCGTCGGATTGGTCAGCACCATCTCGCCGCCGCCGCGGCGGTCGATCTCCAGGCGTCGCGGCGCATAGCGCGGATCGCGGAACGGGGCGGTGGAGAGGCTGAGCTCGGCGTCCATGGGGCCATCGGTTACGGGCCGCCGCGACGTAAGTCGAGCCCCGCTAGGCCTTCTCCAGCTCGCGCAGCCGTCGTTGGAGGTACAGCCGCTCGGCGGGCGCGGGGTTCAGCCCCAGCGCCGCGCGCAGGGCGGCGATCGCCTCGCGCCTGCGGCGGGCCCGCGCCGACAGGTGCGCCAGGGCGGCCTGGTAGGGCAGCCAGGCCTGCATGCCTTCGACCCGCGCCAGCGCCGCAAGGCCCGCCTCGGCTCCTGCGGATTCCCCCAGCGCCACGGCGCGGTTCACGGCGGCGGGGGGGCTCGGCCGCACCGCGAGCAGGACGTCGTAGAGCCGGGCGATGTCGGCCCACGGCGTCGGCCGCCCCTCGGCGCGGGCGCAGTGGCTGGCGTGGATCGTCGCCAGGATCTGGCGCGGTCCGCTGCGGGCGAAGCCGGCGGCGCGATCCAGGAGGCCGGCGCCCTCGGCGATCAGGTCGCGCCGCCACAGGTCCGCCTCCTGCGCTTCGGGCGGAACCATGGCCCCGGTCGCGTCCAGGCGGGCGGGTCGCCGCGCCTCGGCGAAGCGGACCAGGGCGGCCAGGCCGAGGACCTCGGGCTCGCCCGGCATGAGCTCGGCCAGGAGACCGGAAAGGCGAAGCACCTCCGGCGCGAA
>Ga0268287_100177_pt1 | contig 37311 bp, 47 predicted proteins | sample MetcocultureR3M_FD_191348 | JGI IMG/M metagenome (GOLD analysis project Ga0268287, IMG submission 191348) | Soil microbial communities from Anza Borrego Desert, Southern California, United States - Methanotrophic co-culture R3-M | ecosystem: Environmental > Terrestrial > Soil > Desert | place... | reverse complement strand
TTGTCTCCGCTCCGCCACTTTTTCGTGAGTTTGCGGAGGATTTGTGGTGCCCGCTTTTCTCAAGTGGGTCGAACGACATCTCTTGGAGAATGGTGCCCCGTGCCGGCACAGGAATCGAATATCTCCGCGTTTAACCGTGGATCACGTCGCCTCACGCGCCTTTTTCCACAGGGGGTTTCCTTGTTTGTTCACGTATCATCATATATCGCTGAAAGCCATCAAGTCTCACCTGCAAAGGTGGACAGAAAGGTGGATAGATGGGGAGAGAATTAAATAGGCTCACCGCCCTCAGTATCAAAAATTCCGGTCCGGGAAAGTATGCTGACGGCGGCGGGCTTTGGCTTCACAAACGTGAGGACGGAGGCGGTCAGTGGGTCCTTCGGGTCACCGTTCATGGTCGCCGCCGAGAGATGGGCCTTGGTCCATTATCAGAGGTTACTCTGAAGGAAGTTCGTGATGAAGCTGCCAAATGGCGGGCTGTGGTTAGGCAGAACCTCGATCCAATCAAAGAGCGAGACCGCCTCCGGCGCCAGGCTGCTCGCAACTTGCATCTCCTCAAGGAGATCGCGGAAGACGCTTTCGAGAGCCGTAAGGCCGAACTGAAAGGTGACGGTGTTGCCGGCCGTTGGTTCAGCCCGCTTGAACTCCACATTCTCCCCAAGCTAGGCAAGATCCCAATAGCCGATATCAATCAGACCGATATTCGGGACGCGCTGGCGCCGATCTGGCATAGCAAGGCTGAGACGGCGAAGAAGGCTATCAACCGGCTCGGCATCTGCTTCAAACATGCCGCGGCTCTCGGGCTCGAAGTTGATATCCAGGCAACAGAAAAGGCTCGCGCGCTGCTCGGCCGCCAGCGCCACAAGGCGGGCAATATTCCCGCTATGCCATGGGCAGAGGTTCCAGCTTTTTACCGTTCCTTGACTGATGGCACGGTGACGCACCTAGCGCTGCGGCTCCTGATCCTTACAGGCGTCCGATCGGGACCTCTGCGATTCATCCGTGAGGAGCAGATCGACGGCGATGTCTGGACCGTCCCGGGCGGGGCCATGAAGGGCCGCAAAGACAAGACGCCGGATTTCCGGGTACCCCTATCTGACGAGGCGCTGGAGGTCATCGAGCAGGCACGGAAGATTGCGCGCGACGGATACCTCTTCCCCAGCGTCAAGCGTGGCGTCGTGTCCGACATGACGATGAGCCGGTTGATGGAGAGAGCCAAACTCGCGGCTCGCCCGCACGGCTTCAGATCGAGCCTTCGCGACTGGATCGCAGAAACGACCGACGCTCCTCACGATATAGCAGAGACAGTACTCGGACACGTCGTCGGCGGCACTGTCGAGCGAGCTTATAGACGGACGGATTTCTTGGAGCAGCGCCGGCAGTTGATGGCGCGATGGGCACAACACGTCACCGGCCGAGGCGGACAGGTGCTGCAACTGGTAAAGGGATAAAACGATGTTTTCCGTGGATGGATATCAACCACTCCAGGAGTTTTTAAATTTGGCCTACAAATCGATCAATGGCCGATTGGAGAGAGAGAGGATCAAACGAGTATTGAAAGCGCGCGATGCAGGAGAGGAACGCCCACAATATCCTTTCTCCTATTTCAATGCGGAATGCGCTGCCGAGTTCGCTGTGTATGATTTTTTAGCCAAGTCGACTTCGACGGCGAAATGCGTCCAAGCGCTAAGTCCTGACGGATTATCCAGGCTGAGTGTCCCGTTGACTTTGTTGGAGCCAATGTGGGCGTATCATAACCCAAAAGAAAATTCGTACTATGCCGCCCGCACCTCTCAAGCAAGATATGTGCGCTCTAAATTTGAAGTAGAAACCCTGTCGCAGGACTATTGGATCGTTCCGTTTCTGGAAGAGCAGTGCTTTGCAGAACGAGGAGACCTATCAACGTCGTTGACTCGGAGTTTCTCCAAAAACATTCCGTCTGTAGATTGGCGCCTCGGGACATTTAATCTCTCAGTGCATAAGCGTTATCTGAACAACATGGAAAAGTTCCGGGAGGGCGCCGAAGCGCTAGCGCAGATGGTGGAGTTGCCTAGATCTACGCTCCGATATCTTGAAGCATTGGCTGAAAATCGAACGTATATAAAAACCCTCGCACCACTTGATGGGTACAATATAATCGCCCCGAACGAATGGTTTGACGCGTTTGCGAAGCTAGCGGTGGCACCTTCGGAAAACACCCAATCTGTAGGATTTGGCGGATCGACGTTTGACCTCGTGCTTTCACTCATTCTGAGCGAGAAGGTGATCAAGAAGCCGTCGATGCGAAGCAAGGCTATCAAGGAGTTTGGAATTAGCGGTAGAGAGTTTGACCGGGTCTGGGCCGACATAGATGAGGCACGCCCAGAGCTGGAATTGAACAAGCCGGGGCCGAGATCGCCGCGCCGCGTTGAACTAGCTTAAGGTTCGTGCCATGAATCCGCTTCCTAGCAACCATCACAGTTGTCCTCAGGTCGATGCTCACGGCTCAGATCCGCATAATTCGAGACGTGTAGTGAATTGATTTTATAAATCATGGCGGCTATTTCGCTTCATCTGGATCAGTAAAGATTCAGCCCGTATCAACAAACAACGGGCTGAACACATGCAAATCACCGACCCTCTTCTCACTAAAAAAGAAGCCGCAGCAATTCTCGATGTCAGCATCCCGACGCTCTACCGTCGCGTTGCCGATGGCATTGTCCCCAAGCCGATCAAGATCGGTACGCTTTCCAAGTGGCCGCAGTCCGAAATCCTTAGCGTCATCGAATCTGCCAAGGCGGCACGGGACGCCTAATCATGATCGCGAGCGACGAAGAGCAACATGCCGCTTTCCAGCGGTACGCTGAAGCAAGCCGGAAAGCCCAGACAACCTTGTCTTTCGAGGACGGTCGGCAGGCGGCGCAGGCTTGGATCGGCTTTCTGAACGCCTATCTGCCAGAGAATCGGAAATTGCCATTGACACGGGTAACCGGCGGCAATGTGGCGGCATTTCCAGCTTATAGAACGAGCCCAAGTCATGGGCGGTGATATCGACGTCCAGTGCCTCCCGTACATGCCCCTGCAGGTTGAGCGGCTTAGAAAATCCAAGGCTTGGCTTCGCTGCAAGCGGAAGCCCGAGTTAGCATTCTACATGGTCAATCTGTGGATGCGGGCTTGGCACGAGATCCCGGCAGGAAGCATCGAGGATGATGACGACGTTCTGGCCGATGCGGCAATGGCGTCACCGGACGAATGGCAACGTCTAAAAGACGACATCCTGCACGGATGGGAGCGCCGCGAGGGGAGGATCTGGCACAGCACTGTGACAGAGATTGCAGCAGACGGTGCATCCAAGCTTCGGAAGAACAAAAACCGCACGAGTGCGGCTCGTCAGGCGCTGGCTGAGTGGCGTTCCGTTCCTGTTACAGACTCAGTGACAGGCACTGTCAGCCCTACTGTGACAGTGCCTGTGACAAATACTGTTACAGACCCCGAAGGGAAGGGAAGGGAAGAGAAGGGAAGAGAAGTATTATCAACATCTGACGATGTTGATGGCGCCATCGCCGCAAAATACGGGTTCGAAGCGCGGACCATTCGCCTTTCCGAAAAGGATCTGGCCGTCTGGCGGTCGGCCTTCCCTCACATCGGTCTTGAGGCAGAGCTTTGGGCTCTCGACGAATGGGCCGGCACGAAAGGCAAACGTTGGTTCAACGCTGTTAGCAGTGCCTTGGCAAAAAAAGAGCGCGATGCAGTGGACCGCATCTCGGCGGCCCAGGCGAGTAGAGCAAGTGGGGGCGAGGCGCGTCGGCGTCCCGATCCGCGAATATGAAAACCGTCGCATCCATCCTTGCCGCGAATGGAATCCGGCTCCGTCGTGTCTCTGGCGGAAATCAAAAAACCACCTGCCCGAAATGCTCTCCGACTCGGAAGAACAAGCGCGAGCCTTGTTTGTCCGTTCGGATCGACGCGAAGGGCATTCAGTTCAACTGCCACCATTGCGGTTTCCACGGGGGCGCATTTTACGATGAACAAACTGGGCCAGATAGGCGCACAGGCATTCCAAAACAGGATGATCGATCCCGCGGTCGCCGAACATTTAGGAATTTATACGGGTAGGACGGAACGTCTGGGAGATGGCTCGAACGTTGTCGTACCGGACGCAAGCGGTAACGTTGTCGTGTTCCCGTTCATCGATGGGGCGAAGTCTGTCGGGGAGAAGTACCGAGCACCCGGAAAGAGGTTCTGGCAACGCGCTGGCGGCCGCAAGACGTTCTGGAACGCCGACTGTATGGACGATCCGGCGTTGGAGGGCGGAACCAAGGCGCTGATCATAACCGAGGGTGAGATCGATGCTCTGACAGCGATCGATTGCGGGTTTCATGCAACCGTTAGCGTCCCCGACGGAGCGCCTCCGGTCAGAGAGGGTGAAGATCCGGAGCGGCTTGACGATGTTGAGCCGGAAGATGATGCGCGAGGCAAGTTCGAATTTGTTTTCAACAACAGGGATCGCATCAAGCGGATTCAGCGGTTCATTCTAGCTGTAGATAACGATCCGCCTGGTCGTCGGCTGGCGGCGGAACTACTGCGGCGGCTCGGTGCCGCCCGATGCTCATTCGTAACCTATCCGGAGGGATGCAAGGACCTCAACGACGTCAGGATGCAGCATGGCCCGGACGAGGTCGTCCGCCTGATCCTTGAGGCAAAACCATACCCGGTGAAGGGCGTCTACCGCCTTTCGGACTATCCGGAAGCTGACGAGCCGCGCACCTATTCGACCGGATGGCCGGAGGTCGATGAGCATCTTCGCCTTTGGCTTGGAGAACTGCTTGTGGTCACGGGCATCCCAGGGCACGGGAAGTCAACGTGGACGATGAACATGTGCGTGAATCTTGCGCGCAGGTACGGCTTCACGATTGCTGTTGCGTCCTTCGAAATCCCGACGGTGCCGGCGCTAAGATACAAGCTCAGGCTATCGGCCAGTGAAGAGCCAAGTTCCAGTTGGACGAAAGATATCGTCTCTCATGCGGACAAGTTCATCCAGGATCATTTTATCTTTATCGATGCCGATCCCACCGGAGAGGTCGACGAGGACATGACCCTCGAATGGTTGCTAGAGAGGGCTGCGGATGCGGTGCTGCGCTATGGCATCAAGGTGTTGGTGATCGACCCATGGAACGAGGTGGAGCATTCCCGGCCAAAGAGCGAGAGCGAGACCCAGTATGTCAATCGGGCGCTTCGACAGATCCGCCGTTTCGCACTTCGGCATCACGTGATCGCAATCGTCGTAGCGCATCCGACCAAAGATGTCGGGAGGGGCGGGGAGGCGAGGACGCCGACGCTCTATGACATCGAAGGCAGTGCTGCCTGGTACAATAAGCCAGACCACGGTGTGGTTATCGACGTCCCTGATCCTAGCCTGAATGAGACAGTCGTATGGGTGAAGAAGGCTCGCTTCTCCTGGTCAGGAAAGAAGGGAGACGTGACGCTTGAATATGTTCCCGAAGTTGAGGGCTACCGGTCAATGTGCGGGGTCCCGCCGCTTTGGCCGGCTGCAACCTCAAAGAGGGAGGTTGCATGACAACCCTCCGTTCGATCTCCCCAGTAAGCATTCAGGGGCTGGTTCCAAAGAAGCCTCCCACCGGCGAACCAATCTTTGAGAATGTTAATCCTGCCACCTTGTACGTTGACCCGGATTATCAGCGTGACGTTGGGGAGCGTGGGCTGCGTCAGATCCGTCGTATCATCGAAAACTTTGACTGGGCTCGGTTCAAGCCGCCGGTGTGCGCCTATTCCGAGGTGGATGGCGCTACCGTTCTGAAGTGCATCGATGGACAGCATACTGCAATCGGGGCGGCATCTAACCCCTTCATTCACTCGATCCCAGTCATGATCATCGAAGCCGCAGACACACCGTCCCAAGCGCTTGCCTTCATTGGGCAGAATACAGAGCGGCTGGGGATGACAAAGCTCCAGCTACACCGAGCTGCGCTCACTGCAGGTAGCGATGACGCGCTTACGATCGAACAGGTCTGTGAGAGGGCTGGCGCGACAATCCGGCTCGTCCAATCAAACAGTGGCCAATATGCCGTCGGCGAAACCATGGCCGTCAATGAGATAGGGCAATTGATCCGGCGGCGCCACGCCATGGGTGCGCGGCAGATCCTTGAGCTACTTGTGCGAGCGCAAATGGCGCCGGTGACTCAGCTTCAGATCAAGGCGACTGAGTTCTTACTCACTCAAGAGGATTACAAATCGAAGTTCGAGCCAGGCGACCTCATCGAGGCGATTACTGGCTCTTTTCCCACAGATCTGAAACAGGCGAAACTTGAGGCTGCGGACAAACGGATTCCATTGTGGCGAGCCTTAGCCAGCGTCTGGTTCAGGAAAACGAAAAAGCGGCGCCTGACGAGTAAAGGACTGAGATGACCAGCAAAGCAGAAAGACTTCGGAAGAAACGGATTGTCCAAGGACGTCCCCGACGTCAGGGCGTGGAGCGCCATGACAACGGCAAAATCAACTATACCGCCCTACGCCCGGAGACTGAGAAGGAAATAAAAGCAGTGGCTATCGAAGCTCGAAAGCGGGTTCACGGCATGGATACAGAGGCCGCGGCAAGCCCATTTGCGGGTTATACCCTTGGCCGGCTTTTCCTGGACGGTCGGATTTATGCGGATCAGCGAAAGGCGGGGGACGAGTACGCGATGGCGATGGCTCGATACTATGGGCTGCTAGGGATTCACCCGAGCGTCAGGGCACAGGAGATTTTCAGAGCTGGGGGTCTTGAGGGTGGCGTCAAGTATTCACCGGAAGTGACTGACGACTACCAGCGCGCTATGGGCCGTTCGGCCAACACGATGATGTACTACGAGGGTCTTCTGCTCGCTTGCCAGGACGGCCCGCAAGTGAAGCAGACTGTCTACAACCTCTGTATCATGGACTATGCGGCGATGCGGTTTATGCCTGACCGCCAGTTACGGTGGTTGACGCGAGGTCTCGACAAGATCGTCTCGACCTGGACTTGATGGCAAGCAACAAATCAGATAGTGGTAAAAACAAGAATGAGGTCGTGCGCGCAAAGCCCACGGCCTTTATTTTTTGGCTCTGACTAAAGGCACATTGGAAATATGGCTTCGTCAACGCCTGAGCGGCAAACGAACGCCAAATAGAAGCTACTTGGCTTGATCAGTCGATCGGAAAGCTTCTCGTTGTGTCCCGTGCTTCCTGTTCAGAGAAAAGCTGTTTCCGGCGCTCTACGACGCCGCTTAAAACCTGCTTCATTTCCGCAGCAAGCGCTGACATGTCTTCCGTGAAGTTGCCCAAGTTCGTAGAAATTTGGGAAATGGCACTTTCTAATTGCTGCTCAAGCCGCTCATCATCGGGCAGGCGGATCACAATGGCATCACCGTCCGTGTTCAACGTGCCCATTGTGTTCATAATTTGATGTGACGGCGAGAGTTGGAAGGCAGTTTTATTGCCGGAAAATGGAACTATTACGTCGACATAGTCGATCTTATGAACCACATGCTGACCAAACTCCCGGACCACTTTCTCTTCAGATACGCGCTTTCCGCGTCGAGCTTCGAAGTGAAGCTGGGGTGTCTTGATTACTGCGTCGCGGAGTGCCTGTTCGATCTCTCGTGCTGCTAATGCTTCAAAATTGGCTTTCGGCAATCTCTCAATTGCGCGAACGGCCGTTTGAATTGCCCCATTCCCGTAACTGCCAGTCGATTGACCTCTAAACAGACTCACTATCGCTCCTCCCACCGATTCTTTGTCGAAACTAAACCATGACACGAATGTTGAGTCGAGTGCCTCCTATAAGAGGAACAGATGACCAGTAAACAAGTGAAATTTACTGCGAAACCACCTGCCGCCGGCAGAGGGCGGGCTAAGGGTACGCCAAACAAGACGACGGCTCTGCTCAAGGACGCGATAATCAAGGCCGCTGAAGCTGCTGGCGCAGACAAGCAGGGAAAAGACGGGCTCGTGGGCTATTGCACGTTCCTAGCAACGGAAGAGCCTAAGGCGTTCGCCGCGTTGTTAGGAAAGGTGCTGCCACTCCAGATCGCCGGCGAAGGTGGCGGGGCTCTGAGGGTGGAAGTCGTCCGCTTCTCTGATGAGTGATGAACGCTTTGGTCCGTATCCCGGCGCACGGCTGGCGACCTCGTGAATATCAGCTGCCAGCATGGAATGCGTGGGAAAGGGGCTGCAAGAGACAACTGCTCATCTGGCATCGGCGAGCCGGGAAGGACGAGATAGACCTTCAGAAGCACGCTGTCAGTGCGATGACCCGTCCGGGTACGTATTGGCATATGCTTCCGGAGGCGGCGCAGGCGCGAAAAGCCATTTGGAACGCCGTCAATCCTCATACGGGTCGACGCCGTATCGACGAGGCATTTCCCGGCGAAATCGTCGCCAACATGAACGACAACGAGATGTTCATCCGGTTTAAGACCGGATCGACGTTTCAAGTCGTTGGATCGGACAACTTCAACAGCCTCGTCGGCTCGCCGCCGGTGGGGATCACGTTTTCAGAATGGGCGCTGGCGAATCCAAGCGCCTGGGCGTTCCTCTCGCCAATCCTGGAAGAGAATGGAGGATGGGCCTCCTTCATCACGACCCCGCGGGGCAATAACCATGCGAAGAGCATGCTGGATGCTGCGAAGCTGGACAAGTGGGACCCGACCAGCAACCCGAGAGGCTGGTTCACTCAGGTTCTGAGAGCGGATCAGACGCTGGCAATCAACCCTGACGGGATTGAGAGGCAGCGAAAGATTTATGCATCGCTTTATGGGAAAGAAATTGCAGACCTGCTGATAGAGCAGGAATTCTATTGCTCGTTTGCGGGTGCGACCGTAGGGTCATACTGGGGAGCGGAGGTTGCCGAGGCAGAGGTTGAGGGCCGTATCGGCGTAGTGCCGATTGACTGGCGCTTTCCCGTGCATACGGCGTGGGATCTGGGGAAGGCGGTCAACAACCCGATCTGGTGCTTTCAGGTCATCGGCGGCAGGCTCAAGATTGTCGACTTCTACCTTCCTGAAACAGACGACCTAGAGGACTGGTGCGCCGAATTAGATAAGCGCGGCTACCACGGCCACGACTATGTGCCTCACGACGCAGCTCAAGCGAACTGGGGTGCCAAGCGGACGCGCTATGAAACGCTCAAGGCACTGGGTCGCAAGCCGAAGTTGGTCGAAAAGGTAAGCGTTGCCGATGGCATCAATGCGGGGCGCCAGTCCCTCAAGGTCGCGGAAATTGATGCCGGTCGGTGCGCGCACGGTCTTGAAGGTCTGAAGATGTATCGACGCGATTGGGACGACGCGCGCAAAACCTTTCTAGAAAATCCGGTGAAGGACTGGGCTGAGCATATCGGCTCGTCATTCCGCTATCTCGGCTTGGCATGGCGCGAAGAGGCACCCGTCGTGGTGATCCCGCCGAAGCAGCAGGAATCCACATACACCGCAATGCCGGATGGAACGATCAAATCGCAGATGACGGTCGCTGAGGCCGTCAAGGCGATGCAAAAGCGTAGGGCGCGGGACTGAACTGAAACACCGATCGGCGCGTTTCTGTAGCGAGCGTCGATCATCAACGAAGGAAAACCCGAGATGACCGACAAGGTAGCAAAAGCGGATATCGAGAACCGCACCATTGAGAGCATCGTGAAGCAGTTCCGCGGCGGCGAACATCGCTTGGCCGGTCAGCGTGCTTCCGAACTGATCTACTCCTCCGGCAAAGAGAACAGCAAGCTGGCTGACAAGGTCCGCGAAGCTGCTCCTGGCATCGAGCGCTATATCTCCGCTCCCGACGCCCCTGTCGTCATGGTGAGCGATCAGGGCGGTGATCCACTGGCAACGCAGCCGGAAAACCGGGCGGATGCCACGGGCGCGTCCAACGTCAGTTCTGTCCAGGCAATCCAGGAGCAGAACGCGATCGACAAGAACCTCGCCAAAGGCCGGAAGAATCGCGTCAAGAAGGACGTCGACGGCAACACAGGCGGGGAGGATGCGACGAAGCTCAATCCCGATGGCGCCGACAAGGAAGACGCCGACAAACAGTAACCCCTCAATCTGAGAGTTTTCAAGCCCTCGCCCTCACCGGCGGGGGTTTTTCGTTTCAGGCGATGAAAGCGAACAATGGCAAAGCAAGCGAAATCTACGGCGGCCGGCAAGGCAATGCGGGATGCGGGTCGGAAGTGGCTCAACCGCATCGAAGAAGCCGGGCGGCTTGAAAAGACGTGGATGGACGACGCCGACGTCGCTGTAACCGCCTACACCGGCGAAAAGGGGCGCGCCGATAGTGCGCAGGCCGGACAGGGCATCGCCTACGATTTCAACATGGCCTATGCCAACGTCGAGACCATCGTCCCGGCTATCATCAATTCCCCTCCCGCGCCCGATGTTCGCCGCCGCTTCGGGGACGACGATCCCGTCGCTAAGGCAGTCTCAGAGATCATTGAGCGCGCTATCCGCGTCCAGGTCGATGACAGCAAGCTTCAGGTCGAGCTTGAGTCCATGGCACAGGATGCATTCCTTGCCGGCCGTGGCGTCATTCGTATTCGCTTCAAAAGCGAGATCGAGGGCGGAGAAACCACGAAGGAAGAGCTTTCCGAGCGTCTGGACGACAAGGAAACAGGGCGGGCGGTCGCAAAGGCTGACGATGCCGGTGAAAAAGTCGAGGAGTATTCGCAACAGCCGGAGGAGCGCGTTACCGGGGAGCGCATCTGCTTCGAGGCCGTAAGCTGGCGAGACTATCGCCATGGGCCGGCCAAGCGCTGGGAAGACAGGCCATGGGAAGCTTTCCGGCATTCGATGCCGAAAGAGGACTGCGATGATTTCTCCGACGTGGCGCTTGTCACCAGCCAGTATGCTGAAGGCGACGAGGTAGACGGCGAAGATGACCGGGACCGGGAAGTCTGGGAAGTATGGGACCGGAAAACCAAGACGGTCCTGTTCGTTCGCGCCGGCGACGGTATGGTCCTGAAGCGCGTTGCCGATCCCCTCGGTCTGTCAGGGTTCTATTCGATCGCAACGCCAGTGCAGGCCATCGAGCTAACCGGCCGGTTGATGCCGGTCAATCCGTTCTCGATTTATCGCAAGCTCGCCGACGAGCTCGATCGCACCACGAAGAGGATTTCCGTCCTCACCAAGCAATTGAAGCTCAAGGGCTGGTATGCGGTCAGCGCTACCGATCTTCAGGCGATGCTCGACGCGGACGACAATGAGTTCGTGCCTATCCAGGACGCCGAAATCTGGTCCCGCAATGGCGGCCTGCAGAATGCGGTTCTCTTCTGGCCTGTCGAGCGCCTAGCCGCCGTCCTTATGCAGCTCTACGAAGTCCGCAACCAGACGAAGCAAGCGATTTATGAAATCACCGGCATTTCGGACATCGTGCGCGGCGCTTCGATCGCGAACGAGACGGCGACCGCCCAGAACATCAAAAGCCAGTGGGGCTCGCTACGCATTCAGAAGATGCAGCGGATGATGGAGCGCGCGGCGCGCGACCTGTTCGTGATGATGTCCGAAATCATCCCCGCCAAATTCTCCCCTGAAACCCTTCAGCAGATGACCCAGGTGCAGATCCTGCCGACCGAGCAGGAACAGCAGCCTGTCCAGCCGCAGCCGCCACAGGTGCCGCCCGGGGCTCCTCCGGAGGTACAGCAGGCCGCTATCGCCCAGTCGCAGCAGCAGGCCCAGCAGGCAGAAATGGCCCGCCAGCAGAAGCTGCAGCATCTGATGCAGATACAGGCTCTGCTGCAACAGAAGGTGACGAGCTTCTACCGCGTGGACGTCGAGACTGACAGCACGGTCAAGGCCGACCTTACCCGCCAGAAGGCGGAAGCAACCGGCTTTATGCAGGCTGCAAGTGGATACTTCGCCGCTGTCGGTCCGCTCGTTCAACAGGGCGCGCTGCCGATGGATCTGGCGGTGGAAATCTTCTCGTCCTTCAGCCGCATGTTCAACCTCGGGAAGACGGTCGAAGACGCGCTTGATGAACTCATCTCCAAGGCCAAGGAATCTGCCGGACAGCCCAAACCGAACCCGCAGGAAGAAGCGCAGAAGGCAGAAGAGCAGCGGAAGCAAAAGGAATTTCAGCTCCGCCAGCAGGAAGTCCAGGGCAAGCTTCAGGCCTCGCAGATGGAAGCGCAGATTAAGGCCGAGCAAGCCAGAGCCAAGATCCAAGCTGATGCCGAGGAGCGCGCGGCCCGTCTTCAGATTGAACGGATGCAGGCCGAGACCGAGGCAGCTAAATCACGGCAGGAATTGGCATCGAAGGAACTCGACCTGCAAATCAAGGCCGTCCAGCTTCAGATAGAGCAGGCACGGCTGGCCGGGATGACTTTCGCACCCTCTGCATTCCCAACCCCGAATGGAGCATACAATGGCTGATGACTGGCGCTTCATGTCGCGAGACAGCACGTCCGCGGCTGCCGATATCGTGAACGTGGATCTGTCGTCGGCAGACCATGTCCCAGGGACGCCCTACAGGGCATTGAGAGCGAACACCGCAGGTGTCGTGATGGCCGATACCCTATCGGGAACAAACCGCACCCTGAACTTTGCCGCTGGTGAAACGCGTGCGGTCTATATCCGAAAGATCTATCAGGCCGGAACGACCGCAACCGGTATCGAGGGGCATATGTGAATGCCTCGCTACGTCCGCCGCAATGGCCTGCTGGTCGATCGAGCAACAGGCGAACCCATGCTGTCCGCTGAAGAGCGCGCCCGTCCAATGCCCGCGCCGATGATTATGTCGGACATTCCCGCATACGCCAGCCCGATCGACGGAAGGATGATCACCTCCCGATCCGAGCGGCGCGAAGACCTGCTTCGGAACAACTGCGTCGAGGCAGGGGACATGAAGTCGCCCACGGGCGGGAAAATCAGGAACAAGGCTTTCGCGAAGAAGCGGGGCCTGAAAGTGAGCGAGGAATTTCTATGAACGTCGAGAACTCTAATGTTGCTGCCGCCTTGAGCGGTGGCGCTGAAGCCCTCCCGGAAGCCAGCCAGACCGTCAACGACGACCAGGACCTGGGCGCGATCTGGGACCAGATGGAACGAGACAATGGCTCCGCTCGTGACGAGGGAGGCAAGTTCGCGTCCACCAATGGCGACGGGAAGGCTAGCGAGACCGGGGACGGCGGTGAGCCGAATCCGAACGATCCCCCACAGGAAGGTGAGGGACAGGGAGAGGCCGGTGAAGACGGTTCCTCGACGCTCACGGCTTCGGCCGTGCCTCTCCCGGCGAATTGGAACGGGATGGACGAGGATTGGAAGAAGATCCCCGCCGACGTTCAGACGAAGATTGCGGCCCGTGAGCAGGAAATTCACGCCCGCATGTCAGATCAGGGGCGCCAGATCAGCACCTATAAGCCGGTGCATGATATTTTCGAGCAGAACAAGGATCTGCTTGAAAACCGCAGGACGCCCGACGGTCGGCCGGTAACTCCGGCCTTTGCTGCCGCATTCCTCCTGGAAGCGCAGCGCCGAATTGATGCCAACCCGATCGGAGCACTGGTCGAGATGGCGGAGCGGTTCGGCCTTCGCGACCATCTCAAGGCCGCTTTGAACGGCCAGCTTCAGTTTCAACGCATCCAGCCACCAGCCGCTTCGCAGCAGTCCAGTCTGACAGCCGCTGACGTGGAAAGGATCGTGAAAGACGCGGTAACCCAGGACACCAGCGCCCGCGCCGCAGCCGAAGAGGTCGATCGCTTGTCGAAGGACAAGCCATTGTTCTCCGAGATTGCCGAGGACGATATGGTCCACTTCATTCACAAGGCACGCGCCAAACTCGGGGACGCCGCTTCGAAAGAAGCCGTGTTCGATGCTGCCTATGACATGGCCGTTCACGCCGACCCAACCCTTCGCGCCAAAGCAGCCGCAGCCGCCAAAGAAAAGCAGGCCGCCGCTGCGCAGGGATCGAAGCGCACTGAGGACGCAAAGCGCGCCAACTCCATCAATGTCTCTTCAACCTCATCGGGCAAGGGGCGCGAGCTCACGGAAGACGAGCTTCTGGCCGCCGCCTATGACGAAATCCAAAGCAAGGGCTAATTGACCATGCCATCTCCTAGTGCAGTCTTCACGCAGATGGTTTCGACCACGCTGCGCAACTCCGCGACCGATGTTGCGGACAACGTCAGCAAGAACAACGCGCTGATGAACCGCCTCAAGAAGAAGGGAAAAATCCGGACGCTCGACGGCGGTACCGAAATTCAGGTTCCGCTCGAATATGCGGAAAATGGCACCTACCAGCGCTACGGCGGTTACGACACGTTGAACACCAACGCGTCCGACATCGTCACCTCGGCCAAGTTCGATTGGTCCCAGGTTGCGCTGCATGTCGTCTCCTCTGGCCGCGAGCTTCGCATGAACTCCGGCAAGTCGCAGATGATCAACCTCGTCAAGACGAAGAAGGCGAACGTCCTGAAGACGGCCGCAAACAACTTCTCTGTCGACTTCTTCTCGGACGGCTCTCTGTCGTACCAGATCGGCGGCCTCGCCAACCTCGTGCAGTCGAACGGGCAGGGCACCGTCGGCGGTATCGACAGCGCGACCTGGACGTTCTGGCGCAACAAGTTCCGGGAAATCTCGGGCTCCAACGCCTACACGAAGGATACCATCCTCGGCGAAATGAACGCCCTCTGGATGGCTCTGACGCGTGGCGCCGACAAGCCCGACCTGATCGTGTTCAGCCACGACTTCTTCTCGGTCTACGAGGCATCGCAGCAGCAGTTCCAGCGGTACCAGGATGCGGACATGGCTAAGGCCGGCTTCGAATCCTACAAGTACAAAACCGCTGACGTGATCTTCGACGACAACGCCAACTTCGCGACCAACGCGGAGAAGGGCTACTTCCTCAACACCGACTATCTGTACATCTTCCAGCACAAGGATGCCCAGTGGTCGCAGGACGAGGAGAAGAAACCCGTCAACCAGGACGCTATCGTCATCCCGTACTACTGGATGGGCAATGCGGCCACTTCTAACCGTTCGCTGCAGGGTGTCCTGCTCGACGCGGCGTAAGGAGACCTGACCATGACTGCTTTTGTTGGTGCATCTCTCGCAGCCACGTATACCGCCGCCGACCTGACTGGTCAGGAAAGTGGTGGCGTGCCTGGCATCGGCGACATCTACGTCTCGCACGACAACAAGACGTATCGCTTCGTGCAGTACAACGCCGGTGCCGGTGCTGTCGCTGCCGTGGCGGGCAATGTCGCCTACCTGTACGCCCCGGGTGGCGTTTCCACCGGCGTGACCAACGTTGTCACCTCTGACCTTTCCGATAGCTCCGAAATCGGCGCTGGTGTGCTTCAGGCTGCCATCCCGAACGGCGGCTATGGATGGATCCAGGTCAAGGGTGTTGCGACCATCACGCCCGCTCTCACGGCCGGCGCTGATGGTGACCCGCTCACTCCTTCCGGCGCGACCGACGGCACCCTCGATGTCGTCGCCGGCGCCACGGATGCGGTTTGCGCATATGCGGTCGATGCCTCGGCAAAGATCATCATTTGCGACTTCCCGTACTGAGGTCGGAACTGATCCGAAGCAATGAAGGCGGTCCATGTGGCCGCCTTTTTTCTTTCACCTTCCAAGAGGACTGAACAATGGCTGATCAGCCTGTAATCCGGGTGTTGGGGTTCAACACCACTTATGAAATGCACCCGAAGCGCGGTACCGACCCGCTGAACGATACCGTCGATGACAAGGGGTTCCTTCTCAATGAGAAAGGCAAGCGCATCATGGAGCGCGTAGCGGAAGATTGGGTGAGCTATTCCCCGGCCCACAGCCCGATCGGCACGAAGAACGTCGAGCGGGTCCGTCATCTCATCCCAGATCCGTCGCGCGTCGGCGATGATCCGGAAGGCGTGAAGCTCGGCTTCATGCAAGCCCGCTGGTCGCAGATCGAACCTGCCTATGAAATGTGGAAGCAGGGCCAGGAACTGCCGCTGAACGGCACGCCTCTTCAGGTTTGCCCGATCTTCAACCCTGGCATGATCGAAGTTCTGCACCAGGTTGGGATCAAGACGGTCGAGGAAGTCCGCGACCTTTCGGAAGTGCATATCACCCGCGTCAACCTTCCGAACATGCGCGACATCAAGAAGCAGGCCGGCATTTTCCTTGCCAACATGGGCAGCGCCTTCAGCGCCGAACGGGAAGCGGAGAAGGATGCGCAGATCGCCGCCATGTCCGAACGTCTGGCAGCAATGGAAGCCTTGCTCGAGCAGAAGACGGCGCCGGAAGCCGCTCCGGACAACGAGGTGGCCGAGCTGCGCTCTCAACTGGACGCCAAAGGCATCGCCTATGACAAGCGCTGGGCTGCTCCGAAGCTGCGCCAGGCACTCGCCGGGGAGGCTGCATAAGTGACGATCCTGACCGTTGTGCAAAGCCTGAGCATGGCGGTCGGGCTCGCACGTCCGCTGTCTGTCTTCGGCAACACCGCGCGCGAATGGATGGAAATGCAGGAGGTGGTCAAGGAAGCCACCTCCGTCATTGTCCAGGCCTACGATTGGCAGCGCCTGAAGAAGCAACACGTCATCACGGGCGACGGCGTGCTGACCAGCCACCCGATGCCGTCTGATTACCGGCGCATGCTGAAAAAGGGGAACATCTGGTCCTCGCGCTACCGCTGGCAGGCTCAGCAGATCGTCGATCTCGACACGTGGATGGAACTCACCGAACTGACGACGCCCGTGGTGGACGGCATTTGGACGATCTACGGCGACCAGTTGCACTTCCTGCCGGTGCTCGGGGCGACCGAGACGATCAAGTATTTCTACATTTCAAATTTGATCGCGACGGGACCGGCTGAAAATCCGGTGCTGAAGAGCGAAATCACCAACGATGGCGACACATTCCACCTCAGCGAGCGCCTGCTACGGCTCTGCATCATCTACTTGTGGAAGCAGATCCAAGGACAGGATTTCGCGGCCGAGCTCGCCGACTACGAACAGGCAATCGACCAGTACATGATCGAAGACAAAGGCTCGCAGCCGGTGGTTTCCGGCAATAGCGGCTATCGTCCGACGTCAAATGTCTGGCCTGGCAGGGTGTCCGGATGAAAAGCCAGTATCTCGCTCGCACCGTGAAGCCGGGGAGAGCCCGCAACGCGAATACCCAGACATTGCCGGCGCCGATCAACGGGCTTGTGACGTCGGAGAGCGTCCTCGGCATGGTCCAGGCGAGCGCCTTCCAACTGGATAACTGGTTCCCGACGAGGCGGGGTGTGAAGGCCCGCAAAGGTACCCGCACCGCGGCGTCTATTTCAACGATCGGCGCCCCGGTTCAGAGCCTGATCGCCTACAATGCGCCGACAACGAAGAAGCTCTTTGCCGCCAGCACCACAAGCATCTTTGACGTCACGTCTGTCGGCAGCCCGACAGTTCCCCCGGCCGCATCGGTAACTGGTCGCACGTCCGGCTATTACTCGTTCGTGAATTTCTCGACCACAGGCGGCCAGTTCATGACCGTCGTAAACGGAACCGACCCGCTGCTGCTTTACGATCCGGTCAATGGATGGGTGCCGATCACAGCTGCATCAACGCCCGCGATAACGGGCGGGAGCACGTCGGACCTGCAGCAAGTTTGGGTCTACCGCAACCGGCAGTTCTTCATTCAGGCTCGATCGCTCATAGCGCGGTACCTCCCCGTCGGTGCGGTCGCAGGGGCGCTCGGCACGATCGACATGAACGGCGTTTTTCAGAAGGGCGGTTCTCTCGTCCTCGGCGCCACATGGTCGATCGATGCCGGCAATGGCTTGGACGACAAGTGCGTCTTCATCACCGATCAGGGAGAAGTCGCAATCTATCAAGGGTCGAACCCTGCCGATGCCGCTCAATGGAGCCTGGTCGGTCTCTATGAGATCGGCGCCCCGTTGGGTCGCAGAGCCACCATGAAATCTGGTGGAGATTTGATGATCGCGACGAAGCAGGGACTATTGCCGATATCTGCGTCCATTCAGAAGGACACCGCCGAAATCGGTACGATGGCGCTGACCCGCAATATCGAACCGGATTGGCGAAAGCTTGCCGTCGAGCGGGCAACGCTTCCCTGGGAAATCCTTCGAAGCGACACCGGCGGATTTACCATCGTCTCGGTTCCAGTCACGGCCGACGGCCAGGAGGCGTTCGCTTATGTCATGAACACCGAAACCGGGAAGTGGTGCAGATACACCAACTGGGACGGCCGGTGCATGGTCCAGCACGCCGGAAATCTGTATTTCGGGACCAGCGACGGCCGCGTGAAAATGGCTGATGTCGGCGGCAACGATGACGGCGCTGCGATCTACTACACATGCGTCGGTAACCCGGAGGCATTCGGGAATCCGGCAGGGCAGAAGACGATCCTGCAGGCGAAGGCGACATTCCTTAGCAGCACGCCTTTCATCCCCCAGATCAGCGCGTCGATGGACTATGACGTCGTGGTTCCGGCCCCGCCGAATACCGCCGACGATGTCCCCTCAAACGAGTGGGACAACGCGACATGGGAAGTGAGCACATGGGACGCCTCGCAAGCATCGCAGGCCTATAGCTCGACTGTCGTTGCGATCGGCCGGTCCGGTAACGTCATGCAGTATCAGGTCCAGGTCACAGGCGCTCTTACGCCCGCGCCTGATACCGAATTCGTGACCCTCGACGTCAGTTATGAAACGGGTGCCGTGGGGCTCTGATGGAAATCCATTGGTTCGGATCTCAGCAGCCGGTGGCGCGCGCCGGAGTTGCTCGATTTGTCGCGTCCCACATTCCGGGGTGCGAGCGTGGCTTCGGCGACAACTGCGTTGCCATGGGCATCATAGAGACTGGCGCAGAGCCCAAGCTTATCGCCGGTGTCGTCTATCACAATTATTGCCCTGAAAGCGGAGTGATCGAGCTTTCGGCGGCTTCCACCTCTAAGCGCTGGCTGTCGCGGCCGGTGCTCAAGGCGATGTTCTCCTATCCCTTTGATCAGGCCGGCTGCCAGATGGCCGTCCTGAGGGTTTCCGAGCGGAACCCGATCATGGTGAGCATCGCCCTTCGATATGGCTTCAAAAGCTACCTCATACCGCGGCTTCGGGGTCGAGACGAAGCGGAGCACATCTTGACATTGACGGACGACGATTGGCGGGCAAACCGCTTCAATCAGGAGAAGGATTGACATGGGAAAGCCTAAAGCTCCGGAAGCCCCAGACCCGCAGGAAACCGCTGCCGCCCAGACAGGCACCAACGTGTCGACCGCCATTGCGAACGCGAACCTGGGCAACGTCAATCAGGTCACCCCCTATGGAAACCTGAACTACTCCAAAACGGGGAGCTACGAATGGACGGACCCGTCAACCGGGCAGAAATACAACGTGCCGACCTTCACGGCGACGACGACGCTGTCGCCTGAGCAGCAGAAGATCCTTGATCAGAACAATCAGACGAACCTGAATCTGTCGACGGTCGGGAATGCACAGTCCGCGCGGCTCGGCGAACTGCTCAGCACTTCCCTGTCTCTTAACGATCTGCCGAAGGGCGGCGATGCGTCAAAGCTGACGATGCCGAACTATCAGCAGTTCCAGAACGGACCGCAATTGCAGACCGACGTCAAGGATGCCGGCGCGATCACGAAGACCTATGGAACCGATTTCTCCGCTGATAGGCAGAGGGTCGAGGATGCTCTATTCGCGCGCGCAAATCCGCAGTTGGAAAAGGACCGTGCGAACCTCGAAACCAGTCTGGTCAATCAAGGCGTGCGCCGGGGCTCTGATGCCTGGGCGACTGCGATGGACGAATACAATCGCAGCGTTAACGACCAGCGCACCTCGATCCTGCTCAACGCGGGGCAGGAGCAGACGCGCCTTGCAAACCTAGAAGCGCAGCGGGCAGGTTTCGAGAACGCCGCTCAGCAGCAGCAGTATCAGCAGAACTATGCAAACGCCGGGTTTGGCAACAGCGCTCAGCAGCAGATGTTCTCAAATAAGAACACCGTCACGGGCCAGAACAACGCCTTGCAGGACGCTAATCTGAACGCCCAGCTCGCGCAGTTCAACGCCCAGAACCAGCAACGCTCGAATGCGATGAACGAGGCCTTCGCAACGCGAAACCAGGGCTTGAACGAGGTTATCGGCCTCGCCACCGGCGCACAGGTTCAGTCTCCGAGCTTCGTCAATACGAACATGCCAAGCATCCCGACGACGGACTACGCGGGGATCGTCAATCAGGGCTATCAGAACGAGCTCGGGGCCTACAATTCGCAGATGTCGCAGTACAACAGCATCCTTGGCGGTCTCTTCGGCCTTGGCGCTGCCGGCATCAAGGCTTCCGATCGTAGGCTGAAGCGCGACGTTCGCCGCGTCGGCACCTATCGCAATGGTCTCCCGAAATACGCTTTCCGCTACCATTGGAGCGACCGGCAGTACTTCGGCGTGATGAGCGATGACGTTCGCAAGGTCCGTCCCGACGCTGTTGTCCGGATCGACGGCTACGACGCCGTCAACTATCGAAAGGCGCTCGCATAATGTCCACTCCGATGTTCATTTTCGGGGGCAACACCGGCGTTGCTACTCCCCAGCAGCTCAAGCGCCTTCGGGCCGTTGCCGAAGCACTCAACGGCAACAACCGCACGCCTCGGAACCTGGGCGAAGGTTTGAGCGCGATCGGCGAGGCACTTCTGTATCGGTCAACGATCGGCCGCGCTGACAAAATGGAGGAGGAGGGCAGGGCGAGCGCCAGTTCGGCCATGGACCCCATTCTGAAGGCTCTGGGCGGGGATACTCCATCGCCCGCCGAAACCAGTAAGGTTGGGGCTGCCCTGATGGGCGAACCCGGCGCGGCAAAGGAACTGGCTGCCTCCGATCCGGCCCCAGATGTTTCGAATAACGGATCCACGTTCGCGCCCTTCATCGACACCGTAAAAACGGGCATCAAGCTTGACGACGGCAGCACGCGGGCAATCACAAACCCCTATGGCCTGGCTGCTGTCGCCGCGACGGGCAAGGCCGAAAGCGGATGGTCTCCGAAAAATGCAAATGGCTCGTGGTCGGACCCGAGCGAAAGTGGTCAGGCGGGCACGGCCGGCGGTGTCATGTCCTGGCGCGCCGAACGGCTTGCGAACCTTCAGGCATATGCCGCGAGCAAGGGTGAGAAGGGCAACGGCTCTCCCCAGACGCAGGCGGAATTTCTACTGAAGGAAGATCCGAATCTTATTGCTGGCCTCAATGCCGCGAAATCGACCGAAGAAGCGCAGCGGTTGATGAACAACGCGTGGAAGTTCGCTGGATACGACCGACCAGGCGGAGAAGCTGCGCGTCGGATGAGCCTTGCGAACGCCTATGCTCCGCAGTTCCAGGGCGGCAACGAGGTAGCTAGTCTCGATCCTTCGGCTGGAATGCCATCGGCTGCCGCGGCGATCGAGCTGCAGGCTCCGAGGTCCGGTGCTGTGGCTCCGCCGCCTCCTCAGTTCAATGCCGGCCGCTTCAGTGATCCGATCAAGCTTTCCGAAATGCCGGCAGGGCAGGGCGACATGGCAGCCAGGCTGTCGGCACAGGGGAATGCATATTCAGCGCAGCCACAGCCGCCACAGGCGCCCGCTGGCGCGCTTCCGCCCCTCCCGAGCAGGGAAGTTGGTCCCGAGCCGCAAGTCGCTGCTGTGCCGCCACAACAGGCCGCTCCGGCCGCAGCCGCTCCCATGCGAGTTGCGCAGGCGCAGACCGGTCCGAACCTCGGTCAATTGTACACGGCGTTGCAGAACCCATGGCTAAGCGAGGGACAGCGCGATCTGATCGTCAACGAGATCCAGCGCCGCCAGCAGGAAGCCGATCCCGTGCGGCAAATGCAGATCCAGAAGCTGCAAAGGGAGATCAACGCTCCCGTGAAGAGGGACACGTCCGTCGTGAATGGCCGGCTTGTCGACAATCAGACAGGGAAGGTAATCGCGGAATATCCGGATGAGGCTAAGCCTACCGCCGATCGTCAGAACTACGAATTTTATCGGGATTTCGAGGTCAAGAACGGTCGGACGCCGCTCGGGCCGCTGGAATGGGAACAGGCACAGCGGAAAGCCGGCGCATCGACCACGAGCGTGACAGTCGGTGAAGGTGATAAGTTCTATGAAAACCTCGACCGGAAGAACGCCGAGACGTTCGCCGCCATGTCAGATGCGGGTATTCAGGCTCGGGGCAGGTTAGGTCAGATCGATCGTCTGGAAGGTCTGTTCTCCAATGTCCCGCAGGGGATCGAAGGCGGCTTCAAGAAGCTCGCCGGCGATTGGGGCATCCCGGTCGGGGACAGTACCAGCGATATCCAGGCTGCTTCAGCGCTCATCGAAAAAATGGTACCGGAACAGCGGCCGCCAGGCTCCGGCACAATGTCGGACGCGGATATCAAGATGTTCCGTAACTCGCTGCCGAAGATCCTGAACCAGCCGGGCGGCAATGAACTGATCTTCCAGACCATGCGCGGGATCGCCCAATACGAAGAGCAGATGGGCGAGATAGCCGACGCCGTCGCTGACAGGGCAATCACGCCAGCCGAAGGTCGAAAGCGCATCAGGGAACTGAAGAACCCGCTTGCGGACTTCAAGATCCCGGACGGTCCAACCCCTAATGCCGGCACGAAACAGACGCGCACCGGCGTCCAATGGAGCATCGACTGATGGCAACACTCACGGTCAACGGCGTCAAAGTCACTGTTGACGACAGCTTCCGCAACCTCTCGCAGGAGGAGCAGGAAGCGACAGTGAATGAAATTGCCGCGCAGATCGGGTCTGGTAGCCGTGGCAACGTCCCGGCGCGCTCCGGTGGCGTCGAGGGCGCCGTCCGATCTCTGGGGCGCGGTGCGCTCGGCATTGGCTCGTATCTCGACGAGTTGAATGCGGCCACGAACGCCACGCTCGCACCGGTGATCGACCCTCTTCTGCCCGACAAGGGGTTTGAGAAGCTGCCAGGCGAAACCTGGGGCGAGCGGTACGATCAGGCATTGAAGATCCAGCGCCGGAAGGATGACGAATACGATACCGATCATCCGGTGGCCTCTACCGCTCTGAAGATTACCGGTGGCGTGGGTTCCGGTGCCGGTCTGCTCAAGGCAGCGCCGGCCGTCGGCAACTTCATACTTGGGAACACCGGCGCAACGCTTCCTGCCCGAATAGCCGCGACTGTCGGTACAGGTGCGGGCACCGGGATTGTTCAGGGCTTTGGTGCTGGCGAGGGCGATGCGAAAGAACGGTTGAAGCAAAGCGGGGTGGAAGGCGCTACAGGGATGGCGACCGGCCTTGCCCTCATGCCTGTGGCCGCCGGCGCGAAGGCCGGCGCGAGCGCCGTCGCCCGGGCTCTGTTCGGCGAGCGCGACGATGCGCTGTCGACGCTGACTAAGGAGGCGCGCAAGTACGTCGTAAAGGAGCTGGCGGAGCCTTCGAAGGTCAAACGCTACAGCGATGCGCTCATGGATTTGGGTGATGAGGCGACGTTGGCGGATGTGTCGCCCGAATGGCTGGGCGTAGCTCGCGGTTCGGCAGCTCGTCCAGGGACGCGAGACCTCGTGGTCGATCCGCTCACCGAACGCCAGTCGCTCGCCAATACCCGGCTCCGCACCGATGTTTCCGACAATCTGGGTCCTGACCCGGTCCCGTCGCGGATCGATCGCGCTCTGGAGGAAAGCCAGGAGCGGATCGGCCGGGAATATGGCCCGGTAATGCGGGATCGTCAGACCTACGATTTCACGCCGATCACCGACGCCCTCGATGATGAAATCATGCGGATGCGTGGACCGGCGCAACGGGAGTTGCGAAACGTCAGGCAAATGCTGAACGTGAACGGTCAGGATCTCGTCACCTCAGACCCTCGGATCGCTTTCGAAACTCGGCAGGCAATCGACGGCATTCTGAAGACTGAGCAAAACCCGAAGGTGATTTCGGCCCTGACCGAAGCCCGTCAGATGATCGACGACGGATTAAGGGCGTCCGTACCTCGCATCAAGGAAGTTGATGCCCAGTTCGCGGAGATTGCCCGCCAGAGAGAAGCGCTGGGGGAGGGACGTGCAATCCTGAACAATGGCGCAACCGCAATGCGCCCCGTCGAACTTGACGAGGCATTGACGCGCGGTGCTCTTCCTCAAGGCGAAATGGTCGGTCCGTCCGGCGTGCCGTTGCGGATGCAGCAGAGCGCCCTTGCAGACGTCTATCGCGCGATCGGTACCGAGGCGAACGATCTGAACGCGTTGCGCAAGACCGTTAGGGGCGAGGGTGATTGGAACCGGGAAAAGCTCGGCATGTTGTTCGGCCAGGAGAGGGCGGACAAGGTGTTGAGCGCCATCGATCGGGAGAACACCTTTGCGGATACGGCCAACCGCGTCACGCGAGGCTCCGATACCGCGATGGCAAGTGGGTTCGCCAAGTACCTCGACGAGATGGCGAAGTCTCAGGACGTCCCGGCCGACACAACCTTGACCGGTGCCGGTGTCCGCGGTGCCAAGGCCATCTTGCGAGCGCTGATGCAGCAGAATTCCTCAGCAAGCGCCGCTCAGGTAGCCGAGGATTTGGGAAAGCTCAGCGTGGCGAAGGGACCGCAGCGGGATGCCATCGTCGAAGCTCTCATGAAGCGCGGGGAAGAGCATGTGATTGACGAGCAGCAAAACGCTATTGTCAGGGCTCTATTCCAAGGTGCAGGACGCGCCGGTTATCCGCCGATTCTTGGGCTGCGAAACTGACGGATGGCATCCCAACGGCCGATGAAGAACCCGGCAGAAGCACCCACCCCAGCGCCCGCAATCAATAAAGTGAGCTCAATTGGCATCTGATCGACCGCCCACCTCATCCCTACGCTGATCGGGACGATCAATACCAACGTGATTACAGCCGTTGCGATTGCAACAAACTTGAGGGCCTTGCGGGGAAGCTCGCGGGGGTCGTGATCGATCTGCATGCACTGACAGTACAATAATCCAATGGGCCTCGCAATTGCGGGGCCTTTTCCTTTTGAGGAGAACGCGATGCCCAGAGTTAACGGCGTCATGCAGCTTCCGCCCGGGAGCTATGGCGAGCCGAACACGACGATCAAGTCGGCGCCCTATAACGCGGTGCTCGACGACTTCGTGAACGACGCCAACAATGCCAGACCTATCCCAGCAGGTGGCACAGGCGCAACGTCTGCCAGCGGGGCGAGGACAGCACTTGGGCTTGCGATCGGCACGAACGTGCAGGCATATGACGCTTTGCTGCAGGCGATATCAGCTCTCACGACTTCTGCGGATAAGCTGATCTATACCACCGGTGTCGACACGGTCGCCCTTGCCACGCTTTCGAGCTTTGGCAGAACGCTCATTGACGACGCGGACGCAGCGGCCGCCAGAACCACGCTTGGCGCGCAGGCATCGAGCGCAGCCCTCACCTCCATTGCGGGGTTGACGACCGCTGCCGACAGGCTGCCTTACACCACGGCCTCAAACACCTATGCCGTGACCACGTTGACGGCTTTCGGCCGAACCTTGATCGACGATGCCGACGCAGCAACAGCCCGAGCAACCCTAGGGCTCACCATCGGGACGAACGTCCAGGCCTATGATGCCGCCTTGCAGGCGATTTCGGGGCTCGCCGTTACCGATGGCGGCTTCATCGTGGGGACAGGTACGACGTTTGCAATCGAGACCGGCGCGACGGCGAGGGCATCCCTCGGGTTGGTGATCGGGACCAATGTCCAAGCGTACGACGCCGCGCTTCAGGCAATCTCAGGACTAGCCACGACTGACGGCGGCTTCATCGTCGGAAATGGTTCGGCATTCGTCCTTGAAAGCGGCGCGACAGCTCGAGCATCTCTAGGCCTCGGTGGACTATCCACGCTTGACCTCTCGGACCTCGTCTATTCGGGATCAAGTTCGACGAACATCTCGTTCCCTATCGGGACGACAATCGCGGTTTTCACCGATAGCACCCTGTACAACCTTGGCGCCACCGTCACGATCCGGCTCGGGTCTGCCGCAGACTTTTACTCTCTCGGATCAGGCACAGTTGTTTCTGGCACTTGGCGGTGCAGGGGCACGATTTCCGGCGAACGTCAATTTTTCCAGAGGGTGAGCTAATGGCGATGCAACTTGTCACCATCACGCGCGTCTGCGCGGACTCCGATCCCAGCGCCTTGCTTTGCTATTGCACCGTCGACCATGGCGGCGGGGAGATAGAGGAGAACATGAGCTACGCCTACAGAGCCGACGATCCATATATGGGTCGCTTTGGCCGCTCAGTCGGCGAATGGCTGGTGGATCACGAGGGCGACTACGAGATAGAGCCCTTCGTTCCTGAACCCACGCCGTAATCCAAACTTCCACTTCCGCCCAATCGTGCGGAGAATCTGAAACTCCGAAGGACATCATTGACATGGACTCGACGTTGCAATCAGTGCAGCGGCGCTTGATCGCGCTTGGCTATAATCCTGGCCCTGCCGGTGCGGATGGCATCCCTGGCCGCTTCACGACGGGAGCTATCGCCGCGTTTCAGAAGGCTAAAGCCCTCGACATCCGGTATCCCGGCACGATAGGCCCGAAGACGCTTTCGGCACTTGAGCTTGAGCCCTTTGTCCAGGTCATCCCTCCATGGATGACTGAGGCCCGTCGATACATGGGCCTGCATGAGGTCAAGAACGCGAAGACACTGGACAAGGCCTTGCGCCTTGACGCATCGGAAATCGCGTGGTGTGGCGCCTTCGTCGGCCTCAACATCGCCGCGGCTCTCCCGAAGGAACCGCTTCCGGCCAATCCGCTCGGCTCTCGCAACTGGCTGAAATTCGGCAAGCCGGTCGACGAGGTTTTCCACGGCTCCGTCTGTGTCTTCTGGCGCGGATCCAAGACCGGCTGGCAGGGGCACGTCGGCTTCGTTGCCGGTCATGACCAATCCTTCCTGCACGTCCTTGGCGGCAACCAGTCCAATTCCGTCAGCCTAACCAAGATCAGCAAATCCAGGCTCCTCGGCTATCGCTGGCCGACGACCTACCCCATGCCCGTGAAGGCGCTCGGCTTCAGTGTCTTCAAGGGCAGCGTTTCCACGAACGAAGCCTAAAAAGGAAACCTCCATGCTCGGCAATTATTCCAAGCTCATCGGTGCTGTCCTCGGCAACATCGTCGCCATCGTCGTCGTCTATCTCGGCACCAAAGGCGTAGCGGAATGTGTCCCCGGTCCGACGCCGGACCTTGATCAGATCTGCACGCTTTTCGGCTTCACCACGGCCCAGATTACCGGCGCCGTGCTCGCCGTCGTCAACACCGCGTTCGTCTACTTCTTTCCCGCCAACAAGCTAGGGTGACCTTGCTCCATGTCCTCAAGATCGGCTTGCAGTTCTCCGCCCGGCGTGGCTGACGAACTGCGGGTCGAGATTGCTGTGGCCCGTAGACACGCGTCCTCGCCAAAAATTCGGTCTTTACCAAATGTTCATTATATGTTCTGAGACTGCCTCAACCCTAAAAGGAGCGATCATGTTCGGTGCAATCGTCAAAACGCTTCTAATCTTAACGTCGTTGACCCCGATTTGTTTAATCTACGCGTGGGTCGCGATCAACGAAGGGTATGTATGGGCGCCATTCTGGCTCATTATCGCAAGTGTACTTCTGGTGATTAGCTTTTATCTCATTCTTACGAAGGCAACAAAAAACCTCGAGGTGTTCCCATTTGAGTTCACATCAGTTGAGCCTGCGGATCAGGAAAACATAGCATTTCTTCTGCTCTACCTTACGCCTTTATTTGTCGATGAGTTGAGCGACGTCAATTTCAACATTCTTATTCCAGCGCTCGGCGTTTACGCTCTTTTGCTTGCCAGCAGCTATTCCTACCACTTTAACCCTCTAATTAGTCTGGCTGGCTGGCACTTCTACAAAGTGAATTCCAAGGAGGGCGTAACTTATGTACTTCTGACAAAAAAGAAAATTCGCAACGTTGACCGAATCCAGAAAGTTGGGCAACTTACAGGCTATATGTTACTCGATCTCTCGGAGTGATTGTTGTCCGTAAATCTCTTAGCTATCTGCAGGCCTGCAAACAACTTCATTCTCAAGCGTGTAAAGACGACAGCTGCTGTTCAGAACTTGCTGGAAGGCGTCTTCACCGCCCAAGAGGCAGCATTTCTTTCGGGAATAGACGCTGAAATCGCCTTCGACGGTGGCTGGAAACCTGAGAAGAATGAACTCCTGGTGGCGCCGACTACGCCGGCAATCACTGCGATCTGGGATGCCGCCCTAGGGAATATTCCAGCGCTTGATGAATTGAACCCGGCTCACTTTGTGAATGAAGGAATACGGGCATTGGCTGTTGTGGTGGGTCAGGGTGATGGCCGCCATGTCCTTCTTCAGAATTTTTCCGCACGTCAGATATTGGACAGGCGCATAGCCTTTGTGTGGGACGGGGAAACATTTAACAGGCTGACTGCTCCGTCCTTCAGCATTGGCACTGCCCTTTCGGGGATACTGACTGCGGACGCAGTGAAATTCAAAAGCTTCAGCAACATAAAGATGATATTTGACCTAGCGAACCTCTACAAAGAGGCGACTGACGCCCAGATCGACGCCTTCTCAGTCCATGCGTCCATTCGTGTTGATGACGTTGATGGCTTCAAAGCAGTTGCCGACCAAACGATCCGCAAGCTGGTCAATGCCGTCTCGACTAAGGGGGTTCTAGACTCTTATGATACGGCAGCTATCTCTGCGGCAGCGGAAGCGCAACACTTCGACTTGCAGGTGGGAAATGGAAAGATCATTTTTCCTGCAGATCGCGCCGGCACTAAGCGTTTATTGCATTTCCTCGACGAGGGTTTTTACCGCGGGCCGCTAAGCGGGGATGCCTATATCACGAATTCAAAGCGGAAAGTTTAGGGGTTGGCCGAAGATTTCGTCCCACAATCGTCCTCCTCCGCCTTTTTGGTTCCCGAAGTCTTGTCGAGGCACGCAGAAAGGGCGCTGACGCGAGAAGAGCGGCTCGCGCCGAGATTCAGTGCACCTTCTTCCCGGCCACATCCGTGACGACCGAAACACTCTAGAGATTCCCGGATGCTTGTCCCACGCGGTTTGCCCAGAGCATTGGGGGCAGGGTATGCCGGCGGGTCTGGACCCGCATGACGGGTGCCCGTCCACGGCTTGGCTGCGTGAGCTTCGCATACCCAGCCGGTATCTCGGCACCCTTTGCACAGTGTCATCATCTTCCTCGTGGGCAGCGCCATGAACTTCGTCGAAGCGTACTGAAAATATCAGTGCAGGCTCTTCGGAGGAGGAGGGAGAAAATCTGCCGCTTTCTTTGCCACTGTCCGCAGTCTCCTCCAGTTTGGCAAATTGCGCTCCGCAATCCGCTCCTCAAGCGCGGTTAGCATCCACCCAGCGGCTTCGATGTTTCCGGCGGCCTGAAGTGCCCTGAACCTCTCGATGCACGCCACGATGCGGGGCCGCGCATCGCCGTTGTCGAAATCGATCCCTGCGGCTAGTTGGTGAGCCTCATGATAGGCAGCCGCGATCCTGCTTCTGTCGTCATCGCTGACGGAGACGATGAGGTTCAGGGTGAAAACCAGTGCCTCCGCGAGGTCTTCAAATTCGTCGGGCATAACGTCTCGTCGGATGTCGAATGCCGCGATTCCTAGCGTGGAAGGACACCGCTGTAACCCGTAGATTGCCGTGGGTTCTTGCCGAAATTCACCGTCATCTCAATAGGCGGTTCAGTTCACCTTCTTGCCGGCCACATCGGTCACCGATCGAAACACCTTCGACACATCGGGAAAGTTCTCGCCGGTCTCGTTGCAGTCTGGGCATGGCATTCCGGCCGCCCCGCAGCCGCATCCATGCGTCCCGCTCCAAGGCCGATCGGGATGCTCCTCACAAACCCAGCCAGTGTCCCTACAGCGGCGGCAGATCATGGAGGGGAGGATACCGTGTTTCCGAACCAGATTGAACCGGGCCGGTCCTACAAGGGCTGCAGCGGGCAGATTTATCACGTCGAAGAGGTCGATAGGGGAACGGTCAAATTCCGCGTCGATAAAGGAATGGTGAGGGTGTCGATCGATTTGGACACGTTCGGCGGATTGATGAAATACCGGATTGAAGAAGGGCATGGGGACTGATGGCAGGGAATGACGACATGGCGAATGGAAACGATGTGAACCGCATATATACGGACGCCGTCACGGCGCAACTCGGAGAGCGGGTCACCAACCTTGGCCGGCGCCAGACGGATCTCGAGGCGGAGATGCGTGCTGGCTTCAAGGCCATGGAAAACGGGATGACGACGCTGGCGAGCGAGATGCGGACCTCAGTCGCCGCGCTCTCTGCCAATCTCGCAGAACGAAGTCGGCCGCAATGGCAGGCCTTGAGCGTCGTCCTGGCATTCGCCGCCATGCTCGGCGGTCTGGCATACCTCCCCATTCGCGAGGCAACAAGCGACCTGAAATCAAGCGTAGCACTGCTCACTGATAAAATGGTGACTCAGAAGGAACTGGAGTGGCGAACGGCGAGAGGAGCCGAGGACCGGCAGAGAAGCGAAGCGATGATCAAGGAGCTTCGGGAGGAGCAGGTTCCTCGGAAGGAGCTCGATCGGGTCTTCAACAGCTATGACGAGCAGCGCGCTGATATCCAGCGGCAACTCGATGAAGTGAAGCAGGCTCAGGGAAGCGTCTACGGCGCGAGGGATATCCTGCTTGACCTTCGTGAGCGGATCGATCGAATTGAGCGCCAGCGGCTTTCAGGTGCGTCGTGACTAGCCTGTTGCTGTCTGGTATTTCTCTGCAAGGTCTGTCTGAATTTCTTCGAGCTTTTCGAGGGTTGCAGTCACGTTCTCCACGTGAGCTTTTATCCCCTCGATCGTCACATCACGTTGGGCGCCGTCTCGCATTACCCTTTGGACCTTCATTGTAAGCTTACTTCCTTTCACGCCAAAGTGCATGACCAATGGGGAATGGACGATTGTGTTGCGCTCGGTCAACAAGGTCTTAAGTTTGCTGATACAGGCAAAAATCGATTCCCTCTCCCCGGCGTCCAGTTTCGATCCCCCTATTAGATCCTTAACGAGCTCAAGACGTTCTCTACCAAAGCTGGAGGTGCGGAACACAAGCTGATATGCCGCGATATCGTTTTCCAAAACGACAGCCAGTATCTCAACTAACAATAGATCCAATGCTGCCCAACGCACCGTCACTCTGCCGACTTCGTGAAGAAGCTCTTTTCGACTATCTATGAAATAAAAATTGCTCGTTACCATCCTAACGTCGTCCTCCACACCAGTGATTGCCCTTACTGGGCCAAATCTGGGCAAGCTTCTCCTGAACGAGTACCTTCCCTGCATCTCTCCCGTCGGAAAGTATTACCCTTACAAGTGCGCGGCGCTCGGAAGTCCGATCCTTGCCGCCGCTGTCCACGAGGCGGTATCCCTTCGACATTAGCGACTGCAGCCGCAGTTTCGCCTTTTCCCCCATCTCCTTTTCTCGACCGCACGCAGCCTCAAAGGTTTCCGGCGTGTCGATATCCAGCATGCGCCATTTCACGCCTCGCTCCCAACCAGTATCGCCGTCGACAAGGCAGGTGACCCGGCGGGCGGCCCGGTCTCCCCCGGAACATTCCTCGATTGCTGTGGCGGGCTGCGCAAGCAACCAGAGTGAAGATGCGAGAAGAGCGTAAAGGGTCTCATCATTCTTTGACAATCATTGATGCGGCAATTGGGATCGCCTCCGATCGCTCTGGGTTAGGCTTGTAGGGATAGTGTTCCCAACACCACCAGGTCGGCGGCTCGCCACGGGATCGAGCAAATCCAAAACCTCCCCACTTCCCGCAGCCCTCAATGCAGCAATAGTGATTGACGTGAATACTGGCGGCAGGGTTAGCGGAGCGACTCTCATCTGTCATAGGAGCGTCGGCTCTTTCTCCTCTTCGGCCGCCTTCTCCGTCTTCGGCAACAGCACGAGCTCGTTGTCGGGCAGGGGCCGCTGAAGTGCTTTGGCTTCCTCCCATGGCGCCGCCAGCCACGCCTCGACCTCATCCTCGGTCTTCAGGATCACCGGCATTGCCTTCGGGTGGATCGGCCCGACGATGCTATTCGGCTCCGTAGTCAGGAAGGCGAACAGGTCGCAGGTGATACGACCTTCCTTCACCTTTCGAACGCATTGCCAGTCGCGGACCCAGAGGCCGGCGAAGAACATCAGCGGCTCCGTCTCGTCCCCGGCAAACCAGGCGTTCGGGGTTCTTCCGCCTTCGACCTTGCTGGCCGGGTCAGGCTCAGCGAACCGTGTCACCGGCACGACGCAGCGGTTCTCCAGCCCGAGCCACCGCTTCCAATGCTGGCTGTTGGTGTTGCGGATGTTCGTGGTGCCGCCGTCTGGCTCCATCTTCAGCAGCTCGTTGAAGTCGAAATGCTTGCCCTTGGCCCGGAGCTTATCGGCCCGCTTGGTCGCAGCTTCGAGGATGGCCTTCTGCGAACTCGGCATTCCCCACCGTAGCCAGGCCGCTTCGCGTTCGCCGTCGATATTCCGCACGACCGGCGCCATTTGGTCAGGATAGATATCAAGCGACGGCTGCAGATTGCCCAGCCGGTCGAACGCCTTCGCGATGCCGCGAATGGCTTCCTGGTTGGTCGTGACGTTATATAGATTGCACATGCTCTTCCCCTTCAGAGCTCGATATCTCGCCAGACCGGCCGTTTCACCATTTTGATCTCGGCAAGCTCGCGGACCTTGAAGCCCTTGATCTCGCTCCCGATGATCATCTTGAACTCCACCTCGATATAATCCTTCCTTTCGCACTTTTCGCAACGGAAGCGATGTTGGAGTTTCAGAACGTGATGGTCGCCTATGAGCTTGTGGAGATCGAGCGGCCGATAGTTCCGTGTGATGCGACACCATCGACAGGTGACGCGGACGAATTGCCCTTGCCGGTGCGCATCCATTAGTCTCGGTATCTTGTTCTCGCGATAGGGGTGGGCGTGCCCTTTGTATTCGACGCTTGGCACAGTTCACCGTTCGTAAAGAGGGCGCCATCCGCGCGTGAAGCCGCTGCTTGCGGCTGCCTCAGTAAGCGCAAGTTGTTGGCGCAGATGTCGGCAGTCCTCCAAAAGCGTTGCGATGGCTGCCTTCGCATCCTCATCATGCCATGCGAGGACCGCCTCGATTTCCCAAGCGACATCAGCAGGTGTTGGTTTCGGCTGAGCGGTCATTAGGCAGCTGCGTCTTTAAAATCGAAGCCAAAAACCTGCGGTCGGTTCCTGAATCGGTCATCCGGCTCCTGTATGCGCTCGACGGCACATACACCAACTACCGGGCGTCCTTTTTCCTTGCATTGCGTGTAGAACTGATCGAGTGCCTCGCTGGCATCTTTGGCGCGGCCCCAGTCCGTGAGAATCGCCGCCGGCAGTTCCCGTGTCTCCTCAATTCCGCTTTTCCATAGGATACGATAATCACCCGTCTGACTATTGTGAGCCACCTCGAGCCACGAAGAGGTGGGCCAGTCAGAATACCCCTGAAAGCCCCAAATATCGGCGCGATAGAAGTCAAACGCGCCGTGAGCGCGTTCCGCAACAGCTGCCGCAAGTTCTTTGCTTGGCTGCTCATTCGGCACTACAAAGCCGCCGGCATAATAGGTATTCCAGATCGGATCATTGGGAGGAGCTAGCGAAAACTCGTCAGACATAACTTGTCCTTCGCGCCGAAGCGCGTTCTTGAGCTGTGGATAACGTGTGGATAGCCGCCTTTCATCGCGGCCGAGTTGTTCTTATTATGTTCTCGTCAACGAAAGAGTCAACAAGGATTCTTTTTGAGGTTTTTCTGGATGAAGCGGGCGAGATGTATCGGCTCCCCGACTGAAATTCGTGAGCGGCCGGGAACGTTTTATCTAGATTCTGGTTCAATGCCCGAACGACGATCCAAGGCCCTCCAGATCGCCCAACGTTCTCCGGTTCTGGCTCGACGTTCCGTCCCCTGATTTGCCCGCTTCGGCGGGCATTTCTTTGACTAGTCCAGCTTCCGCTTCAGTGCCTTTAGCAGAGCATCAAGCTCCGCATTGTTGACGTTCGCCAGCATGAGATTGTCCGCGACCTCGATGACGGCTGCGAGCGTTTCCTCCTCGCTCCACCCGGCTGCTACCGCAGCTTCAATCACGTCCTGTATGGGAAGCTCGACCGCCATCTGGCAGTGCAGGTGACGGTTCTCGTCATCGGGTGGGACGATTGGGGGAGGGATGTCTACCATCGCAGGGATGGATAGAGCGGCCGGGCGGTATTGCGACAGGGCAGTTCGATGAACCTATGGCGCACTAGGGCGAACGCTTGGCAAGCCAGCCCTCTAGCGCCGCTTGGGCCTCTTCTTCTCGCGTAGGTTTTGGTCTTAAACCGCCAAGTTGGTTGGAGGGTATGATACGGAGGATGATGCCTTCGGTTTCCACCTCCACACATACATCGTAATCGTTGGCAATTGCGGCCATTCGCTTCATTTCCGCCTGGGGAATAAGTGCTCGCTTAGTCATGCTTTCTCACTTTAGAGCTAGAGGTGGGGGTGCCGGCTGCGATGTTTTAGCAATGCCTTCCAGTCCTTGAGCCCCTTTTTCGTCAGGCGCACCTGGTTTTCAGCTTTCCCAGTATCTGGACCAACAAACTCGATATAGCCACGCTCCAACAATTCTCGTCGTGTGGTAGGGCCGAACCGCGGAATGGAGGATGCATTGACGTTGCGGCCCGCTCCCACCTTCGAAAGACGTTCCATCGCCCCATGCTCTCGATGATTCAACGGCGGTTGTATGGGCTCAAACCGCTCCGGGTGGAAAGTCATCTCTAAGTGTAAATCTCGTTCCTCTCGCTCCTTTGCAGCTTCTTTGGCATCGACCTCAGCCCAGAACGCCTCATCCTCTTCCCACGTCTTCACGACCAGCTCGATCTGAGGGGAAATCTCAATCTCGCGAAGAATGACGACCCACCCTTGGCGAGAATCGTGATTATCGATGAAGTACCGCCTCTGGACAGAATAGCAGACTCTCTTGTCGCCGCTCCAGGACTTGCAGATCGTGTCGCCCACGTTCGGGCAGGTGCCGTAATGCCCGAAGGGACTTAGACTGTCCTCTTCGACCTTCCCGTTTTTCTTAAGCACGTAGAGGCGGATTTCAGCCGTCGAGTTCATCTGCCGGTCCCTGCAAACGACGTTTAACGGCTACTGGCTTCTGTCTCGCTGTCAATATCATTTACGCATTTCGCTAGGACCCACCGTTTCTGGAGAGCGTCGCATAATTTGCCTTTGGGGCAGGACGTCCCTCACGGACACGAAAGGTGGCAGACTACGACCTCGTCGCCAATTTCCGAGCTTCTTCGAGTAATTGCTCTCGAATCCAATCACTTAGGCTTGCAGATCCTGCGGCTGCCGCTGCTCTCTGCAAGAGCTCGTTCTCCGCTTCAGTTAGCATTACCACCAAGCGCTTTTCTCGCTTCAGGTGCGTCGGTACCGGGGGGCGTCCCATCGTTGTCTCTTCTCCGTTTCAGCATTTGTAACGTTCACCAATATATATGGCAATAAATATTGTCTTAGATATTGACGACATGGTTAATTATGGTAGTTAATATGACCATATAAACAATGACCGGAGAAGACGATGCGCCAACAATCCCCAAATGAAGCCGTAAAAGCGATGGAGGCGAAATTTGAAAGCCCTTTGATATCGCTTCGGCCTAGCAAGTTCACGATAAGGGACTACAGAAATGTCTATCGGGCCGTAGCGACTGCTGAGGAAGTGCTTTGCCAAGCGGGAAACGATGCGCTTCCCATGGCAGCCGATTACATCTTCGGACTTCAAGAGTTCTTGTCAGCTGAGCGCTGCAAATTGATTTCTGCGCTGCGCGTCCACCCGATGGAAGATGACGACGCCGAACAGGAAAGACTCTGCCTGCTGATGGAATTTGAGGCGTGGTGCCAGGAATTCACGAAGGAAACTTTGCAGCTTTTAGCCGCCTCGAAACTGGCGCGCGAAGCGGCTTAACCGATCGGATCGGGAAAGGGGTTGCCGCCCCTCTCCGATCCTAACCAACCGGAAACCGACCAAGGAAACCGAAATGGATAGGACCAACCTTAGCACAGCAGTCGCGCCAGACAATGCGCAATCTTCTCCAATGCCACCCGCCCGGGCTCTTGCTCACCATCACGCAAAAGAACTGGCGCTTGCCTTGAAGGCCCTCAACCCGGGAAGCGAATTTCAGATCGTTTTCACCGATGACGAGCGCTCCGTTTTCGTCATCCCGGCTGAGACACCGGCCGCGCCCGTCTTTGACGGCCCCGCGATTTATGAAGTCGAGACGAAAAAGGGAACGCGCCCGATCCTCTGGATAGAGCGCCATCCGTACAGAACGAAGCCTGGGTTTTACTTCACTGGTCAACATCGTTGGAAAGGCCAGCCTGAAGGCAAGCAGCGCCGTTTCCGCGAGGATCAAATCCGCATCATTCGCAAAATCGACAGCGAAGGGAGGGCGTAACAATGGACCGCCGCACATTCATCAAGGGCGCCTTTGTCGCCGCCGCTACGCCCGGGGTTGTTTCCTCTGCGGACAGCGTAGAACACTCGACCTTGCTGGCACTGATTGCCAAGCACGAGAACCTTTATACGGCCGACGATAAAGCCTGGGGCCTCGCATATGACTTGGACGACAGCGCCATGCGGTCGGCTCCTCGCACGGCGGTAGAAGTTGGCCGGATCATGATGGGCAGGGATCTTGACGGCGAACAGATTTTCCAGCCGATCATTGCTCATTCCGAGAGCGAGATAACGGCATACTTTGACGACCACCTGCAGCATATCGATATGATGACAGGAAGCAGCATTCCCGCTTGGAAGGAGGCGCGGCTAAAGGCCCATAACGATCGAAGGCAGGCAAAGCTAGACGAATTCCGTGCCTGCCGCGAAGCGCGTAAGCGCCACGAGGACCAATGCGGCTATACGGCAGCCATGGAGGCCGCACAGGCCACCATGCGGGAGGTTAAGAGCGTCGAGGCGCTGATCATCAAATATATACCGGCCACGCTTGAGGAGGCGGCGATCAAAGCCCGATGGCTGGTCAAGAAGATGAACGATGACCGGAGCTATTTGAATGACTACGAAGCCGCCTTGGAAGAGGCGCTAGATGCGATCGGAAGGGCGTAGCATCCAGTCACATGAAGTGGGGGCGCGGTAATCACAGAAAAGTTATCGCCGGCAGGAGCAGCCGCAGAAGGTGGATAGATGGGTGGACTATGAGAATCAAAATCGCCTAATATTCCAACCATATCAGCACGATAGCGCGATTATTTTGGTGCCCCGTGCCGGAATCGAACCAGCACTCCTTTCGGAACCTGATTTTGAGTCAGGCGCGTCTACCAATTCCGCCAACGGGGCACTTCGGTAGTGGCAAGCGCTCTATCACGAGG
>Ga0268287_100176_pt1 | contig 37516 bp, 35 predicted proteins | sample MetcocultureR3M_FD_191348 | JGI IMG/M metagenome (GOLD analysis project Ga0268287, IMG submission 191348) | Soil microbial communities from Anza Borrego Desert, Southern California, United States - Methanotrophic co-culture R3-M | ecosystem: Environmental > Terrestrial > Soil > Desert | place... | reverse complement strand
GCGGCAGATGCTTCAATCGTGGTTTCGTCGGCCATCAGTGTTCTCCTCTGTTAGGCCGCCAAGCTTTTGATTCGCCGTTACTTAAAGTCAATGCGGAAAGCGGTGTTTCGCGTGCATTCGGCGTTTGTGCCGCCGCCAATGTCGCGACAGATCGGCAACCAAGTAGACGGTCAGCCGGATTGAAGCTCTTGAATCCAGGCATGTGCTGGATGCAGCACTTCCAACCATCGACGAAGGGCGGATTTCTCACTGGATTCCAAGCGAGGTAAGGCATTGCGGAAGTCCCCGTGATCTTTCTCGCGGACGTGCCTAGCTTTGAAGAGCAGGACGATGTGAGGTGCAAGGTATCGGATGCCGACGGCTGTTGCGCGTATGGCTTTGGTTCGCGGCAGGGTGAAAGATGGATCGCGCTTGTAGACCCACATATCCGGCGTTCCCCGATCAACCATCATGTCCACGCGCCAGCACCCGGCACCGATATCCGCACCCCACTGTTGCCAAACATCCGTAGGGAGTGGTTCTATCAGGGGGAGATGGTCAAGTTTGCCATCCTTCGCCGTGAAGAACTCCAGATCCGACAGGGCGCCTCGATAGCGTTGAGCCTCGCAGGCAAGCACCGAGAACTCTAGGTCTTCATGCGCACGGGTCTGCTCGCCGTGCCAAAGGTCCAGGGCGCAGCCGCCTACGACATACCAGTCGGAATTAGACCCGCCGAGACGAGCGAACAACTCTTCCGGAGACCACGCTTCCCAAGCGTCTTCTGGCGGTGGCTGCATTGAAGCGTTGCTCCTGGTGGGTCAAGAATGCCTGATACGCGAACAGACCCACCATGTTCAATGGCGGCTTTGAGCTTAAGCTGAACCCTCGGGGGAGCTGTGCGGCATCAGGCCCGGCTTGTAAGCAACTTGATCCCGGCAAAGGTGAAAAACACACCTAATCCCGCGTCAATCCATCTGCGAGCACGGACATACGCCGTGACAACGCGCTTGGTCGAGAAGGCGACGGCATAGGCGGTGTGACCGCCAACCGAGAGGATTGTTGTCCCGACTACGATTACGAGCGCGGTTGTCGATGGCGCAGAGTGCGCGAGGCCGAGCGACATTATTGCGATCCAGGTCAATGCCGCCTTCGGGTTGGTCAGCTGGACCGTCAGACCGCGTAGGAAATACGTGTGAAGGCTTCTAGCCTCCAGCCCGGCTGGGTCCACGATCGGTTTTGTCGAAGCGGCCGAGTGGAAAGCTTTGAATGCTAACCAAAGAAGATAAACACCGCCCACGATCTTGATGGCCGTCAGCACTGAAGCATAGGCAGCAATCAATGCAGTGAGTCCGACCGCGGTCATGGAAGCCCAAAGAAACGAGCCTGCAGAGATACCTAACGCCAGGGCGATACCCGCTTTGCGGCTAACGGCCATCGAAGTGCCGACAACAGAAAGAATATTAGGACCGGGACTAAACATTCCAAGCGCAAATGCACCGAACGCCAATCCTATTTCTGGCAAATGCTCCATGTGGATTGCCTCCGATTTGTCGCGAAATCTCAGAGATCGCCCTCAAGCAGTGAAGGCGATCCTGATGGCGATCATACATGATAGGTTCCTGCCATAAAGCTTTGGTGGATATCCACTTTGTTAGGAACGGCCGCGTCGATGCGGAGCCACCGTTCTGAGGAGCGGTGTCAAATCGCGTTGTGTGCCCTCACGCGCTGCCGAAGCTCTCCTGTTGAATCTCATTTCATCGACATAAGGGCTGGTGCGTCCCGAACGTCTGGCCGCAACCTGATGACCCCAGAATTTTCCCCGCCTGCGGCTCCTCGCGGCCCAAAATTCAGGCGCCCTCAGGTCCTCCGCTCCGCTTCGGCCCTATCGGTGCAGCCCTCCTTTCCGGTTCGCTTTTCATCCCCGCAACGCAATCAACCGGAGATCCACGATGCAACAGCTCGCAAAATTCCTTACCGCCACCGGCCGCCGTCTTCGCACCCTCGGAAAGATTGTCTGTCACCTTTTCCGAAAGGGAAAGCTCGGTCTGAAGATCGCTATTAAGATCCCGTTTTTCGCAGACGTCGAGTTCAATATCGAGACCGAATGGGAACGGCGCGTGTGAGCGCCGACTGGCTCGGCCTTACCCGGCCGAGCCGCCTAGCACCAGGGTTCACGACGACCAGTCCAGGTCCTGGCAAGCCCCTCAGAAACAAGGATGTCACCGATGCTACGGCCATCTCGCATGAGAACCCGGAGGGCGCGACCATAGCGATCCTTGTCACGACCCGGCCGTGTTCGAATTTCAAATGGACCTTGGTTGACCAGTTCGATCAATCGCTCGGTTTCCCAGAGCAAGTTCCGAGGCGCATTTGGGCTCGCTGATCTCAGGTGCGTCTATGTCGGCAATTCGGACTTTCGTGCCATCGATCCATAGTGTGTCGCCATCGATGACGCAGGCGATCCGATGGCCGCCGGTGCACTTCTCAAACATTGTCGCTGCTATATTCGGTGCGGCCACAGTCATCGAGGCAGCAGCGCTGGCCGTGAGGGCGATGGTGATCATGATGTGGAGCACCATGCCGCGCATAGTGAGGTTGCGCTGCCGTCTCTTTTTTCGGAAGGGAACCCGGAGACCATGCGAATGTGCCAAACGTCGAATGCTCCTCTTTATCGTGACCGATGTGTGGATCTTAGCCAGTGTCTGCGAGAGATCGCCGACCTTCAATGAAGGGCTGCCGAACGGGTGACCCGGTATCCACGGCTTCGCTTGCGGCGGAGAAGATCCAGGAAGGTAGTGACCGCATCTTGCTCTCTGGCAAAAAGCTGGGTCTTCATCTGCCCCTGGGCTCCAATCCGACCCCAGCGGCGTGTCAGGCAGATTTCGCCGAACAGATTGGGCTCGATCGTCATCGCATAAAAGCGGGCCATGTTGCGGGCTTCGTCCGTGCGTTCGACATAGAGCTGGTAAGGTTGAATGAGCATGCCAGCATAATCGCTCGGTCACCAGTTTTCGTCCAACGAGAGATATGAATCGATTACCTCTGACCGATTCATTTTTGTGAAGTTCCGGTGAACACTATGGGCGGTCCGCCTGCGGCGTTCAGCTCTATTCGCCAAGGCGAACGAAGCCCATCGGTCTTCGCCCATTCGGGTCACGATCTTCCCGCGAACACCGCGAGCCATAAGCGCAAACGAACGCCGATCAATATCCGAGGAAGCCGAGAACATCACCACCATAGAACTCTCCGTAGCCGTCGGGAGGACCAATGATTTCCCCACTGTCCTTGTCGATCAGCGCGCCGTCGGCTTCGCGTACCACCGCCGTGATGCCGTGCTTGCGGCATTCATCGATTGCCTCGGCCACGGTCACCTGTGCTTCGCATGCTTCCCAATATCTCACCGTTGGGTCCTCGATCTATCGCACAGCAGGTTCATGGGTGCCGGAAGAGTTCTTGTGAAACCGGTTCTCTCCAACACAGGCCTTCATCTCCGCGCGTCTAAACCAGACGGCGCGCCCGCATCGAAGCGGAGCATTTCCCGACGTGAAGACGATCTGCTCGTCACTGCGCATGCGCAACACTTCGTGCGGCAGGATCAGCGGCCGGCGGCTGAGCTGCTTCGATCGCGATCGTGACGATCCTTTCATTCCGGAAGATCTGTTTGTCTGGTCGACCTCGACCGTGGTGTCGCCGCAGCGCTTTGAGATGTAGTCAGCAGTATCGGGGTCGTTGATGGCTGCGAACGAAATCCAGGATGCGGATTCGAACCATTTGCTCGTCGCATCACGCCCGCCATAAGCCTCGCGCATCTGGCCGAGCGACTGGAAGATCATCATCAGCGTGATGCCGTATTTGCGGCCTGCGTCGCGGGCGGTTTCGAGGATGCGCAGATAGCCGAGACGTGCCACCTCGTCGAGCAGGAAGAGGGTGCGATCCTTCACGTTGCCGTTACGGTTATAGATCGCGTTCAGCAGGGAACCGATGACGACGCGGGCAAGGCCCGGATGGGCTTCGAGCACTTTCAGATCGAGCGCGATGAAGATATCGGAATCGCCGTTTGCGAGATCGTCGGTCGAGAAACTGTCGCCGGACACCAGGCCGGCATAGTTCGGGTAGGACAGCCAGTGTGTTTCCTTGACGGCATTGGCATAGACACCGGAAAACGTCTCCGGCGTCATGTTGACGAAGACGGCGACATTCTCCTTCACGAAGTCGGAGTCAGAATGTTCATAAATCTTCGTCAAACGCGCCCGAAGCTGCGGCTCGGGTTCGGAGAGATTGGCCCGGACACGGCGCAAAGTCTGGTCTTTTGCATCCGTGTGGCCGGAAAGGCAAACGTCGGCAATCAGTGCCGTCAGAAGCTGCATGGCGGAAGCCCGGAAGAAGTCGTCGCGAGCCGACGCGGTGCGCGCATTGTCGGTCATGATCCATGTGGCGACGGCAACAATATCCTCTTCCTTGGTATTGCCATGACGGCCGATCCAGTCGAGGGCATTAAAGCCGACGCCAGACGCGGTCGGATCGAGCACAATCACATTGCGTCCGGCCTTGCGCCGGTGCTCGATCACCATCGGCCCGACCTCGCTCGACGGATCCAGCACCACGAGGCCGCCGCCCCATTTCAGCGCGGTCGGTATCGTCACCGACGTCGTCTTGAAACCGCCGGAGCCGGCAAAGACGATCCCGTGCGACGAGCCGAAAGAGCCGTCGAAGCAGAGTAGCGGTGACTTGCCGCCAGCGCCCCAGCTTTGCGGTTCAGCGGCGCGGAAGGGCATGGCGGCAACACTATCGCAGTCGACGCGATAACGTTCGCCAATCACGATGCCACCGGCATCGGGAAACAGCTTTGCCGCCTCCTGCATCTTCATCCAGTCCGCCTCGCCATGGACAGCGCGTTTTCCGCCGATCCGGCGAGGCCCGCCGGTCGCGAAGGCTGCATTGCCTTTGCTCGCGACGCGCAGAGCGAACACACCGCCGATGAAGGCGATGCCTGCGCCGGTCATCGTCGCCGGATCCACATAGGCCAGAACAGATCGACCCGCTGGCACGCTGCTGGAGATGCCGTTCAGGCGGATTGTCTCGCGTGCGATGGCGATGATGATGACCGCAGCACTTCCTGCAAGCACACTCAGGCCAGCCGCCTTGATGTTCGACGATCCGTTCGTTGCAAACAATGCGGTCACGCCGATAGCGGCCGCTGCAATATAGGGCAGGGCGAGCCCGGCACGTCCCAGCATCAGCTTCGCCGGTGCACTCGTGCCGAGCGTGGCCAGGCGATGTTCCATGCCGGAAGTCAGGACCATCATGGAGATCATGATCGCCGCCGGCAGGATCAAGAGCAGCAGCCTATTCGCCGTCATTGCCGAAGGCCTCCGCGCCGATTGCCGTCAAGCGTGATTTTTCCGTGTCGTCGCCCTTGATCCGTCTGTGGGCGTCAATCAGCAAGCCGAGCAGCAGCGCCCGCTTCTCGTATCGCAATCCCGCTTTAACGATCAGGCCTCCGAGTTCGATCTTTTCGCGCGTGTCCTTCTTGCGGGCATCTGATGTCATCGCCTTCGACATGCGCTCAAACCTCGCCAGCCCCGCCCGCATCCGCGCTAGCCGGCTGCGTCGCGGACGTTCGGCCATCTCCGACGTCTTTCTTGCCCGCCGCAAGACCTTTGCCTCCGCGAAACCGTTTGGCGACGTCCTCGAAGGCGGCCTGAAGCTCTGCCTCGTCAATCTCGATTTCCCCGAGACCGGCCTTCAGTGCGATGCGGCCGATGCGTTCGGCCTCACGGGTCTCGGCCTGCTTGAGCTGGTCCTGCAATCTGGCGATTTCTTCCCTGATCTTCGATGACGGCTTCTTCATTCCGGTTGCTCCTTTGAAGTCTGGGCGTTGCACTTGCGACGCCCAGATTCTTCCGGATGTGCCTGAACTGAAATCTGCAGATCTGCAGATCGCCAAGGGCGATGCTTTTGTGAATGATCCCGCCGTTCCGAAGGAATGGCTCCAAGGGCGCAATTATACGTCGCTGTCGCGACGCCTTGCGTTCCGGTCCTGCCGAGGCTTGGTGAGGCCTCCCGCTCCCGACGAACGATGTTCGAACCTGGGAGCTCTTTCACCGTGGCGATTGCCCACTTCTCAGCCAGCATCGTCAGCCGCGGCGACGGCCGCAGCGCGGTGTTGTCTGCGGCCTATCGGCATTGCGCGAAGATGGAATACGAGCGCGAAGCACGCACCATCGACTACACAAGGAAGCAGGGACTGCTGCACGAGGAATTTGTGCTTCCGGCCGATGCCCCGAAATGGGCGCGGATGCTAATCGCCGACCGCTCGGTTGCCCGCGTCGCAGAAGCCTTCTGGAACGCAGTCGAGGCGTTCGAGAAGCGATCCGATGCACAGCTCGCCCGCGACCTGACCATCGCTCTTCCGCTGGAGCTGACGCCTGAGCAGAACATCGCGCTGGTGCACGACTTCGTCGAGAAACACATCCTGTCGAAGGGCATGGTGGCCGATTGGGTCTATCACGACAATCCAGGCAATCCACACATCCACCTGATGATGACCTTGCGCCCACTGACCAAGGACGGGTTCGGCGCGAAGAAGGTTCCGGTCATCGGCGAGGACGGCCAGCCGTTGCGCAACAAGGCGGGCAAGATCGTCTACGAGCTGTGGGCCGGCAATGCCGACGACTTCAATGCTTTTCGCGAGGCATGGTTCGAGCGCTTGAACCACCATCTGGCGCTCAATGGTATCGACCTGCGCGTCGATGGCCGATCCTACGAGAAACAGGGCATCGACCTGGAGCCGACCATCCATCTCGGTGTTGGCGCGAAGGCGATCGAGCGGAAGGCGAGGGAGGAGGGATTTGAGCCAACATTGGATCGGCTCGATCGGCACCAGGAGCGGCGCGATGAGAACACGCGCCGCATCCTGCGCCGTCCGGAAATCGTGCTCGACCTGATCACGTCCGAAAAGAGCGTCTTCGACGAACGCGATGTCGCCAAGGTGCTCTACCGCTATGTCGACGATCCCACGCTCTTCCAGCAGCTGATGGTGCGCATCTTCCAGAGCCCTGAGGTGCTGCGCCTCCAGCGCGACACCATCGATTTTGCGACCGGCGAGCGCGTGCTCGCCCGCTACACGACGCGGGCGCTGATCCGCCTCGAGGCCGAAATGGCGCGCCGTTCCGTCTGGCTCTCGGCGCGCGAGAGCCATGGTGTTTCCGCGAAGGTTCTGGAGACCGTCTTTGCGCGCCATGCGCGACTGTCGGATGAGCAACAAACGGCAATCGAGCATGTCGCGGGCTCTCTCCGGATCGCCGCTGTGGTCGGTCGCGCCGGCGCGGGCAAAACCACGATGATGAAGGCGGCTCGCGAGGCGTGGGAACTGGCCGGCTATCGCGTGGTCGGCGGCGCGCTCGCGGGCAAGGCGGCCGAGGGCCTGGAGAAGGAAGCCGGTATAGCGAGCCGTACGCTGGCGTCGTGGGAACTGCGCTGGATACAACAGCGCGACATGCTCGACGCCAAGACGGTGTTCGTCATGGACGAGGCCGGCATGGTCGCCTCGAAGCAGATGGCGGAGTTCGTGGATGCGGTGGTCAGGGCAGGGGCGAAGCTCGTCCTTGTCGGCGACCCCGAACAGCTCCAGCCGATCGAGGCGGGGGCCGCGTTCCGAGCCATTGTCGACCGTACCGGCTATGCCGAGCTCGAGACGATCTATCGGCAGCGCGACGAATGGATGCGCAAGGCGTCGCTCGATCTCGCCCGCGGCAATATCGATCGGGCGCTTCTCGCCTATCGCACCCGCGGTCATGTCATCGGCGAAAGGCTGAAGGCGGAAGCCGTCGAAAGCCTGATCGCATCCTGGAACCATGATTACGATCCGGAGAAATCGATGCTGATGCTCGCGCATCTGCGTCGTGACGTGCACATGCTCAACACGCTGGCGCGCGCAAAACTCGTGGAACGCGGTATCGTCGGCGAGGGACACGCCTTCAGGACCGCCGGCGGCATGAGGCACTTCGACGCCGGTGACCAGATCGTCTTCCTTAAGAACGAAGGCTCCCTTGGCGTGAAAAACGGCATGATCGGCCGTGTCACCGAAGCCGCGCCCGGCCGCCTCATCGTCATGGTCGGCGAAGGCAATCAGCGGCGGCAGGTCGCGGTCGAACAGCGCTTCTACTCCAATCTCGACCACGGCTACGCGACCACGATCCACAAGTCCCAGGGCGCGACCGTCGACCGGGTGAAAGTGCTCGCCTCGCTCTCGCTCGACCGTCATCTGACCTATGTCGCGATGACCCGTCATCGTGAGGATCTGGAGCTTTATTTCGGGCGCCGGTCGTTTGATTTGAACGGCGGGTTGACGAAGGTTCTGTCGCGGAAAAACGCGAAGGAGACCACGCTCGACTATGAGCGGGGCACGCTCTACCGGCAGGCGCTTCGTTTCGCCGAGAACCACGGCCTGCACATCGCCCAGGTCGCGCGCACGCTGCTGCACGACCAACTCGACTGGACGCTGCGCCAGAAGAACAGGCTCGCCGATCTCACCGACCGTCTTCGCGCGCTCGGCGAACGTCTCGGCTGGCGCCAATCCTCGACAACACAAGCGAAGAAGGAGGCGAAACCCATGGTGGCCGGCGTCACGTTATTCCCGTCGTCCGTCCAGGACACAGTCGCCGAGAAGCTTGACAGCGACCCGTCTCTGAGGAAGCAGTGGGAAGACGTTTCCATCCGCTTCCGCTACGTCTTCGCCGATCCGGAAGCGGCCCTCCGGGCGATGAACTTCGACGCGGTTCTCGCCGACAAACAAGCTGCCAATCAGACACTGCAGAAGCTCGCCACCGAGCCGGCGTCGATCGGGCCGCTCAAGGGCAAGACCGGTATTCTCGCCAGCAAGGCGGAGCGCGAGGCGCGCCGTGTGGCCGAGCTCAACGTGCCGGCATTGACGCGCGATCTCGAACGCTATCTCCAGATGCGCGAAAACGCGAGACAGCGCATGGCGGCTGACGAACAGGCGCTGCGCCAGCGCGTGTCGATTGACATTCCGGCGCTGTCGCCGGCGGCCCGCGCTGTGCTGGAGCGCGTACGCGACGCGATCGACCGCAACGATCTACCGGCAGCGCTTGGATATGCGCTCAGCAACCGTGAGACCAAACTCGAAATCGACGAGTTCAACAAGGCGGTCACGGAGAGATTCCGCGAGCGCACCCTGCTCATAAATGCGGCCCGCGAGCCGTCCGGCCCGCTCTTCGACAAGCTCGCCGACGGTCTCCAGCGACAAGAGCGCGAGGAGCTCAAGCAAGCCTGGCCGATCATGCGCACGGCGCAGCAGCTCGCCGCCCATGAACGAATGGTGGAAACGTTGAAGCAGGCGGAGGAATTGCGTGAAACCCGGCGTCAGACCCCGGTGATGAAGCAATGAGGGGCCGTGGTGTGATCATGTTGGTCGGTGCTGCTTCGATGATTATCGCCGGCGCCGCGGTCGCCGGGCTGATCGGTGGCTACAGGCTGAACCTGACACCGAGCGAGCCGCTCGGGCTCTGGTGGATCGAGAGGCTCAACCGTCCGGTTGAGGCGGGCGACCTTGTCTTCGTCTGCCCACCGGTGAACCCATTGTTCGAGCAAGCGCGCCGGCGCGGCTATCTCCGGCGTGGGCTATGTGCCGGTGGCTTTGCCCCACTCATCAAGACCGTCGCCGCACTTCCCGGCCAGCGTATTGAGATCAACGATCACGTCGTCATCGATGGCCGTTCGCTCGACCTATCCGCTGTCCTGAAAACCGACGGTGAGGGCAGGGCTATCGCCTCCTTTCCCGACGGTGTCGTGCCGCCAGGATACCTCTTTCTCCACTCTTCTTTTGCGAGCTCCTATGACTCCCGATATTTCGGCCCAATCCCCGCTGCGGGCCTGCTCGGCCTTGCCCGCCCAGTCATCATCTTCGATCCATGATCCCACCGGTCAGCGTCGTCGATCCTCTTTGTTCATCATCGCCGCAGTGGCCTGCGGCTGGCTCGGCTGGAGCGGCCATGTGCTGGCCCTACCGGTGGCAATGCTCTTTCCGGCGCTCTGGGCGATGGCGCCCTCGCGTCTTGTCGCTGCGTTGGTGTCGACAGGCTATTTCCTCGCCGCTTCACGCGGCCTGCCGCAGGGCGTCGCGAATTTCTATTCCTCCGATCTCTGGCCCGCGCTCCTGCTTTGGGCGGGCGCCTCCTTCTCATTCGTTGCGGTGCATGCGGCGGCCTGGGCATCACCGGTTCGGGGGCGGCCGGGGAAGGGGCATCCGGGAAGTGGAAGGGCGGTGCGCTATCTGGTGGCGGCGGTGCTCACGGGATTGCCACCCTTCGGCATCACTGGATGGGCGCATCCGCTGACGGCAGCTGGTGTCTTGTTTCCGGGATGGGGATGGTGGGGGCTTATCACGACTGCAGCCGGCCTTCTCGTCATGACGACGCGAGTCTGGCCGGTTGCGGCCATTGCGCTCGGAGGGTTCTGGCTTTGGTCCACTGCCACGTGGACCGAACCGAAACTACCGGATGGCTGGAAAGGCGTCGACCTTGAATACGGGCAGTTGCTCGGCCGCGATAGATCGCTCGAACATCACCGTGACCTGATCGCAACGGTGCGCAAGGCGGCCGGCGAGAGAGCTAGCGTAGTCGTTCTCCCAGAAAGCGCGCTCGGCCTCTGGACGCCGACGGTCGCGCGTCTCTGGCAGGACTCAATGAGGGATCTCCACATCACCATCATCGCCGGCGCCGCGGTCGTCGACGCCGAGGGCTATGACAATGTCATGGTGGCTATTTCGGCCATCGGAGCGAGGATTATCTATCGTGAACGCATGCCCGTTCCCGCCTCGATGTGGCAGCCATGGCTCGCCTGGACAGGGCAGGCCGGCGGCGCTCGCGCCCACGTTTTCGAGAACCCGGTCGTCGAGATCGGTGGTATCAGGATCGTGCCACTAATCTGCTACGAGCAACTCATCCTGTGGCCAGCTCTGCAGTCGATGCTGCACGGCCGCGACATCATCGTCGCGACAGGCAATGGCTGGTGGACCAGGGGCACATCGATCGTCGCCATCCAGCGGGCGAGCACGCTCGCCTGGGCCAAGCTCTTCGATCTGCCCGCCGTCATGTCTTTCAACAACTGAGAAAAGGAAATTGGGATGGTCGATGCCACCCTTATCCAGCAATGCGCGGATCCCGGCCTGAAGCCGGCGATCGTCGAACAGTTCATCGAGCGGGCAGGGTCGCAGGATCCGCTTGCCGTTACGGTCCGATCCGGAACCCGTGTCGTTCTTGTGCCGAAACCGACGACGCCGGACGAGGCCATGGACCTGATCCGCCAGAACATCGGCCGCAACACCATACGGGTCGGGATCACGCAGTATCCGGCCGGTCTCGGCATCATGGAGGCGGGCGCACTCAAGCCTGATATCGTCGACGCCTGCGCCAACCTGAAAATGGGCACTGCGCTCTTCGCGAAGGTCTATCGGATCGTTATGAAATGGTTCGGCAATCCCGGTGAGAGGGAGGTTCTTCCGCAGGTGTTTGATGATGCGATCATCGCTTGGCAGACGGGGTATTTCGAGGGAATGGCGGTGTTTCGGGCGGCGGACCCCGGTGACGTGAAGGTGCCTGAACCTGACAAGGAGAAGCCAGCGAGCGATGCTCTCGAGCAGTCAACAGATTCCGCCGGGGAGGAAGTGAGCGATCCTGTCACGGACGGAGCCCGGAGCGACGATCCGAACAAGGCGGGCATCCGTGTCGATCTTTCTGGAATTGGTGCCAAATATCATTGATGTCACCGCGAAACTTGCTTGACCATGTGCATGTTTGCACTGGCGAAATCGGCTTCTGTTCTCTATAAGGGCCGATAGGGCAGTACGCGCTGCCCCGGGGTGTGGAAACCCCTACTCAGCGGTTGATGCCGGCCGTTGCGGCATCAGAATCCTCTGGCTTTTGGCCGGGGGCCTGTGACGTATGTCCAGGTGCCTCGGTACTAAAGGTCGCAGGACTGTCTGAGTACAGTTTCCAACCCCCGGCTTGGGATCAGGGATTAACGTTTGCGGGGGCGCACCGCGGACAAGCCGGAGACTGGATCGAATGGCACCGGACGCGCTACCATCGGAAGATAAACTCGAAATGCGTTCCGTGTACGGGCTGACGCAGGGTCTGCCTAAGGTTGACCTTGAGAGCTTGACGGTGGATGCTATCCGGACCCATCGGCGTTTGGTCGACTATGCAGATCGGCTGTTCCAGGCTCTACCCGAAACCTACAAATCCGGTAAGGAGGCGGGCGGCGCTCAGCACCTCACTTACATCCAGGCCTGCATGGAGATGCACGCGCAGATGTATGTGGTGAACACGCTGGTCGCCATCCTCGGCTATATCCCAAAAGTTTCGGTGAACTGAGGCTCAGATCAGCTTTCGGCGAATGGCGACGGCAGTCAGGTGGGTCAGGGTGTGCACGTCGAAACGTTTCTTTGCTTCGGCGATCTTGACGCGCACGCTGTTGTACTTGACGCCCTCGAGGTCCGCCGCTTCCTCCATCGTTTTGCCGACAGCAATCCAGCTGAGATAGGCAGCCCCCTTGGGATCGAGGCTAATAGGCTCTTCGACACTTGGGGTCGGATCAGCGAGATTGATGCGGGCATGAAGTTGCGCGACCGCGGATGCGGCTTCGACAGGGTCAATCTCTCGGTCCATGTCGATTGCCGGCTTCTCCGAGGCAAGCGTGAACATTGCCATGGACCCGTGTGCAGCCTTGATGGGCACCGTGATGCCGGAGCGAATTCCAAAGGCTGCCGCCCGGGAAAAGAAGGATCGTTCTGCCTTGGATAATCGAAACGTCTGCTGTTCACTGCTCCAGGTGAAAGCGCGTTTCAAGGATTTGGCGCGCCGAATTATGGGATCAATCGCAAGATATCCGCTCTTAAAGTAGTCGGACTGCCACTCCGGGTGGTAGTTTGAGATTGGGATGGAGCGCCCCGCCTGGATGTTCAGATAGGCATAGCCTGCAAAACCGGTCTGTTCGGTAAAGGTTGTAAGCGCGTCCTTCAAGATGCTTTCGTCACCAGGAATGGCGGCGAGGTCGGTCAGCTTGTCCAGCCAGTGTCGCATTCGAAATTCCTTGATGTGGTGCAGCGTATAAGCGGATAGGAAACTAACGAAGTAGAGCCCCCAATGCGCCAGCCAACATACTTTGCATGCCCTTGCAATCGGGCGGGAGAATACTCGACCCTGGCGACGCTTTCGTTGGTCTCTGCTGTGACCGCCTCACCGTCGATGTAAACAGTGACGGCCTATCGGGGCTTTGATTGAGTTTTGTGAACATCAGTACACCTGCGCGACTGAAATGGCCTGATCGCCGTGCCTTTTGGTGCGTTGCGGAGAAACCCGTTTGCGACGCGCTCAAGCAGATTTTCGCGTGTCAGCGGGACGAATTCGCTAAGTAGATCGTTGCCTTGACCCAGATCCCGGCCATAGCAGGCGCTGATAATATCGACGCCGCTCCGGTGAAGGGGTGTGTCGATACCAGCAAGTTCGGCAAGCAAGAGCGTCGGCGTCAGACCGAAGGGCACATCTTCAAGGATGTAGCGCGTATCAAGGTTTTTCGGCCCCATGGGGTCGTTCCCCCGTGCGGTGACGGCGGCTGCCGCTTCCCCAACGCTCCCACCCGTAACGTTGTGCGTGAGCCGATAGTGATCAAAAACCGTGCGAACATTCTTGCCGAACGCTGAAGCGATCGCCACGCGCTCGCGGTCGAGCGCCTCGATAAGATTTCCGACTGCGGATGTGAGGTTCGTGTTCTGGCCCCAGGTTTCGCCGCGCTCTATCCTCGTCAAATTGCACAGGGCGACCGCGAGGTGGTTCTGCGGGTTCAGATTGCTCAGCGCGATCGTGAGGAGATCGTCCTTGAGGTTAAAACGGTCCCCAAACAGGTTCGCACAGGTCGCATGTCCAGCATCCGCGAAATTGACAGGGAGCGTCGCCATATCGACTTTCCCGCGGATCGTGCCGATGTTGAATGTGTTCAGGCCGCGCTGCTTGGACGTCAGTAGCGTCGTACTCCACGCGACGATCGGGATTTCGAGGCCGCGGTCAGCAAGGCGTCTCGCAAGAAACAGCGCGGCGAAGGACAGGTGACCGCTGATGACAACGGTATGGTTCTGGTGGATAAACGGTATGAGTGCTTCGATCACTGACCGATGACCATAGGCAGGCAGTGCCAATACGATCACATCGATCGCAGCGAGCTCCTCAGCGGTTTGACACACTGTCGGTCGGAACTCGCCCTCGATGGCTCCCGTGATCGTTAAGGCAACTCCTTTGGAGAGTTCGGCCGTGCCGCGTCCAGACGGAGACCAAATGCTTGCCGAGTGGCCTTGCTTATCCAGAAAGGCCGCGTAGCCCATCGCGATTGCTCCGGCGCCCGCAATTCCTACACGCATATTCTACTATCCTTGTCATTATATGTGATCGCCGAGTATTCCCTGACGATGTGCAAGAGATCGAGCTCGCGAACGACTTCCCCGACCTTTCATGGTAAACGCGTCTAATCAGCCCGAACAATATGTCCGGGGGAGACCTCGACATACTTGCGTTGCGGCGGCACGTAGTCGATCGAACGTACCGGGCTCTTGATTTCGTCGATCTGGCTGTTCCGTTTGATCAGGCGTCGTGCCGGATCCGGCACGGGGACAGCCGACATCAGTTTTCTGGTATAGGCGTGCTGTGGATTACCGAACACGCCCGCCCGGGGGCCGATCTCGACGATCTCGCCGAGATACATGACGGCGACGCGGTGGCTTACCCGCTCAACGACGGCCATGTCATGCGAGATGAACAGGAAGGCCAGATTGAAGCTCTGCTGCAGGTCAAGGAGAAGATTGCAGACCTGCGCTTTGACCGAAACATCAAGCGCCGAAACAGCCTCGTCTGCGACGATGACTTTCGGGTCCAGCATTAGGGCTCTCGCAATCGCGACGCGTTGCCGTTGTCCGCCGGAAAATTCATGCGGATAGCGATTCATCATTTCAGCGGAAAGGCCGACCTTTTCCAGAATGGATGCCGCCTTGTCGCGCGCCTGTGCCTTGCGTCCCAGGCCGTGTTGAATGAATGGCTCTATGAGTGCGGACCCGATATTCATACGTGGGTTGAGCGATGCGTACGGATCCTGAAAGATAATCTGGATCGACTGGCGCACCTTTCGCAGCGCGCGCCGGTCAAGCTTCATCATGTCGTAGCCATCGACTGTGATCCTACCGCTCTTCGGATCGGTCAGGCGTGTGATAGACCGACCTGTCGTGGACTTGCCGCATCCTGACTCACCGACGAGCGACAGGGTCTCGCCCTCGTAAAGGTTGAAGGACACTTTCTCGACGGCATGCACGGCGGCAGTTGTCCGTCCGAAAATGCCGGAGCGTATCGCGAACCTCGCGATCAGATCCTTGACCTCGACGATGGGCGCCTTGTCTTTAGCAACCGTATCTCGAACCTCGATCTGAGGCTTCACTTCGCCACTTTCGGGATCGACAATCGGAAAACGCATAGGAAGCTGGCTTCCGCCCATCGCCCCAAGCTTGGGCACAGCCGAAAGCAGGGCGCGCGTATATGGGTGCTTTCCGCGGTGGAAAATCTCTTCGGTCTGTCCAGTTTCCACTTGGTCGCCGCGATACATCACGATCGTGCGGTCAGCAATCTCCGCTACCACACCCATGTCATGGGTGATGAAGAGAACGGACATGCCTTCCTCGTTCTGTAACTCCTTGATGAGGTCGAGGATCTGCCCCTGGATCGTCACGTCGAGTGCCGTGGTTGGCTCGTCGGCAATCAGAAGCTTCGGCTTGGAGGCGAGCGCCATGGCAATCATGACGCGCTGACGCATACCGCCGGAAAATTGGTGCGGATACTCGTCGAAACGTATCTTTGCATTTGGAATCCGAACCTTGTCGAGGAGCGAGAGCACCTTACGCTTGGCGTCTTCAGCAGAAATATTCTGGTGGACGGTCAGGGCTTCGGCGATCTGCTTTCCAACCGGAAGGATCGGGTTGAGAGAGGTCATCGGTTCCTGAAAGATCATGGAGATGTCATTGCCGCGTACCTGCCGCATCTCTTCCTCCGGAAGACGAAGGAGATCCTTTCCGGAAAGCAGTACCTGGCCTTCGATCCGGCTCGAGGCTTTCGATAACAGCCGCATGATCGAAAGCGAGGTCACAGACTTTCCCGAGCCCGATTCGCCGACAATCGCAACGGTTTCCTTCGGCGCAACGTCGAACGAGATATTGCGGACGACCGTCGTCCACCCGTCTCCGGCGCGAAAGGAGGTTGTGAGGTTTCGGATCGAAAGGATCGCCGAGCGAGAGGCGTCGTCCCTATGGATTTGATCGGTCATCTGGTTCATCGCTCATTCCTCGTTTTCGGATCGATCGCGTCGCGCAATGCGTCACCTAGGAGATTCAGCGCAAGGACGGTGAGGAGGATTGCAACGGACGGGAAGAGGACGAGCCACCAGGCGCTGAGGATGTTTTCAAACCCCTCGCGGATCATGCCGCCCCAGGTGGCCGCAGGAGGGGCAACGCCAAGCCCGATGAAGGCGAGCGACGCTTCAGTGCGGATCGCGGATGCCATCCATAGTGATGCCACAACGACGATGTCGGACAAGATGTTCGGAAGGATATGGACGCCCATGATTCTGACCGGCGTGAAGCCGAGGGATTTGGCGGCGTCGATGAAATCGCGCCGCTTGATGGCGATCGTCGGCCCCCGCGCGACGCGGGCAAAGGGTGCCGTCTCTGTGATCGCGATGGCGATGATGAGGTTCTCGAAACTGGCGCCGAGCATGGCAGCGACCATCAGGCCGAGAAGCAGAGTCGGGAACGACAGCATGACGTCTACGAAACCCATGACGATCTGGTCGAATAGGCCGCCGATATATCCCGCAAGAATTCCGAGTGCCGAACCAACGGCCATGGCGATCATCACGGAGAGGAAGCCGATTGCCAACGAGATCCGAGCGCCATAGAGCAGGCGCGAGAGCACGTCGCGACCGAAGCTGTCGGTTCCGAACCAGAACTGCGCGGACGGCGCGCTCAATCGATGTAGAATGTTTTGTTTCAGCGGATCATAAGGCGCGATCATCGGAGCGAATGCGGCCGCCAGCACGATCAGCAGAAGCAGCCCTATACCGATCCAGGAAAGACGGTTGCGGCGAAGGGCGTTAAACACCGCGTTGGGCGCTTTCTCAGGGGTGGCGGATGCCAGTGTGATATCGGTCATTTCGCGTAGCTCACTCTAGGATCGACGGCGGCGTAGATCACGTCGGTCACGATGTTGACGAGGACGACGAAGGTGGCGAACACCACCATCAGGCCTTGCAACATGGTGTAGTCGCGGGATTGGAGGGCGCCGAGAATGAGCTTCCCGAGGCCGGGTCGCGTGAAGACGATTTCAACGAGAACGGAGTTGCCGATCATCGTCCCGAAGTTGAGCCCGACCACCGTTACGATCGGGATGAGAGCGTTGCCGAGGGCATGCCGGATGATGATGCTTCTCGTCTTGACGCCCTTGGCGCGTGCGGTGCGGATGAAATCCTCGCCCATCACATCCAGCATGGAGGAGCGAGTGACGCGGGCGATATAGGCCGTCATGATCAGTCCGAGATTGAGCGCAGGCAAAGCCAGGCTTCGCAGATGGTCGATCGGATTGGCGGTGGGCCTGCTCATGACCGGGAACCACTGCAGCCAGACCGCAAATGCAAGTAGCATCAGGATTGCCGAGACGAAGCCGGGAAACGAGAGGCCGACGAGTGAAAGAAGACGGCTTGCATAGTCTGGCCATTTGTTGCGGCGAATAGCTGCGACGATGCCCAGGGGAATCCCCAGTGCGATGCCGATGATCATCGCCGCGGCAGTCAGCTCCAGTGTATAGGGCAAGACAACAGCGACTTCGGAAAGCACAGCGCGGCCGCTGACGGCGGACAGCCCGAAATTGCCGGTCACCATGTCACTCATGAAGCGGAGGTATTGAACGGGTAACGGCTGGTCGAGGCCAAGTTGTGCGCGGAGTGCGGCTAGCGCTTCGGCGCTGGCGCGATCTCCAAGCATTGCGACGGCGGCATCGCCAGGCACCAGTCGAACGAGGATGAAGACCACCGTCAGCATGGCCAGCAAAGTCGGTATCGCCAAAAGGAGTCTTCGGGTTACATAGCTTGTCATATGGCAGCCCTTTCAGCATCAATGCAGCTAACCAAAGGGTTCATCGGGGTGCTAGAATTTTGGGCCGCGTCGAAAGAATAGAGAAGATTGATGCACGGCGAGGCGCGGAAGCGGAACTTTAGCCGGGCAGCATTTGGCTTGGCGGGCGTCACGCCTGCGCCTGGAGCTCGCCGCCCAAGTTTGCAATTTAGAGAACCAGGTGGGATATTGACGAACGCCAACATACGCACCCCAAAGTCACGCGTGCGCGAGCGGTCATTAATGAATTGATGACATCGCATAATCATTGCGACCTCACCAACGCCTGTTCAGGCGGGAGAATCTCGAGAGTCACGGCATTAGTTCCCCATATTATTCTTGTAACTTTCAAACCCGGAGGGGTAGAAAGTCAAAGTCGAAAAATTTGGCGTGATATTCGGGTGGGTTATACTGAATGAGAAATCCGAGCCTTAGGCAACTCGAGGGCCTGATCGCGGTCGTTGAAACCGGAACGGTCAGCCGTGCGTCGGAAGTCCTCAGGATATCCCAACCTGCTGCAAGTAAGCTAATTCAGGATCTCGAACTGGGCAGCGGATTGAAGCTCTTCGAGCGAGAGAGTGGACGACTTGTCCCAACGGATCGTGGAATGCGTCTCTATGAGGAGATCAAGCGGATCTTTGGCGGCGTCAATCAGGTTGCGCGTGCTGTCGAGGCGATGCGAAGAGAAGAATCTGGTCATCTTGTGATCGGCGTTATGCCTAGCCTGTCGGGCCCCTTCCTCGGTCGGATCGTCGGATCGTTTCGTGCCCGCTATCCAGATGTGTTCGTGGAAGTTGAAACGCAAGCGTCTCAGTTTTTGACAGAATCCATACTTCTGGGGCGTATCGATCTCGCGCTCGTCAAAAGTGGCCTGGAGCATCCGACAATCATTGTTGAACCGATCGAAAGCCCGCCCATGGCCGCAATTCTTCCTCTGGGGCACCACTTGCTCGAAAGGGATGAGCTCACTCCGGTAGAATTGGCTTCGGAGCCGTTTGTCGCTTTTGGGGATTCAAGCCGATCGCGCATCAAGGTAGATGCGGCATTCGAGGCGCATGGTTTGGCGCCGAAAATCACCATAGAAGCAGCGACAGCGCCGAATGTCGCGGAGTTCGTTGCTGCTGGCCTGGGTGTGACGGTGTCGGATCCGATTTCGATGGAATGCGTCAAGGGACGTGTGGCTTTGCGCCCATTTAAGCCGTGCATTGACGCCGAGTACAGGCTCTATCGCCCGGCACGGGCCCGTCATACGGACTTGGTTCTAGAGTTCGCCAGGCAGGTACATCTGGCTGCATCAAGCACGGTTTTGTCCTCCTGATACAAGACCCCGGCCTGCGTTGCTCCGAATGGAGAACTTATCAGCCGGGGCAAGGTGGGGAGGATTGATAGGGATTACTGCATGAGCGCCGTATTTTCCGTGATCGGGGGCGCCAGGTTCAAGGAGCCTTTCAGTTCGTACCCATAGTCGAGCTTATTCGTACGGACCCAGACCTGCATCAGGTTGAAAAGCGGGATCCCGCAAACCTGATCATGGATCTTGTGCTGTGCTTCTGACCATGCCTTCAAACGTTCAGCATCGGTTGTTGCCTTTCGGCCAGCTTCGATTTCCGAGTCGGCGGCATCGCAATGCGAGAAATTTGTTACGGCCGTAGGTTTTCCGATCGAGGAGCTGGAGTGGTAGAACTGGCTGAGATAGCTGTCGGCAACCGGGTAACGCGCAGCTCCATAGAAGACGATGTCGCTAAGGTCCTTACGCGATTGTTCCTGATAGGTAGCGTGATCGACCACTTGCATGTCCAAATTGATACCAACCTCTGACAGTTGTCCCTGGACGACCTGCATGATTGGCTGTTGCGCGGTAATCGAAGAGACGATGGCCTTGATCGTCAGTCCTTTACTGAGGCCAGCGTCGGCGAGAAGCTTCTTAGACAGTTCCGGATCGTATCTATAGGTCCAGGTGCAATCCTCGCCAAGAAAACCGGGCGGCACGACCGAGCAACCCTTTTGGCCGACGCCGGTGCCGACGAACTCGACAATCTGCTCGACATTTATAGCATGTGCAATTGCTTGACGCACCTTGACATTGTCGAGCGGCTTGTGGGCCTGATTGAGAAACAGCGTCCGATATTCGCCCGGAGCGAAGATATCGACTGTTGAGCCGTCCCATGTCTTCGCTTGGTCGACCCAGCGCTGTTCGCGCTTGCCATTGATGAGATCGAGCTCACCTGAGCGAAACGCCAGTTCACGGCTCGCGTCCGAGGGAATGAGATTGTACTGAATACCGTCCAGTTTCGGTTTGCCGCGGAAGTAGTCAGGGAACGCTTTCAGCGTCACGGATTGTTGCGTGACCGAGTTTTCGAACATGAAAGGCCCGGTTCCGATCGGACGAAGCTTGAAATCGGCTCCAAGCTTCTCGGCAGCCTTCTTACTGATGATGTTGCCGCCATGATAGTTTGCAATCAGGCCAAGGAACCCGGGAACGGGGCTCTTCAACGTTATCTTTACCGTCAGCGGGTCGATCGCTTCGATCGACTTGACTTCAGTGAAGTCGTTCGAGAAGGAAGAGGTTTTCGGGTTCTTTGCCCGTTCCAGAGAGTAGACGACATCTTCGGAGCTAACCGTCCCGTAGTCACCATGGAACTTCACATCGCTTCTCAGATGGAAGGTCCAGACCAGCCCATCTTCCGATGCTTCCCACTTCTCGGCAAGATCCGGCTCCATCTTCGTCGGATCCGCGCTGCCCGGCGGGAAGCGAACAAGACCGTTGAACATCCACGAGACGATACCGACATCGACAGTGGCAGTGGCTCTGGTCGGATCGAGGGTGGCGACATTTTCAGCTGCGGCGCCGACGCGCAGAGTGGCGGCCTGTGCGGTGTATGGAAGAACGACGCTAGAGAGAACGATAGCGGTGAATGCGGAACGTCTTGATATTCCAGTTCTGTTTGTCATGTTCGCCTCACTTGTTATTGTCACCACTAAATTTGAACGCCGTATAGGTGTCAAAGTCGCAGTTTTTCGAGTGGTATTCGCAGGGGTTATATAAGTGGGTCAGGGCGTCAAAGCCCTCAGCGATCGGGCCGCCGTGTTAGACGGCGTCTCAGCGTGTTGCCTGCGGATCTATGTCGGAGCGGCTGGTCGTTGCGGCCGACGGCAACAATTTCTGCGACATAAGCGGGATCTGACGCAGCTACGACAAACTGCTACGGACTATTTACGGTTGGCGGCATTACCTTGCAGTCACTCAGCGCGAGCCCAGCGCCTGCGCAATGATGCGCCTTTCCTCTAATTGCCGCCCGCCTTACCCAAATTGCACGACCAGATGCTTCGCCTCCCCCGCGTGGGCCGGGAGATGGTCGATATTCTTGCTCTCGTTCTTCATCACGACGAGCAAGTCGTCGCTTAGGCCGTGAACCTGGCGCTGGATGCGGGCGTGGTGACCAAGACGCATTTGCTGAGTCTTCTGCACCGCCTGGTCGATTGTAAGACCACCGTTGGCCCCGAGATTGACACGCCGCATCCGCTGATCTTGCTACGTGAACCCAAGGCAAACGTAGAGTGCTTAATGGCATGCGCGTAGGGGATAGCAATGTCACGATCCTACCAGCGCCGCAGTCGTCATCATACTGCGTAGCCTGAAGATATATGGCATGACCCAAGCGGTCACGGAGCTAATCGAGCAGGGTGCCCCGGCGTTCGATGCGGCCGTGCCAGGGGCTCGCTATATACCCTCGGGTCAAGAGAAGCGCCGCATATCGCATTGCAATGGCGCGGCACCTGCTATTCCAACTCTCATTCGCTTATTATCCATGTTGGTCGGCGGTTTTTCGAGGGCTCCGCGCACTGTGCATGCCGGGTGCGGTTCGTTCTGTCGCGTCAATCCCACTCGCTATCCCAAGCCATGACCTTATGACCGTCGCCAACATCGTGATATTGGCGACTGGGCGGTAGATAATCCGGGGTCCTGACAGGGCTTTTAAGCTCGCCGTTCGTCACCCGCCGCCGCTCGTGACGCTTCGAGGGGTCCGCAATCGGCACGGCGGCCAGTAGACGCTTGGTATAGGGGTGCTGCGGGTTCTGGAAGATCGCCCGACGCGGACCGATTTCGACAATTTCCCCGAGGTACATTACGGCAACCCGGTGACTGACACGCTCAACGACCGCCATATCATGGCTGATGAATAGGTAGCTGAGTCCCATCTCTGCTTGGAGGTCGAGCATGAGGTTGGCAACCTGCGCCTTCACCGAAACGTCGAGCGCGGAAACGGCCTCATCAGCCACGATCAGCTTCGGTTTGAGTGCCAACGCCCGAGCGATGCAAACTCGCTGTCGCTGACCGCCCGAAAATTCGTGCGGATAACGAGACGCCATGTCAGGGCTTAACCCCACTTTGACCAAGAGCTCAGCCACTATGTCGCGTGCGTCTTCAGTACTGCTAAGACCGTTGATGATTAGCGGATCCGCGATCGCAGCCCCCACAGTCAGACGAGGGTTGAGGCTGGCATAGGGATCCTGAAAGATCATTTGCATCTTTTGACGGTGACGGCGCAGACCCGCATCGTCGAGTCCGAGAACATCGAAACCATCCAGAAGAACGGAGCCGGACTGGGGTTCCAGAAGTCTCAACACGGATCGACCTGTCGTCGACTTGCCACAGCCAGACTCTCCAACAAGCGCCAGTGTCTCGCCCGTTCTGAGGTCGAATGAGACGTTCTCGACTGCATGAACTCGTCCTTGGACAGAGGAAAGCAAGCCGCCCCGGATATCGAACCGCGTCGTCAGGTCTCTTACTTCCAACAAGGGTGGATCGTCTTGGCGAACCGTATTGGGAAGCACTTCCGGAAGATTTGCTTCTCCGGTCATTCGATCAACCGTTGGAAAGCGCATCGGGAGAGCGCAGCCGTCCATCGAACCTAGTCTTGGCACTGCGGAAAGAAGCGATCGCGTATAGGGATGTTTCGGAGCCCTGAAGATCTCTTCCGTCGAACCCGCCTCGACCGCTTCTCCCTTATACATCACCACGGTCCGGTCGGCGATCTCAGCCACCACGCCCATGTCGTGCGTGATGAAGAGGATAGACATATCCTCCTCCCTCTGCAGCTCCCTGATCAGATCCAGGATCTGTGCCTGGATTGTCACGTCCAGCGCGGTGGTTGGTTCGTCCGCTATCAGCAGCCTCGGCTTGCATGCCAGTGCCATGGCGATCATCACGCGCTGGCGCATCCCGCCCGACAATTCAAACGGGAACTGGCTCAATCGACGTTCCGGATCGGAGATGCGAACTTTGCGCAGCATTTCAAGAGCACGGTTTCGCGCCTGAGCCTTCGTGCAACGATCATGAGCACGAATGGCTTCGCTCAGCTGATCACCGATGCGATAAACGGGGTTAAGGCTGGTCATCGGTTCCTGGAAAATCATTGCCAGATCGCTACCGTTCAGCGCTCGTGCCCTCTCGGGGTCGAGCCCTGCGAGATCGATCACCTTTCCGGCTTTGGATGCGAACTCGATTCGTCCGGCCGTCACAGCAGCGCTTTTCTCGGGCAACAATCCCATGATCGACAGACTTGTCACCGATTTTCCGGACCCGGATTCGCCAACGATAGCGACCGTCTCTCCACGGCCGACATGGAAAGACACGTCCTTGACGGCCGCAACAGCCCCGTTTGTCGTTGCAAATTCCGTCCTCAACCCGCTGATTGAAAGCTGGGTGCCGAGAGAAGGCGCGGCAGGTTCATCGCTGAGGCCGGGACTTCGACGCCGCTTGCCGAAAGACAACCCCTTCACCTTGTTGGTTCTCGGATCGAAGACATCGCGAACGGAATCGCAGAGGGAGTTTACAGTAAAGATGGTCACGACCAATGCCAGGCACGGCCAAACGAGCCCCATTGGATTGAGCTCCAGATAACTGCGAGCTCCCCTGATCATCAGCCCCCATGACGGAGTAGGCGGAACGATGCCGAGCCCAAGGAAGCTCAGTCCCGACTCCACGACAATTGCTGCAGCGACCACAAGCGAAAACTGCACAAACAAGGGTGCTGCAATGTTAGGCAAGATGGTCGCGCGCAGGATCCGCATCGGACCTGCTCCAATCGAACGCATTGCCTCGACAAATTCCTTTTGCTTTACAGAGCGGACCTCTCCGTAGGCGATCCGCGCGAATTCCGGCGCGTAGAAGATGGCCATGGTGACGATCAGTGGCACAATCCCGGGTCCGGTAAACGCGATCACCAGCAATGCGAGGAGAATAGGTGGAAACGCGAGCATGAACTCCGCAACGCGGACGGTCAGCACTTCGGCGATGCCACCAAAATATCCGCCGACCATGCCAGCCGATATGCCGATGACTGCAGCGATGACGCCGGTGGCAAATGCAACGCTGAGCGAGACGCGCGCGCCGTGAAGCAGGCGGCTTAAAACATCGCGGCCAAACTCATCCTGACCGAGCCAATGCGCGGCGGACGGCGGCGCCATGCGGCCGGAAATATCCATCGCCAACGGATCGGACGGAGCAATGACAGGTGCAAAAACAGCGACGAGGATCAACAGACAGAGAGCGATCACCGAGGGTGCGAGGTGCCGGTATCTCGCATTCTTCCAGATCTCAGAGAACATAGTCATGACTTTCGAACCTGCGGATCGAGGATGGAGTAGAGCACATCAACGATGAGATTGAGTAAGATGAAGAGAGAGGCCGTCACCAGCACGACGCCCTGAACTTCGGGATAGTCGCGGTTTTCGACGGCCTTGACGAGAAATCCGCTCATTCCCGGCCAGTTGAAGATGAACTCCACAAGAACCGTGCCCCCCAGCATCGATCCCATTTGCAGACCAGTAACGGTCAAAACCGGCCCAAGCGCGTTGCGGACGACATGTCGCCTTAAAACCTTGCGCTCCTTGACGCCCTTGGCTCGCGCGGTGCGAACCCAATCCTGCTCAAGCACATCGAGAACGGTCGACCGTGTCATGCGAACGATGATCGCCGTAAATCCAACCGCGATTGCAGCGGAGGGCATCAGCAGAAGCGTAAGGTGTGCCGATGGCGACTGGCTGAACGGCACAAACCCCCCAGCCGGCACAAGCCGCAGCATCAACGCAAACACCAGCACGAACAGCGTTCCAAGCACGAAGGTCGGAACCGACAAAGCAAGGCTCGATATCCAGCCTAAGGCTCGGTCGATCCAGCTTCCACGTTTGCGTGCGGCAAGCACACCAAGAGGGATGCCGACAGCTAGCGATAGCAATGTCGCCATGCCGATCAGTTCGAGTGTTCGTGGCAAACGCTCGGCGATATTGCCAAGAACGTCCTCATTATCTTGGAAACTGCGTCCGAGATCTCCGGATGCCAGCCGTGCCAGGTATTCCCAGTATTGTTGATACAGAGGCAGATCGAGCCCAAGTCGGGCGCGCATTTCCGCAACCGCCACCGGATCGGGAGCCATGCCATCCGCTGACAGCATGACCTCGACAGGATCGCCCGGCACCACATGCAGGATCATGAAGACTGCTGTGGCGACCATGAAAATCATTGCGGCCGCGACGGCGCATCTTCTCACGATATAGGTGAGCATTACGCCCCCTTCCCACTAAAGAACTTCGGATGCCCGCTCAGCCAATATGGACGGTGTCGAATGCCATACCGGATTGATTGAGCAGGAAGTCGGGCAGAGCCTTGAATCCCTTGACGGCGTCGCGCATTGCGTACGCCTGGACGCGATAGTTCAGGAAGGTGACAGGAACCGTCTCTGCGACAGCCTTCTGAAGATCCGTGTAGATCTGCACGCGCTTCGCCTGATCGCTCTCGTGGCGTCCGCGGGTGAGCAACTCGTCCAGCTTCGGATCACTTAGCCCGTACGATCGGCGATAGGAATTCGAGCCGGAGCCGAACAGTGCGGTCAGATCGTCGGGATCGCCGAGCTCCGGCGCGCCACCATTAATGGCCAAATGGTAGCGGCCTTCATTGCCTTGGGAAATGCGCACGCCCCACTCCGGCAGGCTCAGTTTGATGTTCATTCCAACGGCAGCAAGATGCTGCTGCGTGATCTCGGCGATGTCCTTATGAAAGCCGTAAGTGCTGGTGGACAGCAGCGTCGCTTGCAGGTTTTCGGCTCCAGCCTCCTTCAGAAGCGCTTTGGCGCGATCGGGATCGTAGGGCCAGAGATGATCGAGTTCCGGGGATCTAAAAGGCGAATTCTCCGGTAGTGGTACACCATCCAGAACCTTGCCCTTTCCAAGGAATGCTGCCTGCACGACATCTTCACGCTTGATCGCGTGCGCAACGGCGCGGCGAATACGTGGATCCGTGAAGGGACCCTGCTTCAGATTGAAGACGACATACATGTAGAGCCCGAGCGATGACTGCATTGTGATGCCGGGTGTCTTCGACAGGCTATCCATGCTCTGCCAAGGAACGTATTCGATAATGTCGACGTCACCAGCATTGAGTGCAGCCACCCGCAGGCTGTCATCCGCATAGACGACCAGCCGCACATTGTCCGATTTAGGCAGGCCGGGCTTATAGAAATCCTTGCGTGCCTTGAACGTCAGTGAGACTCCCTTTTCGGAGCTCTCTAGTGTGAACGGACCGGCGCCGATCATGGTGTCAGGATTATCCATCTGCTTGGAAAACACGATCGGTGCGTTCTGGCCGGCAAGAACGTTGAGGAAAGCGGGTGTCGGTTGCTTGAGAACGATACGCACTGTTTTCGGATCGACAGCTTCAATGGTCTCGACCGCCTGGAACGCCTGACGAAGATAGGCCGTTGATTTCTCCGCGCGGATGAGATCGAACGATGCCTTAACGTCATCGGCTGTCACCTGCGCGCCATTCTGGAATGTGGCATTTGGCCGAAGTTTGAAGACGTATGTGCGGGGGTCGGGAAGCTCCCAGCTTTCCGCCAGTTCCGACTGGATCTTGCCGCTATCGCTGAAGCTCAACAGCCCTCGGAACATTAGGAGCTTAGCTGTCCGCGATGCGGCGCCGGAATATTCGAACGGCCGCAGGTTCGGCGGATAGGCCGAGAGTGCGTAGGTGACCGTTCCCGGTGTCGCCGCCTGAACTGGTCGAAGCGATAAGCCAGGGGCGAGCAAACTCGCGCCGAATGCTCCGCCTGTGATGAGAAGTGCATTGCGTCGTGTGATGAGATGTTCCATTTTAATTCCCCTTTTCTTTTGAGTTCTAGTTGCGTCGGTCCCGCAACTTCTTTCTTGGATTTGACAGGATCATGGACCATAAATCCAAGTCATATTTTCCAGGGACGTATTCCTGAAGTTATAGCTACGATGGGGGCTTTCTGAGAGGGCTGCGCCCTAGTTCGAGTTCAATCAACTTAAGCGCCGCCTCGACGCGATCTGCCCCATAGTCCGTAAAAGCGGCATGACGTGAGACAAGTTCATCGCGAAGATCACGGGCGATACCGTCGAGAGACCTTTCGCTTGGTGACCCAAAGCCACCGCCGCCCGGGGTGTGAATTCGTATGGATTCGCCCGCGCCGATGACTAGATATGAGACTTTCAGCGGCAGAGCTTCCTGACCGCTAGTCCCAAAATTGCGGGTCAACGAGCTGAGGCCGCCGGTCCCGCCACCGTCGATGCCTTCGGCGCCATGAATGTAGCTGTCCGAGCGTACCGACACGATTGTCCCATCCTGCAGGGCCCGTATCTGCCGGGCGATTCCAAGGCCGCCACGCTGGCGCCCTGCGCCACCAGAATCGACCACTAGACTGTATTCGTCGCATAGGAACGGAAATTCGTTCTCGAGTGCTTCGACAGGCAGGTTCAGACTATTGGTGACATGTACGTGGATGGCATCCATGCCGTCTCTATCATGTCGCGCCCCACTACCACCGCCGATGGTTTCGCCATAGTGATAGAGACCTCCATTCAACTTTGCTGCCGAAAAGGAGATCGTCGGCAGGAGATCATTGCTAGAGGCGACAAGGCGCTCGGTCGGCAGGAGCGCCCGGAAGGCACCGAAGACGGCTCCAGCGAGTTTCTGGCAGGTAATGCTTCGCGCTCCGCACGCAGCTGGGAAATTTGGATTGGCAATTGATCCTTCCGGCGCCGAAATAACCAATGGCTCGAACATCCCACTGTTGGCCACCAGGTCCGGATCGAGCAACGCCTTGATGCAGTAGTACACCGTTGCTCGGAGGGCATTGCGAGGAACATTCAAAGCGCCTTGGGCCTGCGGGCCGGTGCCCTCGAAGTCGATATGAAGTGTGTCGCCACGCGGAGAGACGGTTGCCACTAGTGGGAGCGGGTCGCTTCCACTGCCATCGTCGTCAAGCCAGGTGGTGAAGCTGAAACTCCCCTTAGGAAGGGATTCAATACGCCGCCGAAGGCGCTCCGACGTGTAATAAAGGACATCGTTGATCGCCGCTTGCGCCTCGTCGACCCCCATTCGCTCGAATAGGGCGCGTGTCTCGTCACCTCCGCGGGCGTTGACGGCAATCTGAACCTGGATATCGAGGCGTCTTTCTTCGGAAAGACGTGAATTGTTCGAGATCAGGTTGAGCAGATCCTCGTCGAGAACGCCAGCACGTACAATCCGGATGACCGGGATACGCAAACCTTCCTCGAAGACCGAACGTGACTTGGCCGAAATCGAACCAGGCACCGATCCGCCGATATCAGAATGGTGACCGATATTTGCCGCGAAGGCCATGATCCTGCCTTCGATGAAAACGGGGGTGATAACAGCTATGTCGGGCAGATGCGTGCCGCCTGCAAGATATGGGTCGTTGCAGATGAACGCATCACCCTCTGCCATATCGGAAAGGCTGTAGCGTTCCAGCAGGGCCTCGGTCGCACCGAGGAGGGAGCCGAGATGAAGTGGGATGTGAGTTCCCTGCGCGATCAGGTTTCCGCCCGCATCAAAAATGCCAACGGAGAAGTCGCGGCGCTCCTTTATTTGGGTCGAAAACGAGGAGCGCATCATCTGGATCGCCATGGTTTCAGTGATCGACAACATGCGATTGCTGAAGACTTCCATCGCGATAGCGTTGATTTCGCGCTTTTCTTGTCGGATCAGGTCGTCGCGGATCGCGTGGTGAGCCTGGGCGGTCATGACGGTCTCCCTCAATTCTTAATAATGATATTGCCAAACGGATCGATTGCCGCTGTCTGGCCAGATAGGACGACGGTCGTGGAACTCATCTCGTCGATGATGGCGGGGCCACAAACGACTTCCCCGACGGGCAGTGCCGAGCGACGGTAGACCGGCGTCAGACGCCAGCCCTCCTTCGGACCATAATAGACCTCGCGTTCTGCGGTTTTAGCCCCGGCGACGCTGACACCGCCTGCATAGGTTGGAGTGATGCTCTTCGGCACCTTGCCGACCGCCTGCAATCGGCAACTGACGATGACGACGGTCTGGCCCGGGATGTCATAGCCGTAACCCGCTTTGTGAGCCTCGGCGAAATCCGCCAGAAACCGCGCCAGCCCGTCTCTGTCGACACCGTGCAGCGGAACGCGGATATCGTGCGTCTGGCCTGCATAATGGGCGTCGATCGCCAAGTGAAATTCCCGTAAGGCAGGATCGACCTTCTCTGTCTCCAGCCAAGCGTCACCTTCAGCGAGCATGTCGCTCAAGGCTCTGCATGCCTCTTCCCAGCCTTCGATTGTCGCCTCTGCAAGCTGCATGCGCACGAAGTCCAGGCTGACATCCAGGAGCAACGCGCCGCGTGCGCACATTGTGCCTGGCTCCTGTGGCACGAGAATACGCTGAATACCGGATTCGCGTGCAACCTCGGCGGCATGGAGGGGGCCAGCGCCTCCAAAAGCGAACAAGGTTATTTCAGCGATATCGTGTCCCTGCTCCGTCGTAACGGCGCGTATCGCGCGGCTCATATTGGCGACGGCGACCTGAAGAATGCCATAGGCTGCCTCCTCAGCAGAAATTCCGAGCGGCTTGGCGATACGCTTATCGATCGCGTCAAGGGCTGAAGCGCGGTCGATTGGCATCCGCCCGTCGAGCAAGGCAACGGGGTTCAGGCGGTTGAGGCAGATATTCGTATCGGTGAGCGTCGGCTCTTCTCCACCTTTTTGGTAGGCGATCGGACCAGGCAGCGCGCCGGCACTGCGCGGGCCGACCTTCAACGCGCCCGCATCATCGACATAGGCAATACTTCCGCCCCCAGCGCCGATGACATGGATATCAACCATCGGTAGCTTGACTGGATATCCAGCTACATCACGGCTGGAGGTAAATTTCGGCCTGCCATCGACGATCAGCGACACATCCGTACTAGTGCCGCCCACGTCATAGGTAACGATCTTCCCGATACCGGCGGCAGCGCCGATGACAGCAGACCCGATGACACCGGCCGCAGGGCCGGACAGGCAAGTCGTCACAGGCAACCGCTTTGCGGTATCAATGGACAGAAGGCCACCGTTGGAATGAATGGTCATCGGCGCGACCGGGATGCCGAGTTCGCGCAATTTTGCCTCCAGCCTATCGAAATAATTTGCCATCTTCGGACCGACATAGGCATTGAGAACGGTGGTGGACGTTCGTTCGTATTCCCGGAACTCCGGCAGGACCTTCGAAGACAGGCTCAGGTAGGTACCCGGCAATTTCTCCGTGATAATCTGAGCGGCCTCGTCTTCATGTGCGGCGTTGCGATAGGAATGGAGGAAACAGACAGAAAGCGCCTCAACGCCGGTGGCCGCAAGTTCTTCGAGAACGGCTTCCAACTCGTCCCTGTTCAGGCTTTGCAGGACGACGCCCTGTGCGTTCAGCCTCTCGTTAACCTCGCGCCTGCGAAAGCGCTCAACCAGCGGCTCAGGTTTCGTGATTGACATGTCATAAAGTGCTGGCCGCGTCTGGCGGCCGATGGCCAGAACATCGCGAAATCCCTTGGTGGTGATCAACGCCGTGGGAACACCCCGGCGCTCGATGATCATGTTTGTTGCCACCGTCGTGCCGTGACCGATATAGGAGATATCCGCAGCAGCGATGTCGAACGTCTTCAGAACCTGTTCTATGCCGTCCACGATTGCCACCGAGGGATCGGTTGGCGTCGATGAGAGCTTGAAGTAGCGGTTCTCGCCAGTGACCGCATTGGTGATCGTAAAGTCGGTAAAGGTACCACCGACGTCGACGCCAATTCTATACATTGGGTTCTGCTCCGTTGATCGAGGCGCAATCCCGCGAAAAGGCGGAAGTTATTGCGGATATGAGGAAGTTATAGGTCGGTGGAAACTGTGCGGACCTCATGCGACGGCCCTCTGACACATGAGCCTTGACGCTGAGAAGGCTTCAATCTGCCTGTTCGTGCCTCCATGGACGATCATGTCAGCCAAGATAGCGCCAACGACGGGAACGAGTTGGAAGCCGTGTCCGGAAAACCCGAATGCGTGATAGACGCCGGGAGCATTGGGTGAGGCACCGATGACCGGCAGATAGTCATCCGTTTTGGCTTCCATGCCGGCCCACGTCCTGACGATGCGCAGAGGCCCGATGCACGGAAAAAGATCCGTGGCGGCCCTCGCGCCTTTGGCGAGCTCATTGAAATCGACAAAACTTTTCTGCGCCGCGATATCGGCCCGCCCCTGGAGTCCCCCGCCGATGATCAGCGTGCCCTGATCCGATTGCTTGAATGACAAAGGACGCCCCACGACGCTGACGACGGGCTTCAGGAGCGGCGCGATTCGTTCCGTGACAATCATCATGGAAGCCTTGTGGCCGAGCGGAATATTATCGCCCACCATAGCTGCAATGTCGGCTGCCCATGCACCGGCGGCATTGACGACGACTGGTGCACCGTAATCGCCGACTTCGGTGCAAACCTTCCAGTCGGCCCCCGTGATCTCGATAGCTGTGACGCGGCAGCCTTCAACGATTGTGACGCCCTCGGCCTCAACAGCGGCTCGAAACGCTGCTAGCGTCCGATGCGGGTCGGCAGCACCATCACGTCGCGCAATCAACGCAGCGGTACAATGTGGCGAGATCGTTGGCACGAGCTGCAGCAGCTCGTGCCGATCGATCAGTTCCTCATGCTGATAACCTGCCGCCTGCATCATGGCGATGCGCTTTTCCAGAACAGGCACATGACTTTCGAATTCGGCAACATTGATCTGCCCGAACGCCTGGAAGCCGCAATCGTCGCCAACGATCGCCTGCATGTTGTGCCACATGTCCATCGCTTCGAGTGATATCGGCACCTCGGCTGGATGGCGGTTGAGGGTACGTACGCCGGCGGCCGTCGAACCTGAGGCATGTCGCCCAACCCAGGAGCGCTCCAGGATGGTGACGTATTTTCCCGCGCGGGCAAGATGCAACGCCGCTGACAACCCATGCAGACCGCCACCGATGACGACGACGTCCGTCTTCTCCATTCTCATTGGCTGGTGTCCTTCGAATTCAGGCTAGCAAGCTCATTCACAGTCACCGGCTTGAATGGCGGCCGAACTCGGTAGAGACCGACATCCGGCGCATCCCGTCCTTCCTCCTGCGCCAGCACATGAGCTATCGTATAATTGCATTGCCGTCCCTGGCACGGCCCCATCCCGGCACGTGTAAATGCCTTGATTTGGTTTGGACCTGGCCTGCTACCTTTCTTCGCCTCGGCCCGGATCTGCGCGACATGGACCTCCTCGCAGCGACAGGCAATCGTCTCGTCCGAGGGCACAAAAATCGAGCGTCGCGGGCGGTACAAGGTGTCAAGAAAGGGACGTGCGGCAAGCGCCTTCTTCAGCCGAGCACGGATTGGTTTTGCCATGCGGTCCGCCTCTTCACTGCCAAGGAGCCCGGCATTCGCTACGATGCGGAGAGCGGCAATCTCACCGCGCAAGCACGCTGCGGTCGCTCCGCCAATGCCGGCGCCATCACCCGCGACGAACACGTTTGGCTCCGACGTTTGCCCCCAAGCATCGAGTTCAGGCGAGAAACTCTCCTGCTCCTCGGCCCACCGATGCCGGCATCCAAGTGCCAGTGTAGGGTGGATCGTCGGCACAAGGCCCTCGTGAACGAGAAGCAGGCGCGCATCTACGGTCGCTGCAGCGCCATTTGCGGTCACGTAGCGAAGCATCTCCACCGTTTGATCGCCTATCGCCTCGATCTCGGTGACGTTGGCGACGTATCTTACGCGCCGCCGTAGCTTTGCGAGCCACGAGGCACCTTTCAAAAGGTCTGATGGAGCCCAAAAAGCTGCGGCTGCGAGCTTTGGCATCGCAGACAAAAAATTTCCCTGTGGGGTCGTGTCGAGGAAGCCAGCGATCTGCCCCCCTGCATTCAGAAGCTGAGTGGCATAGAGAAGCGGGAGAGGTCCACTTCCCGCTATCCAGACCGGATCTTGCGGGATCTGCCCCGCAGTCTTCAGGGTGATCTGAGCGGCACCAACGGTCATAACGCCGGGCAAGGTCCAGCCACGGAAGGGAAGCGGACGCTCCTGTGCGCCTGTGGCAAGAAGAACGGCGCCAGCCTCCACGCTAGAGGCGGCGTTGTTTCCGGACATGAAGACACGCGGGCCGGATTCGATCTGCCATACTTGCGTCCCCGGCTCGTAAGCTGCCCCGCTTGCACGAAATTGTCGAAGCGTGGATAGCCCCTCGACATAGGCCTTGCCAAGGATTTCGGCTCGCGGCGTGCCCGCGACCGCCTCAATATTACGCCAGATCTGGCCACCAGGCGCGGGCTGCTCATCGACAAGAAGAACGTTGAGGGCGAATCGTCGCGCAACAATGGCCGCCGACATACCTGCTGGCCCTGCTCCAACAATCAGAAGATCAACCCGACGGCTCACGAGGCGACCCTCCGGCGGCCGAGCTGCCGCTCGATGGTCATGCCGTCGCGGACGGGCGCAAGACAGGCTTGAACTACAATTCCATCGACTATAGCCAGACAGTCGAAACAGACGCCCATCATGCAATAGGGCGCTCGCCTTGTCTCGGACACGGGAGTCGTGCGGGCCCAGAGTTCTGCTTGTCGCAAGAGAACAGTTGCGACCGTCTCGTCTGCTTCAGCGATGACGGGCATCCCGTCGATGAACACCGTGAGAGGTTCTCCCGCCGGATCATGAAGCTTCCTAAACAATGTACAGTCTCAATCTACTACCGCGTCAACGTCGCGCGCACCAACCACAAGCCATTGGTGGTAAGAGCTGGGCACTCCAGTCACCAAAGTTTCCGTTGACCAAGCTAGCCCGTGAGTTAGTATTACGTCCAATACTATTAATTCCACTATCTATTCCAAAGGTTATAGAGTGCCCCGTTCCCTCAATCTCAGGCAGGTCGAAATTTTCAAAGCGGTGATAGAGCATGGCACTGTCAGTCGAGCCGCTGAAGTCGCTTTTATTTCGCAACCTGCTGCCAGCAAGCTGCTGGTCCAATTGGAGGCCGATCACGGGCTGAGGTTGTTTGACCGACACAAAGGCAGATTGGTGCCGACTGCACAGGCGCTGCGCCTGTACGAGGAGATAGACAGAATATTTGCGGGTGTCAGACAGGTCGAAAGCGCCATCGCATTTATTAGAAGAGAGGAGCAGAGCCGGCTTTTGATAGGGGTCATCCCGGCCCTCGCTGGTGTGTTCATCCAGCGCGCAACAATGAAGTTTCTTGAGGATAGCCCGGACGTCTATTGCTCAATCGAATCGTTCGGATCGCAATGGGTTGCAGAGTCAATCTTGAATCGCAAATTAGACGTCGGCCTTGTTAGCTCGCGCGTGGACAATCCTTATCTCGTCACTGAGCCAGTTCTGGAACACGATCTGATCTGCATCATGCCCCCAGGGCATCCGCTGTCAGCACTGGATACCATTAGGCCCCACAACTTGGATGGCGCGTCATTCGTTTCATTTCAGCCGAGCTCTTACACTGGCCAGAGGATTGAGAAGATCTTCAACGACTACGACATCGCTCCGAACATTGTTTTAACGGCCGCTGCAAGCCCCACTGTTTGTGAGTTCGTCGCCGCAGGTTTAGGAATCTCCCTCGTTCATCCGCTCTTCATAGCCGGGATGGGTAGCCGCGTTGTTACTCGGCCTTTTGAACCCGGAATATCGTTCGATTTTTTGCTCTGCTACCTACGTGATGCGAGGAGTGGGCAACTGATTGCAAAATTCGTAGAAGGTACGAAGTCCGTCGCCACGAAACAGATCAGCGAGGTAAAGGAAACCTGGAAACCGACATGAGTCAGAGGAAAAATGCAGGCACGGAACCGATGAGCCGAGCCTTTGTATGTAATAAGAACATTGAAAGGCGACCGATTTCTCCAATGTGTGGTCAACTGAGCAAGAAGCTTCGGTTGCCGCGTTGATCCGTTTTTCGCATGCGAGACAATGTAACTCGTCGACCTCAACCGGAACCTTCGCGCGGTAAATTGAATAAGCGACCGAGCTAGCTAAGCAGACCTCTGGTGGCTTTAAAATCGCATTTCGAAGTGCAACTCACGAGCCACAACCCATTCGTCCAGCCTATTCCAGGTGACTAGGGAAACAACCATTCCCGTCGGTTGGGTGAGGTCATTTCCTGAACTAAGAACAGGTTGCAAACGCGTGTAACGACATGGCGTTGAACCGCACCGGGTTTGCCGGAAGCCATTTCGTTTAAGTTATGCGGCCATGACTGGTTCGTCCAGCATGCTTTTCGGCACTTCTGAAGGGAGGCTGGCGCTTCAAGAGGCAAAGAAGATCGTACTTGCGCTCGAGCGGCGGCTCGGTAGCGCCGACCTCCGAGATCTGAGAAAAGAGACGTTGCGGATGGCGCCTGAAAACTTGCCCAACTTTGATCGCGTCAAAGCTATCGCCGGCATTGCTGAACGAACGCGAAACGTCGAACTGTCGCGTCCGCAGCCGTCGCGCCAACTCGTGTTAAAGCAGGACCGGACAGAGGAGTGGGAGAGGTAGCTGAGCAGCCTGCGTCACCTTGCACTGCTACGGAGGAAACGGGCGGAGGACGGTTCAATCTACGGAAGTTGACTGACAGAACACAATCTACGATTGTATTTGCGAGATAATCTATCTTATGGAACTCGATCATACATCGACAATTGCAGATTGCGGATGCGCAATCGCAATGTGTTCACAAACGGAGGACGCCGTCGCGGCCCACATTGCGCGCCATCTGTCAGCTATATCTCAACGCGTGGATTGCCCTCGGCCAATGCCGACATGAAAGCGGTGAGTTCAGGCTCAAGGTCGGAGATAGATTTTATTTCGTTACAGTGGACAAATAGCAACTGTTCAGCGTCGGTATTCAATACTTCAAAATCAACGTTTCCGTCAGCCCAAGCAGTGATTCTTCCACTATTCATCTTGCCAAATACGTCGATGAAAAATGATTGGCCATCACTAGAATATTGAAGGTCCATAGTCTGGTCATCTACAAGTCCTAAACGTGAGGATAGCTGGGCCGCGAGGAGATGAATATCAAGGTCATTACTCATATTTGTTCGTCCCTTTATCAGGAGTGCGATCGCTACTAGAGGGGCCGGCCTCTTTGCGGGAGACCTCCTTTATGTTGCTTGCGGAGGGCATTTCTAAGGATTTGCCTTTCCGCGCGGCCATGCGTCCTTCCAGCGTGTTCGGCCCCAAGATCTTTCCCCAACCTTCCTGTGTTTGTTTTACGGCACTTGGATGCACGTCGAACTCTACGTACACGCTTCCCGCTTTAGCTTGTCTCTCGAACGCACTGCTTGATGCCGGAAAGGAAACATGAGTCGTGCCTGAGTAACTTTCTTGAACCAGTCCGCTTTTTTGCATCTTACTTAATTCGGCCGGAGACATCCAACGCCCAACCGTCACTAATTCATCGGCGGACTCTTTTGCGACCTTTAACCCTGTCCCAACGGCAACCGCCGCAGGAGGCGCTAACCCGATTTCAGCCGCCAAGACCTCAGTGAAGAATGCAGTCGCGCGAGGAGCTGCCGTGGTCGCCGCGAGAGCCGCACCAGGAGCAACCGCTCCGGCGACGGGTGCTGCCATCATGCCAGCGGTTAACGCTGGATGCTCAATGGGATTGAAGGCATATCCTGGGTATCCGTCGCAATAGCAGTCAGGACCCGGATAATAGCCCCCCATCGGGTCAACGAACTGATGTCCGCTCGGATCGCTTTTATTGACCGGATCATTTTGGGCGTAAGCATACCGATTAGTGCCAACGCCTTCCTTCGTCGGATCCCAGTCGTCCGGTGAGATGAATCTTGCAAACGATGGATCGTAGTATCTTGCATTGAGATACATGAGGCCGGTTTCAGGATCGAAGCGCTCGCCGATATAACCCTTCTCTGTCTGCATTGCCTTGTTGGTTGGTTCACCATAGGCGGCATAGTTGGTCTGTTCGGCCGGCGTGCCCGCCTCGTTGGTGACCAGCCGGACCGATGAC
>Ga0268287_100175_pt1 | contig 37661 bp, 28 predicted proteins | sample MetcocultureR3M_FD_191348 | JGI IMG/M metagenome (GOLD analysis project Ga0268287, IMG submission 191348) | Soil microbial communities from Anza Borrego Desert, Southern California, United States - Methanotrophic co-culture R3-M | ecosystem: Environmental > Terrestrial > Soil > Desert | place... | reverse complement strand
TTGTTTATAAGCGCCGCACATCAGCCGAGCCGGTTTACCGGTTGAGCCTGCTGGGGAATAGTTCAACGGTAGAACGACGGACTCTGACTCCGTTAATCTTGGTTCGAATCCAGGTTCCCCAGCCAATTCTCCCTAAATGCCCTTGATTCCTTGATTTTCCAGTCGTGCCGGATATCGTTTTGGCATCATTGGCGACCTGATGCCCAGAACTGTAGCCCACAGGTGATGCCCACGCGAAATATGCGCGACGGCCTCGCAGGTGGCAGGCAAGGGCAACATACCCATGGCAGTCCGCCACGACGTCGAAAATCTCATTCGCCGCGGCAACATCTTTTATTGGCGAGCACGCGTCCCCATGTCGTTCGCGCGGTGCCGACCGGGCAGCCGGCTTTCACTGAGCCTTCACTGTTCCGACCATAAGAAAGCGCAGGCGATCGGCCGGAAGCTCAACATGCTGATGGCCGAGCTGAAGATGAAACCGAAGGAACCGATGTCCAAGGAGCAGCTCCAGAAACTCTGCGCACACGAGCGCGACGTCATGCTCCTGCATCTCGAAGACGTCGCCCTCGCGGCCAGGCGGTATGGCCGACCTGCTGACATCGAGGAGCTGGAAATAGACCTGGAGAATGGCTGGGCCTACAAGCTGCTCGCGACGTTCGGCATCCGCCAGCATCTGACGCTGAAGGAAGGCTGCAGCGGCCATAGATATCTGGTGGCGAACGGAGTTCCCAGCTCGCACATCCCGGCGATCAAGTCGAACTACATGGAACTTTTTGACGAGGCAAACAGCCGAGCCTTCCAGGACGGCATCCGGATGCTGATGGATCAGTTCGGCATCGGTCAGCATCCCCTTAATCACGAGAAAGCAATGAAGGCCTATTTCGAGGGCCGGGCACAGGCGCTGTTCGACGTCGACGATCGGCATCCGCTTGCCGACCGAAGCCTCAGCGAGTTCACGGGCGGCTCAAGGCAGAACCGCCGCGCCAAGGTAGCTCAAGCCGCGCAGATCGAAGCGACACCGATTGCAGCCCAACCTTCCCCGCCGCTCGCCACGGCGCCGATGCCCGAGCCTCCTGAGCCTACCGAGCCTCCGGCTATCACAACGCTCGATCTTCGTCCGGCACCGTCTCCGAATGTCACGGAAGACACAGGGGCCGCGAAAGCCACGCCGGTCGTTCTCGTCGCCGACTTCGAAGCGGAATACGAGAAGCTTGCCGAAAACATGAAGGAGGCCTGGGACGAGAGCACAGCAAGGGACGCTCGCGCGCTTGTACGGATGTTCAAAAGCGTGCTCGAAGAACACGGCGTAGAGCATTCCGGTCAGATCACGCAATTCCACCTTGGCATGCTCCGCCAACACTTCAATGCCATTCCGACGCGCTGGGGACAAAGTGCCAGAATGCGAGCTATGTCTGCTCCTGAGCTTCGAGCAGAAGGACAGAAGCTAAAGGAGCAGGCAGCAGAGGCTGGCGGCAAAGCTGCTGTCGGTTTGCGCGCAGGCACGATCCGCAAGCATTTTGGCAACCTCAATCACTTCCTGAAACATGTCCGCGGTCACGGCTTCGAACTCACAGAATGGAGTTTCGAGGGCCTACGTCCAAAGAAGCCGTCTTTGGGTTCGATTCGGAAGCAACAGCACAAGCCGAAGCCAGACGAGATCGTGCCGATTTTCTCATCTCCCATCTACACCGGCTCGTTGAACGACCGGCGAGGTCGTGGAAAGCCAGGTCCGCATGTCTTCCACGATGCGGCTTACTTCCTCCCCATCATGTTCTCCTACCTCGGCGCCCGTAGAAGCGAATTCGCCGGTCTTGGATTGGACGACATCGCCGAAGATGATGATGGCCTGGTGCTTATCTTGCGGACCAATAAGTTCCGGCGACTCAAGACGGAGCAATCAGAGAGGCTATTGCCGGTTCCCGATGAACTGATCCGCTTGGGCTTCAAGGACTACTGCGTTGCGCTCAAAGAACTGGGGTACGAGGCCGTATTTCCGGACCTCTTTTCCCACAAAACCATGAACGATCCCGGTGACCGCTTTTACGACGTCTTTCTCCCAATCATGAAGCAGTCGTTGGGAGAGAACATGTGGAGCCGCGCCTTCCATGCGCTCCGTCACGGGATGGCGGACACTCTCCTGCAGGCTGGCGTTCCGCCCTTGGTTATCGACGATATCTCCGGACGGCTGAGCGAGGGCAGTGAGACCAGCCTCCGCTACACGAACCCGGCCGGGCTTCCACTGATGCGAGATGCTCTCAGCAAGTATCCGATCATCACGGCCGGCATCGAGCCCAAGCCCATCAAGCTCCTCCCCTGGATCGAACAACGGCTACCGCCGCCATGGGCCCGCGAGGCCAAGAACGAAGAAAGACGCCGGAAATAATTTCCGGCGTCCGCTCTCGACCTATGCGGCCTCCCAAACCTGATTGAGAATGCGGGCGGCAAGGGCCGCCTTGTCCTGCGGAAGGAACCGTCCGTAGTGCTTGGCGACCATGTCCGCTGTGTCCTGGATCGCGTAGCTCGCCTGCTCATAAGAGCCGGTCTGCTTCAGGATGTGGGTTGCTAGGACGTCTCGGACGTTATGTGGACCATGCGGCAGGAGGCCCTTGATCGCTCCCCGGCCGGTATAGGGGTTGTAGATCCCGTAGCGCTGGATCGTCAGACGCCAGGCCTCGTAGAAACTGGTGATGTCATAGGCTGCATCCGTGCTGGTCGTCTTCACCGTTTTGACGAAGAAGGTGCCCGGATCGGCAGCACCGCGCAGCAACACCGCCCGATGTCGGTCCACATAAGCGTCGATATAGGCATAGAGGTCCAGGAGGTCCGGCAGTACGAGACGGAACGGCTTGTCGCCGAAAAAGGATGAGTGCGCATTCTTGAAGGCGACGGCGGGTATGAAGACCTCCCATCCGCCTTCGCGGTCCCTCCAGCGGATCTCGCCGCGCTTCATCTTTTCCAAGACACGCTCGGAGCGCGGCATGTGGCCCTTTGGGCAAAGCATCAGTTGCCGCAGATTCTTCTGACGAAGCCCGAGATGCAATCCCAACCTTAACATTAGGAAGGACCGAACGGCTTCGGCAGCCGGCCGCGGATACCGGTGCTCGTCCGGCATCAGGCGAATGATCTCCTCGGTGATCTTGCGGTACTCGCCAACAGGGCTTGCTGCTTCAAGCACCGGCATGATCGATTCGAACGGGTCGCGGTGGACGCGCGCGATCCGTTGGATCTCTTTGACTCGATGAGACGCATGCTTGTGGAAATCGTCACAGGCGCCATGCCAATCCTCCTTCGCATAGTCGATCTCGTTTTGAGAAACGAGCCCTGGGATGGGCTGAACACGGGCGAGAAGCTCAGGGTGCTGGCGAAGCCAACCTGTGCCTTCCTTGGTAAGCGCGAGCGCGATGCGCAACATGTCGACCTCCCACGCCGTGTAAAAGCCCCGCCGGCTTTCTCGCCATTGGAGATACCAGTCCCAGACGCCGGGGAAGAGCAGCAGACCAAAGGTGAGTTGACGAAGCGGTACGCCATAGCCCCTCACCTCTACATCCTTCGCTGCCGCCAGAGCGCCAAACATCAGCCCAAGGTGCTCGATCTTTTGGGACGCCGTCTCCTCGCCCCAGACGCCGTTCCGCTGGAAACCTACCGACGTCAGAGCGGAGGTCTTGAAGCGCACGAGGTCGGCCATTTCCATCGCCAGTGCCGGTGGCGCTTCGATGACGCCGGACAGGAGGTCAGGGTCTTCTATCCACGTCTCCTCATAGTTTGCCGGAACGATGATCTTTCCATCCCGCGGCGCCCGGCCGCCGTATGAGACGCCAGGGAAGCGAATGGCGTATCGCTGCTTGGCGGCCGCCGCCTGAAACTTCCTGTAATCGGTCGAGCCGCTGATGATGACGCGCCGGACCCAATCGACAATCTCCTCGCGCTTCTTGAACGGCAGCGAGTTGAAGTCTTCCGGCAAATGCCAAGCGAGCCGGCGCCGCTCAGCAGGCTCTATTCCTGACAGATCGAAGCCGGAAGCAGATCGCGACGGATGCGGGAGCTTCGACTTGAAGTACCCCTCCGGCAGCCGGTAACGCCGCTCGATACGAGAGAGCACGTTGAAACTTTCGGTGCTGCGCGGCACACGTCGGCCCTCGATCCAGCTCAACAGCGTGTTCTTGTCGGTGAGATCGTCCGGCCCGACAATCGCACGATAAAGCACCCAATATGTTTCTCCGTGCCGCCGAAGGTGAAGTTGGAGAGCTTCGGCAAAGTCTGCCGGATCCTCCCAGTCGTCGAATAGAGGGGCCGGAAACTCGACGGCGATGCTGGCTGATGCCGCGCGAGAGGTCTTCATCGCTGTTGACTTTTTGTGCTCCTGCGGCGTCGCTCGGCTAGCTGCCGCCGGCGTTGCCCTTTTCCGCGAGACCTTCGGGGGTCTGGAAGCTTTGCCCTGCGACGAATTGCTGGGAAGACCCGTATCCCTGATCCAGCGAGCAATGGCATCCAGACCGGGTTCGATTTGCCGCGCATTTGCGGCAAGGAGCTTGGCGTCGACTCTGCAGGCCGCTGCCACACTGCTCCAGTCTGTCCTGCCGCCAACCCGAGGGGCTGGTCGCCGGGACTGGATCAGCGAGTGCATGTAGTTCATCAATTGCGCCAGTTCATCAGCCGCCAGAAGCGGCGAGAGGCGAAGTTGGCAGAAGGCGTCGATCTTGCGCTGAAAGGCTTTGGGAGAAAAGCTGTCTGTCATTTCCATTCACATAGCTGTTGTCATGCTCCCGCCGAGGCGGGGCGAAGCGAGCTATGTGAGATGGGTTAAACCGCGGTAACTACTGGCGGCGCCTCAGCGAAGGCTCCAGAAAAGCGATTCAAGAGCAAACGGCGTTTCACCAAGTAACGGGGGGACGAAGTCCCAAACAGGAGAACGCCATTTGCATCAGGTCAACGCTGACTCTTGCGAAGAGAGCTTCGCGGTCGCCCTCAGGGCTGCGGTCAATGGAAGAGATGAACCTTGCGCCGGAAGGGGCTGTCCCCAGTACCATACTGCTCCACGAGAGCGCTGAACACTTCATAAGCTGCCCGCTCGTCAAATCCCTGCTGGACCAGCTCTCCCACCAGTTCGTCTTCCAGTTCGCCCAGCTTGGTAAGCTTCCCGGTCTTGAGCAAGCCCGAGATCACCCTGAAGAGCAGGATACGGGCGAAGTCATCCCGTGCCGGGCGCCGTTCAACTTTGTGCCGGTCCCGCAGCAGTCGCTGCCTCTCCCGCTGTTTCGCGTTTCGCTCGCGCTGCGACTGTCGTGCCATATGTTCCTCCTCTTTTTGGCTGATGGCACCTTCGATGGTCAGAGGACCGGCGGGCCGGCGCAAGCCGTTTTCCGATGAATCGGAATCATCATGTTCTGAATCGGAAATCCGTTGCTCAGAATCGAATGAGCGCAATTTGTTTCGACGTGCGGACACGTTGAGATACATTGTTGGTGACTTCCTTGTCGCGGCTAAGGTCGCGTTCGTCAGTCAGACGGACGTCTCCCCCAGAAGAGGAATCGGAAATCTGAGAAACTGAATCGTCTGCCGTCGATATGGAATCGTCAGCGGAGAGTTTTGAATCGGATGCTGCTTGTTCAGAATCGAATCTGCGCAATTTGTCTCAAGTTGCCGGCACCCGATTTCGCTTTAACCCACCTTGAGATGCGTTGCTTCGGTGGTTGAGGTCTGCTGGCCGAGAATCCAGCCTTCCCACGTCATGACATCTTGGGTCGTCGGCGCGCCCTCAGCCCTTCGGCCCTCGACCACATCGATCATGCCGAGCAGGCCGATGGTTGCGTCAAACTGATCTTCGCCGGATTTGTCGACGCCGAATCCGTCGTGGATCATCTCCTCGACCGCTTTACCATCCACATACGGTCGGTTCGCCAGCCACCGGAGAAGGTGAGTGCCGACAGAGCGACGGCCAGACTGCTGCCGCTTGCTCCAGACTGGTCGACGCGGAATCCCAAGCTGCCCATAAACGTCGCCTGGATAAGTCTCAGCGACGATCGTTGCGCCGGGCTTCACGAGTTCAGAGAGGGTTCCGTCGAACGGCCACAGTACAACGTCATCCAGGTTCGGGATGATGATCTCGCGCCATCCGGTGATCGCGGCCTTGCCCACCTGGTTGCCGCCGAGCGTCCAGAACAGCATGCAAGCGTCGCCACGGTCTGCCGTTGCCCGCTCGCAGCGGCGAAGGAGATCGGAGCCGTCTTCGATGTTCAAAGCGTCGAACAGGTGCTGACGCTGGGTGCCGCCCGGCCTCATCGGATAGAACGGGCGATGGAGAGAGATCTCATCGCGGTGCCCTGCTACATCGAACCATCGTTCATATTGCCCAGATCCGAAAGCGCGCAACGCCGCGCGGAAATCAGCAAGGCCGGAGGCCCTGCCGTAGGCCACTGGCAGGCCGATGGGAAAGTCGAAGCCCATGACCAGGGCTCCGTCCGTTTCGCAGCGGCGCCGCAGCCGTGGGATCAGGTCGGATGTGTCGCCGACGGGTTCGAGCGCGGAGATGATCCACCCACTACCACGACGAGCGGCCACGCACATCCACCGCTTCTTGCGGTCGACACTCCAATCGCAATGAGCGACAACAGCCACAGACATTCCCGACCTCCCGCTTTGCACCAGGACTAGAGGCTGGAGGTCAGAATGTCCATTACAGCGTCGCCATCAAGTGCCTGGGCATCGAAGAGCGCGCGGACCAGCCGATCGAAGGCGGGCCGGTTTTCGAGGATAACTTCCGTCGCACGCGCTTGGGCGAACTCCAGACGCCGATGCACCCGCTTTGCCAGGTCATCGTCCCGGCTCAGAATGGCAGTCGGATCCCGATGATCGAGATAGAGCAGCGGGTATCTGGCGCCGAAGCCCAGCGCCTGCTCCATGTCGATCGCAATCCGGGTCGCGCGGGCGAGGTCGCTGTGCTCGGCGCCGCCGGAGCCGGCGGAGGCTGTCTTCAGAACGATCAGCTCTGCCGCGCGGCCTGCCATCAGCAGCGCCAGGAGCCGCTCGTACCATTCGGCGGTATCCGGTCCGCCATTGCCGAAGGTAATCGTGTTTTGTCCACCGTCCTTGGCATCAATGGTCAGCCCCAGGACGGCGCCGAGGCGCAGAGCATGGTGGACCACCGCATGGCCGGATTCATGGATGGCCAGGCGCCAGCGGACATCATAGGACAGCGTCGGGCGATGGCCGCGGATGCCGGCCTCGACATCGGCATAAGTCATTGGCCGTTTTTCCCGGCGGGCCTTGAGGCGTGCTTCGCGGACGGCCCGCTCGACATCTGCGCCTGTCAGTCCCATCGCCCGTGTCGCCAGACGCCGCAGTACCTGTGCGGCCGTCATCCCGTTTCTGCCGTTCTCTCCGCTCATGACGAGGCTCCTTCCCGCCCCGCATCCGATACGATGACGTCGAGGTCGGACCCCAGATGATGGGCAAGAATACCGGAAAGCGCCGGGATGTCGGGTCTCGGGATTTCGATATGGGTCTCGAGCCGCCCGGACCGCCGGATCGCCTCGTCGATCTCATTTGGCCGGTTCGTCGCGCCGACGACGATGACGCCCTCGCTCTTGAGCGCACCGTCGAGCAGTTCCAGCAACTTGTTGACGCAGGCATTCCAGTAGTCAGCATACTCCCTCGAGGCGCTCACACGCGTGCCGATGCCATCGATCTCGTCGATGAACAGAATGCAGGGTGCCTGCGCTCGCGCCTCGGCAAATGTATCGGCCATACGATCAAGGACGGCATGGAGATATTCGCCCTGGAGCCAGGTCGAGACGGACGTGACCACCAGAGGGATTTGCAAGCTGTTGCAAAGTGCTCTGGCGAAGGTCGTCTTACCGGTTCCGGGAGGACCGGAGAGCAAGAGCTTTGTGCTCATCTCGGACCAGTCGAGGTCACCGCTTCGGTAATCGGCGAGATCGGCCTTCAAACCCAGTGCCCAGTCCTTTGCGGCGCCGTAGCCGGACAGGGTCTCGACGACCAGCGGCGGCTTCCCGTCCTTACCGCCTTCCAGCGGCTGCGGCAGAACGACCTCAGCACCTGTCGGCTTCTGCTTCGACTTGCCCTTGCCGCCGGAGCCAGACCCGGACGAGGAGCTGCCGGAAGACCTGCTGTCCTTGGTATCATTGCGACGCCCGGAAGAGCTTTGAGAGATGATTCTGCGGGTGGAAGAACTGCCGCCGCCCTGCCCGTCACCCTCCGCTTCGTTCCGGTTTCGGGCGGCAAGCCCGGCGAGCGCCTCGATGCTGGTGTGGATCGGACGCCCTGGCCGAATGGCAATAGCAAGATCATCGAGTGTCAGCGCCGCGGCATCGATTTCACAGAGAAGGATCGCATGAGCCGAAGCCGCCTCACGGCCGTAGAGTGCCTCAAGCAGATCGGCGATCAGCGTAGCGTCGATGCCGCCGCCGGCCAGCCGCACGTCACAGGTCAGATCAATCTGATCGGGAATCTCCTGGTTCGTCTCCGAGACGGCGAGGACGGGCGAGCCATGGGCAAGGGCCCGAAGCAGTTGCCGTCGCATGGTCGGCCGGTTGAGACGCAGATCGTCACTCACGAGGACATGAAGGAAGACGCGCTTTGCCTCCCTCTCACCCCACGCCCACATGTCTTCAACGAAGCTGAAGTCGCCCGGCATGCCTACATAAGGGCCGAACGGAAGAAGCCCGGTTTTCTCGACGAGCTGCAAGAGCGCCCGCTCGAAGAACTCGCAGCGGAGATGGATTGCGAATACGGATGCAGGCTGGCGCAAAAGCCTGACCAAGTCACGAAGCTCGACGCCTGACTCATGCATGGCGGCAGCGAGCAGAAGCAGGGTAGCGATATTCTTCACGTTGAGCGCTTCACCTGCCTTTCCGACGATGCGAACGGCATAGGCCGCCGAGGCGCCGCTATCCTGCAGGCCGGAGCCGAGGCGCCGGAGGTGGCCCGGCAGGACTGGCACAGGCGGCGACAGGTCGGGGCTTCCCGTCTTCTGCTGGTCCGGCTCGATCAGGAACGGGGCCAGATGGTCGCGGACCCATTGCCGGTCGCGTGCCGCATCTCCTGAGAGGTGCGAGAGATCGAAGGCGGGCGCGTACCGGCCGACGAGGTACCCATCGACATGGACGACCTTCATCGTCAGCAGCCCGTTGCGCATGGCGAGACGCCGGACCTCCCGGCGCGTCATATGCCGCAGGCGCCGGACAAGGAAGGAAGACAGGCGATCCATCAGCGGGCCTCCTTGGGAGTAGCAACGGAATTGATTTCCGCAACGATTGGCCTTTCGGACGAACCGTGGCGCTTTGGACTGGCGGCCCGCGAACGCGACCTCGCCCTCCTGCCCCTGATCCAATTGCGGACCATGCGGCAGGCCGGATCGCCGTGGTCGGCCAGCATTTCGAGCCGGGCGATGACGGGCACCGGAATGGAAGGACTGCCCTCTCTGCCCTGCCGCACACAGCCAAGGGCAAGGCCAATGACGCTGGCAGCATCGATGCCCGTTGAGCCAGCGCTGAGTACCGATGTGGCGTTGTCGTCGGCCGGGTCGCAGTGAACGTCCCGGAGCGAACGATGATGATGTTGATGATGTTCAGACATGCGATGTCTCCTCGCCAGACCGCAAGGCGGCCGGCGCTCATAAAACAGGGAGATTGGGGAGGCAGGCTGCCACGCCAGAGCGGAAGCCTTAGCCTAGCCGGGAACCGAGCAGTCGCCGATCAGGCGTCGAGCAGCCGTCGCGCGAAGCCGACGCGGATGCGCTGAGGCGGCCTGGACTTCACATCCTCATCAGCGTCCCGCTTAACCGCCTCATCGTCGGAGGCATCAAAACCGTCGCTCTCGAAGCTTTCCCCGTCCGGCTCACAGCGAGGGATCATGCGGCGTCCGCCCCGCAATGCGCCGAAGGATGGTGACAGAGGAGATGAAGCAGCCACCGCAGCGACAGTAGGCGGAGTGAGGATGCCCAGCGCCCGTCGCGCCTCGGACTCGAGAAGCTGCTGGACGCGTCGTCCGAAACGCTGGCGAAGTTCGGCCATACAGGAGGCCGCACCATCGATCTCGAGCAGATCGTCGATCTCCGATAGCGCCCAGACGCCCGCGGCATGGTCGCTCGGACGGCTGGCTCCATCGACGATCGCAACCCCGACAGTGTCGACCATCAGCCGCTTCTGCGTTTTGTAGAGCCAGTCAGGCAGAACCATGGCCGAGGCCATCATCTTCAGCTTCAGCTCTTCGAGTCGGCTTGTATCCCCATAGGACGCCAGCGACCGCTTGAGGTCCAGAATGAAGGCTGAATGCTTGACCCGGTTCACGATGATCAGGTCCGGCGTGTAGCTGCCCTTTGCGGCCGCCTCGCAGTCGAGCCGGATCTCTTCCAGGTGCCGCCAGTCATTGCCGGCCACGGCTTCGATTGCCGCCTTCACGAGCGGCAGCTTGATCGACTGCATCAGGACGACCAGATCGGGATTGGCCTTGGAAAGGCGCTCGATCGCCTGCTCGAGCAACTTGCCTTCCCGGAAGGACACCGCACGGACGAGCGAAGCCACATTGACGTAATGCCCAAGGATATCGTCCTCGATCGGCTCGCCATCGGCGACCGCAGCGACCGCCTTCTCGATCAGCAGATCGAAGTCGGCGTCCACTTCCGAGTAGCGGACGATGCGCGGATAACGGCGCAGTACAGGCGGCTCCGGCCGGATGGCAGGCTGGGTCGCGAAGTGACAGCGCGCCGTCGCGCCGTCGATCGCATGTTCGCTGGAGGATGCCGCCACAGCGGCACGCAGAACTTTCCCGACGGGGGAGGAAGAGTGTAGGTTGGTCAAAGCCCGATTCCTTCTAACGCAAGGCTTGAGGGTCAGGCCCTTGTCGGTGTTACCAGCACCGGCTTGGGCCGCTTGCTCCGATCACGCCGGAGCCGCTCATACCTGGCAGGACCCTGAGCGGATCTCAAGGACCCTTCCCGCAAAAATGAGAACGGATCCTGAACAAGGTAAACGGCGGGCTCACGCTTGAATTCTGTCCCACGCCTGATGGTAAACGGCCGGTAAAGCGGCTTGAGATCTTCCGCAGGGACCGACGCCGGCCGAAGGTTGGAATCAAGAAAGGGGCCCGAAAGCCCCTTCCTTGTGTTCAGTCCGCCGACGCCTCGGCCGGTTTCGGCTTAAGCCAAGCCGGCTTCCTCAGCCCCGACCGCACCTCGTTGGAAACCATCGAGATGACATTGGAGGCGTCATCTGCCGCCGCTGGTACCGGACGCGCCAGAAACGCTGGCGGCTGGTAATTCGCTATGGCGACATCCTCGTCATCGACCGGATCTAGGCTTGGGGCCTCAATCCGCACGACGCCACCGAGCGCCTCAATGCCGCTGCGCATCACCGCATCTGCCGAGTTCGGAGCAACTGAGCCTTTAAGCGGCCACTCGGGTTGCTTCGTCCGGGACGTTGCCCAGTCGAGCAACGGCAGCACCTCCTGGCGCAGCCAAACCTCGAGTTCCTTGGCCTCAGGCCATGCCTCTCGCTTGCCAAGATGGTCCAGTGTCAGGAAGACCTTGTACCAGTGGCTTGCGGTCGGAAGCTCGCTCTCTGAGAGCTTGCGGACGTCGACGTCACCGGGCGCATCCAGAAGCAGAACATTGCCCAGACTGCGTTTTGCCGAGCGGGCCGCAGGTTCGAGCTTCGGGATGAGCGCCGTTTTCTGCAGACGCTTGCGCTTGCTCTTCAAAGCACTTGCCACTTCTGCAGCAAGAGTTGCAGCATTTTCGACGAAGGCGGCAATGCCGGTCTTTGTCTTGAGATCGATCATCGCCCGCAGACCAGACAGTCCACCGATGTCGGCGAGTTCGTCACCGGCCACCGCTTCTGAAGCCTTCTCAGAGCTGTCGGCAAGCAAGGCTTTCACCTCGCTGACGCGAATGCCGCCATGTTCCTCGGCATGCGCCAATGCAGCCTCGACCTTCTCCTCTGGCGCGGACGCAAGATGGAAAAGGACTGTGGGACTGATGGCAAGCTCGACCGCTCGCTCCCGGTAGCCCGACAGATTGCGAACCACGGCCCGATAATTCCGGGCCGTCTTCGAAGAGATGTCGCATCGCTGCGAGACCCATCTCTCGAAAGTACCCGGCTCAACAAGCTCGGACGCCTGCTCTAGCAAGACGCCCAGCTCGAAGGCCTGGTCCGTGGACCGGCGCCCCAATGCCTGGATGCCAGCGGCTGCCGCTTCCAAAGCCTTCATGCTCTGCACGCCGATGTCGAGCGCGTCGTAGTCAAAGCGGGCGGACGCCCGTTTTGTTGTTTTCTTGGTCATATCAAAGATCCTTGCAGGTTGCAAAAGCATCAACTGCACTTGCGCAATTGATGTGTGTATTATCGCCCGCCGCTCAACATATTACAATGTATATCACAAGTTGCCGCTTAAAATATACTATAATTTTATAAGATACAATGCGTATGATTACATATTTTTACTTCGCAAAGAACGCTCAATAATTATTTTTACGCAAAATCGTCCAAGTACTAGAAATGCACTCATTGGTTGTGCTCGCCGTCACACCCCCTATTTTCGAGAGGCTGCCAACCTGGTATCACGAGTCAGATCCATCGAGTCTCAAACTATGTCAAAGGCAGTTCTGACCACGAAGGTGGATCCCACCTATGACGATCTTCCGGAGCAGCGGTACCATTTCCCGCGCACCTATCTGCGCCAGGTCGAGGCGGCGCAAGGTGACTGGATCGTCTACTACGAGCCGCGGCGGCCGAGCGGCGACCTGATGAAGACCGGCGGCAGACAAGCCAATTTCGCAACTGCCCGGATCACCGACTTTATCGAGGAGGAATACCCCTATTGTCGAGAAGCCTTTGGCCACCACGCCTCGGGAATGCCCGGTTTACGGGAGCCCCCAAGGCCAGTGTAGCGGCAGAGATGGGGCGCGTTGCGGACGGAATGGGCTTGTTGACAGGCGGTCCGCCGCTAAGATACCCAACGATCTGTTGGGGGATGTGTGAGAGGCCGACCAAGACTGGCTCGATCTGGGGTTGGATTGTGGGAGGAAAAGATGAAGGGGACAATCGGGAACGCAAAGAAGATTGCCGACCTGGATATGCTGATCGGCCGCTTCTTCGGACATATCGAACTAGAGACATGCCGCGATGCGGATGTCTCGCGGCCACGCGTTCGTCCGACCGGTTCCTTCTCGCCCGACGTTCGAGTCGAATTCCCTCGCCATTTGCGGGAGCTGTTCCCTATCGGCACGCGTTTCATGGCAACCGTTAAGGTCTGCCAAAAGACGTTCGATGGGCGGCCGCATGGTTCCCCTTATTTGAAAGCCTATGACGTGGCGGTAATCCCAGCATCGGTTTCCGACCAAGGGCTGATGGCCAAGGTTCGCAAAGGCAGCATCAGTGGCCTCGCCTATGACTATGTCTGGACAACCACGAAGTAGCCTGCGGACCAACGCTAGTGGCGAAAATACACTCTGAACCGCCCCAGGTTTCTGGACCAGCGGAGGCTGGAGTTTTCCGGCTTCATTCAGGGAGGCGGGCTGGTTGCGCCTCCCGAATTCATCAGCGCGATCGGGACCTTGTTGCCGATTGCGCCATGTGGCGGAACCTCATTGTAGTCTCTACGCCAATCCTCCATCTTTTCGCGCGCATCCGTAAGGGTCAGGAACCAGTGCTGGTTCAGGCATTCCGCCCGGAAGCGGCCGTTGAAGGCTTCGATGAAGGCGTTGTCCGTGGGCTTTCCCGGACGTGAGAAGCCCAGGATCACGCCCTTGGCATAGGCCCATAGGACGAGATCGCGAGGCACAAATTCGGTCCCCTGATGGACACGGATCGTCTTCGGATAGCCGACTTGCCGGCACACCCGCTCCTCCGTGAGGCGCGGGTGGTTAGCCAGTGCTGTGATCATCTCCGCGTCGGTCGCGGCATCTGTCACACATTCCATCCAGCCATTGAAGCCCATCCATAGGTTCACGAAAGAGGAGAAGGCGGATCGCTGGACGTCGGAGGCGTCAATGAGTTCGCGTGCAAGATCTGGGGTCTCCGGATCGAGCGTCCTAAAGTAACTAAAACAAACCTTATCGATTAACTTCCCAAACGGGAGTTCGAGGCGGATTGTGGCGTATCACGGTAATTACTATTCTTTGTTGTGGGCCAATTTCCACCAACTCGAATCTCGGTGACGTCTCGGGCGTCAGATTGTGCTTGCAAAGATATGCGCCAGTCTTGTGTCCGCTGAGACGAAAACTCGACCCGATGAACAGAGCTACCATGAGGATCTGAGTACGATATCTTAAGCGCTTCCTCGATTGGGATCATCTCCGGCTCGATCCACATCGCCATGCTCAAAAAGACATGGCCCAGCTTCCACGGCCCGTGCGGAGTGTCGATGGAAACCGTTCCGGGGTAGGGAATACGGGCGGTCCGCGTGGTGGGAGGCTCGCCCTTCGCAATTTCGGCGTAGGGATTTAAGGTCTCCTGAACCTTTCGCCAAACATCGTTCAGCGACCAACTTGAGCCATCTTCGGTGTCATGAAAGATAGGGGCAAACAAGTCCGTATCAGGCGGAAGTATGTAATCCACATCGTTGGGTTCCGGAACGGTATCGTCCCCGGCTCGATACGCGCGAACGCCGGCTCCGGTGATGGCACATGCCCGATGCCAGAACATAACCAGGTCGAGACCAAGAATTGGATTAATGTCAGCGACCGTTAGATCGGAGATTTTGCGAAGCGAAATCCCCGCGTGGGATGCTGCAATTTGAGCTTCGGCAGAGAAGCCAGACGCACTGACGGCAATGGTGCGGTCAGCTCCAATCGAAGACTTCTTCGTGGCTAGTTGTTCGATCCAGGTGACATCCTGAAGCTTTGACCTGCATCGACATTCGATTGTGAGTAGCATTTCGGTCGTGCCGACCTTGGCACGGATGCTAGCATCCACTTCCCTCAGCCGACCTGTGAGCTTGCAGCGCAGACGATCCGGTGACTTAACGACCAGCCCTCGGGGGCCTGCGTCGCCCTCAATCCGCGCGATCAGGCGTTCGAATTCGCGCCACTCGGGATCTCGTCGTCGGTGCGCGATCATTCCTTTGAACCACGTTTCGTCGCGGCGTTCAGGAACATTGGGAAGAAGCTGATCTGCTTCTTCATCTTGATGACGTCATCAACGCCAATCGTGTTGGCTTTCCTTCGCTCGCCGCCGGCGGGGGTTATCACCTCAAGGTCCGGGTTTTCTATAATCGCTGCATGCACATCGTCCGCATGCGCGGGGGTGATGTTGTAGATGCTTTCATAGAACTCCATTACGGGCATAGCGTCCCCGGATTCCGTGATGAGGCGCGGAATATCTCCGAGAAGTTGATTCTTCGCCGATGCACGGCCGCTTACATCGAAGAGATAGAGCATGCCTTCATCATGCTTCGGGTCATACGAGAGCATGTTGAGGCCAGATCGACCAAAGTGCGCCTGCAAGCTGGCGTTATCGTGAAGAATGTTGTTGTAGACCTGCCTTGCCCGATAGGCATTCGCGAAGTGGATCAGCCAGTATCGCCAACCTCCCGGATTATTGATCGAGAAGGGACTAACATAGGGGGCGCATAACCGGAATGCGTCGAAGACGATTTTCTCAGCCGCGCCGAGCCAGTCTTTTTGGCTCATTAGCGCATCCAGCGCCTGGATATCGTTGCTGGTCAGTCCAAGATGATCGAGTTGGGCGCGAAGTCGCTCAGGCTGGTCCTTTTGAAGGAATGCGAGCAGCGAGCTGATGACAAAGGTGTAGAAAATCTCGGCCGCGGGATAAGAGTGCATGATGTCGAGTATGGTGTTCCGTTCGACATGGCTGTGACCGCATTGATCGAGGTTGAAGATGACACTCCGATAGCGGCCTTGCCCCAATAGGCGCTTGATATCTCGATAAGCGGCTTTGAAGAACTCGTTCAGATACTCGATTCGCAGGTGCAGTTTGGGGCAGCTCACGCTTGCTTCCGCTTGCATCGGTGCGACATGTGTTTTCAGAAGTTCGATCGCATCGCGACTGGCATCGTTGAATATGAGGAGGCATTCGACTTCGACAGCGCCAAGCCCCTGGACGGCGCGTTGCGTGTTCACTGCCTCGACGGCTCGCTTCAATTCTTCAATGAAAATAAGGGGCGATCCGGGCGAGCCACATTGATATCGCCCTCCGCCAGCGAAACCATCGACGATGGCAAGGCGAAATCGCTCTTGCTGAGGGAGCCTGCAGCGGACGGTGAGATAGTCGAAGACATACTCACGTAGGATCTTGTGTTTGCGGCGTGAATGCTCCTCAAGCTTTGCGCCGTCGGCCCATTCGTATCTTTTCTCAACCAACTCACGCGCCCCCGAGTAATATCATCTTACATTGCAGTCGCATCCATTGGGGTAGCTGGCATCTCGTCCCAAGTGCGGCCGCGATACTCACGTCCGTTGGCTTTCTTGGAGCGCTTTTTGTTATCCTTCCCCCACGTCCCCCATTGCTTGAAGAAGAAGGCGGTTCCGGCCTTTACGCATTGACCGTGGATCTCATCAATCCACGATTCTTTGATCGGTCGAGCAGATTTGCCGCTTTCGCCGCCGACGATTGCCCAATGGATGTGGCGAAGGTCGACGGCGCCAACCGATCCAATCAGCGGTTCGAAGGAAATGAATCTAATAGCCGCTGGCACCTGGCGGAGGTGGTCGATTCGGCTAACGACATCCGAGTTTTCAATGCTGGTGCCAAGCCAAACATTGGGAAGGACTTCTCCCATCCGGGAGGCGACGAGCGTCGCCATACGTTCGGGTCGCTTGGTAAGAATCTGATAGTTGTGGCGCGGGGTCTCGCGCATGACCTTCCAGATGCGGAGGATGAAATCGTCGCTGACACCCTCGTGAAACAGATCGCTCATCGAGTTGACAAAAATCTTCCGCGGCTTTTTCCATCGGTAGGGAATGGAAAGAGCCTCGTGATCTTCCCGGACGACACCGTTCCACACCGTCCTCTTTCCGGTTTTCCGGGTCAGGCCAGTATATTTTTCGATGCCCATGGCATGGAGACGTTTGGCCATTTCCATGGCATAGCAGTGAGTGCAGCCAGCAGTGATGATCGAACATCCGGCCACCGGGTTCCAAGTGGAATCCGTCCACTCTATCTGAGTTTCAGCCATTATATCCCCTTACGCATTCGTTGAGCCGGCGCTTCACTTCATCGCTCCGCGCATAGGATTGACAATCTCAACTCCGACAAAGTCCTTTTCATTATCTGTTACTACCACACAGTCGTTCGCACCAGCGAAAGCCACAATGATTATGTCGAGCGCGCTGTCTGGAACGGTCGCGCTTGCGGTGGCATTCGCGACGTCGACAGAGCGTAGCTGCCTCTCATAGAGCTACGCCAGAATGCCTTGCTTTCAGAGCTCAGATACCTCCCGCTCATTCATGGACGTTCGCCGATCGTGTTTCAGATCCGTGATACTGAAAATACAAAGATCGCCTCCGGCTGGGGAAGTACACTCGAATTCCTCAGCACCGCGCGATCGGCAGATAAATTGGGCGGACAACAGATATCGGACCAAGCGGCAGCACCGCTTGACGACCGGACTTAGGCGCTGAACAGACATCGCCTTCGATGAGGCGGAGCCGAAAATAATTTCCGCTTAGCGCCTCCATCTCGGTCATTGAAGCCCTGCCGCAGATTGCCTTAAAGCGGACACTTTATAAAACCCTTGACTTGGCTGCGATGTCGGACACTCCGCTTGGTTGATCAGTTGCAGACATAGGCTTTCAGCAGGAAGTTCAGTTCCATATTATCCGCAATCTGGTCGTGCGGGATGAGGGCGTAACGCCAAGGCTTTCCGCCACTCTGCCGAGCATGTTCGCTCGCCCACTTGCACCACTGAACTGCCACATCTCGCTTCGCGAGCACATCAGCATCGTTCATCTGTGTGGCCATCTTCGGCTCAAGCATCAAAATCTCATCCGCCGTCTCGGCAACGAAGTCGGGACGATATTCCAAATGGTCGCTGCCCTTACGATAGAACATCTGGAACTGACCTTTCGCGGGTCGAAACCACTTTTCTGCCTGTCGCTCCAAGATGACGGCCAGCTTGCGTTCTGAGTCTGAATCAAACCGCGCGACGTTAGTCAGGCACTTGGTGAACCCGCCAAATAGGTATCGCGCCATGTTGCTCTTGTCGGCCGGCGAGCTGCGATAATCGAGGGGTTCGCCGCGCTCGGCGGAATGGGCGCTCTGCTTGATCTCTGTGAAGCCGCTCGTCACTACATGGTGATACTCGATCGTGTCGTCCATCCAGAAATGATCGAGCATCTGGGCATGGACGGCTCGTGCGATATTGGGCTGCTCCAACTGCAACAGGCGTAACGTGTCCTCTGTCGAGAGGTAGGAATGGAAATGCCGCACGACCTGACCGGCCAAATCGTAAAGCAGGTCCGCATTGTCGTCGTAGGGCACATCGGGGAAATCGATAAGGCCGCTTACAACATAGTCCTCCGGGCGCTTTTCGAGAAAATTACCTTGCGACATGCCAATAGAATGGCCCTCGTTTCGTCCTAGATACTGTGCCCACAGCGTTTCCTCGGGCGCGGCATAAGTCATGCTGCTTAGGTCGAGGGTGAATGGCCTGAACCCCGCTTTGACTTCTCCCTTGGGCGACACTGAAATGCGTGGAATGTTGATCGTACGGTCAACTACGAGTGCGGCCGTTTTCGCAATCACCTCGGCGAAATCGGGGGGGGGCGGTGCGACGCCTTCCAGTTCCATTTGCTGCGGTCGGTACTGGCTCTGCACCTCTCGAACGAGCTGCGCCTGCACCTCGGGCCGCGAGATGTAGCTGATGTCCGGAACCGTATCCGGCGAACGGGACAGCTTCCGTATTGCCTCATAAGCGAGCTGGGCGACCTTTTCAGCCTCAGGATTGTCAAAGGCTCGCGCTGGCGGCGGCCCCGCATATTTCGAACCTTCCTCGCTCAGCCCCGTTTTTATGCCAAGGCTTCCCAAGATCGTCGGCGCGGCCACCACTGTAACAGTCTTACGCTCCAAGACCTCCTCGTCCAGGACAAGGGCTTTCAGTCGGATCGGAGAGTTAGGGTTGTTCGCCTCGTCCACGATCTCTTGAAAACGGTCGTGCGCGACGATGTTGAGCCGATCCACGGCGGCCACCCCGGTGCGCTTACCATATGGCAGACGGAGGCCGCGCCCGATGCTCTGTTCGATCAGCGTCCGGGCATTGGCGGCGCGCAAAGGGACGATGGTGTAAAGGTTGGTAACATCCCAACCTTCTTTCAGCATGTTGACGTGGATGACGATTTCGACCGCATTTTCGGCATGTTCGACCGTCAGCAGCCGTTCGACCGTCTCCTCTTCCTTGACGCTGGAATCGACCTGAATGACCTTGTCGGTATAGCGTGCCTTGAAGAACCGCTCCGACTGGATCAGCCGCATGAGCTCCGCCGCATGGGTCGTATCGCGGGCAATGACAAGGACGAAGGGCTTGACGATCTTCACCCCGTTTTCGCGCGCGTAGGTCTCGAGTTCCACCTTCACGCTTTCATGCAGCCGGATACCGTCCTCCAGCTTCATTTGCTGGATCGCTTCAGGAGACTTACCCGCCGCGATGAAGTTCTTCCGAGTGACAACGGCGGGGTCTTTGACGAAGCCGTCTTCCATCGCACGAGCGAGCGGATAATCGAACACGACATTGCGGAATGCCACCGGCCCCTTGCTGCCCTCGACAAAAGGCGTAGCAGTAAGTTCCAACCCAAGCACCGGCTTCAACTCGTTGATCGCCCGCATCCCCGCCGTGGCGCGGTAACGGTGCGATTCATCCATCAGCATCACAAGGTCGTGCTGCTTGGACAGATAATCGAAATAGCTATCTCCCAACTCTTCCTTGAAGGAGCGGATGCGCATCTGCTTGCCGCCGCGCACTTCGGAGGTAATCTTGGAAATGTTGAAAATATTGATCTTGCAGCGCAGGACATCGTCAAGCAGGGCACCCCGGCTTTCGTAGTTATCTCCGGTAATGACTTCGGGGGTCAGTACCGCAAATTCGTTGATCCCCTTGAACACATACTTAGCCGTGTTCGCGGTGAAATCCTGAATGAGTTTCTGATATATCGTAAGGTTCGGGGCGAGCACGAAGAAGTTATTGATGCCGTGGGCAATATGCAAATAGGCGATGAAGGCGCCCATCAAACGGGTTTTTCCGACGCCGGTTGCCAGCGCAAAACAGAGCGAGGGAAACTCCCGTTCAAAGTCGGTGACGCCGGGATATTCACTTCGGATGATATCGAGCGCGGCGGCCAAGTCCATATTACCTTGTGGCGGCACGATCTCGGTAACGCGATCGAGGATTGCCAAACTATCTCGCTGCGGAGCGCGCAGGCTAAGGCGACCCGAGATTGCGTTGACATGGCGCTGATTTGAGGTCGGCAGTTTGCTCATGCATCGCCCTCCCCGTCAAACAAGTCACCTTGCGCGAGCGGCGGTGGCGCGGGTTCAGACTCTGCTATCGGCAGGTTGGCGACATTGAGTGAATAATCGTCATGGCCCCATTCGCACTTGCTGCGAATATGATTGGGGATCTTGCGCAGCGTCAGATTTGTAAAGTGGTCCGCGTTACCGCGCCATGCCGCGCATAGCACGAGGAGTGAACGCCCGTCGCCGACATCATCGGAAAGTGCCGCCAGTTCCTCTGGCCCGAGCGTCTGAGTGGTAACATAGATAAAGTCGGTTTCCGACGAATATCCCTGTTGCCACCAGACATCTGCACTAGGAGCGTAAGTGAATCCTTCAAGCTTGCAGAGTGCTTTCGCGAGCATTGCCGCATCGTATTTATGCGAAATGATCTCGCGGCCCCACTTATCCTTCTCGAGTAAGGACGGCGCAAGTTCATAATAGCGGAAGCCGCCACCGCCTTTCCACTTCATCGCGCTCGTCACGCCGCTCAAATCCTGCCCATCAACGACCCGACGCATCCGCGGCAAAATGTGTGTGTCCGCTTGTTCGCGAAGCTCTACCATTATCCAGCGACGGCCCATCTTTTGCGCAACGGCACCGGTCGTCCCAGAACCTGCAAACGAATCCAAGATTATGTCGCCGCGCTCTGTTGAAAGGTCGAGGCAACGCTTGATTAGTGCCTCCGGCTTTTTGCCCTTCGGGAAATCCACACCTCCCTCATTGTGCAAATTATTTGAAAGAATGTCGTCCCAGATGCTGGTGAGAGGCTCACCGGGAACGTATTCTCCGTCGACCAATTTTAACTTGTCGGAATAAAATAGAATTCGTTCACCCTTATGAAAGTACATGTCAGAATTGTCGGTTCTCTCGAGCCGAAAAATCCGAGACGGTGCATCCCTTGATTCATCAATCTTCTCGCGTGCCGCAGTGCTGACCGCCTTGTAATCGGGACGAGCAAGACGGACCACTGATACCGCGTTAGCACTGACGAATTTCGCCAGTTCGTTTTCAAAGTCGTCACCCAAAGCCTTTTTTACAGCCTTTTCTGGGATGCCCTGACTCTTCGCAAACGCGTAGATGAGTGTGCAAAAACGCCATTCAGTGTAAGGGTCGGTAACGTTTTCGATGAATTGGCCGTAACGCTTATCTCGTTCAAATCTGGCGGTGAAAACGCGGTTTGGCTTCCAAGTGGCCTTGTCCTTGGCGTAGATTAAGATGAAGTTCGACGTGTTAACCAGTCCAGGATTTATTGACTTGTGCCCGGTGGCCGCTCCCTGCTTGAACGTTGCAATGCTAATTCGATTCCTTCGACCAAAAATCTCGTCAGCAAGTACGGTCAAATACGCGAGTTCATTGTCGTCGATGTGAATGAACATAGTTCCGGCGGGAGCCATTAAGCGATGGATGATCTCTAGTCGGTCGCGGATCAATGAGAGCCAGAGAGAATGCTCAAGTCCATCATCATAATGATCGAAGGCTTGCTGGGTATTGAATGGCGGGTCGATGTAGACGCACTTCACCTTGCCAGCATATTCCGCTTCCAGCGCCTTAAGTGCGAGTAGATTGTCGCCGCGGATCAGCACATTGTCGAAGATGTCATTGTCCGTAACCCGCGCCGCCGCGTGATAGCTCTTTGCCGGGTCCTCGATCAGAATGCGTGGCTCCAACCGAGGCCGGTTCTCTTTGCCTACCCACGTCAGTTCAAGCTTCTGTTTCTTAGACATTATCACCCTGTGGCGCGGCCATTGCGGGCGGCGCTTGATTTTGCGGATTCCAGATTTCCGCTTTTAACCCAGCGAAGAGATTTTGGCAGTCGCCTTGTGTCTTGAACACTGATTGAAAATCGCGAGGCGACTGGAGAATTTGCTGCCCGCCTACATTGGCATAGGCCGCGAAACCCTTCCCCACTGAGATCGCGAGCAACTTTTCGGCATACTCGGGCACGGCCGCGGCGATGGCGGCAGCTTCGTTGTCGGTTAGTCCCAAGGCCTCACCATCTTGCGGTTTCAGCCGGATATATATGGCTGCCAGAACTACCCATCTGGCATGTGCGTAGAACGATTTCGTCACCCCGCTGCTGGCTCGTGCGCTTTCTGCCATGCCCAGCAACACGATACGCTGTGCCTGTACGGCTCGCCACGCGGTCCGCGCTGAAAGTCCCGGTGGAAAAACGCGCTCGTGACGACTGGGGCACAGGAGATCATTTGGATAGACCACGTCGAGCGACAGGAGAGAGGTTCGGTTTGCGGCAACGCGAGTCACAAGGTCGCAATCACCCGTGTTAGCCAGACAGGCGCAAGCCGTCAGGGCTTCGTCAATGGTGAAGTTCGTTGCATCGTTGGCGGGTGTGTCTTCGTCGAGCCGGTAATGATAATCGATCCCATGCGGCTGCAACGTCGCCGCGATCTGACCGTGCAGAGGGTAGGCTGCGGCAAAGTCCTTGAGCACCACGGTGTTCTGGAAATTCGCCGTCCGAGAAATCCTGTCAGCAAAAGCTCGGTCGTCCTCACACTTCTCAAGCGAAACAATTTTAATGAAGGCAAAGCCCTGAGGAGGAGCGCCAGCGGCTGGCACCGCAACGCATTTGGCGATCGACCCCAAGGTCTGCGCCCCATTGATGATCGCGAATCCCTTTGCCGTGATCCGCTTCCGTTCAGCATTGGCACGATCAAGGTTATGCAGCTCCAGCCGATCACAATAGGCGGTCAGGCCGTTGTTGAGATAGTGGAACAAGCCCGCCTCTTCAGTAAGCGTCTTTTGGATGTCCTCGTTGACATCGGTGCTACCCTTGAACCCTCGGATGTTGGCGCGCACTAATCGGTGGCCATGTTCATCATGGAGCAACTTCAGCCGCTCAAGCGGGATAAGGCCGTAAATGGTTTCATAAGGCGTGGTGACATAGCCCGGCCGTATGATCTCAAGCTCGACGGTTTCGATCCCCGGAGGGGCATCGCCACCACTGACCCAATCGTTCAGTGTGGTCAGGTTGACAGCTTGGAACGCGAAATAACCATCTGCTTGATCCAGCGATAATTTGACGCGGAGCGCTTCAAAAAGGTGCTTGCGGTCTTCGGAAATGAACGACAACCCGGAATAACAAAGGACTGATCGAACCTGCGTCGACGGGTTTTTTAACGCCGCTTCGAGCTGCGGGAGCAGGGCAACAATTTTGGCATTCTGGGCGAAGGCATCAAATCGTGCTTCGAGCAGGTTTTCGATACCAATCTTGAATTTGGTTACGTCTCCAAGATCGGGCTCGCCAGATCCTGCGTGAATATATTTCGATTGCGTAAGCCAAAGCGTGTTGGTGACCGGCGAAAAATAGACGCCATCGATACCGCCGTCTCCGCCACCATCGACGATGCCGTTTGCAGCGTCCTTGATCGACGCACCGCCTAGCTTGTGAAGCGCATAAGCCGATAGCGCACGGCTCAGAAAATCCTTTTCCTTCTGGTCCGGGTCACCAATAGCGCCAGGAGGAACATGGCCGTCAAATAGCTCGTGTAGCTTCGGAGGGAGAGCCAATATCTCAACGGGGCGCGGCGCCATCAAACCACGTTCCAGCGGATGGTGAACAGGTCTTCCTCTAGGATGTTCTGCTCAAGCCGGCCTTCAATGCTGGCGATAAGTTCGGATCGTTGTTCGTCAATCTTGTCCTGCGCATCGAACAATGATCTCCGCTTGCTGTTGCGCTCACTTTCCAGCGCCTTGACCGCCTTCTGCCCCGCAAGTTTCTCTTCCAAGGTTAGGGCAGCAGTGGCCGCGCGGCGCGCCTCCTTGATCTGACGGTCAATCTCCTTAATTTCCCGCTCGAGTCCAACCTTCAGATCGTCTGCCCAACCATCCAGCTTGTCCGCCTCTTCCTCGAAAAAACGGGCATTACGTTCCGAAATAGTTCGCCGGATGCGCGTTTGCTGATCGGTGACCGACTGAGAGAGTGTCTCGGCAACACCCACTGGCAGCGCGACCTGTGCACCGACATGGCCGCCGATCGTCATCATGCGGCTTGTTGCGTCGTCCGAGAGTAATGATCCGTTGTCCGCGATGCCAGCAAGCAGCAGGTAGTCCTCACTCTGACCCAGCGCCTCAACCGTAAAAAGCTTGGCTTGCAGCCACCCCGATTGCCCCTTGAAAGGCTCAAGTTGCGATACTCGACCTTCATGGTTGGTCAAGTCGAATGTTAGTTCCGCTATGTCCAGTTCTCGGGTTCGGGCACGCGAGACAATAGCTTCTCCGAGCGGGTGATTGACGCGAAAGAGATGCGCCTCACCCGTCCGCCGTGGCAGCTCATACAGGCCAGTAGGAATTGCAGCTCCGTTGACCCAATCTGGCAAAGCATTCAGGCGGAAACTGGAACCATCGATAAACCGCGCATGTTCGCCCAACTCCTGTTGAGCGAGCCTTATCAGGTTTTGCTCGAACTGATTCAGATACACCTTCGTGTCGGCATCGCGAATTTTAAGCTTGTCGCGAACTTCATCATCGAAGTTTTCCATCAGTTTACGCCGGGCGGACGTCATCTGCTCATTGATTTCAAGGCTCAACTCACGTTGCAGTCTGTCAAAGGCGACCTTAATCTCATCCTTTGTTCGGCACCGCTGATAAATTTCGGCAATACGTTTTTCGAAGTCTACGCCTGACTCGATAGCGCCTAGAACTTCATCACTTGCGCCGAACACACCTTCAAAAAGCTGAAACTTCTCCGAGAGCAGTTGAAACACGCGCTGGTCGGCTTCGTTCTTGTGGTTTAGGAAGTTGACCACCACCACGTCATGCTTTTGGCCGTAGCGATGGCAACGACCTATACGCTGTTCGATGCGCTGAGGATTCCACGGTAGGTCATAGTTCACGACCATTGAGCAGAATTGGAGGTTGATGCCTTCCGCCCCTGCTTCAGTCGCGATCATGATGCGTCCTTCCTCGCGGAAATAGTCCACAAGCGCGGATCGCATGTCAGCCGTTTTCGAGTTGGTCACTCGATCTGATCCGGCGTGCCGATCCAGCCAAACGCGGTAAATCTGCTGCGATTTAGGGTCGGTGTTCGACCCGTTGAACAGGACGATCCCATCCGCGTAAGGGCTATCGGCCAGCAAGCGCAAAAGGTACGATTGAGTCTTTCGTGATTCCGTAAAGATGATCGCCTTTTCTTCCGCACCTAATTCTATCGCCTTCGCAAAACCGACCTCAAGCGCCTTAAGCAAAGCAAGGCCTTTGGCGTTCTGCGTTATCGAGGTTGCAAGCTCAGCGAACCTTTGAAGATCAATTATTTCCGACGCCAGCGCGCTCTGCTCAGCTTCGGACATCGGCTCAACGTCATCGTCAGGCCATTCCTCGGCTGTCTCATCCAGTGCCTCATAGTCCTCATCCAGCTCGTCAACCAGGGATGTGGTGAGTTGGCGATGATCGAGCTTCTTTTGCAGGCGCGCAGACATTGAGGTAAGCGCGCCCGCGATTGCGAACGTAGATGATGCTAACAGCTTGCGGAGGACGAGAGTCATGAGCGTACGCTGACTCGGCGGGAGTGCTTGGAGGTTCGGCCTGTCAAGATAGCCGGTTACCACATCATATAGGCGGTCTTCCGCCTCGCTAGGGTCGAACTTCTCCAGGATCGCGTGTCGCTTTGTGTACGGCACATATGCGGTCACCTGACGCCGTAAGGTGCGATGACAAATCGGCTTAAGCCGTTCCCGCAGCACGTCGAAGGCACGTTCCTGCGATAGATTGGCGAACTGCTCGCGAAAGCTCTTGAGATCGCCGAACGTGTGCTCGTCGATAAAGCTCACGAGGCCATACAGTTCGAGCAATGAATTCTGCAATGGCGTCGCAGTTAGCAATAGCTTGTGCCGGTCGGCCAACGCACCCTTGAGCGTGTTAGCAATGATATTAGACGGCTTATAGACGTTTCTAAGACGATGCGCTTCGTCCATCACGACCAAGTCCCAAGGCGTCGCCTTGACATCCAGTTCCTTGTTCCGTGCGAACTGATAGGAGCAGATCATTATTCTGTCGGGATGATCGAATGGTCGCAAGTCGCCAGATTTCACTGCGGCGTTGAAGGACTTCGCCTCAACAATCGCGCATGGCAGAAAAAACTTCTCGCTGAGCTCTTGGTGCCATTGCTTGCGAAGGTTTGACGGTGCGACGATCAGAATTCGGCGCTTTCCCTCAGCCCACCGCTGAGAGATAACGAGTCCCGCTTCGATTGTTTTCCCGAGCCCAACCTCATCGGCCAAGAGAGCACCGCGTGACAGTGGAGAGGAGAAAGCGAAGAGCGCCGCATCCACCTGATGCGGGTTCATATCAACCTGCGCACCGGCGACCGCAATCGCTAGCTTTTCAGCGCTGTCCGCCGATCGCCGCCTAACGAGATCAGTCGCCAGATATTTCGCATGGTATTCAGTGAGTCTCGCCATTCCAGATGGTTAGCCTTTGGCGCGGCACGGGTAAAGAAGCCCGAAAAGCAAAATGTTGGATAAGCGCTTCGAGTAGAAGCACGTCGGTTACGGAAAAGCCAAAGTTCTCAGGTATCGCGGGCCCAATAGGTGGAGAGTCCCATCCTTCGCCGCCATTGTCACAGATGGCCATTTCCCGAACGCTCCGAGAAGATGAACGGGCGGCAGTTTTTGGGAACGCAGCGACCGGGACCGAGAGGCTGCGTCGGGGGCGCAAAGCTGCCGTACACTTGTAGCCGCCTCACCGCGAGTTTGAGGTCCGAAGCGGAAATAGTTGCCCCTCGCCCGTCCTGTTAACTGATGCCCAAAGCCAGGCACAAAGATGGCATCCACGGTCGCTCGCGGCGGGAAAAACAGTGGGAAATTTCAAGGGCTTTCTTCTACGCCCTTGAAAACATATGAGGATCAAAGATCCCGAGGCAAGCCATTTTTCCAGATCCCGAGGATGGCTGGGACTCGTTGGCTGGGGACCCTGTTCGACTGCCTCCGACAAGCGCTGACCAATGACATTGTCGGCGCCGTGAGCGGACCGGCAGCTTTAAGAAGAGAGAAGAGAGGGGGAAGGTACACATAAAGAACGCGTTCCCATCACGCTCTTGAGCTCGAATCTTGCACGGTGGGGGACAGGCCCGATATCCAACCCTCAGCGAATTGGCCCCGCCCAACTGCTTTTTTCAGCGAAGAACCAGATTCTCCTGCATAACGGTTGAAAAGAACTTGTCCCTCAGGCGTGCCGCAAGATCCTTCCCGTTGGCCACGTCGACGCTGGCGGTCTCGACTACCGTCTCCTGACCCGTGATCCGGAACTGCGCCTGGACACCCTCATTGGCGCCAAGCCCATCGTGATGGGGATAGAGCAGAGTCAGCTTGGGTGACTTGTAGAGATGAGCGTACGCCATCATCTGGTAAACATCACCCTGAGAAACACCCAGCTTCGGATCATCAATCCGCGCGGATATCCGTTTCCATTTCGTGTCGATCACATGGGCTACCTGTCCAGCCCGCCAGATCAGGATGTCGGGCTTGGTTTGAAACAAGGCGCGGTCGTTCTCAACAGAGGTGAGGCAGAAGAGCCGCCCACCCTGCAGCGTGACGCGGAACTCAGTTCCGGCGAGAGCGCGCGTGACCAGTCGTCCGACATACTCCTCAAAAAGGGCGTTCATCTCGAATAGGAGTGCACTCCCTTGTCCCGAGCCACTGCTCGTCGTCTGGTATTGACTACGCAAGAACAGTTTTGCCATGCCGAACAGTTCCTGCCACGCGCGGTTTGTCCGGTCGATGATGACCTCTCGCCATTTCAGGGCTGGCACCGGAACATCTGAGATATCGGCATAAACGAAGGCCAATTCGCGAAGGCGCTGCTGATTGGCCGCACTCCGCGACATCCTTAACACATGCGCCACGGCTGCCTTCATGATTTGGTTGAGCGCGATGTCTTGCGATAAGTCATCGAAGCGACAAGCAAGGCGTCCGGGGTTCGAGGCATGACGAGTAAATTGACGCCGCACATCGAGCGTGCCGCGCAGCGCTGAAAGATCGTCCTCATGACCGAGATAGCGACGAGGCATGCCGCGGCGGATTGCTTCGGTCAGCTTGTCACAGAATATCCGGATCAGGATCTCAAGAAGCGTCTCGCGCTGCCAGTGGAGGTCTGTAATCCGCCCCATTTCGATCTTCAGATCCAATGCGACCGCGAGCATATGGACAAGACGCTTGCGGATCGCAGCGTTCTGCCGCTCCGCCCCTTCTGCTTGCATAACGTCGATCTTTGGGAGGATTTCAAGGCTGCAACCCTGCGCAGCAATCACACCCACGACACCGCGGGCCCGTAGCTCGTGCCGCCGATCCTCCAGCACACCACCGCCGCCCCGGCCGGCAAAAGGCGAAGTCTTGGTCAGCGCAACCAGCCGAGTAGCAAGATGTACTGGAATGGAGCCTTCCCCGTCGCCATGGGGCAGCGTATCCCACTCCCGCACAGTGTAGGACGGCATCAGACTTCAAACTCCGAGAAATCGAATTGGTCTTTAACGCGCCAGCGTAGCTTTTCACCGGAGAAGTCGTCTTCGGCAATGCTCGCAGGAACGGCAAGTCGCCGTGCTTCCAGAAACCGCGCCTGGCCTTGCCCGGTATCGCCCAGGACGGCGGCAACCTTGGACCAGTCCTCATAGAAATACTCCGCCAGGAGTGGGATTACTTTGTGGCGCATCACCTCCTCGACATCGCCACGTGTTGCGCAGCCGGTAAAATAGGCGTGGCCAATCTGATGCTCCCGATCGAAGAGAAACTCGACCCGGTCGTTGATCGTGGTCAGGAGCTTCCGCAGATCAATCCCGCCCGTATTTGTGGGAAGGACCAACGGGTTCGGCATCAGCTCACGGAACGTGAACCGGCGGCGCAATGCTGTATCGAGAAGCGCAATGGACCGGTCGGCCGTGTTCATAGTGCCGATGATGTGGAGGTTCGCTGGAACCGCGAAGGGTTTCTTCGAATACGGCAACATGAGGCGGATCTCGTTCGGCATACCCAACCGCTTGTCGGGCTCCAAAAGCGTGATCAACTCGCCGAAAACCTTCGAGATGTTTGCTCGGTTGATCTCATCGATGATCAAGACATGATCCCGTGCCGACTGACTTGCACGAGGTGTCTCATCACCGAAAACAATTGCTTCCAGTGCGTCCCAATCCACCAGTGACTGATTTAGCTTGTAAACTGAATGGCGTCTAAAAGCTCTTGCATAAAAGCGGCTTCGTTCTGTTCCGGCATCTTCTCGCCAAAGCCACTCTACATGGCGGCGGTGCGGATGGAATGCTGCATCGGGGTCGTAGAAGTATTCACCAGTGACCCTGCCAAACGCCTGCATTCGATCACGTCCATCAGAGACCACGACATAGTCACCAACCTGCATGTCCGCCCTGAAAGAGAAGGTGATTACGATGTTTCCATCGTGGCCGGTCGCGTCTGGATCCTTCTTTGCTCTCCATTCGGAATGTATTTCATTGAAGTCGTCGAAACGTTCGTCCGACCAGTCAATCTCACCGCCCCAGCCCACATGGATGAGGTTATTGTCTAGGCCAAATCGAATCCGGTGACGATCCTGCTCAATTTGCCGATTCCCGAGTGCGACCTTGAACACGCGTGCAGAGCGGTCAAGCCTGCGCGGGGATCCCTCAGAGACTTTGTCGAGCCGTGCGCGCTCGCTGATTCGCTTGAACACGCCGTCGTGGGATTTCAAACGAAAACCGGTGCTGACTTCAACATCCTCGGGCCCCTCGCCGGCTTCATCGCCGGTGCTTGGCCGAAGGCCTTCGACAAATTCCTCGTAAGACATGGACTGGTGGAAGGTTACGAACTCGATCCTTCCCTCGCTGACCAAACGCCGATACTCGACCATCAGCGCGTCACGCTTCTCGCCCCCCTGAAGCGCCGCTGCTATCTGTTCCCCAAGACAAAGCCGGACGGCTTCCCATGCGGTGCGGTAGGTCTTGCCTGTGCCAGGTGGTCCATAGAGGATCAAGTTGGTTGCTGAACGCGTTGGCGTTGTTTCTTCTGTCACGGTGGCCGCCTTCGCTTGTGATGCGAGCTTATAGGTGAAAATGGTCGAGCTGCTGGGGTTCGGCCCACTATGCTTTGGCGGTGGCACTTGGGCCAACTGCTGAAACTTCTCGCCGCCGAGCGCTTGGCAGATATTTGGAAAGGCGTCTTGCAGTCCTATGGCTGCGGCAAGATCGCCAGCCCGTATAGAGACCTCGAGCGCACCTTTCTCACGAGCTGGTTCGATGAAGTAATTCAGGGCGCATAGACGTATGCGATCCGCATCGCGTATGAGGTGGTCGTAGCGTTCAGGCGGAAGAACAGGCTTGTCATCCCGGTCCACAATAATGAACCCCGAGTTATGTAGCCGCGCTGCCGCATCTGATTGTTCCCAACCTCCATTCAGTTGGGTCTTCTTTAAGAGAAATCCGACAATGGGCTTTGTTGGATAGAGATGGTTCTCGCGATCACGCGTGGAGCGCACCCAATAATCTCGCGGCTCACCAAAAACGCCGAAGATTTCCGCATGGGCACCGCGGTTCCGAAATGCTTCGAATGCATCGAAAGCAGCTTCTATGGCAGCGCGTGAGAAATGACTTGGCTGCTCGTTAGTGCCGCCCTCCGGCGGAATTCCTAATTCCCGAGCGATCTCTGGATCGAGCTCGTACCGAACGAGTTTTTGAGCCCCAAACGTGAGGTAGTTGACTGAGCCACCCGAGAACGCCTGGCAGCGAGCCGCAAGGCCATCGATCAACATCGCGCGCGCTACTTCCAGCCAATGTTCTGTGTGAATGGCTTCATCGGCCCGGTTGCTGGCGCCCTTCGGCTTTATTTTGAACATTGATCTTCCTGTTCCACCATCCCGTACGGGTCGATACGGCAGCCCTTCGCGATCGTAAAAAACGAGCCGTCGATCTGGGGTGAGCAGGGTCATGTAAGGGTCTCCAAAGCACACAGCGTATTCACCAGCCGCATCTGCTCGACTGAATTACACTTCGCATCGCGGAGCCTCGGGGCGCCGAAAACGAGAGCCAGCCCTTTCGCACGCGACACAGCCACGTTGATCCGGTTCAACGAAAACAGGAACTCCATGCCGCGCGATGTCTCCTCTGCCGATGAAGCGGTCATCGATACGAGGCAGACCGGCGCTTCCTGTCCTTGGAACTTGTCCACCGTGCCGACGCGGATGGCATCGGGTAACGCATCCCGCAGTGCGTTGACCTGCGCGTTGTAAGGTGCAACGACGATGATGTCGCTCGCCCCTATCGGGCGCGTGGTGCCCTCCTTTTCGGTCCAAGTACCGTCCAGCAGGTCGACAACGGCCTCATTGATGGCAGCGACCTCTTCGGCCGCGGTCTGGGCGTTTCCCTCATGCGGCACGGGCACCCAGAACGCCCCGGCCTCCGGGAACCGGGTGCCGCGCACGGCCTGACGCGCGGTGTCGGGGTGGCTTTCCAGCCGCCCTTCGTAAACCTGGTCCGAGATGAAGCGGCAGACCGACGGGTGCATACGCCGCGAGACAGGCAGGAAAACGCCTCGATCGAGCGGCACGGTCGCATGCTCGCCCAGCATCCAGTCGAGGCATGACAGGTTTGCGGGTTCCGGATGCGCGCCCTGGACGACTTGCGGCAATTGGCGCGGGTCGCCCACCAGCACGATGTTTCGCGCGGCCCGGCCCATGGCAACCATGTTGGCCAGACCCACCTGTCCGGCCTCGTCCACGAAGAGCCAATCGAATGCCTGCACATTCTCGTCGCGGGAAAAGAACCAGGCGGTCGCGCCGACGACATCCAAGCCGTTCGCCGCTTCGTCATTGCTGGTGGTGCGGCGGATCGGGCAATGGTCAGGATAGCCGTCCTCCTCGCCGCCGGTCTTGTGAACCAGATCCAGCGTGATCGGCAGATCCTCATCCTCCAGCGCGCTTAGGCAGCCCATCAGCACGTTGCGGATCGCCTCGTGGCTGTTCGAGGTGACACCCACGCGCGCGCTCTTGCGCACAAGAGACAATATCGTCCTGGCAATGACATAGGTTTTGCCGGTGCCGGGCGGCCCTTGGATAGGCAGGACGGTTTCATCCATGGCGCCCACGGCTGCAATGGTGCCCGCGACAGGATCGGCCACTGGCAAAAGCGAAGCTGTCGTCAGGCGAGGCGGCGCACAGGACAGAAGGTCATCGACCGCCCGATAAGCTCGCGGCCCGCATTGATCGGCGATCACGTCCCGCAATGCGCCAGGTATGGGCTTAGAGTCCAGCGGCCAATCCGGGTGCAGGTTCAGCCGGTGGCCCAGCAGATAGTCCTTCCCTGGCCCAGTCTTGACGGTGATCTGCCGTGCCCTGCGGTCCATGTCCTCGATGGTGACCGAAACGGGCGGGCCATCGAAGACGGACAGCGTGGCCTTCTTTCCACGCCGCAGCTTGGTTTCCTGTTGCGGGAAACTATAACTGCGGACGAAGGACCGCTTAACCGCCCGGACCGGGCCTACGGCCTCCAGCCCCGCCAACGCGTCCAAATCGTCGATCAATTCATCCTCGTCCTTGGACGCCGAGTCGAATACCGCCCACTGTGCAGGCTTCGCCTCGCGCTTGTGGAAGAGGCCAAGGTTGAACAGCATCGCCTGCCGGTCCTCGGCCAGGCCCGATGCAGCCAGCGTGGCGCGCAGCGCCTGCGCGTCGAGATCTTCTTCCACCTCTTTTGCGCCCGCGTCCTCGGCAGGGTGCGGCCAAGGACCGGCAGGCCGAATCCCTACCAGCCAGTCGCGCAGTTCCTCTGTCGAAATGCAGTCGATCCGATTGTATTCCTCTATCTCATCGAGGATCTGCTGCTCGCCTGTTTCGCGCCAACGCTCATAGGCGACAACAGACCCACCAGCCGTCTTGACCTCGCCCTCGCGCTTGCGGCCATAGAAAGCCTCCATCGATTTGATGGAGTAGTTTCTCTCGGACCCGATCAGCCCTCCGCGCACCACAGCGAACAGGTCGACAAAGCGCCGTTCTCGTAGCAAACGGTCGAGGAACGACTCCCCGATCCCGTATTTTGTGGTCAAGCGGCGCAGCGCCGTGATTTCATAAGCTGCGTAGTGGTAGATGCGCGCTTGCGGGTATCTCTCTAGCCGCGCCTGGAAGAAGGCGAGAAGCTCCTCCAGCGCCTTCGCCTCGGCCGCATGGTCATGCGCCCAAAATGCACGGAATTGCCCGTCGCACCAGACGCCATGCAAGTATTCGAGGCCGCCCTCGTAGTGTGGATCGCCCTCGATGTCGTAGAACAGATCACCCGGCTGTGATTCGGGCAGCAGGTCAAATCCTTTTCCAGGCTCGGGCGCACGAAGTTCGTAGGCCGGTGCGCCAACCTTACGGGCGTGCTGTAACCGCGCCTGCGTTACCAGACGCAGCCGCGTGCCTTCGGCCATGCCGCGCACAGGTTGAGCAAGGTCTGCGAGCGCCGCCATCGTCGTGATTCCAACGGCCTCTAGCTTTTTGACTTGAACACGGCTGATGTTTGCGACGTTAAACAGGCTGTCCTCTGCCTCCCAAACGCCTTCACAATGAATGGCCCAGCGGCAAAGGCCACAATCTGCGGCAGGGGCCGGGCGCGTTTGAAATGGGTTGTCTACAAAGTCTTCCAAGCGCGTGCGCGCTGCGCGAGCATAGTCGGCATATTGCGATAGCCGCAACGTGGCTCGCTTTCCATCGCCGAGTTCCACATGAGCAAAGCGGGGTTGCACCCCCTGGATCTCGGCCAGAAGATCAGAATAAAGGACGAGTTGCAGGACATGCTTAGGATGCGCTCGGCGCTTTAGTTTGGTGTCAGCAACTTCATAACTGAAGGAGCCCAGTGCCGAAGGGCGATCGACCCGCATCAGAAAGTCCGACCAGCCACCCCAGTTGCCGGTCAAAAATGCTCCTTGAGAAACCACATCAGCACCCGATCTCAAGGCGGCTTGAGTTGCCTTGGCGTTGTCTGCCAAGTCTCCGCGAGGGATCTCGATCACGCTGTGGCCTGACGCCTTCAGAAGTTCCAGGTGAGTTGCTTCATGAAGATCACCTTGCTTCTGCAGGAGCGCCGCGTCCTCGCTATCTTCAGCCGGCTCAGGACCATCGCCTCGCAGGTGCATGATGTCGAGCATGGTCGCATGGGCACATCCCATGAACCGCATTAGATCGGTTGCCGAAAATAGTAGTCTACCCCCAAAATTCCGCATAGGCTCTCGCAAAAGTATCCAGCGCAACCCGAAGCAGAATCGCCACCTCGATTGCAGCTTCGCCAACGTTCGTCATGGATGTCAATGGGCATTGGACGCGGTGAACTGAACAAACGCCTTGCCCGTTGAGTCTCTTAACCTTTGTTGTCAGCCCAGTGATTGTCATTCCTCAAAATCTTGAGGCTCTGCGGCGAGATCAGGGACGCTCTCTTCCCCTTGGCTGCCATCCATAATGAATACCCCTTGCCGATGAGTTCAGCGGCCTCATCGAGCGAGCGCACGTAGACGGAGTTCTTAGCGTGATGCTTTTCGTTACCGTGAGCCGGATTTCCCAGTCGATAACCTCTCGCCGTAACTTCCGGCTCTTCCGTTCTTCCTTCGCGGGGAGATACTCGCTCGATCTTCGATACGCGTCCGTTCATTACTTTCTCCTCTCTGTCAGGCTGGCAGCGCCTGGACAGCTCGACAACCTACCAACAACTGTTAGCATCGGTGGGTGACAAAACCTGACACCCAAGCAGAGGACTAACATGGCGTTCGCGAAGGCACAGGATCTCATCCGTCTTGCTCGCCTGGCTGCGGCCGGCCGACGAGGCATTAGCCTTGAAGAGATTTCTGCGGAGTTCGGCGTCTCTCACCGAACTGCCCAGCGAATGACGGAGGCGCTAGACCAAGCGTTCGGCAATGTCTTGGTTGAGGAGGATGAAGACCGTAAGCGTCGTTGGCGTCTGGTAGATCCAATGCTCGACCGGATGCAGCTACGGCATGAATCGGCGGTGGAGGCTCTTGAGATTGCAGCAAGGGCAGCAGAGGCTGAAGGTCGGCTACGCCATACACGCGCACTTCTCGACCTCCGTGAGGGGATGCTGGCGAAAGTACCCAAGCGGGCACGGGTGGAGGCGGATGCGGAAGCCGTACTTGCTGCCATGGGTCAGGTGACGCGGCCGGGCCCTCGGGTCACTGTTTCTGCGGACATTCTTGATGCCATCATCGAAGCCCTGCGTGGCCCCTTTCGACTGAGTGTGCGCTACCACCGGGATAAAGAAAAACGCATCCTTGATCCGCATGGGGTCCTGCTCGGCCATCGCACGTATCTTGCTGCACGCGACCCAAACAAAGCAGATGAGATACGCAACTTCCGGATCGACCTCATCCATGAAGCGGAGACCATCAACGAGAGCTTTGCAATGAAGGAAGGCTTCACAATCTCAGATTATGCCGCGCAGGCTTTTGGAGTATGGCAGGATCCAGAGCAATACGGGGAAGTGATCTGGCGCTTTGTCCCTGATGCGGCGGAGCGCGCCGCAGGCTTCCAGTTTCATCCGAGGCAGGTGCAGGAACATGAAGAAGACGGCAGCTTAATCGTTCGTTTTCACGCTGCAGGCTGGTTGGAAATGGCATGGCACCTGTATCAATGGGGAGATAGAGTGGAAGTCATTGCGCCAGAGGCGTTGCGGAAGATGGTTGAACACTACCGACGTCCTGACTTCGCAGCTATGCCATAGGTCCCGAGTCTTAGATCCGGAAGATCTCTAGCCAATCCTCTGTCTCCGAAGGCCTTTGATGACGCATGGCGCAGGCGATTGCTTCGGCAGCGTGCGGGCCTCGGGCGGAGTGACGCATGCGGCGTCAAGGCGTTGGAGATTGTCATTCATCAGCACCCTTGGAGATGTACCGCTGGGCCACTGACATAGTCGCGTCAAAAATGCTGCAAGGGCTGCTTTCGGGCGGAGGCAGCAACGGATTCTACAGCAAACTAAGCGCGCCCCTAAGGGACTTCGCGTTCTTCAGCGCTGATAAAACCTGGGCCGAGAGTAGGCAATACCGGTTCGCTAGGCCTGCCATTTACCGTCACCACCGTTACACCGTGGCGACGAAGCTTAGCTTCGTGTTCGCCGAACGACTTGATTTTAGCCAGATAGGCGCTGTCCTCAATACGTGGGAAGCCATCCGCGCGGACGGGACAGTACCCTGCGACGACTATGCCGGGCGGCAGGACGACGGCCGTTTTCTGCCCGCTAGCGGCGAGTTCGCGCCCCTGTTTGCCCCATAGTTCCGCAAGACCAAGCAGAAGTTGCGCCGCTTCGACATAAGCGTCCCGCACTTGCGAAAGGCGAAAAGGTCGGCTCATCCAGCGTTGATAGCGGCGAAGTTGCCAGATCACGCGCGGCCCCTCGTGGTACCGGTTGTCTGGCCGTTCCTTATAGGAGGCACGGGCTCGCAACTCGGTGTTTACTGCGCACTTCGCTTCCCAAAAGGCTACCTCGACGCCTTGGGCGACGACCATGTCCATGCGCGGAGCGGTTCGATCCTCCCCCGCTGTATCTTGGTCCGCAGGCAAGCCCATCTCAAGGTCGATTGCACCAGGAGTGACCGCAACCAAATCATCGACGAAACGCTTCTCGTCCCCAGCATACGTCTCGGCTGTGGAAATCCAGCTATCGATCAAGTCGGGACCAGCCGTGGCCAACTCGCTAGCGTCGACAACCTTGTAGCATTGACCACTAGCATCGATTTGCGAACTGCCATTCTGGATTGCTGACCTATATTTGCTGTGTAGCCCAAGGCGGGGCGACCCTCATAGAGGTTCAGGTAGCCATTCCGGAGCGCTAGGCGCAGGCCATAAGCGCCAGCGTCCTCCCCTGGGTAGAACCCATCGGTGGAGAAGGTCGGCAATCCCACGATTCCCTCGATGACGAGATAGGAGCCCCACGGCGAACACATGTTTGAAATGATCCATGGTTTGTCTTGTAAACACTACGGCTGCTTGCAGGTTATGGTTTCACGAACAACCGCGACGTCGGCGCAAGGCGCGAGGCGCTTAATGGCCGCCCCGCCGCAAACTTGAGGTCCGAAAGCGGAAATTATTGCCGATCGGCCATCCAGTTGACTGATGCCCAAAGCCAGGGCACAAAGGTGACATCCACGGTCGCTCGCGATGGAAAAACAGAGGGAATTTCAAGGCTATTCCATTAAGTCGTTGAAATCATGTGAGAATCCAGGTTCCCCAGCCAAT
>Ga0268287_100174_pt1 | contig 37697 bp, 33 predicted proteins | sample MetcocultureR3M_FD_191348 | JGI IMG/M metagenome (GOLD analysis project Ga0268287, IMG submission 191348) | Soil microbial communities from Anza Borrego Desert, Southern California, United States - Methanotrophic co-culture R3-M | ecosystem: Environmental > Terrestrial > Soil > Desert | place... | reverse complement strand
GAACCGCCTCCCCCCCCCCGCCGCCACCGCCGCCGCCGAAGCCTCCGTCGCCGCCCGTGCCGCCGGGGACGCCGAAGCCCGCGCCGCCGCCCCCGCCGCCGAAGCCGCCGTCGCCGCCGTCGCCGGCCAGGCCGGAGCCGAAGGCCCCCCCGCCGCCGCCGCCGCCGAAGTCGCCGCCGTCGCCGCCGGGGAAGGTGCCGCCGGCGGTACCGCCCGCGCCGCCGTTGGCGCCGCCGCCGGATCCGCCGCCGCTGCCGCTCCAGTCCTGGCCGTCGGCGTCCATGCCGCCGCCGCCTGCGCCCTGCGCCTGACCGGTCGACGTGGTCCCGCCCGCGCCGCCGCGGGCCGAGTTGTCCGAGAACGTGACCCGGGTCAGGGTCAGGTCGGCGGTGTCGTTCACGAACACCCCGCCGCCGAGACCCGCGCCGCCGCCGCCCTTGCCGCCGCCCGCCGCGATCCCTCCCGCGCCGCCCTGGGCCCGGCCGTGGGCGATGGTCAGGTCCTGGATCGCGATGGTCCCGCTGTCGGCCCAAAAGATGCGGTAGAGGTCGGCGCCATGCACCGTCAGCCCGGAAGATCCGGACCCGTCGAGGGTCAACGACTGAGTGATCTGGGGGAGGTCGCTGGCGAGCGTGATCGTCGAATTGGCTGGGAGGCCGAAGACGATGGTGTCCGCCCCGCCGGCCGCGTTCGCGTCGACGATCGCCTAGCGTAGCGAACCCACCCCCGAGTCGCTCGTGTTCGTGACCGTGAAGGTCGCCATGCCCCTCCCCCTTGGGTTACCGCGTCACTCGCCCAGGTTCCCCTTGATCTGGATACCGCTGTTCTATCAAGCCTGCATTGCCCGCCGAAAGTCAAAAGGCCCCGCAGTCGCCTGCGGGGCCTCGCTATTCCTTCGGTGGCGGAGGGCTTACGCCGCGCCGCCCTTGTCGCGGCGCTCGGCGTAGATGATCAGCGGCTGGGCCCGGCCTTCGATGACCTCGGCGTTCACCACCACCTCCTCGACGCCGTCGTAGGTCGGCAGCTCGTACATGGTGTCGAGCAGGACGCCTTCCAGGATCGAGCGCAGGCCGCGCGCGCCGGTCTTGCGCTGGATCGCCTTGCGGGCGACGGCCATCAGGGCGTCCTCGGTGAAGGTCAGGCCGACGTTCTCCATCTCGAAGAGGCGGACGTACTGCTTCACGAAGGCGTTCTTCGGCTCGGTGAGGATCTTCACCAGGGCCTTCTCGTCCAGGTCGTCCAGGGTCGCGATGACCGGCAGGCGGCCGATGAACTCGGGGATCAGGCCGAAGCGCAGGAGGTCGTCCGGCTCCACCTGGCGGAAGATCTCGCCCGTGCGGCGCTCGTCCGGATCGGCGACCTTGGCGCCGAAGCCGATCGAGGTGCCCTGGCCGCGCGCCGAGATGATCTTCTCGAGCCCGGCGAAGGCGCCGCCGCAGATGAACAGGATGTTGGTCGTGTCGACCTGCAGGAACTCCTGCTGCGGATGCTTGCGGCCGCCCTGCGGCGGCACGGAGGCGACGGTGCCTTCCATGATCTTCAGCAGCGCCTGCTGGACGCCCTCGCCCGACACGTCGCGGGTGATCGAGGGGTTGTCCGACTTGCGGCTGATCTTGTCGACCTCGTCGATGTAGACGATGCCGCGCTGCGCGCGCTCGACGTTGTAGTCGGCCGCCTGCAGCAGCTTCAGGATGATGTTCTCGACGTCCTCGCCGACGTAGCCCGCCTCGGTCAGGGTCGTGGCGTCGGCCACGGTGAACGGCACGTCGATGATTCGGGCCAGCGTCTGGGCCAGCAGCGTCTTGCCGGTGCCGGTGGGACCGATCAGCAGGATGTTGGCCTTGCCCAGCTCGACGTCGTTGTTCTTCGTCGCGTGGTTCAGGCGCTTGTAGTGGTTGTGGACGGCGACCGAGAGGACCTTCTTGGCGTGGTCCTGGCCGATCACGTAGTCGTCGAGGACCTCGCGGATCTCCTTGGGGGTCGGCACCCCGTCCTTCGACTTGACGAAGGAGATCTTGTGCTCTTCGCGGATGATGTCCATGCACAGTTCGACGCATTCATCGCAGATGAACACCGTCGGGCCCGCGATCAGCTTGCGGACTTCGTGCTGGCTCTTGCCGCAGAAAGAGCAATACAGCGTGCTCTTCGAATCTCCGCTGGCGGCCTTCGTCATGGTCTTGTCTCACTCTCTCGACGACGCTGGCCGATCGCCTGGCCTGCCTCGCACCCCTTGACGCTGGCGGGGGGCGTGTCCGCCCTATCAATGCAGAATACGCGCCACGGGTTGTCCAAGTCTTGACATTCCCCGATCCCGCCGAGGATCACAAGCCTTCGCTGGCCGTAGCGACAAATCGCGGCGCGACGCCCTGTGGATGGGCGCCTGGACCTAAATGGGAAACGGCCCGGAATGGCACAAGTGGACGAGCCTGCGGCCGACGCGCCCGTCGTCGCGTTCGACTTCGACGGCACACTGACGATCAAGGACAGCTTCACAGCCTTCCTGAAGTGGCGGGCGGGCCCGTTGCGCTGGTGGCTGGGATGCCTCCGGCTCGCGCCCGCGGCCCTCGCCTACCTGTTCCACCGCGACCGTGGCCGGATCAAGGCGGCGGCGGTGCGGGTGTTCCTTCGGGGCGTGCCGCATGACCGGCTGGAGTCGGACGCCCGCCGCTTCGCCGCCGATCACGCCCGCCGGCTTCTGCGGCCCGACGCGGTGGCCACGTGGAAGCGATGGCGCGAGCGGGGGGCGCGGATCGTCATCGTCACCGCATCGCCCGACATCGTGGTGGCGCCCTTCGGACGCGGATTGGGGGCCCACCTGATCCTCGGCACCCAGCTCTCGTTCGACGCGCAGAACCGGGTCCTCGGGGCGTTCTCCGGACCTAACTGCAGAGGCGCCGAGAAGGTCGTGCGCCTGCACGAGGTGTTCGGCCCCGACCTGCGGCTCGCGGCGGCCTACGGCGACACCTCGGGCGACACCGAGATGCTCGCGATCGCCGACGAGGCGGGCTTCCGGGTGTTCAACGGCCGACCCTAGGCGGCCGGCGGCACCTCGCGCTGCGGGACCGCCCGCAAGGCCGAGACGAAGGCGTCGCGCCAGGCGTCGACGTCGTCCCGCCGCACGCCGGCCATCAGCGCCTCCCAGCGGCGGACGCGTTCCTTCAGGGGCATGGCCAGCCCCTCCCGGATCGCGTCCGAGACCTCTTCCCGGCTGAAGGGATTGACGATCAGCGCCTCGCCCATCTGCTCGGCGGCGCCGGCGAACCGCGAGAGGATCAGCACGCCCGGATCCTCGGGCGGCTGGGCCGCCACATACTCCTTGGCCACCAGGTTCATCCCGTCGCGCAGCGGGGTGACGAGGCCGATCGCCGCGACGCCGTAGATGCCGGCCAGCTCGTCTCGGCGGTAGCTGCGGTTCACGTAGCGGATCGGCACCCAGTCGGGCGTTGCGAAGGCGCCATTGATGCGGCCGGTGACCGCGTCCAGGCGCGCGCGGATCTCCTGATAGGCGGCCACCTCATCACGGCTCGGCGTGGCGATCTGCAGCAGGAACACCTGCTCCAGCGCCTCGGGCGCGTGGGAGAGATACTCCTCGTAGGCGAGGAAGCGCTCCTCCAGCCCCTTGGAGTAGTCCAGCCGGTCGACGCCGATGATCATGCGCCGCCCGGCGAGGCTGACCCGCATCCGGTCCCGCCAGGCCGAGGCCGCCTCGGTCGCCGCTCCCTCGAGGAACGCCTTTGTGTCGAGACCGATCGGAAACACGCCGGCCTGGAGGCTTCGGCCGAAGGCCTCGAAGCGTCCGTTCGGCCCGACGGTCCCGCCGGCTTCCCTCTCGACATAGTCCTCGAAGGCGCTGAGGGAATCCTCGCTCTGGAAGCCCACGAGGTCGTAGTCGAAAACCGCCTCCACCAGCTCGCGATGGAACGGCAGGGTCGCGAACAGCCGGCGCGCCGGCCAGGGGATGTGCAGGAAGAAGCCGATCCGGTTCTTCACCCCGCGTCGGCGGAGTTCCCGCCCAAGCGGGATCAGGTGGTAGTCGTGGACCCAGATGAAGTCGTCCGGCTTCAGCAGCGGCAGCAGGGTCTGGGCGAAGCGGGCGTTCACCCGCGCATAGCCTTCGTTGAACGAGCGTTCGTATGCGGACAGGTCGATCCGGTAGTGGAACAGCGGCCACAGCGTGCGGTTGGCGTATCCGTTGTAGTATTCCTGCCGGTCCTGCTCCTCGAGATCCACGGTCGCGACGGTGGCGCCCTGCCCGCGCTGGACAGACAGGCCGCCGGTGAACGTCTCGACGGTCCGGCCGCTCCAGCCGAACCAGACGCCGTTGTATTCGCGAAGGGCGGCGCCGAGCGCCATCGCCAGGCCGCCGACGGACGGGCCTCCGCTCTGGTCCGGCTGCCCCACCCGGTTGGAGACGACGATCAGGCGTCCCATGCCACTCCCCTTGGGCGTCGCCTTCGGGTCAGGCCGCGGGCGCCACCACCACGGAGGGCACGCCCCAGGTGTCCTCGAGCCGGCGGGCCAGCTCGGCGCCGTTGCGCTTGCCGGCGAGCTCGGGGGTCACCACGGCGAAGTCGGCGGGGGTCTGCGCCACGATCGCAAGGGCGCGCGCCGCCGTATCCACAGGTCCAAGAACATTGACGCCGGCATCGACCAGTAACTGGACAAGGCTGTCCGTCGACTCAGGCGACTTCCTAGCGATCAGCACGGTCGAGAATTGATCGCACTGCTCGAGCAGTTCATTCAGGTCCCTCATGGCGTCGGGGATAATTCACGCCGTGGCCATGGGAAACACCTTGGCCGCTAAACTTAATGTGAGCGGGGCCACCAGGCTTCTCCGGAACGAAGAGGGCCCGAACGAAGAAGGCCCGGGCGTCGCCGCCCGGGCCCTCGTGCGCGTGCCGGATCGGCGCGTCAGCCTTCGTTGTCGCGCTTTTCCCAGACGTGGTCCACGAGGCCCCAGTCCTTGGCCTCCTGGGCGGTCATGAAGAAGTCGCGGTCGAGGGTTTCTTCGACCGCCTCGATCGGCTGGCCGGTGTGCTTGGCGTAGATCTCGTTCAGCCGCCGCTTGGTCTTGATGATGTCCTCGGCGTGGCGCTGGATGTCGGTCGCCTTGCCCGAGTACCCGCCCGACGGCTGGTGGACCATGATCCGCGAGTTCGGCAGGGCGATCCGCTGGCCCTTCTCGCCGGCCATCAGCAGGAACGAGCCCATCGAGGCGGCCATGCCGAGGCACAGCGTGATCACCGGGCTCTTGATGTACTGCATGGTGTCGTAGATCGCGAGGCCCGACGTCACCACTCCCCCCGGGGAGTTGATGTACATCTGGATCTCCTTCTTGGGGTTCTCGGCCTCGAGATGGAGAAGCTGGGCGCAGATCAGGCTGGCCATCCCGTCCTCGACCGGACCCGCCAGGAACACGATCCGGTCCTTCAGCAGGCGGGAGAAGATGTCATAGGCGCGCTCGCCCCGGCTCGTCTGCTCGACGACCATCGGCACGAGGCCCAGGGCGGTGGTGACGGGATCACGCATGGAGAGGAGGCTTCCTTCAGAGTCGATGGGCGCGGGCGGCCCGCGCCGTCCCTTCGATATCGCCCGCCCCTATCCCGCGCGCAAGGCCGGGGTCAGGCGGCGATGCTCGAAATCCAGTCCCGCAGCGTCGCGACGACCGGCTCGGAGGGCGCATAGCCGCGGGTGACAACGCCGAAGGCGCCTTCGGCGTTCGGGCCGGCCACGAGGGTCGGGAACCCGGTGACGCCCGCCCGCTGCGAGATGGCGTAGTCGCGCCAGGTCTCCATCTTGGCGTCCTCGGCGTCCCACTGCGCCAGGAAGCGCTCGCGGTCCACGCCCAGCTCGGCGGCGAGGTCGGCCAGGGTCTCCCCTGACGTGACGTCCCGGTTCTCGGCGTAGAAGGCCCGTTGCAGGCGGCCGAGATAGCCGGCGGCCAGCTCTTCGCCCTCGCGCCGGACGACCACCACGGCCCGGGCCGCCGGGTCCGTGTCGTAGAGGAAGCCCTCGCGGTCCAGAACCGCCTCGTCGAACGGCAGGCCGGTGGCCTCGTGGACGTGGCGCCAATGGCCGGTCACCTGCGCCTTCGCCTCGTCGGTCATCGGCGTGTCCGTGCCGGGCCGCAGCCCGCCCATCACCACCCGGATCGGCAAGGCGCGGCCGAAGGCGCGGCGGATGTCCTCGATGACGGGCGAGAAGCCGTAGCACCAGGAGCACATTGGATCGGCGAAGTAGATGAGGTGCGGCGCGTTCATGGCGACCTCCCGTTCGCAAGTCTTGCAGCGAACGGCGGCCAGGTCACGCGAGTTTCATCGCCGGCCCCGAGGGCCGGGAATTGTCGAACCATGCCTGCGGGAACCTCCGGCGCGGTTCGTACGCTGAAGGTTCACCACAGGGACGGAGTACATGGTGCAATACGCGGTGACGCTAAAGGACGGAGACTGGACCGTCTTCGGCGAAGGAGAGCCCCTCGCGCGGGGGCTCACGCGGTCGGCCGCGATCCAGATGGCCAAGGACCTGGCCTTCGAGGCCGAGGAGCGCGGCGAGACCGTCGAGCTCCTGATCCAGGGCTATTACGGCGAGATGTCCCGCAAGGTGACCGGCGTCGCCGACGACTAGCGGCGGCCCTGGGCCTTCATTTCGCGCTTAGCGCGCGCCTCGGCCTTGGCAGCGGCCTTGCGGGCCTTCCGCTCGTCGCGCTTCAGCTGGAGCTGGAACTCCTCGTCGTTCTCGCGAGCGAGACGGGCCTCTTCCTCGGCCTTCTCCTTGGCGAGACGGGCGGCTTCCTTCTCGGCCGCGCGCTTGGCGCGCACCTCGGCCAGTTCCCGCGCCTTGCGCTGCTCGCGGGTCTCGAACACCTCGCCCTCGGCCCGGACGGTGGGCTTGGGCTTGAACTTTTCCAGAAGGGCCTTCCGGGCCTCGGCCTGCGCGGCCAAGCGCTCGGAGAAGTCCGGAAGCTTGGACTCTCTCATGCTACCTTGAATCTAGGAATGGGCTGTGCCGGGGGTAACCCCCCGGCGGCGAAGTCGTTGCGGCTCAGCCGACGATTTCGTCCTCGGTGAAGAACTGCGCGATCTCGATCTTCGCGTTCTCCAGGCTGTCCGAGCCGTGCACCGAATTCTCGCCGACGCTCTCGGCGTACAGCTTGCGGATCGTGCCGTCGGCGGCCTGGGCCGGGTTCGTCGCGCCCATGACTTCGCGGTAGCGGGCCACGGCGTTCTCGCCCTCCAGCACCTGCACCACGACCGGGGCCGAGGTCATGAACTCCACCAGCTCGCCGAAGAACGGGCGCTCCTTGTGGACCTCGTAGAACTTCTCGGCCTGGGCGCGGCTCATGCGGATGCGCTTCTGGGCGACGATGCGCAGGCCGGCGTCCTCGATCACCGCGTTGACCTTGCCGGTCAGGTTCCGCCGCGTGGCGTCCGGCTTGATGATCGAGAAGGTGCGTTCGGTCATGGGTCTTCTTGTTCTTGTGCGTCAGGGAGGGATCGCGGTCGGCCCGCGAGGTGGCGCGCTCTATAGCGGCAAGGCCCCGCCTCGCCAAGGGCGCTGCGATGCAACAATCGCTGACGAAGCCGCCGCGGTCTGCTATGGGCGGCCCCGGTCAGGCGGCGGCGCGGCGAATTTCATCCTGACCTTCCCTTCATTCGCGAGACCGGCGACGCGCGGGTCCGCGTCCGCTCGCCCATTTCCGTTCCGTTCCCGTTTCCGCTGATGCTGCAGATCAACGACCTCGTCTTCGACGCCTGGGGCCGCCGGTTCTTCGACCAGGCCTCGGTCACCTTTCCCAAGGACGCCAAGGTGGGCCTCGTCGGCCGCAACGGCGTCGGCAAGTCCACCCTGTTCCGCCTGATCCTCGGGGAGTTCACGCCCGGGTCCGGCGAGATCGGCCTGCCGCGGGCGGCGCGGATCGGCTCGGTCGACCAGGAGCACCCCGCCACGCCGGTCCCCCTGCTGGAGACGGTGCTCGCGGCAGACGTCGAGCGCGCCAGCCTGCTGGAGCGGCTGGAGACGGCCACGCCCGAGGAGATGGGCGAGATCTACAACCGCCTGATCGCCATCGACGCCGACCGGGCGCCGTCGCGCGCCGCCGAGATCCTGTCGGGCCTGGGGTTTTCGGAGCCCGATCTGGCGCGCCCCATGGCCGAGTTCTCGGGCGGTTGGCGGATGCGCGTGGCCCTCGCCGCGGCCCTGTTCGCCCAGCCCGACCTGCTGCTGCTGGACGAACCGACCAACTACCTCGACCTGGAGGGCGCCCTCTGGCTTGAGGCGCGGCTCAAGAAGTATCCCCATACCGCCATCGTGATCAGCCACGACCGCGAGCTGCTGAACAACTCGGTGGACCACATCCTCCACCTGAAGGACGGCAAGCTCGAGCTCTACGCCGGCGGCTACGACAGCTTCGAGCGCCAACTGACCGAGAAGCTGCGCCTGCAGGAGGCTGCGCGCGTCAAGATCGAGGCCAAGCGCGCGCACATGCAGTCCTTCGTGGACCGCTTCCGCGCCAAGGCCTCGAAGGCCCGCCAGGCCCAGTCGCGCCTGAAGGCCATCGCCAAGCTGCCGCCGGTTTCGGCCGTGGTCGAGGAGCACGTCGCCCCGTTCCTGCTGCCGTCCCCGGAACGTCCCCTGCCCCCGCCGCTGCTGCGGCTGGAGGAGGCCGCGGTCGGCTACGGCGGCCCGCCGATCCTGAAGAAGCTCGACCTGCGGCTCGACCTCGACGACCGCATCGGGCTCCTGGGGGTCAACGGCGCGGGCAAGTCCACCTTCGCCAAGCTGGTGGCGGGCGCCCTTCAGCCCGAGGCGGGCCGGCTGCTGCGCTCTCAGCGGCTCAAGGTCGGCTGGTTCCACCAGCACCAGATCGAGGCCATGGATCCGGACGACACCCCGCTGGAGATCATCCGCCGGGCCATGCCGGACGCCACCGAGGCGAAGCGCCGCTCGGTGATCGCCCAGTTCGGCTTCAGCCACGAGAAGGTCGAGACCAAGGTCGGCAGCCTGTCCGGCGGCGAGCGCGCGCGCCTGCTGCTGAACCTGGTGGCCATGGAAGCGCCGCACCTGCTGATCCTGGACGAGCCCACCAACCACCTCGACATCGACAGCCGCCGCGCGCTGCTGGAGGCGCTGAACGACTACGAGGGCGCGGTCATCCTGATCACCCACGACCGCTCGCTCATGGAGCTGGTCGCCGACAGGCTGTGGCTCGCCGCCGACGGCACGATCCAGCCCTTCGACGGCGACATGGAGGACTACGCGCGCTTCGTGCTGGACCGGGCCCGGATCGCCGCCCGCGCTCCGACCCAGGTGAAGGCCGAGGCGCCGCCGCCTCCCCCGCCGCCGCCGGCCGCGAAGTCCAAGGTTCCCACGGGCCCTGCCCGCCGCCGCGCCGAGGCCGCAGAGGCCGCCCTGGGCAAGGCCACCGAGGCGCTCGCCGCCATCGACGCGGCCCTCACCGACCCGCAGGTGTTCGTGAAGGATCCGGCCAAGGCCGCCGACCTTGGCCGGAAGCGGGAGGCCGCCCAGGCCGCCGTAGAGGCCGCCGAGCTGGAATGGCTGGAGGCGCAGGAGGCGTACGAGGCTCTCCGCGGCTAGCGCCGGAACCGACCGTCCGGCCCGGCTGTTGCAGCCGCGCTGTTCCGGGAGGTCCCATGCCCCACGCGCTTCGAAAGGCGGCCCCGTTCCTTGTGCTGGCGGGGATCGCGCTGATGCCGCGCGAGCGTCCGGCGGCCCGGCCGGACCCGGGCGGCGGGCGGGACCGCCGTCTGAGCGAGTCGGCGCCCGATCGCCACACCACCGACCCGGCGGAGATCCACGCGCCGGGCCGCGGCCGGCATGCGGACGCGCCCGAGGAGATTCCGGCGCGCGGCTGGAAGGACATCCTGATCCGCGCCGTCAAGGAGTTCGCCGACGACCAGGCCCCGCTCGTGGCGGCGGGGGTGACCTTCTACACCCTGCTCGCGCTGTTCCCCGCGCTCGGCGCGCTCGTGGCGCTGTACGGCCTCTTCGCCGACGTCGCCCAGGCGCGGGAGCACCTGGCCGCCCTGTCCGCCGTCCTGCCGGCCGACGCGGTCCGCTTCCTGGGGGAGCAGATGGTGCGCATCTCGGCCTCCAACGAGGGCGGCCTGTCGCTGGCCTTCGCCGGCGGCCTGCTGCTGTCGATCTGGAGCGCCAACGGGGCGACCAAGGCGATGATCACCGCCATGAACATCGCCTACGACGAAGACGAGAAGCGAGGTTTCGTCGCCAAGACGCTGACATCCCTCGCTTTTACGCTCGGGTTCCTGATGTTCGGGCTGGCCGCGCTCGCGGTCATCGCGGCGCCGGCCGCGGTCGAGCCGTTCGCGGGGCCGGCCGTGGCGGCCATGATGCGGTGGATCACCTGGCCGATCCTCGTGGCGGCCCTGGGACTGGGCCTCGCCCTCCTCTACCGGTTCGGCCCGAGCCGCGACCGCGTGCGCTGGCGGTGGATCAGCTGGGGCAGCGCGGCGGCCCTGATCCTCTGGCTGGCCGTTTCCGCCGCGTTCTCGATCTACGTCGCCAACTTCGCGGACTACGAGAAGACCTACGGCTCGTTGGGGGCGGTGATCGGCTTCCTGATGTGGCTCTACCTGTCGGCCCAGGTCGTCCTGCTGGGCGCCGAGCTGAACTCGGAGATCGAGCACCAGACTGTGAAGGACACGACGATCGGCCCCCCGCAGCCGCTGGGCACGCGGGGGGCCGTGATGGCCGACACGGTGGGCGAGCCGCAGTAGCGGCCCGCCGGTCGCGTCCGATCCTCAGGTGATGTGCTTGGGGCTGATCGGGTCCGAGCCCGGGAAGGTCTCCTCGATCGCCTCGTCGAGCAGGGCCTCCTGTCGGTCCTCGGCCTTGCGCTGGGCGATCTGGTCGGGCTTCTCACCCTCGCGCAGGGTTTCGTCGGCGCGGCGCGCGTGCGGCTCGTCCGAACACCCCTGCTCCCGGGCCGAGCCCGAGCGGTCGGTGGCCATGTCGGCCGTGGCGCCGCTGGAGCCGTGGGTGAAGGCGCGCTTGGCTTCTTCTTCGGTCTGCTTGTGCGGCATGTCTGTCTCCTGAAAATGGCTCAGCTGATAAACCCGCTGGCCCGCGCCGGGGTTGCCTCGCGCCTCAGCGTCGCTTGTCCTCGAGCAGGACCTGCCCCTCTCGCTGGATCTGGCCCTTCACCTTGTTCGCGAGCATGGCGAGGAAGCCGGGCAGCATCACGTTCAGGGTCACGTCCTGGTCGGCGATCGCAATGGTGCCGGTGACCTCCTGGCCCATGGCTGCGACCGCGAACCGCATGACGTCGCCGTCCCAGGCGTGCTCGGTCCGGCCCATCGCGGCGAACTGGCCGGTGAGCCGGCCGAGACCTTCCTCGATGCGCCGGCGGGCCTCGGCGCGGCCGAGCTGGTGGGGAATGGTGACGACGACGGGCTTGCTCATGCCCTCTCAACGGCCGAGGCGCGCATGGGGGTTCCGGAGACCCTCGGCCCGCCTTAGGGTCCCGCCCGATGAGCTACGACCGAACCCTCCTCGGCGACGGCCGCTATCCCGACACCGGCCCCCTCGCCGTCCTGGCGCGGCTGGCCTTCCTGGGCGCCGTCGTCGCAATCGTGGTGGCGGTGTTCCTCCCCCCGTGGATGGTGCCGGACTTCGTGAAGTCCACCTACCTGCAGCACTTCGCGGCGTTCTATTGCGCCGCCCTGGCGGGACTGGCCGCGATGCCGCGCCGGCGCCTGCGCAGCATCGCCGTCGGCTTCTTCGTGTTCGCCACGGTGCTGGAAGCCTCGCACCTGCTGTCGGGCGCAAGGTTTGCGGCGCTGGTGGACAACTGGGTGGCCGACCTCGGCGGCCTCGCGGCCGCCTTCGCGCCGATCATCGTCGAGCGGTTCCGCCGGCGCTTCGCGCGCGTGGACCGCTAGACGCGGAGCGCTAGAGGAACGTCCACCCGCGGTCCCGCTCGCGGACCCGCAGGTTGTTCTGCACGTTGCGGACGCCCTCGATGTCGGCGACGTCCTCGATCCGGCGCTTGTCCTCCTTGCGACGCACCGTGCCGTTCAGGACCACCTCGCCGTCCTCGACCGAGACGTCGACGTCGCGCAGGTCGAGGCGGCGCTCGTCCTCCAGGCGCTCCATGATCACCGCCCACAGCACCCGGTCCGACGGACCCCGCCGACGCCGGGCGCGCCGGTCGTCCTCGTAGCGGTGGTCCTCGTAGCGGTCGTCCTGGTAGCGCTCGTCCGCGTAGCGGTCCTCGTCGCGCCGACCGCCGAAGAAGTCACCGGCCCGGTCCATCCACGAACGGTGCTCGCGCCGGTGGTGGTCGGCGTCGTCCCAGCGGCGGTCGCCGTCCGCGAACCGCCGATCGGATCTTTCCCGGCCCTCGTAGCGCCAGTCGCGGTCATCGTCCGCCCGCGCGTAGCCCCTGCGACGGCGCAGATCCTCCTCGGCGCGATAGCCGGACCGCGTGCGCGGGTCGTAGACATAGTCGCGCGAGTAGTCCGCCTGGCCGAAGTCCTCGAGATCGCGCGGTTCGCGCCAGCGGCGGTCGCGGTCTCCGGCGGGCCAGTCTTCGTGGGCCATGGTCGCCTCCGTCAACGTTTGTCCGAAGTCACGGCAAGAACCTTCGCCCTAGTGTTCGGTTCCGCCCGTGAGTGACCGTGGGGGCCGACTCAAGGGACATGTGATCGCCGTGCAGAGCCATGACCCCACCGAGCTCCCCCTTCACGGCCCGGAGGACGTGGAAGAGGAGCTGGCCGCCGTCCTGCCCGAGACGCAGGGGAACCGCTTCTTTCCCCTCATCCGGCGGTGGGCGCTGCACGTCGTCCCGTTCCTGCTCCTGGCCGCCGCCGTCTTCGTCCTTTGGCGCGAGTTCCACGAGGTCCGGCCCGCCGACATCGCCGCCTCGATGCGGGCGTGGGGCTATGGCGACACGCTGGCGGCGCTGGGCCTCTCGGCCGCCAGCTTCACCCTCATGGGCCTCGTGGAGTGGCTGGGTCTGCGCTGGGCCGGCGCGCGGCTGCCGATCCCTCCGGCCCTGGCCGGCTCGTTCCTCGCCAACGCCATCGGCCACACCCTGGGCGCCAACCTGATCGTCTCGGGCGCCATCCGGGCCAGGTTCTACAGCCGCTACGGCGTCAATCTCAGGCAGGTGGCGGCGACCACCGTCTTCCACGGCGCCTCCTTCGCCGTCGGCCTCTCGGCCCTGGCCGGGGCGAGCCTGCTGATCGGCGGCGGCAGCCCCTCGGTCCGCATCGCCGGGCCGGTGGCCAGCGGCATGGGCGTCCTGCTGCTTGGCGGAGTGGCCTTCTACGTCGCGCTCTGCGGAACCCTGAAGCAGCCGCTGCGGGGCTTCGGCCACAGCCTGAAGCTGCCCTCCTGGCGGGTCGCCCTGGCGCAGATCGGGCTGGGCGCCTGCGACAACGCCGTGGCGGCGGGGATCATCTGGAGCCTGCTGCCCGAGGGCTCGGTCGAGTACTTCACCTTCGTGGGCGCCTACGCCCCCTCGGTGGTCGTGGGCCTGATCTCCCACGTCCCGGGCGGCGTGGGGGTGTTCGAGGGATCGCTGTCGACGCTGCTCGCGGGCGTGCCCGCCGCGCCCCTGGCGGCGGCGTTCCTCGGCTATCGCCTGGCCTTCTTCCTCATACCGCTGCTCATCGCCGGGCTGGCGCTGATGGCCGACGCCATGCGCCAGCGGGGCCGCAGCTAGCGGCGGGCGGTCTTGCGGCGGGGCGGGCGTCCGCGGTTGAGTTCGACACCGATCACCGCCTTGCGCAGCGCCTCGAACAGGTCCGCCAGGGAATCCTTCGTCTGCATCCCGCTCAAACGCAGGACGACGTTCGGCGATCCGCAGGCCCACGATCGCGCGTTCCCTCGGACGTCGCCCGCCGCTACCTAGAGCCGATGACCGACCGCCCCCTGATCGTCTTCGCCTACGATTTCGACGGCACCCTCGCGCCCGGCCACATGCAGAACCACGCCTTCATTCCCGACGAGCTGGGGATGGACCGCGCGCACTTCTGGGCCGAGGTGAACCAGCTCGCCCGCGCCCAGCGGGGTGACGAGATCCTGGCCTACATGCACCTGATGCTGGCCAAGGCGCGCGAGCGCGGCCTGGAGCTCAGCCTGGAGAGCTGGCGCGGCCGCGGCGCCTCGCTGAAGCTGTTCCCGGGGGTCGAGGACTGGTTCGCGCGCCAGAACGCCCGCGCCGAAGCCGCCGGCCTGGACCTGCGCCACTTCATCATCTCGTCCGGCAACCGCGAGCTGATCGAGGGCTCGCCGATCGCCTCCGCCTTCGAGCGGATCTACGCCTCGGCCTTCATGTTCGACGCGGAGGACGACGCCATCGGCATCGCCCTGGCGGTCAACTACACTTCCAAGACCCAGTACCTGTTCCGCATCAACAAGTGGACGCTGGACGAGTGGGACGGGATCACCATCAACCGCGCCCAGCCAAGGGACGAACGCCCGGTCCCGTTCGACCGCATCGTCTATTTCGGCGACGGCTTCACGGATATTCCGGTGATGCGGGTGGTGACGGACCAAGGCGGCCACGCGGTCTCGGTCTGGGACCCGGACGATCCGGTCACCCAGGCGGCCGCCCTCAGCCTGCGGCAGGACGGGCGGGCGCACCTCGGCGGCCCGGGCGACTATCGCGAGGGCGCCCCGCTCGATCAGCTGGCCGACGCCCTGATCGCCCGGGCCGCGGCCGACTGCCGGGCCAGGGCCGCGGCGCGCTGGCCGAGGCCCTAGCCCCGTCCCGCACGCGGCAGGATCACCCGGAACGCCGCGCCCGCCGGGGTGTCGGCGAGTGCGATGCTCCCGTGGCTGGCCGCCAGCAGCGAGCGGGCGATGGGCAGGCCCAGCCCCGTCCCGCCCGCCGCCCGGCGGCCGGTGAAGAACGGCTCGAAAAGCCGCTCGCGGTCGGCCGGCGGCACGCCCGGGCCGTCGTCCTCCACCGTCAGGACCACCACCTCAGGTTCGGGCCGCGCCCGGATCACGGTTTCGGACGCGCCGGCTTGGCGGGCGTTCTGCAGCAGGACGGCCAGCACCTTCTCGACCGTGGCGGCGGGGACGGCGACCGGCGGCAGGCCGGAGGCCAGGTCCACCTGCACGCGGAACCCGTCCGCGCCCTCCTCGTCCGCCGCGCGGATGACGGGCCCGGCGAGATCGACGGCGGCGCCCGTCTCCGGCGCGGCCATGTCGGCGCGGGCGAGGTCCAGCAGGCGGGTGACCAGCTGCGACAGGCGGCCGGCGTCCGCGGCGATGTTGTCCAGGAACCGGCGCCGCTCCGCCGGCGACATGGTCTCGAAATGGTCCTGCAACAGCTCGACGGCGCCGCCGATCCCCGCGAGCGGGGTCTTGAACTCGTGGCTGACCGCCGCGGCGAAGTCGCGGAGATAGCCGCTGCGCCGGTCGATCCGCTCGGCCATGGCGCGGAAGTCCTCGTACAGCGCCTGGATCTCGACGGCGGCGGTGGGCGGGGTTTCCGGGATCGCGCCGCCGCCGGCCGCCACCTCGCGCGAGGCGGCGCTCAGCCGTTCGATCGGCCGGGTCACGCCGCGCGAGACGACCCCCGCCAGCAGCACCAGGATCCCGAAGATCACGCCGGCGGCGATCAGCAGCTTACCGCGATCCTCGTAGAGGCCGCGGAACAGCGCCCGCGGCGAGCGCGAGAGCAGCAGCACGCCCGCGACCCGCTCGCCCACCATCACCGGCCGCGCATGGTGCAGCCGCAGCGCCGAGGCCCGGCTCAGCCACTCGAAGCGGTAGCTGGGCCGGTAGTCCCCGTTGCGCCGGAAGACCGTGCGCGGCGCGCCGGACAGCGCCGCGCGGACCTCCGGCAGCTCCGACAGGTCCCCGCCCCGGTCCACGCCCATGGCCACCCGTCCGCGGGCGTCCAGCAGGACAACGGAGGCCAGGGTCGTGCGCGTGGTCCGCTCCACGATGGGCCGAAGGCCGCCCGCCACGGCCAGGGCGTCCGGATCCACCGGACCGGCCGCGACGCGGGGGGCCGGTCGTTCCGGCAGCACCGGCGAGCGGGACAGGTCGATGGTCGTGGGTTCGGGGTGGAAGTAGCCGGGCGGGGGCTCGGCCGGCCGCGGCGGCGTCTCGGGCGCGCCCGGCCAGGCCTGGGCCGCCACGGCCGCGAGCGCCGCCCCCTGGGCCACCAGTTCGGCCTCGGTCTGCCGCACCAGAGTGTTCTCGTACACCCGCAGCGAGATGGCGCCGATGGCGGGCATGGCCGCCGCGAACAGCAGCACGGCGAGCAGGATATCGCCCAGCCGCAGCGCCGGCCAGTGGCGCTTCAGGAACGCCTTGGTCCGCCCGATCACCCGCCGCCGCCCTGGCACGGGCCGAGCCGGTAGCCCACCCCGGCGCGGGTCTCGACGACGTCGTGGCCCCCGGCCCTGGCGAACTTGGCGCGCAGGTTGCGGATGTGGCTGTCGATGGTGCGGTCCGTGATGGCGAAGCCCGGGCCGTGCAGGCGGTCGATGATCGCGTCGCGGCTGAACACCCGCGCCGGCGCGCCCATCAGCACCCGCAGGATCTGGAACTCGGTGACGGTCAGCGGCGCCTCGACCTCGTCCCAGCGGGCGGTCCAGGCCTCGGGGTCGAGGCTCAGCCGGCCGTGGCGCAGGACGCCCGGCCCACGGGGCTCGGCGCGCCCCCGAACCCGGCGCAGGATGGCCTGCACGCGCGCCGTCACCTCGCGCGGGCTGAACGGCTTGACCACGTAATCGTCGCCGCCCAGCTCGATGCCGAGGACACGGTCGATCTCGTCGTCGCGCGACGACAGGAACAGGATCGGCAGGTCCCCCTGGGCCCGGAGCCGGCGGCACACCTCCAGCCCGTCGAGCCGGGGCATGTTGATGTCGAGGATGACGAGGTCGGGCGCCTGCTCGGCCACCGCCGCCAGCGCGGCCTCGCCGTCCTCGGCGACGCGGGCCGACAATCCCGCCTTCTCGAGGGCGAAGACCAGGAGCTCGCGGATGTGGGGGTCGTCGTCGACGACGAGCACCTGGGGCATGGCGCTCATGTTCCGGGCTTCGCCGGAGGCGTCAACGGCCGAGGTCGTCCGTCGCAGCCCCGCTCGCCCGGCAGCGGAGGCGGCAAGGCGCCGGGAAGGCCGGCGTCGCGCGCGAGCCGCCGGGCGTCGCGCCAGCGCCAGCTGCGCCAGTCGGCCTGCCGGCGCAGGATGCCGGCGCGAACCTCCTGCCGTTTCCAGCGGACGCGGTCGGCCAGATCGGGAGGCAGCGGACGCTGTTCCAGCTCGGCCAGCGAGACCAGCGCGGCGCCCTCCAGCCGTCCCAGGTAGCAGAGGTCCAGAGACACGCCGCGGCCGCCGACCTCCCGGGCGTGGCGCACGTTCCACGCCGCCGCCACGGCGCCGAGATCCACGAGGCTGCACAGGACGAGCACGGCCCCGGCGCAGGCGGCGTTGGCGTTGACCAGCCAACGGCCGCTCCTGCCGGCCAGCAGCCGCCAGGCGATCAGCGCGAGGCCCGCCGCCACCAGCCCCATCCACAGGAGCGCGGCGATCCGCGTGCGGGTGAGCGCGTAGGCGTCGACGTACTCAAGGGTTCGCAGGGCGGTGGAGACGAGCAGGAACAGGTTCTGCGCGATCCAGGCGGCCAGCAGGGCGCGGACCGGCCGCGACGCCGACGTCGCGGACCCCGGCCGCAGGAAGACCAGCACGAACGCGCCGGCGAGCAGAGCCGTCGCCACCAGCGGATAGGCGCCGCGGTGGGCGTATTCCGCATGGCTCATGTCCGAGGGCAGCCGCGCCCCGCTCCACAGGAAGGCGGCGTCGAGACCGTTCTGCAGGGCGAAGACCAGGTTGAACACCACCAGGGAGGCGGCGACCGAGGCTGTGGAGGCGACCGGACGGGCGCCATCGCGGATTCGCCTGGGCCGGGACGCCAGGCGGGGCTTCAGCCCTCTCGGCCGCAGGGCCGTCCAGGCGACGGCGCCGGCGAGACCCCAGAACACCAGCCGCGCGGGCTCGATGGCCGGCAGCCGCAGCCGCGCGAACGCCTCGGCGATCAGGGGATTGGCGGCGGCGAACAGCCCCAGGAACACCGCGCCGCCCGCCACCGGCAGCGCCGCGGCCGCCAGCCTTGCGGGCGCCCGGGGACCTGGGCGGCGTCCGGCCGCCTGGCGCAGCGGCCGCAGGTCGAGGATCGGCCCGAAGAGGCCCTTCACGCCCGCCACGGCCAACCGGCGGGTCCAGCGGAGCGCGTCCTCGCCCTCCCCCGCCCGCGGCGCGAGCGCCGCGACGCCAAGGGCGAGCGCGAACAGCAGCCCGCCCAGGAGGGTCGCCCGTTCGACCTGAAGAAGCGCGAACCAGGCGGCCGCCACGAGGGCGAAAATGCCGAGCCGGCGGTGCAGGATGGCCGGATTGGTCGCCACCGCCGCCGCCAGCAGCGACAGGCTGAGGACGCCGACGCCGGCGCCCGGGTAGCGGTCGAACAGCAGAACGTCGGCGCCCGCGACGAGCAGCAGGCTCGCCGCGAGCTTGAGCCGGAAAGTCGGAAGTCGGATCGGCACGCAAGTCCCCCTGGAAGCCTCGCTCCAGGGGGTAACCGGGCGCTGTCAGTCCCTGCGGGAGGCGCCGTGCAGCGCCCGCGGTGCTGCCTTGCAGAAACCGTGCAGGCCTAGGCGCCGGCCGCCTTCAGCGCCTGGTCCAGGTCGGCCAAGATGTCCTCGATGTGCTCGATGCCGATCGACAGGCGCACATAGCCCGGCGAGACCCCCGCGGCCGCCTGCTCCTCGGCGGTGAGCTGGGAGTGGGTGGTCGAAGCCGGGTGGATCGCCAGGCTGCGCGCGTCGCCGATGTTGGCCACGTGGTAGAAGAGCTGCAGCGCGTCGATGAACTTCCGTCCCGCCTCGACGCCGCCTTCCAGCTCGAAACCCAGCAGGCCGCCGTAGCCGCCCTTCAGGTACCGGTCGGCCCTGGCCCGCGCCTCTCCGGACTGCTGCGAGGGATGGATGACGCGGGTCACGCCCTTGCGGCCGGCCAGGTAGTCGGCCACCCGCTGGGTGTTGGCGCAGTGGCGCTCCATGCGTAGCGCCACGGTCTCGACGCCCTGGATCAGCTGGAAGGCGTTGAACGGCGAGAGGGCCGCGCCGAGGTCGCGCAGCAGGATGACCCGCGCCCGCAGGATATAGGCGATCGGCCCCAGCGGCTTGACCGCCTCGGTCCACACCGCGCCGTGGTAGGACGGGTCGGGCGTGTTCAGCAGCGGCTGGCGCTCGGGCCTGGACTCCCAGTCGAAGTTTCCGCCGTCGACGATCAGCCCGCCGATCGAGGTGCCGTGGCCGCCCAGGTACTTGGTGGCCGAGTAGACGACGATCGCCGCGCCGTGCTCCAGCGGACGGCACAGCAGCGGCGCGGCCGTGTTGTCCATGATCAGCGGCACGCCGAATTCGCGGCCGATGGCGGCCACCTCGGCGATCGGGAAGACCTCCAGCTTCGGGTTCGGCAGGGTCTCGCCATAGTAAGCGCGGGTCCGCTCGTCGGTGGCCCGGCGGAAGTTCTCGGGGTCGGCGGGATCGACGAACCGCACCTCGATCCCCTGGTCCTTCAGGGTGTTGGCGAACAGGTTCCAGGTGCCGCCGTAGAGCGAGGTCGAGCTGACCACGTTGTCGCCCGCGCGCGCCAGGTTCTGCAGCGCGAACGCCGAGGCGGCCTGGCCCGAGGCGACCGCGAGGGCCCCCACCCCGCCCTCGAGGGCGGCGACGCGCTGCTCCAGCACGTCGGTCGTGGGGTTCATGATCCGCGTGTAGATGTTGCCCATCTCCTGGAGGGCGAACAGGGACGCGGCGTGCTCGGCGCTCTGGAACTGGTAGGAGGTGGTCTGGTGGATCGGCACGGCCACCGAGCCTGTGGTCGGGTCCGCCCGCCAGCCGGCGTGGACGGCCAGGGTCTCGGGCCGAAGGGTCTTGTCGGACATCGTCACTCCTACTCGTCTCGCTGGGCCCTCAGGCCGTCAGCTCCAGGCCCTTCAGCTCGCCCTCGTCGCGCCAGGCTTCGAGGACCTTGGTGAAGGCCACGGGTCCGGCCCCGTACGAGCTGTTCTTCTTGTTCATCAGCTCGACCTTGCCCTCGTTGTTGTAATAGCCCGGCGTGCACTCCTTCAGGAACTGCTCGCGCATCACCGACAGCTTCACGATGGTGTCGACCCAGGCGTCCTCAGCCTCCCGGCTGGGCTCGACCACGCGCGCCTGCCGCTCGGCCGCGTTCCGCACGATATAGGCGATGTGCTTCACCTGCTCGTTGATCATGTGCGGGAAGTTGGCGCTGAAGCCCGACTGCACGTTCGAGACGATGAAGCAGTTGGGGAAGCCCCGGCTCAGGATCCCGTGCAGGGTGGAGGCGCCGTCCTTCCACTTCTCGGTCAGGCTGATCCCGCCCCGGCCGTGGATCTCGTAGCCGGCCCGCCGGGCGTACGAGGTGCCGACCTCGAAGCCGGTGGCGTAGACGAGGCAGTCGATCTCGTACTCGCGGCCGTTCGCCACCACGCCGCTCTCGGTGATCCGCTCCACGCCGCGGCCCTGGGTGTCCACCAGGGTGACGTTCGGCCGGTTGAAGGTCGCCAGGTACTCGTCGTGGAAGCATGGCCGCTTGCAGAACTGGTTGTACCAGGGCTTCAGCGCCTCGGCCGTGGCCTTGTCCCTGACCACCTGGTCCACCCGCGAGCGGACCTGCTCCATCTTCTTGAAGTCGGCCAGTTGCATGAGCGCGGCCGGATTCTCGACCGCCTCGCCGGCCTCGGCCTTGCGGCGGGCCAGCAGCAGGATGTTGCCGATGATGTCGGTCCAGCCGTCGTTCACCAGGTCCTCGTCGGCGAAGCCGCCGGAGACCAGGGTGTTGAAGTTGTCCATCCGCGCCTGCTGCCAGCCGGGCGGCAGGTTCTTCGCCCAGTCGGGGTCGGTGGGGCGGTTGTTGCGCACGTCGATCGACGAGGGCGTCCGCTGGAAGACGTAGAGCTCCTTGGCCCATTCGCCGAGATGCGGGACGCACTGGACCGCCGTCGCCCCCGTGCCAATCACGCCGACCCGCTTGTCCTTCAGGCCGGTGAGGCCGCCCGCGGAGTCGCCGCCGGTGTAGTCGTAGTCCCAGCGGCTGGTGTGGAAGGAGTGGCCCTTGAAGGTCTCGATGCCCGGGATGCCCGGCAGCTTGGGCCGATGCAGCGGGCCGTTCGCCATGACGACGAAGCGGGCCTTCATGGCGTCGCCGCGGTTCGTGCGCACGATCCAGCGGGCGGCGTCCTCGTCCCAGGACAGGTCGGTGACCTCGGTCTGGAAGCAGGCGTTGTCGTAGAGGCCGAACTTGCGGCCGATCGCCCGCGAGTGCTCCAGGATCTCGGGCGCCCGGGAGTACTTCTCCACGGGCATGTAGCCCACCTCCTCCAGCAGCGGCAGGTAGATGTAGCTCTCGATGTCGCAGGCCGCGCCGGGATAGCGGTTCCAGTACCAGGTGCCGCCGAAGTCGCCGCCCTTCTCGATGATGCGGATGTCGTCGACGCCCGCTTCGCGCAGCCGGGCGCCCGCCAGCAGCCCGCCGAAGCCGCCGCCGATCACCACCACCTCGACCTCGTCGGTCAGCGGCGCGCGGGAGAAGCCCGGCTGGACGTAGGGGTCGTCGAGGTAGTGGGCGAACCGGCCGGCGATCTCGACGTACTGCTCGTTCGCGTCGCCCCGCAGGCGCCGGTCGCGCTCCTCGCGGTACTTGCGCGCGAGCGCGTCCGGATCGAAGCCCAGGTCGTCGACCTTCCCGATGTCGTCCGCCATGGCCGTGCCTCCCGCTTGTCGTGGTGGCGGCCAGCGTGCCGAACGATCGTTTGAACGGCAAGGGTGACGTGGCGGCGCCGGGCCGCCACGCCGCCGCGACTACTTCGCCGTAGTCGCCAGGAAGTCGAGGGCGGTCAGCGCCTGGGCGCGGACGCCGACCTCCATCGTGCCCTCGTCCATCACGTTGAACATCGGCGAGTGGTTCACGCCCGGCGGGAAGCCGATGCCGAGGTCGTAGAACAGGCCTGGGACCTTCTGCTGGTAGTACGAGAAGTCCTCGGCCCCGGTGATGTAGTCGATGTCGTCCTTGACGTTCCCCTTGGCCGCCCGGGCCAGGGTGGGCTTCATCCGGGCGGTGAGCGCCGGGTCGTTGGTGGTCACCGGGTTCGGCGTGCCCCATTCGATCTGGCCCTTGCCGCCGTAGCGCCCGGCGATGCTCTCCACGGCCTTCTCCGCCCGCTGCATCACGTCCTTGCGAAGCTCGGGATCGAAGGTCCGGAGCGTGCCGGCCAGGGTGAAGTCGTCCGGGATGATGTTGTAGCGGACGCCGCCGTGGACCGTGGCGACGGTGAGGATGGTGGGCGTGCGGGTGACGTTGATCTGGCGCGCGGCGATCTGGTTGAAGGCCAGGACGACCTCGGCCTGCATCGAGGCGATGTCGATGCCCGACCACGGGTTCGCGCCGTGGGTCTGCTTGCCCTTCAGCTTGATCTCGTAGCGATCGGACGCGGCCATCATCGGGCCCGGCCGCCACAGCAGCTTGCCGGGCTCGCCGGGCACGACGTGCAGGCCGAAGACGGCGTCGACCTTGGGGTTCTCCAGGACCCCTTCCTTGACCATCAGCGGCGCGCCGCCCTCCTCGCCGACCGGCGGGCCCTCTTCGGCGGGCTGGAACAGGAAGACGACCGTGCCCGGAATCTGGTCGCGCATGCCCGCCAGCACCTCGGCCGCGCCCATGAGGATCGCCACATGGGCGTCGTGGCCGCAGGCGTGCATCACGCCGGTGGTCTGGCCGTTGTAGGTGGTGGTGACCTTCGAGGCGAACGGCAGGCCCGTCTGCTCGGCCACGGGAAGGGCGTCCATGTCGGCCCGCAGCGCGACCACGCCGCCCGGCTTGCCGCCCTTCAGCACGCCGACGACCCCGGTCTTGGCGACGCCGGTGCGGACCTCGATCCCCAGCTTGCGCAGGTGGTCGGCGACCAGCTTGGCGGTGCGGACCTCATTGTTGCCGAGCTCGGGATGCTGGTGGATGTCGCGCCGCCAGGTGACGACCTTCGGCTGGACCTTGGCCGCAGCGGAGAACACCGCCTGATCGAACGGCCCGGCCTCGGCCGACTGCGCCGCCGCCGGCGCGGCCGCGCCCAGCACCAGCGCCAGGGCGGCGCCCGCGATCCAATGCCCCTTCATCCCCTGAACTCCCCTACTCCGGTTGAACGATTCGCCCGCCGGTCATGGGCCTGGCCACGCCGGTGGTCTTCGGAAACGAGATCGGCAGTCCGCGCGCGCAGCGGGCGGCCAGATAGGCGAAGGCCTCGGCCTCGATGGAATCGCCGCGCCAGCCATGGTCCTCGGCGGTCTTCACCGGCGCCGGCAGGCGGGCGGCGAGCGCCTTCATGATCTCGGGATTGTGCCGGCCCCCGCCGGTGACCACCACCTCGCGCGGGACCTCGCCCATGAGCTCGAAGCCCCGGCCCACGGCCTCGGCGGTGAAGGCCACCAGGGTGGCGCACGCGTCCTCGAGCTGCAGCGGCTCCAGCGGCTCGAGCGAGAAGTCGTAGCGGTCCAGCGACTTGGGGGCCGGCGCCTCGAAGTACGGGTGGGCCAGCAGGGCCCGGACGACCGCCTCGTCCACCCGGCCGACGCTGGCGTAGCGTCCGCCGGCGTCGTAGCGGCCGGCCTTCCGGGCCTGGACCAGCAGGTCGATCATGCCGTTGCCGGGCCCGGTGTCGAAGGCCGCGAAATCGCCCGGCCCCGACCAGAAGGTGACGTTCGCCACCCCGCCCACGTTGAGCACCGCCAGCGGCGGTTCGAGGCCCGAGGCTCGCGCCCGGGCCAAGTGGTAGATCGGCGCCAGGGGCGCGCCCTCCCCGCCGGCTGCGACGTCCGCCGAGCGGAAATCGTGGGCCACCGGCCGGCCGGTCCGGCTGGCGAGCAGCCCCGCATCGCCCAGCTGCACCGTGCGGCCCGGGACGCCGTCCTGCGGCCGCTCGTGCAGGACGGTCTGGCCGTGCATGCCGAGCAGGTCGAACTCGCTCCAGGCCAGCCCATGCTCGGCCAGGAAGGCTTCGGCCGCGGCGAAATGCTCCTCGGCGACCGTCACGGCGGCCTTGGCGAAGCTCTGCGGCTCGGGCTCGCCGCGCTCCCACTTCAGCGCCGCCTCGGTGGCTTCCAGCAGGATCTCGCGCGTGGCGTCGGTCAGCTTGCGCTCGCCGGCCGGGCCGAACGCCGAGATCGCCTCGCCGTCCGTCTCCAGCACCGCCATGTCGACGGCGTCGAGGGAGGTTCCGGTCATGAATCCCAGCACGCGCATGCGGCTTGACTGCCACGTCCGGGGATCGCTAGCTAGCCGCCATGATCGGACCCGCCGCCCTGACCGGCCGCTATTACCGCCTGCCCTAGACGCAGGCGACCGATCCCTCGCGCCTGCCCCACCGGCCGGCGCCCTTCCGATCAGATCCCGCGGACGCCGGCCTCCCTGAGCCCCAAGGAGCCGCCATGTCCCTCGAAATCAGCGCCGCGCCCGTGCTAGAGCCCGGCCGTCCCGAACCTGAGATTCCCGCGATGTCCGACCCCGCCTTCAAGTCCGAGTTCCTGAAGACGCTGCAGGCGCGCGGCTACATCCACCAGATCAGCCACCCGCAGGAACTGGACGAGGCGGCCGCCGGCGCCGCGATCGCCGCCTACATCGGCTTCGACGCGACGGCGACTTCGCTGCACGTCGGCAGCCTGATCCAGATCATGATGCTGCGGCGGCTGCAGCAGGCGGGACACAAGCCGATCGTTCTAATGGGCGGCGGGACCACCAAGGTCGGCGATCCCAGCGGCCGCGACGAGAGCCGCAAGATGCTCACCGACGCCGATATCGAGCGGAACATCGCCGGCATCAGGACGGTGTTCGAGAAATTCCTGACCTTCGGGAACGGGCCCACCGACGCGGTGATGGTCAACAACGACGCGTGGCTCTCGAAGCTCGGCTACCTGGAGTTCCTGCGGGAGTACGGTCCGCACTTCACCGTCAACCGCATGCTGACCTTCGATTCGGTGCGCCTGCGGCTCGAGCGCGAACAGCCGCTCACCTTCCTCGAGTTCAACTACATGCTGATGCAGGCCGTGGACTTCCGGCACCTCAACCGGACCATGGGCGTGCAGCTGCAGATGGGCGGCTCGGACCAGTGGGGGAACATCATCAACGGCGTGGAGCTGGTCCGGCGGATGGACCAGAAGGCCGCCTTCGCGCTGACGACGCCGCTGCTGACCACCTCCTCGGGCGCCAAGATGGGCAAGACCGCTCAGGGCGCCGTGTGGCTGAACGCCGACCTGCTCAGCCCCTACGACTACTGGCAGTTCTGGCGGAACACCGAGGACGCGGACGTGGGGCGTTTCCTGCGCCTGTTCACCGACCTGCCGCTGGACGAGATCGCGCGGCTGGAGGCGCTGCAGGGCGCCGAGATCAACGACGCCAAGAAGGTGCTGGCGAACGAGGCCACGCGGATGCTGCACGGCGAGGAGGCCGCGCGGGCCGCCGAGGCCGCCGCACGGGCGGCGTTCGAGGAGGGCCGCCTGTCCGGCGACCTGCCGACGCACGAGGTCGCCCGGTCCGACCTTGCCGCGGGGATCGCCCTCGCTGCGCTCGCGGCCGACGCGGGGCTCGCTTCCTCGCGCGGCGAGGCCCGGCGCCTCGCCCAGGGCGGCGGGCTGCGGGTGAACGACGCCCAGGAGACCGACGGCGCGCGCCTCGTCAGCGAGGCCGACCTCGTGGACGGCGTCGTGAAGCTCGCCGCGGGCAAGAAGAAGATCGTCCTGGTGAAGCCGGTCTGAGGGAGAGACGAGATGTCGGACGTGATCGAGGGCGCGCCGGCGCCCGACTTCGAGCTGGAGACCGCCGACGGCCCCGTCCGCCTCTCGGACTTCGCTGGCAAGACCCTGGTGCTCTACTTCTATCCGAAGGACGACACGAGCGGCTGCACGCGCGAGGCGCAGGACTTCACGGCGCTCGCCCCCGAGTTCGCCGAGGCGGGGGCGACCGTGATCGGCGTCTCGAAGGACAGCGTGAAGTCGCACGAGAAGTTCGCCGCCAAGCACGGCCTGGCCGTGACGCTGGGGTCCGACCCTGAGGGCGCGGTGATCGAACGCTACGGCTCGTGGGTGGAGAAGAGCCTCTACGGGCGCAAGTACATGGGGATCGACCGGTCCACCTTCCTGATCCGCGACGGCCGGATCGTCCGCATCTGGCGCAAGGTGAAGGTTCCCAACCACGCGCAGCAGGTGCTGGAGGCGGTCAGGGCGCGGTAAGCGGCGCTGTGGCGGCGGCGCCGCAGTCCGCAGGTTTGTGCGCCGGCGGATGGACGAAGGCGCAAACCACATTCATCCTGCGGCTACGCGCCGCTTTTGCCTGTTTTTTGGCCTAAGCGTCTTGCCTGCCCCGAAAAAGTCATCGCATATCAAGCCGTCGCTTGGGGCGGGGGCTTAGCGGAACGCATGACACGCTTGGCGCGGCTTCGTGGTTCGCTGGAAGAGCTGTTTCCGGAACGTCATCTCTATGTCCGCTCCGGCGGGGCCATGAAGGCCTTCGTCCTGACCACCTCCAAGCAGATGGCGATCGCCGGGGTCGTCGCCGGCGGCGCGCTCTGGATGGGCGTCTGCACCGCCGCCATGCTGGTCAACCTGCTGTCCGCCTCGGCGACCGACCGAGAGATCGCGCAGCTCAAGGCGCAGTCCGAGCGCTACGTGGCCGACCGCCAGGCCCGGCTCGACAGCGCGCTGGCCCGGCTCAACGCCGCCTCGGGCTCGAACGAGGACCTCGCCACCACCATCGAGAAGCGCCATGCGGCCCTGGCCCTGCTGCTCACGGACCTGAAGGGCGCGCCCGGCGCGGCCGAAAACCTGACGCCGGCCATCAACCGCGCCCTGGCGGCCGAGAGCCGCAATCCGGCGCAGCGGGTGGAGATGGTCCGGATCGGCCAGGAGCAGTTGCTGGACGCCGCCGACAGCTACGCCAAGAGCCGCGCCGAGCGCCTGCGGCTGGCGTTCCGCATGGCCGGCCTCACCCCCTCCGCCTTCGTTCCCAAGAGCGGCTCGCTGGGCGGCCCGCTGATCGATTCCAAGGACCCCCGCGCCCTCGCCGCCGTGCTGGACGTCGACGAGGAGTTCGCCCTGCGCATCCAGCGCGCGGCGAAGGACCTGTCGGAGGCGCGCGCGCTCACCGACGCGGCGGGAGATCTTCCGTTCGGGCGGCCGACCGCCTCCGCGCCTCAGACCAGCGGCTACGGTGTCCGGTTCGATCCGTTCACGCGGCGACCCGCCTTCCACTCGGGCCTGGACTTCGCCGGCGGCCACGCCACGCCGATCCACGCGGCCGGACCCGGCGTCGTGGCGTTCACCGGCGTCCGGTCCGGCTACGGCAACACCATCGAGATCGACCACGGGCGGGGCCTGAAGACCCGCTACGCCCACCTGTCGGCCATCGCGGTCCGGCCGGGTCAGCGCATTGCGATCGGGCAGCGGATCGGCGCCATGGGCTCGACCGGCCGTTCGACTGGGACGCACCTGCACTATGAGGTATGGGTGAACGGACGCGCCCAGAACCCGGGCCGCTTCCTCAAGGCCGGCCAGTATGTTCAGCAAGGCGACTAAGCGTACCGAACCTGCAGCCCCTGCCCCGCCCCCGCGCAAGGCCGCCGTGGCGTCCCTGCTGGCCGAGGGCATGACCATCCGCGGCGACATCGTCACCGAAGGCGACGTGCACCTCGACGGCGCGGTCGACGGCGACGTGTCGGTCGGCCGGCTTATCCTGGGCGAGAGCGGCGCGGTGACCGGCGTGGTCACGGCCGAGAGCGTGGAGATCCGCGGCCGCGTCACCGGCACGATCAGCGCCCGCCAGGTCCGGCTGTGCGCGAGCGCCCGCGTCGACGGCGACATCCGCCACACCGAACTGGCCATCGAGGCCGGCGCCCATTTCGAGGGCCGCAGCCTGGTGTTTCCCGAGGCCGCGGACGAGGCGCAGATGCGCCTCGACATCGCCGCGGAATAGCCTAGGCCGCCGCGTCCCGCGTCGCGCCGACCCGCTGGGCCAGCGCCGCCCCCATGAACGCGTCGAGGTCGCCGTCCAGGACGCCCTGGGTGTCGGAGGTCTCCACCTCGGTCCGCAGGTCCTTCACCATCTGGTACGGCTGCAGCACGTAGCTGCGGATCTGGTGGCCCCAACCGATGTCGGTCTTCTGGTCCTCGAGCGCCTGCTGGGCGGCCTCGCGCTTCTCCAGCTCCAGCTCATAGAGCCGGGCGCGCAGCATCTTCCACGCCTGGTCCCGGTTCTGGTGCTGCGAGCGCTGGGTCTGGCAGGCCACGGCGATGCCCGTCGGGATGTGCGTCAGGCGCACCGCCGAGTCGGTCTTGTTCACGTGCTGGCCGCCGGCGCCCGAGGCCCGGTAGGTGTCGGTCCGCACGTCGGCCGGATTGATCTCGATCTCGATGTTGTCGTCGATGACCGGATAGACCCACACCGAGGCGAAGGAGGTGTGGCGCCGGGCGCTGGAATCGTACGGGCTGATGCGCACGAGGCGGTGAACCCCGGCCTCGGTCTTGAGCCAGCCGTAGGCGTTGGTCCCCTTCACCTGCAGGGTGACGGACTTGATCCCAGCCTGCTCCCCGGCCGTCTCCTCGATCACGTCGACGCTCATTCCGTGGGCCTGGGCCCAGCGGGTGTACATGCGCAGCAGCATGCCGGCCCAGTCGTTGGACTCGGTGCCGCCGGCGCCGGAGTTGATCTCGACATAGGCGTCGTTGCCGTCGGCCTCGCCCGACAGCAGGGCTTCCAGCTCGGCGCGGGCGGCGCGCTCCTTGATCTCGCGCAGCTGGGCGCGGGCCTCGTCCAGCGAAGCCTCGTCGCCCTCCTCGTCCGCCAGCTCGGCGTAGCCGAGGGCGTCGGCCAGGTCCCGCTCGAGGCCATGGACCGCTTCGACCTGGGCCGACAGGCGCGAACGCTCGCGCGAGACCGCCTGGGCCTCGTCAGGATCATTCCAAAGGGTCGGGTCCTCGACCCGGGCGTTCAGCTCGTCGAGCTTCCGGAGCGCTGGCTCCCAGTCAAAGACGCCTCCTGAGCAGTTCGATCGACTGCTCGATGTCGGCCTTGGCGGCCTCGACATCCACTCTCATGGGGAACTCCGGACTTCAGGCGGCCGGACATAGTCTGCGTCCCGCGTCAGAACAAGTCCGACAGCTCGTCCTGCTTCTTCGGCGGCGGAGGCGGCGCCACGGCCGCCCCGGCGTTCGGGGCGCCCGTGATGCCGTTCTGCCAGACCTGGCTGTAGGGCTGCGGCCCGCCCGGCACGGCGCTCGCCGGCGCCTGGGCGACCTGCGGCTCGGTCCCGGGCCGGAAGGCCTCGCGGATTCCCCGCACCATGGCGAACTTGGCGTTGGCGGGCGCCTTGAACGGCTGGGCCGGCCGGTCCTTAAGCGCCTCGCCCATGAACTCGGTGAAGATCGGCACGGCCGCGACGCTGCCCGTCTCGCCCTCGCCCAGGCTGCGGTTGTCGTCGAAGCCGATGTAGACGCCCACGACGATGTCCGGCGAGAAGCCCATGAACCAGGCCGAGCGGTAGTCGTTGGTCGTGCCGGTCTTGCCGCCCAGCGGCTTGCCGACGGACGAGGCCTGGGTCGCCGTGCCCCGCAGGACCACGCCTTCCAGCATGGAGGTGATCTGGTAGGCGGTGATCGGATCCATCACCTGGGCGCCGGTGCGCGCGATGCGCGGGCTTTCGGCGCCCGAGAAACCGGCGCCGCAGCGCGGGCATTCCCGGCGGTCGGCCTTCCAGATGACCTTGCCGTTGCGGTCCTGGACCAGCTCGATCAGGTGCGGCTCGACCTTGCGGCCCCCGTTCAGGAACGAGGAGTAGGCCGCCGACATCCGGTAGACGGTCGTCTCGCCCGAGCCGAGGGCCATGGCGAGCACCTTGTCCATCTTCTCGGTCACGCCCATGCGGATCGCCAGGTCGCTGATCCGGGTCATGCCGACGTTCTGGGCCAGGCGCACCGTCATGGTGTTGCGCGACAGCTCCAACCCCCGGCGCAGCGTCAGCGCGCCATAGTACTTGCGATTGTAGTTCTCGGGCGACCAGGCCTGGCCGCCGGCCCCGCGCAGGGTGATCGGCGCGTCCATGACAGTGCTGGCGGGCGTGTAGCCGCTCTCAAGGGCCGCGGCGTAGACGATCGGCTTGAAGGCCGAGCCGGGCTGCCGGTAGGCCTGGGTGGCCCGGTTGAAACTCGACAGCGAGAACGAATAGCCGCCGACCATCGCCAGCACCCGGCCCGAATTGGGCTCCATGGCCACGAGGGCGCCGTTCACCGCCGGGATCTGCTTCAGGCGGAAGCCCGCGCCCTTGTCATTCGGCGCCACGAAGACCAGGTCGCCGGTGCCGATCCCCTTCCCGCGCCGGGCCCAGGCCACGTCCTCGCCGGCCAGGGCGCCGCGGTCGCCGTCGACGGTCAGCACCTCGACGTTGCCGCCAGCGACGCTGGTCACGACGGCCTGGCGCCAGCTGCGCCGCTCGGACGGGAGGGCCTTCTTCTTGGCCTCCTTCTCCCAGTCGGCCAGGGTCGTGACGTTGCCCCAGGCGCCGCGCCAGCCGTGGCGGCGGTCGTAGGCCTCCAGTCCGTTCATCAGCGCCAGCCGCGCGGCGCTCTGCAGGCGCGGGTCCAGCGTCGTGCGGATGTAGTAGCCGCCGGCGTTCAGGCGCTCGTCGCCCAGCTCGTCCATGTTGAGGCCCAGGCGGCGGACCTCTTCCACGAAGTAGTCGGCGTCGCGGTACTGCGCCCGGGTCGGCGCGGGCTGGACCTTCAGGTCCTCGGCCATGGCGGCGCGTGCCTCTTCCCGGCTGATCATCCCGAGGTCGGCCATCTGGTCGATCACCCAGTTGCGGCGGGCGATGGCCTGACGCTTGCGGCGCATCGGGTGGTAGTTGTCGGGCCCCTTCGGCAGGGCGGCCAGATAGGCGCTCTCGGCCAGGGTCAGCTCGCTCACCGACTTGCCGAAGTAGTTGTAGGCCGCGGCGCCCACCCCGTACGAACGGTAGCCCAGCCAGATCTCGTTCAGATAGAGCTCGAGGATCCGCTCCTTGGTCAGCGTCTGCTCGAGCTGGCCGGCGAGGATCGCCTCCTTCAGCTTGCGCCCGATGGTGGCGTCGCTCGTCAGCAGGATGTTCTTGGCCACCTGCTGGGTGATGGTCGAGCCGCCTTCGAGGCGCCGGCCCTGGACGAGGTTGAGGACGTTCTTGGCCATGGCGCGGCCCAGGCCGCTGACGTCCACGCCCGCATGCCGGAAGAAGCTGTGGTCTTCGGCGGCGAGGAACGCCTGCGCCGTCTGAGCAGGGATGGCGTCGTAGGGCACGAAGATGCGCCGCTCGCGCGAGAACTCGCCGATCAGGGTGCCGTCCCAGGCGTAGGCGCGCGTGGCCGTGGGCGGGTGGTAGTCCACCAGTTCCCCGGCGTCCGGCATGTCATGGAACAGCCAGGCCGCGTAGATCGCGGCGGAGAAGGCGGCCAGAGCGACGAGGCTCAGCACGACAACGCCGGCCATCGCGACCCACCGTTCGGGTCCTGCGGGGGAGTTCAACTTAGACGAGCCTCCGGGGGCGCCGCGTCCACCTTATGAGGCGTCGTCTACCCTGTGTCGGGCCGGGCGCCAACGCCGCCGCGTCAGCGCGCCGCAACCTTCATGTCGTGGCCGAAGTGGTCGTCGATGGCGTCGGCGACCGAGTCCATGAGGCGGGCGCGGGATCGGGGATCGCGCAGGCGGGCCTCGTCCTCGGGATTGTTGACGAACCCCATCTCCAGCAGCACCGCCGGCACGTCCGGAGCCAGCAGCACCACGAGACCGGCGTCCCGGTGGCTGCGGCGCAGCAGCGGGGCCTCGTCCTCGATATGGGACAGGAGGGTCTGGGCGAAGACGGCCGAGCGGTTGCGCGTCGCCCGTTGGGTGAGGTCGAAGAGGATGTCGCGCACCCCCTGGTCGCCGGTCAGGCTGGCCTTCATGAACCAGTCGTCCTTGCTGACGAACTTGGTCGAGCGGCGCGAGGCCTTGTCCGACAGCGTGTAGACGCTGGCGCCCTTCAGGCTGGTGTCGGGTCCGGAGTCGGAGTGCAGCGAGATGAACAGGTCGGCGTTGGCCCGCTGAGCGATCCGCACCCGCGTTTCAAGCGGAATGTAGACGTCCGAGTTGCGGGTCATGACCACCTTGTAGCGGCCGGTCTTTTCCAGCTTGTCCTTCAGCGCCTGGGCGGCGGCGAGGTTGATGTCCTTCTCGTAGCCCTTGGAGCCGACCGCGCCGACGTCCTTGCCGCCGTGGCCGGCGTCGACGACGACCACCTTCTTCAGCGGGAGGGCCGACTTGCGGGCGGGCAGGAACTTGGTCCGCAGGGCGCCGTCGACGGGGCCGGCCTGCGAGGCCTTGGTCAGGCTCGCCCCCGGCGCCGCGGCCACGTCCACGACATAGCGGTAGTGTTCGACGCCGTCGGCGGGCGGCAGCAGGAAGCGGCGCTTCACCTTGGCGTCGGCGGCGAGGTCCATCTGCAGGCGCGCCCCGCCCTGCACCTCGTCGACCATCCAGGCCTTGACGAGGCCCCGGCCCGGGCCCTGCAGCTCCTCGGCGGCCTGCACCCCCGGCATATGGATGACGATCCGGCGATCGGCGGCGCCGTCCGAGACGATCTTCACATTGGCCGACTTGGCGAGGTCGAGGACGATCCGGGTCTCGGCGCTGTCGCCGCCCAGGCGGACCTTCAGCAGCCCGACGGGGTCGGGCGCGGCGTGCGACGCGGCCACGGCGAGGCCCAGGCCGGCGGCCATCGCCGCGAGCGCCAAGCGCCCCCGAGTCCCGGCCAAAAGCCCCCTCACTCGCCCAAACATACGCCCAGCCTCGCTCCGCAACGCGGAGTCGCAACATGCGACCACACCAGCCATATACGCCCAGGGGCCGTAGACAATCGGTTAACGACAGCTTTACCGCCGCAGGATGACGCAGCGCCGCTTTCCTTTTCGGGTGCGGTGATGCAAAGTCCGGCCGCGCGACGACGGTGCGCCCGTTCCGGGCCCGTTGGCGCGCGCCACGCAAACCTGCGTCGGGTCCGCCCGAGATCCTCGGCGACGACGCACCCTCCGATACGCGCCCACGGCGCGCCTAGGAACACACCCGATGGGCTGCGCAGCTCAAGCCAATCCCGGTCTTCCGGCCCCCCGCGACGCCGTTCCCGGCGCCCCGCGGGCCGGCGCGCGCGCCCGTCCCATGCACCGGCAGCGCCCGGGCCTTCGGGCCCCCGCCGCGCGCCGCGGAGACTTACTGAATGTCCAAGACCATGTTGATCGACGCAGCCCACGCGGAAGAGACGCGTGTGGTGGTCGTCGACGGGAACCGCGTTGAAGAGTTCGATTTCGAGAGCCAGAACCGGAAGCAGCTTCGAGGCAACATCTATCTCGCCAAGGTGACGCGCGTTGAGCCGTCGCTGCAGGCGGCCTTCGTCGAATACGGCGGCAACCGCCACGGCTTCCTGGCCTTCAACGAAATCCACCCCGACTACTACCAAATCCCGGTCGCCGACCGCGAAGCGCTGCTCCGCGAGGAGGCCGAGGAGGACGACGACGACCGTCACGAGCCCCGCGCCCGGGCGCCCGAGGACGAGGACGAGGTCGACCTGTCCGGCGCCGCTGACGACGAGGACGATGTCGTCGAGGAAGAGCTGGCGCGCCGCCGCCGCCGGCTGATGCGCCGCTACAAGATCCAGGAAGTGATCCGCCGCCGGCAGATCATGCTGGTCCAGGTCGTCAAGGAAGAGCGCGGCAACAAGGGCGCGGCGCTCACCACCTACCTGTCGCTGGCCGGCCGCTATGGCGTGCTGATGCCGAACACCGCCCGCGGCGGCGGCATCAGCCGCAAGATCACCACGGCGACCGACCGCAAGCGCCTGAAGAGCATCGTCCAGAGCCTGGACGTGCCCGCCGGCATGGGCCTCATCGTCCGCACGGCGGGCGCCAAGCGCACCAAGGCCGAGATCAAGCGCGACTACGACTACCTGCTGCGCCTGTGGGAGAACATCCGCGAGACGACGCTGCACTCGATCGCGCCCGCCCTCATCTACGAGGAAGAGGACCTCGTGAAGCGGGCGATCCGCGACCTCTACGACAAGGACGTGGACAACGTCTGGGTCGAGGGCGAGGCCGGCTTCAAGGAAGCCCGCGACTTCATGCGCATGCTGATGCCGTCGCAGGCCAAGAAGGTGCAGCTCTACCGCGAGCCGACGCCGCTCTACGTCAAGCACAAGGTCGAGGACCACCTCAGCCAGATCTATTCGCCCGTCGTGCCGCTGCGCTCCGGCGGCTACCTGGTGATCAACCAGACCGAAGCGCTGGTCGCCATCGACGTGAACTCCGGCCGCGCGACGCGCGAACGGAACATCGAGGCCACCGCGCTCAAGACCAACATGGAGGCGGCCGAAGAAGCCGCCCGGCAGTTGCGCCTGCGCGACCTGGCCGGCCTGATCGTCATCGACTTCATCGACATGGATGAGGCGAAGAACAACCGGGCCGTCGAGAAGAAGCTGAAGGACTGCCTGAAGGACGACCGTGCGCGGGTCCAGATGGGCAAGATCAGCCCCTTCGGCCTGATGGAGATCTCCCGCCAGCGCCGCCGCACCGGCGTGCTGGAGGGCACCACCCACGTGTGCGAACACTGCGGCGGCACCGGCCGGGTCCGCTCGGTGGAATCCAGCGCGCTGGCCGCGCTGCGAGCCCTGGAGATCGAGGCGCTGAAGGGCGGCGGCGAAGCCACCCTGACCGTGCCGCGCGCCGTGGGCCTCTACATCCTGAACGAGAAGCGCGGGCATCTCGCCCGCCTGCACCACGCATTCGGCCTGTTCGTCACCGTCCTGATCGACGACGACATGGCGCACGCCGAGCACGGCATCGAGCGGACCGCCAGCGAGACCCGCGCCGAGCACGCCGCGGCGCTCGCGCCGACCGCCGCCGGCGCCGTCCCCCCGGCCGAGGAGGCCTACCTCGAGGAGATCTTCGAGGACGAGGACGAGACCGAGGAGGAAGAGGAGTCCTTCGAGGAGGACGAGGATGAAGGCGGCGCCGAAGCCGAGGCTCCCCGCAGCCGCGAGGCCCGGGGCGATCGGGAAGACGGCGAAGGCCGCCGCGGGCGTCGCCGCCGTCGCCGCGGCCGCCGGGGCGACGAGCCCGCGGGCGAGCGGCCCGAGGGCGCACGTTCGGAGGGCGGCCGTCCCGAGGGCGGGCGCCGCGAGGAGGTCCAGGCCGAGGACGAGGACGGCGCCCACGGCCGTCGCCGTCGCCGCGGCCGCCGCGGCGGTCGGCGCATGCGCGACGACTTCCGCCCGCACGAGCCCTTCTCCTGGGTGCGCCCCTGGGTGCCTTACGGCGAAGATCCCTTCGTCTGGTACGATCCGGCCGAGGACCTGAAGCCGGTCGCCGCGCCGCCGGCTGCGGCCAACGATGCTGCGGCTGAGTCGCAGCCCGCGGCCGCCGAGGCCGCCGCGCCCGCGCCGGCCGTCCGGGCCCCGCAGCCCGAGGGCGACATGGAGGTCTGGGTCGAGCTCCCCGCCGAGGAGGAGAAGCCCAAGCGCGCCCGCCGCTCGCGCAGCCGCGGCCGCGGCAAGGCCGAGGCGCAGGCCGAGGAGGCCGTGGCCGCTGAGGTCGCCGCCCCCGAAGCCGTCGTCGCGCCGGAACCGGAGGCTCCCGCCGAGCCGGAGCCCGCTGCGGCGGAGCCGGAAGCGGCCGAGCCTGAGAAGCCCGCGCCCAAGCGCCGGACGCGCAGCCGCAAGGCCGCCGCGCCCGTCGAAGCCGAGGCGACGGCCGCCGAACCCGCAGCCGAGCCGGCCCGGCCTGAACCGGCGCCCGCGGCTCCGGCCGAGCCCGTGGCGGCTTCGGTCCCCGAGCCCGAGGCGCCGCAAGCGCCCGACCCGGCCGAGATCTCCGGGCCGCCGCCGGCGCCGCGCAAAGGCTGGTGGCGCCGCGGCTGAGGCATTACATTCCGGTCGGGCTTCGAGGGCGGTCTGGAGAAGAGTTGAGCATGGTCTCCCCTGCCCGATCGGTTTCCCGCCTCGCGATGAGCTTCGTCCTGGCGGCCACCGTGGCCTTCGGGGCGAAGCCCGCCGCGGCGCAGGAGAGCCTTTCGCTCATCCGGGACACCGAGATCGAGGAGATCCTCGCCAAGGACTCCGAACCGATCCTGCGCGCCGCCGGCATCGACCCCCGGAATGTCGAGATCATCATCGTGGGGTCGAAGGAGCTCAACGCCTTCGCCGCCCCGCGGGTGATGGGCTTCAACACCGGGCTCATCCTGGAGGCCGACACGCCCAACGAACTGCAGGGCGTGATCGCGCACGAGGTCAGCCACCTCGCCGCCGGCCACAGCGCGCGGCGCGACGAGATGAACCGGGCCGGCATGCGGCCCTTCCTGCTGACCATGGGGCTGGGCGTGCTGGCCGCGCTCGCCGGTTCGCCCGAGGCGGGCGCCGGCCTCGTGGGCAGCGCCGGTTATTTCGGCACCCTGGGCGCCCTGGGCTACAGCCGCGAGCAGGAGAGCCGCGCCGACCAGGCCGGCGCCACCCTCCTCGACAAGGCCGGCCTGTCGGGCAAGGGCCTGGCCGACTTCTTCGACAACTTCCGCTACCAGGAGGTCTTCGACGAGGCCCGGCGCTTCGCCTACTTCCGCAGCCACCCGATCTCTTCGGACCGGATCGAGGCCCTGCGCCGCCGGGTCGAGTCCCAGCCCAACTACGACAAGCCCGACACCCCTGAGTCGCTGGCCGCGCACGCGATCATGAAGGCCAAGCTGGACGGCTTTCTGAACCCGCAGGTGGCGATCACCAAGTACAGCGAGACCGACGCCTCGTACCCGGCCCGCTACGCCCGTGCGATCGCCTACTACCAGCTTCGGGAGCCCGATCGGGCGATCCGGCTGATCGACGCCATGCTGCAGGAGCAGCCCGACAATCCCTACCTCTGGGAACTGAAGGGCCAGATCCTGTTCGAGTTCGCCCGCACCGAGGAGGCCGAGGAGCCCCAGCGGCGCTCGGTGGCGCTGAAGCCCGACGCGCCGCTGCTGCGGGTCAACCTGGGCCAGACCCTCATCGCCCTTCCCGACAAGGCCAAGGTCGAGGAAGGGGTCGCCGAGCTGCGCAAGGCCCTCACCCAGGAAGAGGACAACGCTGTCGCCTGGCGCCTGCTGGCCGAGGCCTACGACAAGCTGGGGCAGGACGGCATGGCTCGCCTCGCCACCGCCGAGTTCAACTTCTGGGTCGGCGACCAGCGCCAGGCCCGGGTGTTCGCCATGCGGGCGCGCGAGAAGCTGGAGCGAGGCACCCCCGAATGGCGTCGCGCCACGGACATCGTGCTCGTTTCCGAACCCTCCCGCGACGAACTGCGGGAACTGGCCCGCGAGGGCTCCACCACGCGCCGCTCGCGTTGAGCCGCCGCCGAAAGCCCTCTATCTCCACGCCCATGACCCTGACCGCCCTCAAGTCCGCGGCCGTGCTCGCCGCCGCCCTGTCCCTCGCCGGCTGCCAGCAGCAGAGCGACGAAGCCTTCGGCCAGCGCGTGCGCGCCTACCTGCTGGAGCACCCGGAAGTCCTGCAGGAGGTCTCGGTCGCCCTGCAGCAGAAGCAGCAGGCCGAGCTGGC